>Ga0187848_10003147_pt1 | contig 12388 bp, 7 predicted proteins | sample June2016WEW_4_40_FD_132424 | JGI IMG/M metagenome (GOLD analysis project Ga0187848, IMG submission 132424) | Peatland microbial communities from SPRUCE experiment site at the Marcell Experimental Forest, Minnesota, USA - June2016WEW_4_40 | ecosystem: Environmental > Terrestrial > Soil > Wetlands... | reverse complement strand
GGGCAAGACTCATGGCCATGCGGTGGTCGCCGTAGGTGTCGATCCCGGCGGCGTGGAGCGGCCGCGGCACGATCCGCAGCCCGTCGGCCCGTTCTTCCACCTCCGCCCCCAGCTTCCTGAGCTCGGTGGCCAGGGCCCGCAGCCGGTCGGTCTCCTTGTGCCGGATGTGCCCAACGTGGTTGATCGTCGTCGGCCCGCGGGCGAACAGGGCCACGGCCGCGAGCGTCTGTACGGTGTCGCTGATCGCGTTCATGTCGGCCTCGATGCCAACCAGCGGCCCGCCGGTCACGGTGATCGAGTCGGGGCCTTCTTCCACGCGGCAGCCCATCTGCTCGAGCAAGTCGCAGAAGGCCACATCGCCCTGGATGCTCCGCCGGGTGAGCCCCTCGACCGTGACGCTGCCCCCCGCGACGGCCGCGGCGGCGAAGAAATAGCTGGCGGCCGAGGCGTCGGGCTCAATCGCATAGCGGCAGCCGCGGTAAGCTGCCCCAACGGGGATCAGAAATGCCGGCGGCGGGACGAAGCCGGCCCCCGGCGTCGGACCGGGGGCACTAGGCGGCCGCGCATCAATTGCTCCCCTCTCCCCTGACCAACCTTCGGTCGGTGCCCGGAGAGGGGCTGGGGGTGAGGGGGCCGGCGATGGGAGCTTCACCCCGAACGCCGCCATCACGCCAAGCGTCATGGCCACGTAGGGCCCCGAGACCAGCTCGCCGCGGATGGCCAGCTCCACCGGCTCTCGCGCATAGGGGGCGGCCATGAGCAATCCGCTGAGGTACTGGCTCGAAATGCTGCCCGCCACCTCGGCGGCCGCCGCGGAGTCCCGCGGCGCGGACCACCACCGGCGGGCAGCCCGTGCCCAGCTCGCTCCGCGCCTCGACCCCCAGTTGCCCGAGGGCATCCAGGAGGTCCTGCACCGGCCGCTCGCGCATCCGTTGGTTGCCGTCCAGCCGGAACGTGCCGTGCCCCAATGCCGCCACCGCGGTCAGGAACCGCAGGGTCGTGCCGCTGTTGCCCACCATCAGGTCGGCCGAGGCCGCCGGCAGCCGGCCCCCGCAGCCCGCAATGCGGATCACCGCCTCCGCCGGGTCTTCCGCCACGGCGACGCCCAACTGCCGCAGCCCTTCGATCATCACCCGGGTGTCGTCGCTGGCCAGGGCCCCGGTCAAGAGCGACGGGCCATCGGCCAGGGCCGCGCAGACCATCGCCCGATTGGTAATGCTCTTCGAGCCGGGCGGCCGGATCCTGGCCCGCAGCGGCCCGCTGGGACGAATCTCTCGCGAATTGGTCATCGTCGCTCCGGAATCCCTTTTGCCGGCCCCATTATATCGGGAAATCGTCACCCCGGTATCGCCCGGCCTTGCGCCTTCCACCTTCCACCTTCCGCCCTCATCCTTTATCCTTCATCCTTTATCCTTGCTCCTTCACCTCCCCGAGGCACTGCCGTGATCCTCGCCGCCGGCCTGACCCCCGCCTGGCAACACGTGCTGGTCTTCGACCACTTTCGGCCGGGCGAAGTGAACCGCGCCGGGCAATCGCACTGGTGTGCGTCGGGCAAGGTCCTGAACGCCGCGGTGGCCGCCCACCGGCTTGGCGGGCCGGTACTGGCCCTGGTGGCCGCCGGCGGCCCGCACCTGGCCCAAATGGATCGCGACCTGGCCGCGTTGGGCGTGCCGCGACGATGGGTCGTTACGCAGTCGGCCACCCGCGTCTGCACGACCATCCTCGACCAGGCCACCGGCCAGATGACGGAGCTGGTGCCCGATGGCCTGCCGCTAACCCCCGCCGAGTTGGACGCCTTCGCCGCGGCCTACGCCGAAGAGGCGGCCCGGGCCGACGCCGTGGTCCTGACCGGCTCGCTGCCCGCGGGGGCCCCCGCCGCGACCTACCGCCGCCTGGTGGAAAAGACGCCGTGCCCGGCCGTTCTGGATTTCCGCGGCGAGGGCCTGCTGGCGGTCCTTGACCTGAAACCATTTCTCGTGAAGCCCAACCGCCAGGAGTTGGCCCTGACGCTCGGCCGGGATCTGGGCGACGACACCGCGCTCCAGGATGCCATGCACGACCTTCACCGTCGCGGGGCCCAATGGGTGTTGGTCACGCAAGGCCCCGGGCCCGTCTGGCTGACCTCTGCCGAGCACACCTACCGTTTGCAGCCGCCGCCGGTTGGCCGGCCCGTCAATCCACTGGGCTCCGGCGATGCGTTGGCCGCGGCCGTGGCCCTGGCCATTTCCCGCGGTAGTCCGATGATCGAGGCCGCTCGCTTCGGCATCGCCGCCGCCGGGGCCAACCTCCGCCAACTCCTCCCCGGCCGCCTTGACCCCGCCGGAATCGAAACCGCCGCCGCCCAAGTACGGGTCGAGACCCTGTAGGCCCCCGAGCCGGGCAATGTGTCTGCCCCAGATGCACGCAGTGCCCGCTATTGACTACCTATGCCGCTTGCCCTATTTTGACACGTATGTTCACTGCCAAGAAAACCAAGCCCATGGGGGAGGCAAGCAAGACCGCTTGCTTCCCCAATCCCCGACACCGGGCTGGGCCGGTCGCCGCGCGACCGCACCTAGCCGCGCCTTTGATTCGCCGTAACTGCCGGCGCATCCGTCTTGCGGCCCTCAAGAACTGCCAGCGAGGGCACGAAGGTTGAGAATCAAGCAACTTGTCGCGTCCAATGTGCCCCCCGTTTCTCGGTTCGAGGTCAACGACCTCAGCGATGTCGTCGTCCTCGCCGGCCGAAACGGCGTCGGGAAAACGCGGCTGATCCAGGCGGTTGTTAGATTCTTCAGGAACCCCGCCAACAATCCCAATATCCGCCTGGTCATCGAGGCCACCTCGGCATCCGAGAAACAAGCATGGGGACAAGCCACCATCGACACCGCGAAACCCGCGGAGGCACAACGGCTGCTGAGAACATTGCAGCAGAGTCGGCGCCGGGCTAGCCTTCGGAGTTCGGTGCTCCAGTTTGAGAGTGACAGAAGCATCAGGCAGATCCAACCCTACGCCTTCACATGGGACTTCGCCGACCCCTGGGACGAAAACTACGGCTGGGATGGAACGTTTGGAGACTTAAGCTCTCGTTTCCAGGACACTCTGCATTCAATCTTCAGAAAGGTGCGAAGCCACAGAGAAGGTATCGCCCGAACCGCCGAACAGCTAAGGCGGGACGGTGCGACATCAATGCCGCTTGACTGGCAGGACCCCTTGGCACCGTTCAAAACAGCGTTCAGGCAACTCCTCGCGCCCAAGGAACTGATCGAGGCTGACCTTCAGGGCCAGAAACTGGTTTACCAAGAAGGGGACGCGAGGTTTCCTGTCGACAGCCTGAGTTCTGGGGAGCGCGAAGTCGTCAATATCGTTTTTGACTTCATCCTGCGGAACCCGGAGGACTGCGTTGTATTCTTTGATGAACCTGAGCTCCATCTCCACCCAGAACTCAGCTATAAGCTCCTCCAAACGCTTCGCAACGTTGGGACCAGGAACCAGTTCGTGTTTTGTACTCATTCTCCTGACATCATTACCGCATCCCTCGACCAATCCGTGGTGTTCGTCGGGCCGCCGTCAAATCCGCCGCAGAACCAGGCGTTACCAGTTGCGGAGCAGGACGAAACCAACCAGGCATTGCGCTTGCTTGGCCAGTCGGTGGGAATCATTGCGCTCGGCAAGAGAATCGTGCTGATTGAGGGGAGCACTGCCAGCCTCGACAAACAGGTGTACGGTTCAATACTCCGGGAGCGGTTTCCTGACCTCGTTCTGGTACCAGCTGGGGGCAAGGCACTCATCACGTCCTTCTCCGCGCTCGTTTCCGAGGTGCTTGAGAAGGCCATCTGGGGCGTTGAGTTCTTCATGCTTTGTGACCGGGACGCCGTTCCGTTCTCTGTCGAGATGTCCCGAGCGGAAGCTCAGGCTTCGGGGCGGCTTCGAGTTCTCCCGCGGTATCACTTGGAGAACTACTTTTTGGACCCAGGCGTCCTCGCGGCGGTTTTCGCGCCAATGGATCAGTCTGACTCATGGCTAAGGGACCCATCCCAGATCGATGCTGCGCTCGTCGGCATAGCCCGGCAGATGGCGTCCTACGCCGTGGCCCTAACGGTTAGCGCGCATTTTCGCGTTTCCGTCGGTAATCTGGACATCATGCCCAAGGGGTGCCACGGCAAGACATGCACTGCGCTCGCGGATCTCTTCACGTCGAGCCTCGATGAGGAACGGTTGCGAATTGATGATTCGCTCAAACGAGATGCCGTGTTGGAAATGGTTGCCACGGTGGCGGCCGACATCGAACGCAAACTTGCGTCTGGGGATGATGCGTGGAAGACGGTGATACCGGGACGGCCCGTCCTGAACGCCTTTGCTGCCAAGAGCGGACTCGGTGTCGGGCGTCTGAAGCAGCTATACGTGAGCGAGGCTTCAAAGATAACGCCGTCTCCGTTCGCGGACATCGTCGATGTTTTTGAGGCATTCAGCAGCGCAACACGCTGAGAGGCCGCATAGCCAGCCGATGCTGCGGACGGCCACTTCCCGTTACGATCCCAAAGCCAGCCGCGCCGGGTGCTACAGTTGGCTTGCCCGGTAGTGCCTCTCGGGAACGGTCAGGAGCTCTTGTTCGGCCCGTGGCCGGCAGGGCGGGGGCGGTTCCTTGAGCGGCCCGGTGCCGTGGGGCCCCCTCACCCTTGCCCTCCCCGGGCGGCGACCAAACGTTGGCCGGCGAAGAGGCGCCCACGAGTGGGTGCCGACGTCGGCGGGCAAGCCCGCCCGCTAGGCTTTCTAATCCCCAGCCCCCTCCTCCTCACGCGTGCCACGGTTCGCGGAGGGCCTCGCAGCGCAGGCGGTTGGCCTCGTCGTCGCCGAGGAACTCGTTCTGCTGGGGATCGTACTTCAGCGGGCGTCCGAGGAAGATGGCGATGTTCGCGGCGTGGCCGGCGATGTGGGCCTGGCAGGCCACGTCGGCGTTGGCCCGCGGGATGGCCCGCGACTTGACGCAATCCAGAAACTCGCGGATGTGAAACGTCGCCGGGTAGCCGCCGATTTCGGCCACCTTGCGGCCCGCGAGCAATTGGGGCGAACTCAAGGCGAGCTTGCCGCTGTCGCCCGCCTCGACCCAACCGGCGTCCCCCTCGAACCGCACGGGGCAGGAGCCCAAACCGATCCAGCCGTCGCACCGCATGATCAGCTCGACGCCGTTGGCGTAGCGGGCGGTGGCGCGGCCCTGCTCCACCGGGCGATACTCGATCGGCGCCGTATGGTCCGCGTCGTTGGCCCACTGGCAGAGGTCAATGGTATGCGACCCCCAGGGCAACACGCCGCCGCCGACCATGCCGCCCCCCTCTTCGAAGTTGAAACAATTCAGATTCCGCCGGCTATACGGGCGCCAGGCCGCCGTGCCGAGGTGGAGGTCCCAATCGAGTTGCTCGCGGGGGGGCGGCGGCTCGGGCTCGGCCCAACCGCTCATCTCGGTTGCCAAACCCATGGGATGGGCGTGGACGGCCTGCAGCTTGCCGAGCTTGCCCGAGCGGGCCAACTCGACGGCGAACACGAAATGCGGCAGGTTGCGGCGCTGGGTGCCGGCCTGGAAGATCCGCCCGCTGCGGCGGAAGGCCGCGGCCAGCGCCGGGCTTTCGGCGATCGTCTTGGTGCAGGGCTTCTCGCAATAGGTGTCTTTGCCGGCCCGGGCCGCCAGGATCGCCGCCATCCCGTGCCAGTTGGGGCCGGTGGCGATCAGCACCGCGTCGATGTCGCCGCGGGCCAACAGGTCGCGCAAGTCGCGATAGGTGGTGCAGGCCTGGTTGCCGTTGGTCTGATCGACGCGCCGCTTGGCGGCCTCGCGGCGGTCGGCCCGCACGTCGCAGACGGCCACGAACCGCGCGTCCGGCTCGCGGAGGAAGCAGTCCAGGTCGTACTCGCCGCGACTGCCGATGCCGATTGCGCCGAGCGTGATTCGCGCGCTGGGCGGCACGGCGCCCTGCTGGCCCAGCACGGCGGCGGGAATCAGTTGCGGCACGAAGACGGCGGCGCCGGCCGCGCATGCCGTGCCGAGAAACTGCCGCCGCTTAACGGTTGTCGTTCGAGCCGACATTGCGGGCCTCCTTATTGTTAACCACGACTCTTGTCGTGCCTGACCGTGGTTCCGGTCTCGGGTCTTCGGCCTTGGGTCTTGGCACCAAGGCCCAAGACCTAAGGCCCAAGACCTCCTGCAAGACCGGTTCCGGTTATCGACTCCACCGCGCCCGGATTAACAGGCTCTATTTCCCTTTGTTCTCGAACCACACCGGGCCGCCGAACTTGCCGGTAACGATGATGTCGATCGCGCCCGTGCCGCGGAAGTCGCCGGTCCAAATCGACAGGCCGGCGCCGATCCCCTCGTCGTAGGAGATCGCGTACTTCTTCCACTCGACCGTCTTGTCCGGCTTGCGGATCAGCTTGTAGTAGTACAGGCCGAGCTTGCCGTACTCGTCCGGGTCGCCGCCGTTGTGGGCCATGAAGCGCTTGCCGGTGATCAGCTCCGGCGTGCCGCAGCCGTCCAGGTCGGCCAGGGCCAGCGAATGGGCCTGGGTCCACGTGTCGTCGATGGTGTGCTGCTTCCAGGAGATCTTGTCGCCCTGGCGGACCTGCTCGTACCAGAAGATGCCGTAGCCGTGGGCGTTGGAGGTGATGATGTCGTTCAGGCCGTCGCCGTTGACGTCGTAGACGAGGATCTGCGGCGTGTGGGCGATGCGGCCCCCCTTGTCGCCCAGCGAGAGCGGGTGCTCTTTCCACTGGCCGTTGCGGATGTCGGCCGGGGCCTCGAACCAGGCGTTGGGACGGATGATGTCGGGCCGGCCGTCGCCGTTGATATCGCCCACGCCGGCGCCGAACTCCATCTTCTTCGTCGAGACCACGTGCTTGACGAGGGCCGGCTTGCCGTCCTTCAGGCCCACCTCGAACCAGATGGTCTCGCGGGTGTGCGGCAGGACGACCTTGGCCTTGCCCTTGCCTTCGAGGTCCACCAGGTCGCCGCACTCGAAGTTGTCGCCCGTGTCGATTTTCGTCTCGGGCCACTCGCCCGGCTGGCCGAGCGTGTTGCGGTAGTAGTAGACGCTCTGGCTGAACCAATCGACGCTGACGATGCCGGGCCGGCCCCGGCCTTCGACGTCCACGGGCCCGTTCATGAAATCGTTGAAGTAGCCCTTGCCCTGGGCGTCCACCTGGCCCTTGATCGAGCGGATCCGCAGCGGCTTGAACTCCGGGGCCAGGTAGAGGAAATCGCCGGCGACGATGTCGAGCTTTCCATCGCCGTTGAAGTCGGCCACGCCGAGGGCCTCGCTGCGGAAGTTGCCGATGCGGTGCTTGACGAACTTGATGGGCGACGGCTCCGGCGGCGCCGCCAGGGCCATCGCCGCCCACAGGGCCAGCACGGCCACGGCCAACGGGCCACCCCAGAACCGCCCACCACGCGCCGCAAGCAATCCGCAGACTGCCGAACGTCCTGCCAGCTTACCGATTGCGGAGATCACGAGACACTCCTTTCAGCCGCTTGAGGGCTTCTTGGGCGACACTTGCCATTTGGACTCCAGTTATTCGGGCACGGTCTCCCGACCGTGCCACAAAGGGCGGCACCGCCTTTCCCATGTTAGCAAGATCGCTGGTAACCTTCCAGTTGGCAGTTGTTGGTGTACGGTCTCCTGACCGTGCCAAGACGGGGGGCCTTGGGCCATTTCGCTCGCCCCCCACCCCCCGCACAAGCGATTTGCCACCCATAGACCTGACCCCCCCTATTGTCAGGCGAGCGGCCGGCGGCTATCATAAGGGCTCCAGTCGCCTTAGCCTCGCAAGGGGGCCCAGGTAGCTCCTTGGCAGATCATCCCTCCTAGAAAAGGGTGCAGCCATGGTCGTGCGACAAGCAAGCGGATTGCGGGAGTCGTCGCCACGGAGAACTCGCCGGAAGGTCCTTGACATTGGTGCGGCACGGCCCGTTGTGGCCCTCGCACTCTTGTGGATGCTGATCGCGGTTCCGCCAGCCGTCTTTGGCCAGTCCGGCGGCACCGCGGCATTCAAATACCCTTGGGACAAGGGGGACGAGGTCGCATACAGCTACGACATCGAAGCCAAGACTCAAGGCGCGGCCAGCAACTTCAAGGGCACGTGCAACTACCGCCCTCGCGCCGCCGCCCAAGCCGACCTGGATCAGCATTCGGGAACCGGTACCGGCACCGCCTTCGTCGTCAACAGCAACGGGTATCTGATTACCTGCGACCACGTCGTTCGCGGCGGGACGAAATTCACCGTCAAACTGGGCGATGCCACGCACGTTGCCAAGGTGCTCCAAACCGATCGCGAGTCCGACCTCGCCCTGCTGCAGATCTCCACGTCCGGCCTGACCGCGTTGCCGCTGGGCGATTCCCAAAAGGTCGAGTTGGCCCAGGAGGTCCGCGTGGTCGGCTACCCGCTGAGCGACGTGCTGGGCAGCAGCATCAAGATCACCAGCGGCAGCGTGGCCGGCGTGGTGGACCACGACGGGCAGCGGTTGTTTCAGGTCGATGCCGCCGTCAACCCGGGCAATAGCGGCGGCCCGGTGGTCAATAGCCGCGGCGAAGTGGTCGGCGTCGCCAGCGCCAAACTGGCCGGCGTCGAGATTTCCAACGTCGGCTTCGCGGTGCCCGTCGAGAAGGTCCGCGCGCTGCTCAAGCGCCAGGCGATCATCGATCCGGCCGCCGCGGCCCCGGCGGCCCTGTCGGGTCCCGACCTGGCCAAGCGCGTCACCCCGGGGGTCGCCCTGGTGACCGTTACGGTCGGCCCCGGCGGGCTGGGCAGCGGCGAGCGTTACCGCCTGCTCTTCAAGGGAACCCGCGAGGATTCGAAGCGGACCGGCAAACCCGGGACGCCCAGCAGCCAGACCACCCAGACCAGTCCGGTGTCGGGCAAACTCGTGACCGATCCCCTCGGCGAGGTCCACGACGTGTCGGGTTCCTGGCTGCCGTTGGGTCTGGGGCCGCAGTGCCTCGTGGGGATCGAGCGCCTGCCCGACTCTCCCCAGGAAACCACCTGGCACGTCCGCCGCATGATCAGCCTGTCTGAAGTCGTATCCCAAGCGGGCGTCGGGCTGCCGAGTTTCCCCTCGCACGGTCCGGCCGGGATCAGACCGCCGAGCGCGTCCCCCTTTCGCGGGCCGCCCTCCCGCGGGCCCCGTCCGCGGCCCGGCGGCAGCCAGCCGTCGATCGTGGTGGTCATCCCCGCCTTTCAGAAGATCGAGTACCAGCTCGGCGGGAAGTCGGCCGACGGCCTGGTGACGATCAAGAAGCATTACGAGCTGAAAGTGGCCACGTCTGCGGACGAGCCTTCACCCCTGAACGTGACGGGCGACGGCACGGTCCTGTACGACAGCCACTCGCACCTGGTCCGCTCGCTCCGCCTCACCGGCAAGCTGGTCTGCGACGGGAAAGATACGTCGCTGGTGATTCCCTTCACGTACACCTACAAGCAGATTGATCCCGCTGGGGCCCCGACCACCTTGGCCTCCAGCTCCTCGGGCGCCGCGGAGAGGCCCCCTGCGACATCCACCGCGACGGTCAAGCCGCCCGCCCGGACGGTTCCGCCGCCACAACCCGTCGTGGCCGAGCCGCCGGCCGCGACCGAGCCGCCGGCCGTCGAGCCCGCGGAGCGCGCGCCGCTGCCGGACAAGGAGTCGCGCGAGAAGGCGACGCAACTGGTCGAGGAGGTCTTTGGCGACCAGTTGAAGAAGGCCCGGACCAGCGAAGAGAAACTGGCGATGGTCGACAAGCTGCTCGGCGCGGCCAACGGCGAGAAGTCGCCTGCCCAGCAGTTCGCCCTGTTGAACCGGGCCCGGCTGGTGGCGATCGCTTCCGGCGACCTGGCGGCGACCCGCAAAGTCGCCGACGAGATGGTGCTCCACTTCCAGATCGAGCAGCGGAAGGCCAATTTGGCCGTGCTGAAAGCGGTTGCCGAGACGGCCGCCGGACCGCAGAACGCCCCGGTGGCCGAGTTCGCCATGACCTTGCTCGAAGAGGCCATCGCCGCCGACCGTTTCGATGCGGCCGAAGAGCTCCACGGCATCGCGCTGCGGGCGGCCCGCAAGGCCGGTGACGGCGAAATCGTCAAGCGGCTCCAGCATCGCGGCAAGGATCTCGAGCGCTACCGCGCGGCCTACGACGTCATCCAGGACTGGCGGGCGGCGATCCGCAAAGATCCCAACGACCCGGCAGCCAACACGGCCCTGGGCAAGTATTATTGCCTGAGCAAGCGCGACTGGGAGCAGGGGCTGCCGATGCTCGCCCGCGGCAGCGACGCGGAGCTGAAGTCGGCCGCCGAGAAAGATCAGGCCAACCCGGAATCCCCGGAAGATCGCCTCGCCGTGGGCGACCGCTGGTGGGAGCTGGGCGAGAAGCTTGAAGGCGACGAGCAGGAATCGATGCGGGCCCGGGCCCTGAAGTGGTACCAGGACTCGATCGCCAACCTGACCGGTTTGACGCATGCCCGCGTGGAAAAGCGTCTGGAGCAATACGCCAGCCTGTTGGAGACCGAGCCCAAGCAGCCCGTGGCTTCAGTGCGTCCGGCGCCGGGCGACACGACGAAGGCCCCCGTACACAAGACCCGTCCCACCCGGCCGTCGAAATACCCGCGGCCGCAGCCGCCGCATCCCGCCCCGGTCGCCACGGTTGCCCAGAACAAGATCGTCGGCGGCGCGGCCGACCCGCAGTTCAGCGACGTTGCGCCCGAAGGCGGCGTGCTGGTCGGCTTCGAGGTCGGGCTGGGCAAATGGGCCACGAACGACATCATCGCCGCCATCCGGCCCATCTTCCGCACCCGCTCTGGAGGCGAGGTCCTCGGCAAGCAACACGGCACGAACACCAGCCGCCTGCTCCGCGTCAAGGCGAAGAGCGGCTACGCCGTGGCCGGCATCACCGTCAAGAGCATGCTCCTGGTGGACGGGTTCTCCGTCACCTTCATGCGCTACAACGGCCACGTGCTGAGCCCCGCCGGCAGCTATGAAAGCGAGTGGATCGGCGGCCCGGGCGGCGGCCGCCAGACCCGCCTGGGCGGCGACGGCACGCTCGTGATCGGCCTCAGCGGCAAGGAGAACGACAAGGACTGCACGGGGCTGGGGCTGGTGATGAAGCGGTGATACAGACTTGCGTCTTGTCGCACAGGGCCATTCGGCGTCCACTGCCGGCGGCTACTGAGCTTTCCTATTTCCTTGCTCGGCGCCTCCGGAAGAGCGCCGAAGAACGCCTTGATGGGGAGTGCCGGGAAGGCCCACCGGAGGCTGCATGGCACGCGAGATCGTTCGGAGGACGGCTCGGACCAGCCAGAACACGCCCGCGAGCATACCGCCAGCGAAACATGCGCCGACGACGCTAATGAAGCTTAGGAGCAGGATGCCCTCTGCCATGCCCCCGATGCCCTCCCCGGCCCCCTGCCGGATGCCTTCGGCGATACCGAGCACGAGACCGCATACCGCAAAGAAGATCACTACAATCCAGGGCTTGACGACGAACAGTTGCGGTTCCAAGAGCAGCAGTTGGGGGCGTCGGATAATGTCTCGCGAGGTATGCCTGGTCGAAATCCAGTCTTGCAAACATGGGTTCGGGTGCGGCGTTTCGTGTTGTTGCGGAGCGCCTCGGCCTTGCTGCTGGGGCGTTGCTGATCCGTGCTCCCGGCCATCAGTACCTGTGGAACGCCACTCATTTCCATGCCGGTCAATTTCACAACCGCAGCCTGGACATGTCCAGCGGCCCCAAAAGCGCGCCCGCATGGTGCTCTTGCCGGGCCTCTTCCACCCGAGGACCTGATGGCACCTCGGGCACGGCAATCGCCGCACTCGCCGATTAGCTCGCAAGACCTGGATGACCGCGGCGATTCCGCCCACGATCCCTCCAACCATCCACGGTGCCATGCCTCTCCCTCCTGTGGGAGGTGATCACCACCACAACGCTGGTGACAACTAACTCCAGGCTGTCGGATCATGGACGCAGCTATATTCGTCCTTCAGTGAGCAGGGCGGCCAATCGCCCCCGCACTCGATCCAACCGCCCCGTATCAATTCGGCCAATAACGCCTGATATTTCGCGAATGTCGGCGCCGTACAAGTAACTCAGGTCGATGATTCAAGCTCCGGCTTGATCTCGTCCAGGCTGTACTCCGCCTCGTCTTCGCCGAATGCGCGGGCAAACTGCCTGCGACCGAACTCCTGCCAGGCTTCACGGTCTTCCTGTAAACTCAGGAACCGCGCGAAGTCCAACACTTCCTGAAGTCGGTTCTCGGGAAGGCTTCGCAGAATTCCTTCCAAAAGGTCCCTGCTGGTCATCCGTCTTATCCTTGAAAACACTCGCTCACCGGCAGGCTGAAGTTGGGCACGAGATCGCCACCGCTGAGGGTCTCCGACTCGCCGAGGACGATGATCTCGCTC
>Ga0187848_10003145_pt1 | contig 12390 bp, 11 predicted proteins | sample June2016WEW_4_40_FD_132424 | JGI IMG/M metagenome (GOLD analysis project Ga0187848, IMG submission 132424) | Peatland microbial communities from SPRUCE experiment site at the Marcell Experimental Forest, Minnesota, USA - June2016WEW_4_40 | ecosystem: Environmental > Terrestrial > Soil >... | reverse complement strand
GCCCCTGGTCGCCGGCAGCTTCATCCTGGTCCCCAATCCCGGCCGGTGCGATCCCAGGCGGTCGTATCGAGTCGTGTTTCGCGCAGCCCGGGCTGGGGGTTAGGTGGGCGTGCGAAACGCCTTTCGCAGGACCGCCAGGCTCTTGGGCACCGCCGTCTTCGCGTCTTCGCGCCCTTCGTACTCCAGGGACACGTAACCCCGGTAGCCGTGCCTGCGGAGCATGGCGGCGATGCGGTCGTAGTCCAGGTCGAGCGTGTACCAGGTGCCGCCGCCGTAGTACGTCTTGGCATGGACGTGGGTTGCCCGCGGTGCGATTTTCTCCAGCCGTTCGTAGGGCTGTTCCAGGAAGTTGCCGGTGTCGAGCGTCACGCCGAGCCAGGGCGAGTGGAAGGCGTTGACGATCCGCAGCAGCCCCTCGGGTGTGCGTGCCAGGCCCCAGTGATTCTCCAGCGCGAGCACCACGCCGCACTTCTCGGCCGTGGGCAGACACTGCGCGAAGGAGTCGATCACCCACGGATAGGCGTCCTCGTCGGAGTAGCCGGGCAGAGGCGGCTCCACGCCGCGATGCTTCATCAGCTCGTCGAAGTCCTTGGTCGTCCCCCAGCGGCCGGTGTTCACGCGGATCGTGGGGATGCCCAAGCTGTAGGCCAGCTCGATGCTGGCGACGGTGATGTCGATGTTCGCCTTCCGCTCTTCGGCCTTGGGCGACACGAAGCCCTGGTGGGCGGACAGGCCGCACAGGTGGAGTCCGGCCAGCAGTGCCTGCCGCTTGAGCGACTGGAGGTAGGCGTTGTCCTTGCGGTGCATTTGTATTTCGAGGATCTCGACGGCATCGAAGCCCATGTCGGCCGCCAAGGCGATGCAGTCCTCGATCTTCAGTTTCGAGTCGGCGCGGTACCGCCAGAACGAGTAAGTCGAGACGGCGATGCGGTTTCCCGGTGATGCCTTGACTTGATTCTCGGGCTGCGCGGCGCGTGCGGCCCTGCTGTCGAAGGTGGCCAGCCCTGCCGCCAAAACACCCGTTTGGGCCAGGAAAGATCGGCGTTTCATGTGTGCCTCCTGTCAAGAAGTAAGGGGGATGATGATACGCGAGGACGGCGGGCCTGCCTTGCTCTCAAGGTTTCTCCTGACGTGTCTATGGCACCAGGGCCTACCGGATAGGCTCGAACTTGTCCTTTCGCGATGCCTTGCAGTTGAAACGGACCGCCAACGACATAATCATCCCGCGCCAAGCGGCAGTGCTCAACCCCCGACATTGCCGGTTCCTCCCCCCGTTCGTGACAACCGGCGGCCGAAAGCGTACAATGCCGCCATGGACGACCAAGGCTTTCCTGACGGCTCGCCGCTGCTCTGCGCCCGGTGTAGCGCGGAACTGACCCCCGGCAAGGGCGATTTCTACGTCGTGCGGATCGAGGCGTTGGCCGATCCCACGCCGCCGAGCTTCTCGGAAGAGGATCTGCAACGTGACCCAAGGGCGGAAATCGAGCGGCTGATCAATCGGATGAAGGAATTGTCCGAGCAAGAGCTGCTCGACCAGGTCTATCGGCGGCTGGTCCTCTCCCTGTGCGGGCCGTGCTACCGGCGATGGATTGAGGATCCGGTGAGATGAACGCGCGGATCGCACACCCGCTGCTCGCCGGCCGGGAACGATTGCTCCGTGACCGCGGCGCCGCGCTGGTGGCCTGTGCTGAGTTGCTGCCCTTGCCGGACGACGTGCGTAACGGTCTGCCCGTGGGGGTCTGCATTGGCGTGGCTCTAGCGTCCGAGGTCGTGGCGGGGATCGAAAGTGGCCCGACGACGGCCTATGCCGCCGGGTACGACCGCGCCAACGCCCTCTTGCAGCGCCTGGCGGACGGATCATCTGCGGGATCTGCATCGCCGCCTGCCCGCACACGAAGCGGTATCCGGCCGGGGATGAGCATTAGCCGGCCGGAGTGACGATGCCTGGTTCGTGACAGCAGACGCGAAGTGCCATGGAATCGGACGGTAGTCGGTTTTCTTCCCTCCACGCACGTAACTCCAACCCCCGCGAACAACCATGATGAACGCCTCCCCACGCCCCGCCTGGCACCTTTCCGTTTTGCCGCTTGCCTTTCTTGCCTTCGGCGCCGGTCCCGCCCATGCCCAGGAGAAAAGCGTCCGCCCGGGCATCAACAAGACCTATGAAAATCCGGACGTCAACGAATCCGTGCGGCGATTTGAGAGCGAGAACCGCGAGGTCTTCTCGAAGCGCAAGGAGATCGTGGCGGCCTGCAAACTCAAGCCCGGCATGTCCGTTGCCGACATCGGCGCCGGCACGGGCCTTTTCACCCACCTGTTTGCCGCCGAGGTCGGTCCCAGCGGACGGGTCTACGCCGTGGACATCGCCCGGAAATTCATCGAGCACGTCGAGACGACTTCCAAGGAAGCGGGGCTGAAAAACGTAACGGGCATAGTCTGCACGCCGACCTCCACCGAATTGCCGCCAGACTCCGTCGATCTGGTCTTCATCTGCGACGCCTACCACCACTTCGAGTATCCCCGGAAGACTATGGCCTCCGCCGGCCGGGCCCTTCGCGCCGGCGGCCAACTCATCCTGGTCGATTATCGCCGCATCGAAGGCAAGACTCCCGACTGGCTATTGAAGCATCTGCGGGCGGGCCAAGAGGTGTTCACCAAGGAAATCGAGGCCGCCGGTTTCAAGGTCGTGGATCGAGCCGACTTCCTCAAGGAGAACTATTTCGTGCGGTTCGAGAAGGCAGGATCGCCGCCGCGCGTCTTGGTGGCCTACTACTCGCTCACGGGCAATACGGAGCAGATGGCGCGCGGGGTTGCCGAAGGGATCAGCCGCGTGCCGGGTGTCACCGCCGTGGTCAAGCCCGTCAGCGAGGTCAGCAAGCAGGACCTCGAAGCGGCGGACGGCATCGTCCTGGGCAGCCCGACCTACTACGCCAACATCCCCGGCAAGATGAAGGTCATCATCGACGATTGGTCGTGGAAGATGAAGGTGGATTTCACGGACAAGGTCGGCGGGGCGTTTTCCACCGGCGGCGGCCAGGTCGGAGGCAAGGAACACGTCGTCACCAGCCTCCTGTTGTTCATGTTGAGCAACCGGATGATCGTCGCGGGTCCGTTCTATCGGAACGAGAAGACCGGCAGCGTGTGGGGCGAACCGGGGTCGGCTGCCATGACCGGCCCGCTTGATCCCGGTGTCAGCCAACAGGAACTCGACGGCGCACGTCGCCTGGGCGAGCGGATCGCAGGCCTGGTGAAGAGACTGGCGGCACGCTGACCGCAACTCGAATCATCCGCCGGGCTTGGACTCTTGTCGCCGAGCGTCGGCAAACTCGTAGAGCCGGGCGTTGCCCTGTTTGCCCACCTCGCGCACGGCTCCCGTCTGGCGGAAGCAGTAGGCAATCCGCTGGGCCGACCAGCGATTCACCCGCAGGGATTCGGCCAGGTGGCCCGTGTGGAACGGCTGCGGCATGGGGCGCTCGACCAGGCGAGCCAGGTCGGCGGCCGTCTGGAACCGGTGAGTGGCATGCACGGCCACGAGCTTCTGATCCTCGACCTGGTAGTCGTCGAGCCGCCAGCGGTGGCGTCGCCCATGGCCCGGATAGCGCCACTCCTCGATGTCGACCAAGGGCACTTCCAGCGTCAGCCGCCTGTGGGGAAACACGCCGGTGAAATGGACCAGTTCGTCGAACAGGTCCAGGAGCGCGCCTCGCTTGGGGCTCACGCGCCGCCCGGTGACCGGGCCGTCCTTGCCGGCCCGCTTCACCAGCAGCTTCTGGACGACGATCGGCTTGACCACAAGGACTGGATGGTCCCTGAGCAGGGTCTGCACCTTGTCGCGGATCGCAGCCAGCGAACCGTGCTGGATCTCCACCAGACAGCCGCCGGAGACGGCGTCGATGCGGAAGCCGCCCAGCGAGACCTCGAACTGGGCGTCCCCATCGGCGTAGAGGGTCTTCAGCGCGCGGTGAAGGGAAGTTTCCATCATCCGGGGGGGCAACGAGGCGATGCGGTCAAACCTCACAGTATCATCGTGCCGTCAGGGGCCGGAAGTTCAGTCCGGTGCTCCAAATGTGGAAAACGCCAAGCAACATGTCCTACAATGGCGCTATGAATGGAAGTGCCCCAGAAGTGCCTCCATGCAGTGCCGCCATGTTGCATGTTTTCTTGCCACTCCGTAAAATACGAGTGCCATACGACGACGCACGGCCCCTGAACACAAGGTCCCACGGCGGAACAACTTGGAGTTCCAACACGAAGCACAAAGCGGCGCGAACATGAATCCGCAAGAGAAGATCGCCCTCGTCACGGGGGCCAGCCGGGGCATTGGCCGGGCAATTGCCCTTCGCTTGGCGCAAGGCGGGGCATTGGTGGCCGTCAACTACCGGAAGAACGCCGAGGCCGCAGCCGCCGTGGTCCATGAAATTGCAGGGAGCGGCCGGGAAGCCTTCGCCGTGCAGGGCGATGTCGGCTCGCTGGCCGGGATTCGCCGGTTCTTCCAGGCCCTCGATGCCGAGCTGACCCGGCGACGAGACAACAACCAGTTCGACATCCTGGTGAACAACGCTGGGATAGGCAAGCAGGGGATGGTGGAGTCTACGGCCGAGGAGGTCTTCGATGAACTGATGGCCGTCAACGTTAAAGGCCCGTTCTTCGTCACGCAGCAAGCCATTCCCCGGCTTCGGGACGGCGGCAGAATCATCAACCTCTCTTCGGCCCTTTCTCGGCATCCTTACCCACGCATGGCTGCCTACTCGATGGGCAAGGCCGCCGTCAACCACTTCACCGTGATCCTGGCCGCCGAGTTGGGAAAACGCGGCATCACGGTCAACGCCATCGGCCCCGGCCTGACGGCTACGGACTTCACCGCCGACACGCGACGAGACCCGAACGTGGTCCGGCAAGTCTCGGCCCACACTGCCCTCGGGCGAATTGGCCAGGCCGAGGACGTTGCCGGTGTGGCGGCATGGCTGGCCTCCAAGGATGCCGGATGGGTGACGGGACAGTATATCGAGGCCAGCGGCGGCTCGGGACTGGTGTAGCGGTCGCGACCGGAAAGAGAAAAGGGCTGAAGATGCCGGTAATGCTCGCCTCGGTCGATGATTCGGCGGCGATCCTCGATCTCCAGAAACTCGCTTACCAGAGCGAGGCTGCGATCTACAACGATTTCAGCTTGCCGCCGCTGACTGAAACGCTCGAAGATCTCCGGTCGCAATTCAGCAGCAGGGTGGTTCTCAAAGCCGTCGATCAGGGCAGGATCATTGGTTCCGTGCGAGCTTGCCAGGAAGGCACGACCTGCCATGTCGGTCGTCTCATCGTTCATCCCGATTATCGTCACCGGGGAATTGGCACGCAACTGATGAACCGGATCGAGGCTTCGTTCGGGGCCGCCGAACGTTTCGAGTTGTTTACGGGCCACAGAAGTGCCAACGCTATTCGCCTGTACGAACGCCTGGGCTACCGGGTTTTCAAGCGACAACCCGTCCATGACGGACTCAGCCTGGTATTTCTGGAGAAGACGAGGCGTGTCGAGAGCATCCTGCGCCCCTGCAAGGACGCCGACTTCGACGTGATCTGCGCCATCATCAACGAGGCTGCCGGGGCTTACCGCGGCGTGATTCCCGCCGACCGCTGGCACGAACCGTACATGCCTCGCGACGACCTGCGGCACGAGATCCAAAGCGGCGTGCAGTTCTGGGGCTGCGAAGACGGCGGCGAGCTCGTCGGCGTGATGGGCATCCAGGACGTTCAGGACGTGACCTTGATCCGGCACGCCTACGTTCGGACGGCGAAGCAGGGGCAGGGCATCGGCGGGAAGTTGCTGGCTGCCCTACGCGCGCAGACCAACCGCCCGATCCTGATCGGCACCTGGGCTGCCGCGACCTGGGCGATTCGGTTCTACCAACGGCATGGGTTCAGGATGGTCGCGCCCGGGGAGAAGGATCGGCTGTTGAAGAGGTATTGGTCGATACCCGAGCGGCAGGTGGAGACTTCGGTGGTGTTGGCCGAAGGGAAGGGGTGACCACCCGCAGCACGGTGCGGGGATTGCGATGACCGCCTGGAAACAACTGCGAGCGATCCTGCTGCTCCCCGGCACGGTGACCATCGCCATTCCGGCGACGATTGCCTTCTGTACAAGAAGAACGTGCCGCGCTGGATTCCCCGGCTGATGCCGTGGGAAGGCTTGCCGCAGGAAACGGCAGGCGATCTCTGAGATCCCCTTCACTCGGTCCCCGGATCGGTCAGGGCTTTTCCGGCTTGTGGAGGAGCCGGGCGCGGCGCTCGTGCAAGCCGGCTTCCAGCCCGACGAAGTAGCGGTACGGCCTGGCCAGCCGCTGGATGCCGCCGGGAAACAGGGCCAACTGGGCCCGCAGCCGCCGGCGGATCTCCTCCAGGGGCGGCGAGTCGCAGACCCGCCGCCCGCCCCGGACCACCGGCAGCAACAGGTCCTCGCCGGGTGCGCCGGCGGGGATTGCCTTCCGCCGGGCGGCATCGGCCGGGTCGATGATCGTCGAGGCGGCGGCCGGGTGCTCTTCGTCGAAGATCATGTCGCCGATGGCGCGGCGCGGGCCGTTTCGGCCGTGATAGCGGCGGATCTGGAGGATGCCGGGCGTCGAGACCTTGATGGTCTCGTCCGAGACCTTCACGCGGTCCTGCCAGGGCTGGCCGGCGGTGCGCACGGCGGAGAGCTTGTAGACGCCGCCCAGGGCGGCATCGTCGAATCCGGTGATGAGCCTGGTGCCGACGCCCCAGGCGTTGATCTTGGCCCCCTTTCGCTTCAGGCTTTCCAGGAGGTACTCGTCGAGGTCGTTGGAAGCGAGGATCGCGGCATGGGGGAAACCGGCCTCGTCGAGGATCCGCCGGGCCGCTTTGCTCAAGCCGGCCAGGTCGCCGGAGTCCAGCCGGATGCCGGCCAGCTCGTGCCCCCGGGCGCGGAGTTCCCTGCCGACGGCCGCCGCCCGCCGCACGCCCTCCAGGGTATCGTAGGTGTCCACCAGCAGCACGCAGTTGTTGGGCAGGGCCGCGGCATACGCCCGGAAGGCGTCGAGCTCGTCGCCGAAGCACATCACCCAGCTATGGGCGTGCGTTCCTCGCACGGGGATGCCGTAGAGTTGGCCCGCCAGGACGTTGGAGGTCGCCGCGCAGCCGCCGATGTACGCGGCGCGGCTGGCCGACAGCGCCCCGTCGATTCCCTGGGCGCGGCGGAGCCCGAACTCCAGCACCGCGTCGCCCCGCGCGGCGCCGACGACCCGGGCGGCCTTCGTGGCCACCAGCGTCTGGAAGTTCAGGATGTTCAAGAGCGGCGTCTCCAGCAACTGGGCCTCCACCAACGGGCCGCGGACCCGCAGGAGCGGCTCGTGGGGGAAGACGACGGTTCCCTCGGGCACGGCGTCGATGTCGCAACGGAGGGTCATGCGGCCCAGGAAATCGAGGAACTCCGGCGGGAACAGCGGCCGGCCGTCGTTGCCGCACAGCCCGGCCAGGTAGGCCGTGTCCGCCGGCGTGAAGCGGAGGTTCTCGATGTACTCCAGCGCCGTGCCCAGTCCGGCCGCCACGGTGAAACCGCTGCGGAAGGGGCTCTGCCGGAAGCTGAGGCAAAAAACCGCCTCCCGCTCGAGCCATCCCGTCTTCCAGTAGCCGCAGGCCATGGTGAGCTGGTAGAGATCGGTCAGCAGGGCCAGCGAGGGGCGATAGAGTGCGGCCAGCGTGTTCATGACGTATCCGGCACACTCCGTGTGCCGCCTGCCCAACGGCACACGGAGTGTGCCGGATACATTTATTCACTCGGCCGTCAGCCACTCGAACTTCCACAGGGGGTTGCCGCACGCGCGGCACTGCACCCCGTTGTCCAGCAGCCGGCCCCGGCACTGGCCGCAATCGCGGATCGCCGGAAGGTGCTCGATCTGCTGCTTCCGCCAATCGCCGGCGTCCTGCGGCTTGCCGCACGCCAAGGCCGTAACGATCTTGACGCACGAAGGCAGCAGGCGGAACAAGACCAGCGGGGCGCGGCGCGACTCGGGCAGGGCGGCGGTCAGGATGTTGCTGAACGCCAGCCGCCGCTGGTCAGGGGTCTGTTGGCTGTAATGGGCCATCCGCTTCGCCACGCGGCCTTCGGAGTGTACCGGGCCCAGCCGCAGCCGGCTCAGCCACTCGGCATACCAGCCGTCGTCCGAGTCGACATAACCGCGACGGGCGACCGCCAGCGAGGAGACGACGATCTGGTACAACTCGATCTCCAGCTTCGTCATCCGCTCCGACTTCTCTTCCGAAAGCGGCGAGAGTGACGAGTCCAGGCCGACGCGGCGGATCACGTCCTCGTGGATGCGGGTGTACAGCCCGTCGCGGAGCACGGTCAGTCCGCTGCCCAGGTTGGCCACCAGCGGCTCGCCGTCGCTGCGGTGCTCGTGGTGGTCGAACTCCTCGGCCGCTGCGGCCCGGCGGTTGTCCAGATCGGTTGCGTCCAAGACTGCCACTCCCGGGGCTGTGCCAAACCTCCGGCCCTCACCTTCATTATACCCCTCTATAGGCGGGATGACAAATCGCGGCCTGGTTCAGGTCCGGTGAGAACGGGGCGTGCCGGGAGGACTTCGGCTTGCCGGCCGGTGTGTCCGGAGGGCCCGGTCCGTGGCCTCTCAGTCGGTAGGAGTCGTTAGGTCAGGCACGCCCCTTGCCCGGCGGCCGCCGGAATGGCCAACGGTTCCCGGGCGACGCGGGCGACCAACGGTGGCCCGAGCTTGTCAGGCAGGGAGTACCCAACCTACAATTCCATGGCATATAGGGGCCTTGGCACGTGGAAGACACCCCCCTTTCGACGAGGAGGTGCATCCTGCGGCGCGGCTCCAGGAGCATGGCAATGTCCAAGGCTTTGATCTATGGTGTGGCCGTTGTGGGCGGCATGGCGATACTGGTGATGGTGATTATGTCCCGGTACAACATTTGGAGCTGTGCGGCCGAGAGCGAATTGGGCGGCACTGGCGGCAAGAGCGACGCCGAGGGGGCGCCTGGGGTCACGTGCAATGAAAAGACGTGCGGCCCCAAGGAAGGCGAGGTCCTTATAGGCGAAGGGGAATTGACGGTGAGCGACCAGCAGTGGCGAAAGAAACTGACGCCCGAGCAGTTCAACGTCACGCGCCGCAAGGGGACCGAACCTGCTTTCACGGGCGATTACTGGAACTGCCACAAGGAAGGCACGTACCGTTGCGTGTGCTGCGGCGCGCCGCTGTTCGGCTCCGGCGCCAAGTTCGATTCCGGCACCGGGTGGCCGAGCTTCTGGAAGCCCGTGGACGACAAGGCCGTCGGGGAAGTGACCGACCCGAGCCACGGCATGCGACGGGTCGAAGTCGTCTGCAACAAGTGCCAGGCGCACCTCGGCCACGTTTTCGACGACGGTCCCAAGCCGAGCGGCCTGCGGTACTGCATCAACTCGGCCGCGCTCAAGCTGGACGAGCAGCAGCCCGCCGCCACGGCAAAGGACGCGCCCCGGGCCGATGCACCGAAGTCCGAGGCAAGAGATGCACCCCAAGCGAACCACGGGAAGAAGGAGAAGAACATCAGCACCGAAACCGCCACGTTTGCCGCCGGATGCTTCTGGGGCGTCGAGGCGACCTTCCGCCAGATCAAAGGCGTGACGGCAACGGCCGTCGGGTACACCGGGGGGCACACCGATCAACCGACCTACAAGGATGTTTGCAGCGATGCGACCGGCCACGCCGAGGCCGTGCAAGTCGAGTACGATCCAACCCAGGTCAGCTACCGGCAGCTACTGGATGTCTTCTGGAAGAACCACGATCCAACCACCCCGAATCGGCAGGGGCCGGACCACGGCACGCAGTACCGCTCGGTCATCTTCTACCACTCGCCCCAGCAGAAGGCGGCAGCCGAGGCCTTGAAGCAGGAACTCGACCGGAGCGGCACGTTCCGCCGTCCCATTGTCACCGAGATCGTGCCGGCCGCCACCTTTTGGAAGGCCGAGGACTATCACCAGCAGTACCTGGAGAAGCGCGGTCTATCGAGCTGCCACTTGCAGTAGCCGGCCGCCAAGTCCGTAGGTCAGGCACGGGGTGCCTGATCTACGATCTGTCCGCGACTCACGCTTGCGGCTTCGCCGCGACGACCTGGACGGGGATGGCGGGCAGGACGCGGGTGGCGCTGGTCTTGCCGGACCGCAGCGTCCCGCGGATGACGAGGTTCTGCCGCGTCCCGACGGGCAGCCGCGGGGCGGCCACGAGCGTGATCGTCGCCTCGGACTGCTCCGCGGCAACGAACGGGGCCCGGGCCGTCAGGCCCTGGGGCAACCCCGCGGCAACGAGGACGACCCCGCCCTTGGCCCCTTCGTCGCGGATCACTTTGAGCTTCAGCGGCACCTCGGCCCCCTGCGGCAGCTCCAGCACCTTGCCCGGCGGCAGGTCCAGGGCCAGGCGGAGCGGCACCGGCGGCGCCTTGACCACGGCCAGCGAGTATTCCCTGGTGGGAACGATGTGCGTCCAGGAGAAGGCCTGCATGACGCTCTCTGCGGCCTCCGCCTTGCGGACCGCGATGTGGGTGCCCATGTCGGCGGTGGCCAGGATCGTCGGCGCGAAGACGCCCAGCGTCGCGCCGGGCGGCGCGGTGACGGTCAACACCACTTGGTCCTGGCCCGAGGGGATCACGCCCTCGCTGGCCGTGAAGCCGGGGGGCAGGTCCTTTAGCGCGATCGAGATCGGTTCCCGCATCGCGTCCCTCCGCAGGGCATTGACCGTGATCATGGCCGTCTCGCCCGGCCCCAGGCGGACGTTGTCCGGCGTGACGCGGACGGTGAAGTCGGGCTGGGGCGGGGCAACCACCAGCCGGTAGGCGTACTCCTCGCCCCCCTTGCCCTGCGCGTCGCGAATCCGCAACACGTAGTCCCCGGCGGTGGCGAACGTGTACTGCAGCCGCGAATCGGCGTGGTGCAGCAGCAACGGCAGCTCCGGGTCCACCGTGTCGTCGTTCTCGGCCAACTCCTGCCCGCGGGCGTCCTGCAGCGTCAGCACCGAGTCCAGCGGCGACTCCAGCCGCCGGGCGAAGACCTCCATCACCAGTTGCTGGCCGGCCGCGGCATGGAAGGCGAAGCAGTCCACGTCGCCGGGCTTGTCGATCCGCCCATTCACGACGCACGGCACGGAGATCTTCTGCGCCTGCGCCGGCGTGTTGTTCGGCTCGGCCTCGCGGACCTCCGCGAGATCGCCGACGGCGAAGGGCAGCGAATTGGACTCCAGGCCGCCGCGGGAGATCGACACGTCGCGGCGGTAAAACGAGTCGGCCGGCACGTTGAGCTCCAGGGAATCCGCGGGCAGGTTGAAGCCGTGCAGCTCCACGTGGGTCGTCTCGCCGCGCCGGCCGCCCAGCGGGAAAATATGCGTCAGGTACGGCGTCTGGCCGATCGTGAGCCGGTACACGAAATCGCCCCGCCCGCGAAACAGCGCATCCTTGACCTCCAGCAGGTACTCGCCGTCTTTGGCCACGGGAAAGACCAGGAGCGGATCGGGCCGGAAGCGGAAGTCGGCGGCGTAGGCCAGCCGCCGGCCGTCGGCGCCGTAGAGGGTCAGGCTGCCCTGGAGCCACGCCGGCACGGCGTCGGCGATGTACGGCAGGATTCGCCGGCCGGCAAGGTCGCACACCAGCGTCTCGCCCGCCTTGGCCGTAAAGCGGAATACATCCTGGTCCCCTTCGAGGATCTGGCCGTTCAGCACCACCGGCAGCGAGGCGAGCCGCTGGGCGTGTTCCGGGTCGGAATTCGGCTCGACCTCATTCACCTCCGGCAATTGCCCCACGAAGAAGCGGTAGCGGTTGGAGACCCCGCCCGGGGCGATCAGCCGCAGGTCGCGCTCGCCCAGCTCGGCATCGGGGGCGACCGCGACGCTGATCCGCACCAGGTCTTCGGTCGCCTCGACGACCCGGGCGGTGACGCCGCCGCCGGTGACGCGGACGCCGCTGGCGCCCGCCAGGTGGGTGCCGTTGGCGGTGGCCTCGATCGAGCGGCCCCGCTGGGCGCCGGCCGGGAAGACATAGCTGATGACCGGCGAAGGGAACTGGTCCTCCGGCTCGTCGGTGATCTTCTTCTTTTGCTTGACCTTGGCCTTTTCGGAGCCGGGTTTGGCGGCCGGCGGCTTGGCTTTCGGCTTGGCCTTCGCCGCTTGCGGCTTCGCCGGGGTCGCCGCTTGCGGATTGGCCTTCGCCGCTTGCGGCTTCGCAGAGGGCGGCGGCTGCGACGGCTCGCCGGCCAGCAGGATCGCCGTCGCGGCAAGGGCAAACAACAACGAAAAGATCGTGCCCGGTTGGCGGGGGGCCTTCGTGGTCAAGCTCCCTTACGGTGATTTTGCCATCGGCCGTGGGACTTACGGGGAGGGCTTGATTGCGGGCCCCGGGGTTGCAGCG
>Ga0187848_10003142_pt1 | contig 12399 bp, 11 predicted proteins | sample June2016WEW_4_40_FD_132424 | JGI IMG/M metagenome (GOLD analysis project Ga0187848, IMG submission 132424) | Peatland microbial communities from SPRUCE experiment site at the Marcell Experimental Forest, Minnesota, USA - June2016WEW_4_40 | ecosystem: Environmental > Terrestrial > Soil >... | reverse complement strand
AACGCGCGGTACATCTTCTCCCCCCCCATCGCGTCATAGGGCATGATCTTGTTGAAAGGAAAGGGCGCGCCGCTCTTGAAGATCACCCCCGCCGCAGCCTTGATCTTGGAAAAAAGTTTCATAAAAATCTGCTGTCAGCAAAATTGTGTCAAGAACATGAGGCTCCCGTCTTTCGCGCGCATCCCGGTTTTTGCACACACTGGATTTCTCCCTCTCCTCCACAGACTTGTGGAGGAGAGGGCCGGGGAGAGGAGGCCTTCTTCTGGAACCCCTCTCCCTGTCCCTGTCCCCGCTGCGCGGGGCGAGGGGACCCGTTCCATGGCTCTCCAAAAACTGAGGCGCGCCCCCGTCTTCCAGACACCATTTTTCTTCTTCAACCCCTTCGTTTCCTTCGTGTGCTTCTGTTCAATTCTCATTTCTTTGTTGTCCTTCAGATCAACTGCGCAAAAAACCGGTTGGGGTTTGCAGGCTGCTTGGCCGCGTGCAGCGCCAGCGCCAGTCCCCAGAACCGGTCCGCGTGCCCGTTCTTCGTCCGCTCCCCGGTGAACCGGATGTTCCCCGACGCCGTCGCCTCCTTGCGCATGCTGCGCAAATCCGCCCGAATCCATTTGTCCGCCGGGATGCGCACCGTTTTCTTTTCAAACGCCGTGCGCGCGTCGTAGGCCAGCTCCTCCTTCACTCCGCTGGTAAACTGAATCCCCTCCACCTTGTAACGTCCGAACCGTTGCGCCGCCCGCTCCGCGAACTGCCGTCCAATCCCCGTTTGGTCAATGCAGCACCGTTTCAGATTGGGCAGCGCCAGAATTCCGTACAGCCTCTCCTCCTGCTCCGCGAACGGCGCCTTCTCCAGGCAGATCACCTCCCGCGTAAAACACACATCCTCCACCCGTTCCACCACCCAGATCACCGTCAAATCATGCTCCCGTCCCACATCCACCCCCGCATACAACGCCCCCGTCGGCCTGCTCTCGGCAGGGCGGGACTCTGTCGAGCCCTGACTCGATCCCTCTTGGTTTTCATTCTGCATTCTGCATTCTGCATTCTGCATTTCCTGCCCCTCTTCACACCCCGCAATCAGCTCATAGCTCAGAAACGCCGCCTTATCGTCCCCCGGCACGCACATATACTCCTGCAACCAGACCTCCTCATCCGCGCATTCATTCCGCATCGCCTGCAGAAAATCATCGTCCTTCCATTGCAAGCGGGCGTCCTCCGGATTGGCCTCCCGCCATTTGCTTTGCAGCTTGGCCAGCAACCCCTCCCGGCACGCGTCCTCAATCGTCACCCGGTGCAGGGAAAACCCCTTCGGATTCCCCTTATGCCTGGCCTCATTCACCAGCTCGTTGAAAAAATTTTCCGACCCCCGGTGCGTGGAAATGATGTCCATCCCTCCGCCCCACATCGTCCCCGGCTGGCCGATGGAATACAGCAGCCGGTTCTCCGCATTCAGGGCAAACTCATCAAAAACCCGACGCCCCCGCTTCCCCGCCTGCGCGTTCGGATTTGACGACAGCGAATAAATCGCCCGTCCGTTCTTGAACGTCAGCACATGCGCCGATATTTTCTCCTTCGCATCCAGCACCGGCCGCCTCAGTTCCTGTTGCCTGGAAGCCCGGTGTCCAATCCGCGCCCAACGCGCGCAATCCATTCCGAACAACTCCGCCTGCAACTCATCGCTGCTCGAAACCCACGCGTCGTATTGGTTCCCCGCCATCGAAGTTTTCCTCACCAAATCATACGCCGCGCACAGGCTCATCCCGATCTGCCGCGATTTCTCCATCAACCGTTTCGGAGAGCCATCCTGCAGCCACCGCGCCTGATACGGCAGAAAGTAGTTCTCCATCCGAAATGCCTTGGTAGGGCGGGCAGTCCCCTGCCCGCCGCTGCCTCCCTCCGCCGCGGTAGGGCGAGACTCCGTCGAGCCTTGACTCGATCCATTCTCCACCATCGCTTTTTGGGCTTTCCTCATAGCAGCCTCAAATCCTTCTCCACCTGTTCCCAGCCCTCCTTCGTAATAGGCTCCCCTTCTTCGCCCTTCTTCCCCGTCTCCTCGCTTTTCTTCTCCAGCACCCGTGTCCTTCTCTCCTCCAGCTTCAACTTCTTCTCTTTCAACTTTCCCTCCCGGCTCCGTTGCTCCATCTTTTCCCAGGTGAGCAGCCGGTCCACCGGCGGCAGTTGTTCTGACACCGGGATTCCCCTCAACTTGCCCGCCATGACTTCCTGGCTCATCGCCCCCACTATTCGTTCCACCGCGGCGATGATTTCCTTGGGCAAATACTTTCGGGCCATCTGCATGAATTTCGCCGCCGCCTCGTCCTCCCCCACCAGAACCCCCAAGGCCCGTTCGGTCTGAATCCGGAAGTGAATCCGCTCCACAACCCTCCAGCCTGGCCGCTCCCCGGCATGATGTGATTCCGGCGGCCATTTCGGGCATTTCCTGGCGGCTTTCTCCGAGTTCCGCCCGGGCACAAATATTTCCGAGTAGGCCAAATCCAACTGCTCCAGCGAGTGCGCCGCCAGCTTTTGCTCGTAACAATCGGGCCGCAGTCCGTCGAACGTTCTCATACTGCCCCCGTACGACTCCACAATCTCCACGAGCCTTTCCCGGTCGAATTTCTTTGCCTTCATCCTTCATCCTTCATCCTTCATCCTTCATCCTTCATCCTTGCCTACAGCCCGCGCTTTTCCAGGTCATCCACCCCCGCCGCCGTGATCCGCCAAATCCGGTTCCCCACCGAGTGCGACTTGGGCACCTCCGCCACAAAACCCTTGTCCATGAAATACTGCACCTCCGCCTCGAGGTCCCCCGTCTCGAACCTCTTGAACCCGCAGACCCGCAGCGTCACCTCCAGCGTCGTCAGGCTCAGTCCGCAGCCCCCCGCCGCCTGGAACGCCCGCAGCATCGTCTCCCGAAAAACCTCATGTTGTTGTGCATTCATATTCTCGTCCTTGTTCCTATTCGTCCCATTCGTCCTATTCGTCCTATCGGTCCTTTAAGTCCTTTCCGTCCCGGTTAGTCCTTCTTCCTCCCAAGCCAAAACATTTGCCCGCAGTTCACGCAGAGAGACGCAGATGAAGAACCGGAATACATATATATTTGAGTGTGTCGTTTCCTATCTGCGTTATCTGCGTGAACTGCGGGCAAAAGTCTTTTCATGCCTTCTTTGTCTCCATCAAATGGTCCAGCTTCGTGCTTAACAGCACCGTCTGTTGATTATTCAATTCCACCGCCGACCTCAGCCCCTCCACTCCCGCCGCGATGGGGTTGATCCGGTTGTGCAGCTTCTCCGCCCGCAACTCCCCCGCCAGCAGAATCTCCGTCTTGTCCGCCTCCATTTTCGCCCAGATCTTCGTGCTTTCCTCTTCCAGCCGGCACACCCGCCGGTCCATCGCCGTCACGCAGAACTCCAGTTGCTCGTTCGGCGGATGCGGCGTCTTCCCGCGAATCCGGTCCACGAACTTCGCCCCCTCGTTAAACAACATCAATCCGAACGCCAGGCATCCCAGCCAGGCCGCTATTTCCACTGGTGCGCTAAATTCCATTTGTTTCCATTTTCCATGTGGCGCCGGTCCAGGACCGCCGCAAAATTGCTTCATCCTTCATCCTTCATCCTTCATCCTTCATCCCTCTGGTCAGCATTCCCACATAAGTCCTGACATGGTGGTCCCCCAGCAGGGCCACTTTTCCCTGGCGCCATTCCCGCCAAAGCCCGGCCGCGTCGCTCGGCGCCTTGGCCCACCACGGCCAGTCCTGATGCGCCCGGCCCAGCGCGTCATAAAAAATTTCAGTCCCGGCGTGGCGGTAGAGGCCCAGCAACCACGGCATCCGCGCCACCACATCCTCCGCGTGAACCACCCGGAAACTGCGCGCCCGCAACCTGCCGTCATACCACCGCGCCCAGGCCGCATTGCCGACGCGCGGCTGCCCGAACGTATAAAGCCAGATGGGAAGCCCGGAGCGGTTAGTGGATAGTGGAGAGTGGCTGGTCACTTCACACTGGTCACTGGTCACTGTTCCCTGGCCACTAGCCACTGACCACTGTTCACTGCAGCCAGCGGCTGCCAGCATGGCCAGCGCCCCGCCCAGCGAATGCCCCGCGAAGAAAATGTTTTTCCTCCCTTCGCTCCATTTCTCCAGCACTCCTTTCAGCGTCCCCCACACCGCCTCCAGCGCCCGATTGAAACCTTCATGCACTTCCACCCCAGCCGCGTCCACCCGGTCCACTCCGTCCACCCAGTCCACCCTCACCCGCCGGCAATCCAGGTCCGTGATCCAGTTCCGCAAATCCCGTGTCCCCCGGAACACCACAAACCCGCATGCCTCGTTCGCCGCCGCAAAGGCCAGCGAATCGGTCCTTTCATCCCGCGCCACCTCGCACCCGGCGCACCCCAGCCGCTGCGCCCAGGCTTCCATCTCCCCCTCGTCCCCGTAAGCCGCCGCCGCCCCCCGCGCCAGCGCCGCCGCCAGCCTCCGGTCATAAACCCCTGGAATCAGTGAATCCATAAAAACGAGTGCTCAATGCCAAATCCGCGAACGCGCGCCCTGTCAATCACTCCTTCCACTCCGTCCACTCCGTCCACCCTGTGGCCGTGCGCACCTCCAACTTTTCTTGAATTCTTCATTTTGCATTCTGCATTCTGCATTTCTCATTTCACGATTCCCTGGATCACATTCCCCACCGCCGTCCCGCCCGAGGAAATAATCGCCGCCGCGTTGCTGCTCACCGTGGACTGCACATTCCCCACCGTGAAGGCCGAGGCCCCGCCCAGCCCCGCCTGATTGGTATGAAAACTGGCGATCTGTGTCGCCACCGGGTCCGCCAGCAGCGCCGTCCCCCCGCCGTGATGATTCTCCGACCACACCTCGTGCCGCGTCACCTGCCCCGCCTCCGAGTAGGTCCAAAACTCATGCACCAGATACTCCTTCTTGTGCGAAGTCGCGCACCCCGCCAGCCCCGCTACCGTCATTACCGTCACTATCACATTACAGACTAATTTAATCTTCATGTTTACTATTTAAACACACCTTTTAAAAAGGCACTGCCCACCGTGGGTACAAAATGCATGGCCAAAAACGCCCCCACCCACCCCAAAAAAACCCTTGCCAACACTCGGTAAAACCGCGTTTGCCCCCAAAAAAGCGGATTTGCAAAAACAAAAATAGTTTGGGAAAAAGCGCGTTTTGCCTGCCAAACCCGCCGATTTTTGCCCCTGTTTTTGCGGCCCGCGATTCACCTCCTCCGCAACCCCTTGATTATGAACTAATTAGGCATCGTATCTAAAGGAATTGGTTTTCATAAACGGGCCCAACAACGCGCCGGGCGCATTCCGGGATTGCCCGCCTTGGATGGAAGGAACCCCTCTCCCTGCCCTCTCCCCGCTGCGCGGGGCGAGGGAATGAGATTAAGATTAGCATTAAGATTAAGAGGACCGGATGGGGGCGGTTTCGAGAGGCGCCCCAACGGGCCCGGGTAACAAGGATCAGCTTGAACTGGACGGGCAAACGATTAACATGGGTGCAACCGGTTCCGTGGCGAACCTGCTGCGCCATGCGGAAAGAAAACGATAACATGCGATGATAGGCCACCTGTCTGCACACCATGAAAACATCTCCCTTGTCATTTATAGCTGCCACTGTGTTTTTGTCCGCCGCCACAGTCCGCGGCCAAGTGGAATACGTTGATCCCGCCCTGGGGGGACAGGGGTTCATGCTGGAACCGACGCGCCCAACCGTTTCGCTGCCCAACAGCATGGTGCGCGTTTATCCGGTGCGAGCGGATCAATTGGATGATCAAATCCATTCCTTTCCGCTGACGATCATTTCGCATCGCCTGGGCGAATTATTCTGGCTGATGCCCAGCGACGGCGCGCCGGAGGCCTGGGAACGTCCGGCGGCTTACGATCAGGAAGTGGAGAGGCCCTATTACTATGCCACGCGGTTTGACGGCTCGCTGATCCGGACGGAATTCACGCCGACGGCGCGTTGCGGTTACTTTCGTTTCACGTTTCCTTCCGCCAAGCCGGTGGTATTGCTGGCCAACCGGCTGAGAGGGGAACTTGCCAATGAGGGGAGCAATGGGGTTTCAGGGGTGGAGCGTTTTCACGGCATGCAGGCCTTTTTCTACGGCGAGTTTAGCGCGCCGGCACAAGTCCAGCCCAGCCGGGGGAACCAACGGTTGACGGTGAGGGCGCAAGAGGGTGAAAAAGTTTTGGGGTTTCGGTACGGCGTATCCTTTATCAGCGTGGCGCAGGCAAAGAGGAATCTGGCCGAAGAAATTCCCGCGTGGAATTTTGAAGCGATCAAGGGCAAGGCGCGGGATCGTTGGAATAAGACGCTGGGACAGATTGAAGTGGAAGGCGGCACGCTGGAACAGAAGCGGGTTTTTTACACTTCGCTGTATCGTTGCTACGAACGGATGGTCAATATCACCGAAGACGGTCAATACTACAGCGCCTTCGATCATCAGGCGCATGAGGATGCGCGGCCTTTCTACGTGGATAACTGGCTGTGGGACACTTACCGCGCCTTGGAGCCGTTGCATACCTTGCTCAATCCGGAAATGGAAGCCGACAAAATTCAATCCTATGTCCGCATGTATGAACAGTTGGGGTGGCTGCCATGTTTTGCCGTGCTGTGGGGCAACGACGAATGCATGACGGGCAATCACGCCGCGGCGTGGATGGCCGATGCGTGGGCCAAAGGGGTTACCAACTTCGATCTCGCCACGGCCTACGCGGGGGCGCGGAAGAATTCCATCGAAGGCACCTGGCTGCCCTGGCGCAAAGGGCCGAAATGCCCGCTGGACGATTTTCTGGCGGAACATGGCTACATGCCGGCGCTGAAACCCGGGGAAAAAGAAACCGTTTCCCGGGTTCATCCTTTTGAACGGCGGCAAGCCGTCTCGGTCACGCTGGCGCAAAGTTATGACGACTGGTGTACCGCGCAATTGGCGCGTGCGCTGGGCCAGGAGGCGGACGGCCAGTTTTTTCTGAAAAGGGCCGCCGATTACAAGAATGTATTCCGCCAGGACAAAGGGCACATGTGGCCCAAGGACGCCGACGGCCATTGGATTGAACCTTATGACCCCGGGTTTTCCGGCGGACAAGGCGGACGGGATTACACCACCGAGAACAACGGCTACACTTACGATTGGGAGGTCCAGCACGATTTGCCGGGCTTGTTTGAACTGATGGGCGGCCGCGGCCCGGCTGAGGCGAAGCTGGATCAACTTTTCCGGCAGCCGCTGGGCATGAGCAAATATGAATTCTGGGCCAAATTTCCCGACGCCAGCGGACTGGTCGGACAGTTTTCCATGGGCAATGAACCCAGCCTGCACATTCCTTACCTCTACAACTATCTGGGCGCGCCGTGGAAAACTCAGAAGCGGGTTCGCATGCTGCTCGACACCTGGTTTACAGACACGACTTTGGGCATGCCCGGCGACGAGGATGGCGGCGGCATGTCCGCGTTTGTGGTCTTTTCGATGCTGGGATTCTATCCGGTCACACCCGGCGTGCCCATTTACAACCTCGCCAGCCCGGTTTTCAACCGTGTCACGATCCACCTGCATAATGGCAGGACGCTGCGGATAATCTGCCGCGATAACTCAGAAGACAACAAATACATTCAAAGCATCCGGCTCAATGGCCGGCCTCTGGACCGGGTCTGGATTCGCCACGCCGACATCGTCAACGGCGCCTCGCTCGAACTGCAAATGGCCAACACACCCAATATAAAGTTGGGCGCGGAGCCGTCCGCCCTGCCACCCTCCGGCCTGGATGTGGACTTTGAGAAGATTGAAAATGCAACGGGCAAGTACTGAGTGGTGTTTGGGTGTCAATCCGCCCTCCTTGGCCGCCAAGCCGCGGCGGAAGGTAAAGAATCCGCAATTCGCAATTCTTTGCTCGCTCTTTACATTCCCGGCCCGGTATGTTTTACTTTTCGCCCTTTAAAGAGGCTAATGGCATGAGACTCATAGATTTGCTCAATCGGCGCGGGCCGGGAATCTCCCGGCGCCGGGTTCCTTTTGCGGCGATGGTGCTGCTCCTCGGCGTGGCCGGCTGCAAGAAGGCCGGGCCGCCGCCGCCGCCGCCGCCGGAAGTCCAGGTGATGACGGTGACGCTCCAGGATGTTCCCGTCTATCAGGTATGGATTGGCTCCCTCGACGGCTTCGTCAACGCCCAGATCCGCGCCCAGGTTTCCGGCTATCTCATGTCGCAGAATTACAAGGAAGGCAGTTTGGTCAAAAAGGGAGACGTGCTTTTCCAGATTGATCCGCGCCCTTTTGCGGCGGCCCTCAATCAAGCCCAAGGCCAGCTCGGCGTGGCGGAAGCGCAACTGGGCCGGACCGAACTGGATGTCAAACGTTTCAGGCCGCTGGCCATATCCAACGCCATCAGCCAGGAGGAATTGGATGACGCTGTGCAATCCAACAAGGCCGCCGCGGCCAGCGTGGCCATGACCCAGGCCGCCCAACAGCAGGCTCAGTTGAACCTCGATTTTGCCAGTGTGACTTCGCCCATTGACGGGATCGCCGGCCTGGCGCGCGCCCAGATCGGCGATCTGGTGGGCCCCGCCACCGGCAACCTCACCGAGGTTTCGACCCTGGATCCCATCAAGGCCTACATCACCGTCACCGAACAATACTACCTGGACCATTTGGCCGCCTTTGCGGCCGGAGGCGGGACCGATGGCGGCGGGATGGAGTTGGATCTGATCCTGGCCAACGGGGCGGTCTATCCGCAAAAAGGGAAGTTTTATTTCCTGGACCGCCAGGTCGAGCCAAACACGGACGCCGTTACCGTGGCCGTTTTATTTCCCAATCCCGGCAATGTGCTCCGCCCCGGCCAATACGCCCGGATTCGTGCCCGCACCGAAATGCGCAGAGGCGTCGCCCTGGTTCCTCAGCGCGCGGTCACGGAATTGCAGGGGAGTTTCCAAGTGAATGTGGTCACCCAGGCCAACGGCAGCAATGTGGTCTCCATCCGCCCGGTGCAGGTTGGCCAGCAAATGAGCAATATGTGGGTGATCGAACACGGCCTGGAATCCGGCGAGAGCATTATCGTGGAGGGCCTGCAAAAAGCCGGGCCGGGCAAAGCGGTCAACCCGCAGCCCATAACAAATTCCCCCGGACCCGGCAAGGGATGAAAAATTTCTGGAGTGACCCCAAGTGAGCCGCTTTTTCATCAGCCGTCCCATTGTCGCCATGGTGATTTCGATCATCACCGTCATCGTCGGCCTGGTCACGCTGTTTGGGCTGCCCATTTCCAAATTCCCCAACATTGTCCCGCCGGAGGTTCAAATTCAGGCAACTTATGTGGGGGCGGACGCGATCACGCTGGAGCAGTCCGTGGCCGCGCCCATCGAGGAGAAAATGAGCGGGGTGGACAACATGAACTACGTCTATTCCCTCAACGCCAATAACGGCTCGGTGCGCATGACTGTCAACTACGACGTTGCGACCGACCCGAACGTGGATCAGGACCTGACGTTTTTGCGCTATTCCCAGGCCGAGGCCCTGTTGCCCGCGGACGTGCGCAATCTGGGCGTCGTGGTGCAGAAAGCGACCTCATCGCCTTTCATGTTCGTCTCGGTGTTTTCGCCCAAGGGGACGCACAACGCGCAGTTCCTGGCCAATTATGCCTACATCAACATGTATGATGAGTTGAGCCGGGTGAAAGGCATCGCCCAAATCAATGTTTTCGGGGCCGGCCAGTATGCCATGCGCATCTGGGTCAAACCCGATCTGCTGGCCAAGCTGAACATCACCGTCCCGGAAATTGTCAACGCGGTCAACAGTCAGAATACCGTCAACCCCGCCGGCCGTCTCGGCGGCAACCCGGCTCCCGCGGGACAGCAGTTCGCCTTTAACGTGGTGGCCCAGGGCCGGCTGGTGACGGCGGAGCAGTTCGGCCAAATCGTCGTGCGCGCCAACCCGGATGGCTCCATTGTGCGCCTCAAAGACGTCGCCCGCATTGAATTGGGCGGCCAGGATTACGACGTCATCGGCCGCTACAATGGCCAGGCCGCCGCCAACATGTCCCTCTACCAGTTGCCCGGCTCCAACGCCCTGGATGCCGCCAAGGAGGTCAAGCGGCGGCTGGCAGAATTGAAGAAACGCTTTCCCAACGACATTGATTACGACATTGCGCTGGACACGACGCAGGCCATCACGGAGGGCATGCGCGAAATCATGTTCACCTTCCTGGCCGCGCTCGGGCTGGTCACGCTGGTGGTGTTCGTGTTTTTGCAAGGATGGCGGGCGACACTCATTCCGTTGCTGGCGGTGCCGGTTTCGCTCATTGGAACCTTCGCTTTTTTTCCGTTGCTCGGCTTCTCCATCAATACTTTGTCGCTCTTTGGCCTGGTCCTGGCGGTGGGTCTGGTGGTGGATGACGCCATTGTGGTGGTCGAGTGCGTGGAACGTCACATTGAAGAGGGATTGGCGCCCAAAGCGGCGGCCATCAAGGCGATGAGCGAGGTTTCCGGGCCGGTCGTAGCCATCGCGCTGATTTTGGCGGCGGTCTTTGTGCCGACGGTTTTCATTCCGGGCATTACCGGCCGGCTCTACCAGCAATTCGCCGTCACCATCGCCATTTCCGTGCTCATTTCCGCCTTCAACGCCCTCAGCCTCAGTCCGGCTTTGTCGGCCCTGCTGTTGCGACCGAGAAAGAAAGGCGGCGGCCCGCTGGGCAAGTTCTATGATTGGTTTAACCGCGTCTATGGGCGGGTGACGCACGGCTATGTTGGTTTTTCCGCCGTGCTGATTCGCAAGTCGGCCATCAGTCTCACTTTCCTTCTGCTCGTCGCGCTGGCCGTGGCCTGGTTTGGAAACAGGATTCCGGGCGGCTTTCTCCCCGAAGAAGACCAGGGCTATATTTATGTGGGGGTTTCCCTTCCCGACGCCGCCTCGACGGAGCGCACCAGCGATGTCGCCCGCCAGTGCGAGGCGATCCTGAGCAAAACGCCCGGCGTCAAATCTTACCTGACGGTGGTCGGATTCAGTCTCCTGAGCGGCATCCGCAATACTTACAGCGCCTTCATTTGGGTCGCGCTTAGTCCCTGGAGCGAGCGCCACAAACCGGAAGAACAGTACGACGCGGTCATCAACCACCTCAACACCGAACTGGCCAGGCTGCCGGGCGCCAACGCCAAAGTTACCACCCCGCCGGCTATCCAAGGGGTGGGGGCGTCGGGCGGGTTCACGTTTATTTTGGAGGATCGCGCCGGCAAGGACGTTCAATTTCTGAGCGACAACTTGAACAAATTCCTCGAAGCGGCGCGCAAACGGCACGAATTAACCAACCTGTTCACCACCTTCCTGCCGCTGGTCCCGCAGGCCTACGTGGATGTGGACCGCGACAAGGCCCTCAAACAAGGCGTGGACATCGGCGAGGTTTACCAGACCCTCCAGGCCTATCTGGGCGGCACCTTTGTCAACTATTTCAACCGCTTTGGCCGCCAATGGCAGGTCTATGTCGAGGCGGAGGACCAATACCGCTCGCGCCCGGAAGACCTCAACCTTTTCTACGTGCGCAACCGCGACGGCCAGCCCGTGCCGCTCTCCAGTCTGGCCGGCATCAAGATGCAGTCCGGCCCGGAATACACCCTGCGCTACAACCTGTTTCGCAGCGCCCAAATCTACGGCAGCGCCAACCCACCCTATAGTTCGGGCCAGGCCAATCAGGCCCTGGAAGAGGTCTTCGCCCAAACCATGGGGCCGGAGATGGGCTTCGATTACATGGGCATGTCTTTCCAGGAAAATGCCGCCAAAAAAGGAGTCAAGCCCGCCGCCGTTTTCGGCCTCTCCCTCCTCTTTGTTTTTCTCATTCTGGCCGCCCTCTATGAAAGCTGGTCGCTGCCCTTCAGCGTGCTCCTGGGCACGCCCATCGCCGTCTTCGGCGCCTTCGCCGCCTTGATGGCCCGGAACATGGTCAACAATGTTTACGCCCAGATCGGCCTCGTCATGCTCATCGGCCTCGCCGCCAAAAACGCCATTCTCATCGTCGAGTTTGCCCGGATCGAATATGCCAAGGGAAAGTCCCTGACCGACGCCGCCCTGACCGGCGCGCGCATCCGGCTCCGTCCTATTCTGATGACTTCCTTTGCCTTCATCTTCGGGTGTATTCCGCTCTGGATCGCCACGGGGGCGGGGGGTGTTTCCCGGCGCATCCTGGGCACCGTCGTCATTGGCGGCATGCTCGCCGCCACCTGCATCGCCATTTTCCTCATCCCGGTGACTTTCTATGTGGTGGAAAGAATCGCCCATCGTTTCAAAGCGCATCCCGCCCCGGCCCCGCCGGAGCCGGCCGAAGGAGAGCCATGAGGACAAATCGCCGTTGGTTATCCCGGTGTTTCCAATCCGCAATCCGCAATCCGCAATCCGCAATCCTGGGGTT
>Ga0187848_10003137_pt1 | contig 12406 bp, 12 predicted proteins | sample June2016WEW_4_40_FD_132424 | JGI IMG/M metagenome (GOLD analysis project Ga0187848, IMG submission 132424) | Peatland microbial communities from SPRUCE experiment site at the Marcell Experimental Forest, Minnesota, USA - June2016WEW_4_40 | ecosystem: Environmental > Terrestrial > Soil >... | reverse complement strand
CGATGCGCCTCACCGATTCGAAGTCGCCCTCGGACGAGATGGGGAACCCGGCCTCGATGATGTCCACCTTCATCCGGGCGAGCTGCCGGGCGACCATCAGCTTCTCGTCGATGTTCATCGAGCAGCCCGGCGACTGCTCCCCGTCCCTAAGTGTCGTATCGAATATTTTTATGATGCGTGACATTTATGCCTCCCGAAAATCGTGTTCACGGAAACTCCCTCACGAAGAATCTGCCTTCTCATGCCAGCGCCCAGGTCGACAGGGGTCGCCTGAAGGCCGATGTTCTCCTCATTATATTCATTTTATTTGCCATCACAATAGGTTATAAAATCTCGGAGATTATTAATAACAAATGCTTTATCAATTTTTACAAAAATATTTACAAGTTCATCTATTAGAAGAACCTTTCTCTCCTCATTAATTTTTTCAAATCCTTCTAATTTGTCTCCTAAATCCAAGCGAAACTTAAAATAATTTAAAACCCGATTAAAATTTTTCGTTTTAATAATGTGTGCGACTGTTTGCTTGAGAACTTTATTCTGCAATTCTTCTATTTTTTTACGTTTGATCGAATCATACTGAATAAATTTTTCAGAGCACATCAGAAGCTTTTCAATTATTTCAAATAAGTCATTTTCCCAAATTGACTTATCGACGATATTATTCAAGGAGTCCAATAAATTGTCTTCTTCTTTTCTCCATCTGTTTTCAACAACTTTCTTTAGAATTTCATTTTCACCATTAAAATTTTCTTGGGCGAAGAACAAAGCTTCTTCTAAATCCTCAGGACTTTTTGTCTTTGAATATCTATCAAATTTTACAATAACTTCCTCAATTTTCTTGGTCAGCATAGTTTATCCTTTGAAAAACAATCAAAAAGCCCCCGCCCCAATTGTGTATTAACACGTAGGGACGAGGGCTAAAATTTTGCTCCCGCGGTACCACCCTGATTCGGCGGGCTTTATTGAGGCGGTATTATAACAACCGCCTCTCTTATCCGCCGCACTTTATTCGCCGTTCACGCAGGCTCACGGGTAGAACTAACGTGGGCACCGTTTCGTCTCCCCCGGACGACTCTAAACGGGGGCCCAGCGACTTTGCCTTAAAGTCTCTGGATTCCCGCTTTCGCGGGAATGACGGCTTTACGTTTCCGCCACTTTCATCCCACCGGCTCCGAGGCGAGTTCAGCGGGGTCGGGCTCCGGTTCGCACCAGCCACCGGCTCTCTTTGGCCGTCCCTTCCGCCTACTACTCCTCTTCATAGCCTTTATGCTGCCCTGATTTTAGCCTTTCTTTTTTTGAATGTCAATACATACTCGATCAATGCCCAGCCGACGTAGCTGATGCTTATGACGAAAAGCACCACCGGCGGGTTAAGGGCAATGGCAACTAGTATTATGACCGCGACCAGGAGCATCCAGAAGGGGCGCCTGTCCCGGACGTTTAATTCTTTTATGCTGTGGAACTTTATGGTGCTTATCATCAGTAGCGCCACGATATATATCATCACCAGGATCAAGATATTGCTGTCGGGAGCGTCCCCGATATTGTCCAGGTAAAAAATAACGAAGGTCGCGAGCACCGCCGCGCCGCCCGGGATGGGCAGTCCGGTAAACCATTTCTTCTCGGAGCCGACCATTTGGACGTTGAACCTGGCAAGGCGAAGCGCCCCGCATACGACGAACAGGAAAGCCCCGACCCAGCCCCATCTCTTGAACGGTACCAGGGCCCAAATGTAGAACATTACCGCGGGCGCGACGCCGAAGGAGACCAGGTCCGAGAGGGAGTCAAGCTCCAGACCGAAGCGGCTCGTGGATTTTGTAAGCCTGGCAACCCAGCCGTCGAGCGCGTCGAAGACCGTCGCCGTGAGGATTGCGAAAGCGGCCCTCTCGAAGTCGCCCTTGATGGAGGCCACGATGGAGTAGAACCCGAAGAACATCCCGCCGATGGTCAGCAGGTTAGGGAGTATGTATATGCCTTTTCTCAATGAATTGTGCCTATGACCGTTTCGCCGGCCCTGGTCTTGTCGCCGACCATAACCTTAGCCTCGGCGCCGAAGGGCAAATAGACGTCGAGTCTGGAGCCGAACATTATAAGCCCGAACCGCTCTCCGCGCCGGAGCGTATCACCCGGTTTGACCCAGCAGACTATGCGCCTGGCGACAAGGCCCGCTATCTGGACGAACATCAGCCTCTTGCCGCCCGAAGTCTCCATGATGAGCGCGTTCTGCTCATTATCAAGCGACGCCTTGTCGAGGTTCGCCGAGACGAACTTGCCAGGGTTGTAGCGGATTCCGGTTATTTTCCCGGTCTCGGGCATCCGATTTACGTGCACGTTGAATACGCTCATGAATATGGATATTTTGAGCATTTTGGCATTCAGGTAGCGGTCTTCCTCGACTTCGCCCACGTGCACCACCCTGCCGTCCGCCGGGGAAACCACAAGGCCTTCTCCTTCCGGCGCGTGCCGCTCCGGGTTGCGGAAAAAAGACAGCGTAAAAACGGTCAAGGCCGTCGTCAAAATGGCGGCCCAGCACCAACCGAACGCCCAGCAGGCCCCTGAAATAGCGGCGAAAGCCACTATAACAGGCAGGCCTTCGAGAGCGATTATGGTGTTATGCCTCGTCAATTCTTCGATTTATCGACAAGCTTGGACTTGCCGAGCCAGTTCATCATTGACCGGAGCTTGGCGCCGACTTTCTCTATCTCGTGCTCCTCACCCTGGCGGGTCAGCGCGTTGAACACCGGCTTATTGGCCTGGCATTCCAATATCCATTCGCGGGCGAAGCTGCCGTCCTGTATCTCGGTCAGTATGTCCCGCATCTCGTCCTTGACGTAGTCGTCGATGAGGCGCGGCCCGCGCGTCATGTCGCCGTACTGCGCGGTGTTCGAGACGGAGTAACGCATGTTGGCTATGCCGCCCTCGTAAATGAGGTCGGTGATGAGCTTGACTTCGTGCAGGCACTCGAAATACGCCATCTCGGGCGAGTAGCCCGCCTCGACCAGCGTCTCGAAACCGGCCTTGATGAGCGCGGTCAGGCCGCCGCAGAGGACCGCCTGCTCGCCGAAGAGATCGGTCTCGGTCTCCTCGCGGAACGACGTCTCTATTATGCCTGCCCTGCCGCCTCCAATCGCGGAGGCGTAGGCCATGGCTAGCGCCAGCGACTTCTTGGACGGGTCCTGGTGCACGGCGATAAGCATCGGCACGCCACTCCCCTTGGTGTACTCGTTCCTTACCAGATGGCCCGGCCCTTTCGGGGCGGCCATGAAGACGTTCACGTCCGCGGGCGGCACTATCTGGCCGTAATGGATGTTGAAGCCGTGCGCGAAACCCATGAAGACGCCTTTCTTCATGTTCGGGGCGATCTCGCTTTTATATATCTGCGCCTGGTACTCGTCCGGGAGCAGTATCATCATTATGTCGGCCTGCTTCGCGGCATCGCCAGCGGTCATCACGGAAAACCCGGCCTTTTTGGCCTTATCCCAGTTGGAGCCGCCCTTCAGCTCCGCCACGATAACGTCCTGCTTGCTGTCCCTTAGGTTATTCGCATGGGCGTGGCCCTGGCTGCCATACCCGATTATCGCTATCTTTTTCCCCTTCAGCACCTTCAGATCCGCGTCCTTGTCGTAAAAAATCTTCATCTTACTCCTCCTTGTTTATAAAATGGCAACGAACTATGCCTTTATTTCCCTGGCTATTGCAACCTTCCCGGTCCTCACTATTTCCTTTATCCCCATCGGCTTCAGGAGGTCTATAATCGCCTCGAGCTTCTTGTCGTCGCCCGTAACCTGGATGGTGTAGGTCTTGGGAGAGGAGTCCACGATTACTCCTCTGAATATCTCGGCCACCCTGAGCGCCTCCGCCCGGTGCTCAGGTTTCGGCTGCACCTTGATGAGCGCCATCTCCCGCTCGACGTGGTCGAACTCTGTCAGGTCCGTTACCTTTATCACGTCTATGAGCTTATTAAGCTGCTTTGTAATCTGCTCTATTATGTTGTCGTCGCCTATCGTCACTATCGTCATCTGAGACGTGAGCGGGTCTATCGTCTGGCCCACCGAAATCGACTCGATGTTATAGCCGCGGCCCGAGAAAAGGCCGGACACGCGGGATAGTACGCCGAACTTGTTTTCGACCAGGATGGAAATTATATGTCTCATCTATTTCACCGCCTTCAGGAGCTTTCGGGATGGTTTTTCCTCCTTAGGCCGGAGCAGCATCTCGTTTATGGCGGCCCCCGCCGGCACCATCGGGTAGACCTTTTCCGTCTGGTCGCAGACGAAGTCCATGAACACCGGCTTCTTTACTTTGAGCGCCTCGCGGATGACGTCCTCCACCTCGGACGGCTTCGAAGCCCTGAGGCCCACCGCGCCGTACGCCTCGGCGACCTTGCAGAAGTCTGGCGTGCCGATAAGGCAGGTGGACGAATAGCGCTTGTTGAAGAAAAGCTCCTGCCACTGCCGCACCATGCCCAGGTAACAGTTGTTGAGTATCGCAACCTTCACCGGCAGGTTGTGCAGGACAGCCGTCGCGAGCTCCTGGATGTTCATCTGGATGGAGCCGTCGCCCGCGATGTCGAAGACCGCCCTGCCCGGAAATGCCAGCTGCGCGCCGATGGCAGCCGGGAACCCGTAGCCCATCGTGCCCAGGCCGCCCGAAGACAGCCACGTGCGCGGCTTCTTGAACTTGAAGAACTGCGCCGCCCACATCTGGTTCTGGCCGACCTCCGTCGTGATTATGGCATCCCCCTTCGTCACCTCGTATATCTTCTCTACCACGAACTGCGGCTTTATTATATCGTACTGCTCATAATCGAGCGGGTGCTCCGCCTTCCAGTCCTCTATGCGTTCCAGCCAGGCTTTCCTAATGGCGGGCCAAGTCTCGGGGTTTTGCTCTTTTATGGCCTTGTTCAGGTCCTTAAGGACGTTCTTCACGTCGCCCACTATCGGCACGTCAACCCGCACGTTCTTCCTTATCGAGGTCGGGTCTATGTCTATGTGTATTATCTTTGCGCCGGGCGCAAAACCCTCCACCTTACCGGTGACCCGGTCGTCGAAGCGCATGCCTATGGCTATCAGAAGGTCGGAGTCGTGCACGGACATGTTCGCATAGTACGTACCATGCATCCCCAGCATGCCCAGGAATAGCTTGTGGTCTCCGGGGAACCCGCCCAGGCCCATCATCGTAACGGAGACCGGTATCTTGGCCGTCTCTGCCAATTCCTTCAGTTCGGCCGCCGCGCCAGAGCTGATGACTCCGCCGCCGGCTATGATAACGGGCCTCTTGGCCTTCGAAATGGCCTCCGCCGCCTGTTTTACCTGCCACAGGTTACCCTTGACGTTCGGCTTATAGCTCCGGAGCTCAACCTTATCGGGGTATTTGAATTCGGCCTTGCCCGTGGATACGTCCCTCGGGATATCGATCAGGACCGGGCCGGGCCTGCCTGTTGTGGCGATAAAGAACGCTTCCTTTATTGTGCGGGCCAGGTCGGCCACGTCCTTGACCAGGAAGTTGTACTTGCTGCACGGCCTGGTGATGCCGACGATGTCCGCCTCCTGGAATGCGTCGTTGCCTATCAGCATCGTGGGGACCTGGCCCGTGATTACCACCATGGGGACGGAGTCCATGTAGGCCGTGGCGATGCCCGTGACAATGTTCGTCGCGCCCGGGCCCGAAGTGACCAGGACAACGCCGGGCTTGCCGGTCGCCCTAGCGTAGCCGTCGGCGGCGTGAGCCGCGCCCTGCTCGTGGCGCGTAAGTATTAGCTCGATGTCCTTCTGGTCGTAAAGCACGTCGAATATGTGCAGGACAACCCCGCCGGGGTATCCGAAGATGTGCCTCACGCCTTCCTTCTTCAACGACTCTATTAAAATTTCAGCGCCGGATAGTTTCAATTACAACCTCCAACTTTTAAACGTCAATAACTTCGGTGATGATGTCATTTAGCAAGCCATCATGACGTTCGGTAAACTTCCAGCGCCGATGAACCCGGCAGATGGACACCTCACCATGATAACTTGTAAATGGCATCGCCCCTCAAATTCCGTCCCACCTGTGTGGGAGGGTCAAGGGTGAGGGGCTATTCCATTATCGCCCCGGTGGAAGCCGAGGTCACATTCCGCGCGTACCGCACGAGCCAGCCGGTCTTTATCTTGGGCTCCGGCTTCTTCCAAGCCTTCGCCCGCCTGGCGAGCTCAGTCTTCGCCACCTTCAGCTCAAGCTTCCGGGCCGGGATATCGATGGTTATCTCGTCGCCGTCCCTGACAAAAGCTATCGGGCCGCCTTCCATTGCCTCCGGGCTTATGTGGCCTATGCACGGCCCCTGCGTCCCGCCTGAGAACCTGCCGTCCGTGATTAGCGCGACGCTGTCGGCCATGCCCATGCCGACGATGGCGGCGGTAGGCGAGAGCATCTCGCGCATGCCCGGCCCTCCCCTGGGGCCTTCGTAGCGGATGACGACCACGTCGCCGGACTTTATCCCGCCTCCGAGGATAGCCTTCATCGCCGCCTCCTCGGAATCGAAGCATTTAGCATGGCCCTTGAACTTCATCATCTTTGGCGATACGGCGGTCTGCTTTATAACCGAGCCCTCCGGGGCCAGGTTGCCTTTCAGGACGGCGATGCCTCCCTCGTCATGGTAGGCGCGGGCAGGCGTCCTTATTATTTCGTCGCTCGCCACCCGTGCATTTTTTGCGATTTCCTTGATGCTGAACCCTGAAACGGTGGGGTTGTTCTTAAGCTTCCTGGCAAGCCTCGACATCACGCCCGGAATCCCGCCCGCGGCGTCAAGGTCTTCCATATAATATTTGCCCGCCGGCAGGAGGTCGGTTATGTGCGGCGTGTCCTTGCTAAGCGTATCTATCATATCGAGCGGTATGTCTATGCCCGCCTCGTGCGCAATTGCTGGTATGTGCAGGCAGGTGTTCGTCGAGCCGCCCAAGGCCATATCCACGCGGATGGCGTTCTCGAACGCGGCCCGGGTCATTATCTTCCTGGGGGTGATATCCGTCTTCACGAGCCCGGCTATCGCCATGCCCGACTCATAGGCTATCCGGCGCTTCTTCCCGGATACCGCAAGCGCTGTCGCGCAGCCTGGTAGGGACATGCCGAGTGTCTCGGTCACGCAGGCCATGGTATTGGCTGTATACAGGCCCTGGCAGGCGCCGGGGCCGGGGCAGGCGCATTCTTCCAGCGCGCATAGCTCCGCCTCTGTGATATCGCCCTTACGGAACCGGCCGACGGCCTCGAACGTCCCGGAGACGAGGTTCTGCCTGTCCATTTCGTACCGGCCGGACATCATCGGCCCGGCGGTCACGACTATTGAGGGGATGTCGAGCCTTGCCGCCGCCATGAGCATGCCGGGAGTTATCTTGTCGCAGTTGGTCAGGAGGACGAGCCCGTCCAGTGAATGGGCCTGCGCGATGGACTCCACCATGTCGGCAATCAGCTCGCGGGAGGGCAGCGAATAGTGCATCCCGCTGTGGCCCATTGCTATCCCGTCGCATATGCCGGGGACCCCGAAGATGAAGGAGTACCCGCCGCCGGCGTGCACGCCTTTTTCGATGTAGCGTTCGAGGTCCCTCATCCCGACATGGCCCGGGATGAGGTCGGTGAAGCTGCTGGCGACCCCTATCAGGGGCTTTTCAAGCTCTTTCCTGGTAATCCCGGTGGCAAAAAGAAGCGCCCGGTTCGGCGCCCGCTCTATGCCTTTCTTTATCTGGTCGCTCCTCATAATAGCTCTCCCGGCCTTAAAACCGCTTCAGATTTAACGGGAATTTACTTTTTAGCACAACCGGGGCTTCTAGTCAAATGAAATTTCAGAAATTTCATCGGCTTACGCGTAAAAAGCCCTTAAAACAAAAGAAGGGAAGATGTCTCATCTCCCCTTCACGCCAGCTATTTATCTAAAAACTTAACCGACGACCGCTTTTAACTCGGTCAGTATCCGGTACATCCTGTCTTTTTTTGCGAGTTTTTGTTTCTGGAGTGTCTTTCTTTCGAATTCTTCCTCCGGGAGAAGGAATTTTTTGGCCCCGAATTTAAGCTCAATCTCTAAGTCCAGGTCCTTGTGCTCTTTTTCCAGGCGCCTGAACTCCTCGCTCTCGCGCCTGGCATACTCGACTAGGTCTTCTTTTTCCTCCATCTTTACCCTCCCCTTATTTTTTGAAGGTTTAGATGCAATTCCCTATTGCAGATTAGCACATCGGATACCAAACTTCAAGGGCTTTTTTTGACTGCTTCCGATATTTTGACGGCTTCCGATATATCGTAAAGCCACATGATTACGGCATTATCAGGCGGCGAATCATAATAGTTCTTCCGCAAACCCGCCCGCCTGAAACCGAAACTTTCATAAAATGCTATCGCGGCCGAATTCTTCTCACGGACCTCAAGTGTCGCGGCCTTTCCCCCGTGCTTTTTGGCGTACTTCATGGCTCCTACAACAAGCCCCTTGCCTATCCCCCGGCGCCTCAAGGCCTTCCTCACGGCGATGTTCAGGATGTGCACCTCATCGAACAAGACCCAGAAGCAGATGAAGCCCACAAGGCCGCCTTCGCCGTCCCTGGCCAGGAATATATGCGAAAAGCCCCGCTCCAGCTCATCGACGAACATCTGCTCCGACCACGGCCATGAAAAACACTCGTGTTCAAGCCTCATCACCTTCGGCAGGTCTTCGGGCGTCATCGTGGATACGGTAAAATCCATTTCCCAGCCTTTTACCTAAGAGGCGGCGTATGTGATTTTGCCGCTTTTTTCTCCTCCGCGTCCGATTTCCGGATATAAGACGGCACGAGGCTCATCGGGTCGGAGACCCTGCCCGCAGAGATTTCCTTAATCCCGCGGAATGCGACCGCGGCGCCCGAAGGGTAGCTGTACGCCCTCGGAGCGAAGAGCGCCTGGCAGCAGAGCCTTTCCTCCAGGAGCTGCCTGTAAACATATGCCCCCTCGCCCAGGAACACCGTCGGTTCCTCAACCATGTCCGCAAGCTCGTCGGGCGTAAGAACGGAGGGTTCCAGGATTGTCTTCCGCACGGTATCTGTTTGCTTGTATATCGCCGCGTAGACCATCTTCTTCCGAGCGTCCAGTACGGGCGAGACCTGGTGCTTGCAGAAAGGGAGGTTGTCTGCTAGGACGTCCAGGGTGGGGATACCCGCGACGGGTTTCCCGGCGGCGTAAGCCATGGCCTTCACCGCAGCGAGGCCGATTCTAAGCCCGGTGAACGAGCCTGGGCCGGTTGTCACGGCGAAGCCGTCAATCTCGGCGAGCGTCATCTTCGCGGACTTAAGGAGCGTGTCCACATGCAGCATCAGCCGCTCGGAGTGCATCACGGCGATATTGGTGCGCATCTCCGCGATGAGCGTCTCGCCGTCAACAATACCCACCGCGCCCATCATCGTCGAGGTGTCAATGCCTAAAATTTTCACGATGTAAGGATATTCTTTTTTTATTGCTATTTCAAATGTATTAAATTCTTCCCAGTATCAGCGCCGCGTTCATCCCGCCGAATCCGAATGCGTTTGATAGGACGTAATCCACTTTCATCTTGCGGCCGACGTTCGGGATATAGTCAAGGTCGCAGTCCGGGTCCGGGTCGGTCAGGTTCAGCGTAGGCGGGAGGTACTCGTTCTTGATTGCCAGGGCGCAGATGGCCGCCTCTATCGCGCCGGTCGCGCCGAGCGGATGCGCGTGGAACGGCTTTGAGCCGCTTATTGGCACCTTGTACGCGTGCTCGCCAAGCGCGCGCTTTATGGCTGTCGTCTCGTTTTTGTCGTTGATGGGCGTCGAGCTGCCGTGCGCGTTTATATAATCTATCTGCTCGGGCTTGAGCCCCGCCTCCTTGAGCGCGATGGTTATGGCCTCCGCGGCGCATTCGCCGTCTTCCCTGGACGATGTCATGTGGAAGGCGTCGTTGGTGAGGCCATATCCCAGCACCTCGGCGTATATCCTCGCCCCCCGCTCAAGGGCGTGCGCCATTTCTTCCAGCACAAGGACCGCGCCCCCCTCGCCCATAACGAACCCGTCCCGGCCCATATCGAACGGACGGCATGATGCGGCCGGTTCTTCATTTCGGACCGTCATTGCCTTTATCAGCGTAAACGAGCCGAATGTAAGCGGGAAGAGCGGGGCCTCCGCGCCGCCTGCCAATAGCGCCTTGGCGCGCCCGGCGCGTATCATCTCGAACGCCTCGCCGACCGCAATCGTCCCGGATGAACAGGAATTGGAGTTCGTTATGTTAGGCCCCTTAAGCCCCAGGTCAATTGCGATATGGCATGAGGAAGAACCACCGAACACGAGTATTGCAAGGTTAGGGTTGACCGACCTCAGGCCGCGCTGCCGGTAAACGTCGTGCTGCTCCTCGGCGAAACCCAGGCCGCCGAGCGCGGAGCCCATGACGATGCCGGTATCCGGGTATTTTGCCAGGTCGAGCCCGGCGTCTTCGGCCGCCATGCGTGCAGCCGCGACCGCGAAAGATGCGAACCGGTCGAGCCTCTTAAGGCTTTTTTTGTCCGCGAAGTCCGCGGGGCTGAAGTACCGTATCTCTCCAGCAACCTTAGTCCTGAACCCCTCTGTGTCGAAGCTTGTAATCTCCGATATGCCGGACCGGCTTGCCAGGATGCCCGACCACAGCCCGCGGGCGCCCATGCCGATGGGAGTAACGGCCCCTATACCGGTAATGACTACGCGCCTGTTTGGTGAGGACATTCTTACCCCGTGTGTTCCGACAGGAATTTAATAATCGTAAGCGTTTTCCCGGCGATATTATGGACAAAGAACCGGCCGATTACATGCTCGGCGATGAACGGCCCGATAATCGGCCACGCGAGGCTCCACTCGTGCGTTATCTTGACATGCACAGCCAGCCCTTCCGTCGTTTTCTCCTCGCGCATGGTCCATTCCACGTACATCCCCTTCGTAAAACCCCCGATATGCCGGAAGATTATCTTGTTTTCATGCGGCACGGGCCGCTGAATGGACGTCCATTTCACGGGTATCCCGTCCCGGAGTGCCGCCATCTCCACTATGCGGCTTTCCCCATCGTCTTTTATCAGGCGCACCCAGCGGTAATGCGGCAATATCTCCGGCCACCTGAGTACGTCCGCCGCCAAGGCAAATATTCGGTCAACCGGGGCGTATATGGTTATGTTGTTTTCCGTGAGCATTGTATCTATTTGTAGCTCGTTCTATTTGGCATTACATGAGCTGGCCCTATGGGCTCCCATTTACCAGCATTTACTACAGGGTCCTGCAAAAAAACACCTTCTTCAGTGGCTTTTAAAAGCTGATTTGGCATTATCCAATATTTTGCCTTACCATAAATCTCAAAGTGGTTGCTATTTAATTTTTTATAAATGAACTGCCCGGATATTCTTTTATCCCAAACATATTTTTCAGGATAATCCGTGTTTTTTAAATGATAGCTATTTAATTCAGCTACCATGTAAGAGAGTTCGCCTACCATGCCCTTAGTCCTTAAATGAAGCAACTCTTCTGATAGAAAATAAAAAAGAAAAATAGATACTACTACAATGATGCTGGCTTTAACTATAATCTTTATAATACTTCTTTCTTTTGTTTTCATTGTTATAGCTCCGTTGGAGAAGGGTAAAAGTAGCGTGCTATATCCCCCATGCCGCCCCGGAGTGCATGTCCTCGAACACGTCGCTATATTCCCTCATAATCTCCGCGCGGTATTTCTCGTCAACCCTGACCGCCCTTTCCGCATACCTCCTGCAGTGCCCGCACTGCTCGCAGTCGGCCCGGCGACAGTCCCTGTCGATAAAGCCTTCGATGAAGCCATCGAGTTTGACGTTGTCTATGTATACCGGCTCATCTTTGAGGGGCGAAAGGAGGCCCCGCTTCTCGGCCAGCCTCTTTATATTCATAAGCTTTGAGAACCGTATGTTCCCCGGCCTGAGGAAGTGCCTCCAGAAATAAAAGGTCTGGCCGTGGGTCTTCCCGGGCGTACCCTTGTACCCATACGGCTGGATGAGGTCCAGGAGGTTACCCTTAAATCTGCCTTCCGAATATGCTCTTATCCTGCTGACCATGACCCCGGTAGGGGCGCCGCGCTCTAGTATCTTGAACGAGTCGTATCCCATTGAGATGTACCTGTCCATGTCCTCCGGGCGGATGAACTCGGAGCGCAGGAAGTGTACGGGGTCCTTCAGCTTTTCATGCGAGCACCTGAGCGCGCAGTAGTCTATCATGAAGCCCCGGCTTTTGTGGCCGCTCTGTGAGGCATGGGAGAGGTTGACCATATGCTGGCCGGACAGCGGGCAGAACATCATGCAGTTGGAGTTCGCTATAAGCTGAAGCTCCGCCCGGACCGCCTTCCTTATCGCCTCAAGCGCCTTGAAGTCCCGGTTTACAGAGATGGACTCGAGCGTGATGCAGTCGGCCCCCAAAT
>Ga0187848_10003127_pt1 | contig 12430 bp, 8 predicted proteins | sample June2016WEW_4_40_FD_132424 | JGI IMG/M metagenome (GOLD analysis project Ga0187848, IMG submission 132424) | Peatland microbial communities from SPRUCE experiment site at the Marcell Experimental Forest, Minnesota, USA - June2016WEW_4_40 | ecosystem: Environmental > Terrestrial > Soil > Wetlands... | reverse complement strand
GGCCAGGTCCCGCAGAATCCCCACGACGTGGTCGATCTGCCCGGTTTTCTGCATGTCGAGCTCGCCGCGGCCGAAAAAGGCGGCCAGGGTGACGGTCAGCCCGAGGGCCTTCGAGACGTCGAGGCTCTGGGCGAGCCACTCGGCGGCGCGGGGATCGCTGGCCAGCGGCACGCTGTTCAGCTCCCCCAGGGCGAGGGAGGCGATTGCCAAACCCGTCCGCCGCGCGGCCTCCAGATACGCCTTTTGCACCTCGGGCTTGCGGAGCCGCATGTCATTGGCAGCGGAGCCCATGTCGACCTGGACCCCGTCCAGGCCGATCTCTCGGGCCAGGTCGAAGGCGGCCGGGTCGCTCCGCTTGCCCAGCGACCAGTCGCACGCCCCGATCTTGAACCACCGCGACTGGGGGGCGGCCAGCAGCGGTTCGAAGGTGCCGGCCAGGGCGGCCACGGCCGCCGCCCCGGCCCCGTGGCGAAGCATCGTACGTCGTGAAATCTCGTGCATGGCTGGAATCCAAAGGGTGAAGGGTGGTACCCTAACCATGCTAGTATCCGGCGGGCCCGCCGGCAACACTGGCCGTGAGGGCGTGACCACAAGGGCGCCGCAGGGGTGAAGGCCTCACGCGTTGGGCGAAGGGGTCTGTAGATGCTCAACGGCTTGCCCGCGTTGCTCAGATTGCCGCCTTCCCGGCATCCTGCTCAGTCCCGCGCATGGATCGCTTGCTAATCGGCCCACGCTGGCAAAAACCCTGATAGGGCTTAACGGGAAAACCCTGAATTGCCTCCATGACGAAGGAAACGGAGAATTCAGTTACCTCACCCAACTCGCGATCCAGCGGATGTTGTCGCAGAAGACCGGTGGGAGCATCGTGACCATCACGGCGTCGCTGGTCGACACCCCGATTGCGGGCGCGACCGCCGCGGTCCCAATGATCACCAAGGGTGGGCTGAACGCCGTCACCCACCACCTGGCGGTCGACGGCGGGGCACACCGCGGCAAGTGGTGATCTCCGCTACAACAATTTGGAGAACCTATATGAGCGTCAAAGCATGGGTCGCAACGGCGGCGAAGCAAAAGATGGTCCTCCAGGACATCGACCTCGGTCCACTCGGGACCGAAGAGGTCGAGGTCGCGGTCGATCACTGCGGTCTTTGCCACTCGGATCTCTCGGTGTTGGACAACGACTGGGGCATCTCTCAATACCCGGCCGTCCTCGGGCACGAGGTCGTCGGCCGCGTAACGGCTGTAGGCACGGCGACCAAGGGAGTGAAGGTCGGCCGGCAGGTCGGAGTCGGCTGGACCGCCGCCAGTTGCATGCACTGCCGGCAATGCATGTCCGGCGACCAGCACCTGTGCGTCAAGGCCCAGCCGACCATTCTCGGCCACCGCGGCGGGTTCGCCTCGCGCGTGCGGTGCCATTGGGCGTGGGCCATCCCGCTGCCGGAGGGATTGAATTACGCCGCAGCGGGTCCGCTCCTCTGCGGGGGCGTCACCGTCTTCCGCCCGCTCGTCCTGCACGCCAAGCCGACCAGCCACGTTGGGATCGTCGGCATCGGCGGGCTCGGGCACATGGCGGTCAAGTTCGCGGATGCCTACGGGTGCGACGTGACGGCATTCACTTCAAGCGAGAGCAAGTTCGCAGAAGCCCGCGGCTTCGGAGCAAAACACGTCGTCTCGAGCCGGGACTCCGCAGCCATCAAGAATTTGGCGGGCACGATCGACCTGCTCATCGTGACGGTGAACGTCCCGCTCGACTGGGACGCGATGCTCGGCACCCTCGCCCCGAACGGCCGGATGCACGTCGTCGGCGCGGTCCCGGAGCCGATCCCCGTGCCCGTCTTTCCGCTGATCTTGGGGCAGCGTAGCATCTCCGGCTCGCCGACCGGCTCACCTGTGGATATCGGCACGATGCTGGAGTACGCGGCACGACACGGCGTCACACCCCAGACCGAGCACTTTCCGATGAGCCGAATCAACGACGCCTTTCAGCGTCTCCAAGCAGGCAAGGCGCGATATCGAATCGTGCTCGACGCCGACTTCTAAAGACGGGCGATCAGGTCAGAGCCGGGTGGCGTAAGCCCTGGATGAGCCGCGGAGCGGCGGCGGGCAATAGCCGCGCAACGCAGGCCCCTGGAACAGAATGCCAAAGCGCCCAACTGCCTCTCACGGAAGAGGAGATCAGACGCTTGTTTTCGCACATTGCGCGGAGTGAAGAACGAGCGGTTTCTTCCGCCGACGTGCGAATACTTCCCCCGGACCCGTACTGGGAGCAAAAGGTAGATCCGCACCTCAAGGTCGTCGAGCCGGAGCGGAAGGAAGACGCTCGTAAAGGGGCTCGCGATTAGCTATATTCGGGTTTGCGGTTCACCACCCGTCCCGTGGGGTGCCTCTGGTCGCTCGCCGTCCCGAAGGGCTTGCATCTCATAGCCTCAGCGGCCGATCCGCGTTTTTGTTGCCCTTTCCTCTCATTGGCCCGGGGCCGTTCGCACGTCCTCAAGCTGCAGATCGGCGGGCTTGCCGAGCGTAACGTCCTGGAGAAAGACAATGTCGCTGGAACAAGGCCCCGGCAGCCGCATGTCGAAGCCCTGCTTCATGACTTCGTCGCCGGCTTCTTGCACCGGCGGGATTGAGCCGTCCTCGCACCAGAGCCAGTAGCGGCCTTTCACATCCAGCCCTTTGAGTTTGACGGTTTCGCTCTGCTTCGGGCTGTTGGGCCTGAAGACATAGACGGCACCTTTCTTCGCCGCGGGGTCGAAGTATTCGACGCCGTCCCAGACCTTGTCATCCGGGCGGGGGAAGATGTGGTAGAGGTTGCCTGTTCTGACGAGGGGCCGGATCTTCGCCTTGTAGGTGTTCACCGCCCTCTTAATCGCCGTTCTCTGCGCCGCAGTCCATTTCGGCCCGCCGTTGCCGCCGTTGGGCGCGTCGGGATGCCAGTAGGCCGCGCCTAGAGAGGCGGAGCGGAATTCATAAACCGAGCCCGACGCCTGCCACTCGGCCCAGGAGCCACACAGGCTTGCAAGCTGCACGGGATGGAGGGCGTAGGACGAATCGTAGAACGCCTGCCGTGCGTCGATCGGGTAGTACCGGTCCTGGTCCTGAATCCTGATAGCGCGCCGCATCACGCCGTAGTCTTTAATGCCGCCTCCGCCCGAACAGTTCTCGTAGTAGAAGGTCGGGATGCTCCCGGACAGCCCATCGACGACCTCGTAGAAGCCCTTTGTCTGCCAGTAGCCCAAGTCTTCCGCATAGTGCGCACGGCACTTCGGGCCGAAGCCGCCCGTCTGCAGGACGCGGCCCGCGGTGCTGTCAGTGCGATAGAAGTCGATGTGGAATTGGTCGTGGAGACTCTTGAAGTCGTCCTTCCGGTGCTGCATTCCCTCGGCGGTGGTCATCGGCGGGTTGCAATTCCAGTACAATCCGAAGCGCATTCCACGCTTGTGGGCATACTCGCACGCGGCCAGCATCCCCTTGGGCCAGAACTTTGCGTGACCGACGGGCGGATGCGGCTGATGCGTCGTGTCTCCATTCCACCAATTGATGTCGATCACGACCTCCTCGAACCCCAACGGCGCGATGTCGTCGATGAGCGGATAGTACTTCGTTTCGGCAGGCTGCCAGCTTCCTTGGCCCTGGCCCGTCGCGGCGAAGGCGTTCCATTCCACCTTGGGATACGTGGGGTCGTTTTTCAGAACGGCGGGCATGGAATAATTGAACAGATACCTGTGCAGGCTATTTGCAGCGTCGTCCAAGTCGCCCTGATACGCGCCGATGAACCCCGGCGGGACCTCGAAAGTCTCGTCGGCAGCAAGCTCGGTCTTGAAGTTGTCGCCGTTGCCGGCCTTGATCGCGGCGCCGCCGGGCGCGTCGTCACATGCGATCGCGATGCGGCCGATGCTCCACTCCCAGCCGAGGTACATGCCATGGGCGCCGCCGGCATCCACGACCGCAAACGGAATGAAGAAACCGTCGCCTTCCGCGATCGGCAACGCCTTCCGATAGCCGCGGGCCAGCGACTCGTGGTAAACGCCCGTCTTGTCGGGAATGCTCGCATCGTTCTTGATGTACCATACGCTGGTGTCTTTTTCCGGGCCCGCAACATGAACGTCGAGGCTTTCCTGCTCGTAGATCGTCAGCGGTTTGCCGGACGTGTTGGCAATGAACATCGCATGACGCACCGGGCCCGGACCTGCACGGGCATGCCACACGGACTTCAGCTCCATGGCGGGGTTGGCGTTGGTGAAGGCGATGGTGACTTTCATACCGTCGCCGCGTTCGACCACGGCGTCGCGGTAGACCCACTTCGGCGCGACTTGGGCGCCCGCCACGTCGATCCGGCCGACCAGGGGGACGGGGAAGGCCGCCGCAGTCCAGTTCCAGCCGTCGGGGCCGCGAAGCTCGTAGATGCGAAGCGCCTGATCGGGGCCGACGCCGAGGGTCAGCCTCGTGTCGGCCGTGTTCAGCGTCCAGCGCGGCGATGCGCTACCGGCGGCCGGCTCTCCTGCCAGCGCACCCATCAAGCCGTTGGCTGCCAACAGTGCGATACAAGCCGTCAAACGATGTCGAAAGTCATTCCTCATTGGAATCATGCCTCGCAAGGGTTGATGGGGCGCGTTTGGCATTCGAAGTCTCAATACGTTGCCTCTACGGCGACCGTACCGGTGAGGTGTTCCAGGCGGATGACCTCTCTATCCTTGTCGAATTGCTCCCAAGCCTGGCCGTTTACCGTAACCCGCCTGATCGGCGCGGCCGTGGGATGGCGGAACCGGAGCAGCACGGCCTTCTGCCCGCCACGGGAGGGCATCGAGACGGTTGCCTTGATCTTCCCGTCGTCTGCGGACGAGACAATCCGGCAGGCCACCGTGCCGAAGTGCGTCGGGGCATTCTGCACCCTGATCGTCTTGCCTTGTTCCAACCACGCCCGCGGAGTCGCCCGCGCAAGCCACAAGCAGTCGCCTTCCTCCATGACCAGCATGTCGCGAAAGCGTTCGAGGAACGCGGCTTCCTCGAAGATCTTGTCGGGCGGGCCGCCGGTCGTGTGTTCGCGGAAGGTGTAGCCCTCGTTCGGCAACAGGAGCACCGCGTACTGGTTCAGCCACGAACGGAGAAAGTTCGGCACGTCGTCGGCCGCCAGGTGGATGTTGGCGTGCCGTTCCAAGCCGGGTTGATACTGCCAAGCGGCGTGCGCGAACCAATGTCTTTTCGGGTCGTAGCCTGGCGTCCGTTGGGCAACCTTCGGGTTCTCCAGCAGCAACCGGTCTTCGAGGACGTCGAGCCCTCCTTGCACGCGCCGGTCCTCGGGCGGGAGGAGCCCCGCGGGGCTCACCAGCGGCTCCGCCGACTGGATCGTGTCCCAGTATAATCCGCCGACGTGGGCGCCGCTGCCCGGCCGCCGCCAGCTCCACGCGCCGGACGCGAACCCGCGAACGTAACATGCGAAAGGAATGAACGAGCGATAGGTTCCGTCGCGCACCAACACCACGGGACTAAGCGCGATCGAGCGCTCCACCGCAGCTTTCAGGTCCTTCCGATAAGACTCCGCCTCGGCTGTCAATCGCTGCCCTTCGGCGGGATCGATTTGCATCAGGATGCCGGCAAATCGCCGGACCGCCAGCCAGTAGTAGGCCTCCGATTCGTAGAATTGCATGAGCTGGCCGCCGCTGTCGGGGGTCACCTGGTGGGCTGGTTGAAGCCCCTTGCACCATAGGCGATCGCCGCCCGGAACAATGCGGGCCAGGAGCCGCCTCTGGCGTAGAATCCATTCGACGTTGGCTTTCATGCGCGGTGCGTTGGCCCTCAGCCACTCGCCGTCGCCGGTCAGACGGAAATGTTCGACAAGGGCGAACATGATGGCACCAGGCCCCATGGCGTGAATGCCGTCCATGTTCCCGCCCGCGCCCGGCGGACCCACGGCATGGGTGAGGCAACCGTCCCCGTCGGCGAAAAGGCCCACCGGTTTCCCGTTCTGCAAGGGAAGACCGAGCCACTGGTCCAACCCGTCCGCCGCCTCCTTGTGCATGCCCATCAGGTCCAGCGCGTGGAGCACCAGGTGCGTTTCGGAGGCGAGGATGCCGTAAGGGTGATCGTTGAAACGCAACTGCCCCTTATCGTTCTTGACGGCGTGCCGCACCAGGTGCCACGCGCCGAGATTCCACTGGGCGGAGAGTCGCTCGCAAGGGACCTCGACCTTCATCGGCGTTTCGAACTCCGGCTTCGGGATCGCCGGCAGAGTCACGCCCGGAAACATCGCGGCGACGGCCCCTTCCCAGGTTTGCTCGGAATGTTCGCGGACGCGCCGCCGGGTCGTCTTGAGGCCCTTGGCGGCCAGTTCCTTGACAAACTCCTGCGCCGTCCTGGCGTTTGACTCTACGCTGATGGGCGACCCCGGCGAGGCCGTGCAGACGCGGACGAAGAAGCCATATTCCGGTGCAAGGATCGGCCCCTTCTCCAGATCCGAAGCGAGGAAGGAGAAGTTTCCGGCGCTGGTCCATAGGGTGATGATCGTGCGCGCAGTGTCTTCCAGTTCGGCATTGTACGGCCAGAGCTTGCGGCTTTTCAATGTGCCCAGGTACAAGAGGCTCAGGCTCACCCCGCGCCGGCCGCCGCCGACCGGCGCCGACCGCCACTGGTCCGCCGCCCGCATCGTCGTGCCGGCATCGCCGGCCAGCGGCCGGACGCGGTTCACAATTCCGTCATACGCCTCGATCCGCCCGCTGTAGTCTGACGCGGCGGCAGCCTTGTCGAACCCCCACTGGATCTCCAGGTCCATCCTCTTCCACCGCTCGGGCACGAACGCCCGCACCGTGGGGACTTCGTAAGCCGAGGCATCCTCTTGTCCCCGCACGCTGACGACCAGGCCGAAGGTGTCCACGGGGATGGCGAAGGTGTACGTCAGCCCGTCGGCGGACACCTCCGGCTTGCCCGCTTCGCGAAGGACTGCCGGGTTCCACCACGTGGGGATGTTTCCCCTGGCCTCCGCGTCGAAGCAGGTTAGCACGACCTCATCGGGCTTCGGCCTGCGCTGCGCCGCGCCGTCCCAGGCGAGTGCCACGTGGCGCACGCGACGCACCTCTTCCCAGATCAGACCGCAGAGGACCCTCTTCAATGCCGGAGCGTTCAGGTCGACTGCCTTGTCAAACGGCAGGCGTGCGTACTTCATCAGGCCGATCCAGCTTTCCGGCGGGTTCTCCTCCGACTTGCGGTCGGCCCGGTACTGATAAGCGCTTGGCGCGATGTCTGCCGGCTGGCCAACCAACTCTTCCAGGTCCGTCTTCACTTCGAGTGCCGCTGGCGCCACCAGCGTCCCGGGCACTTGGACTCGATAGACCGCGCGTTTGCCCGATCGGTCCGATGTGAAGCAGACGGCGTCGGCGGCGTGGTTGAAAACCGGATGCGGATGCTCGTCCTGAGACTTCCAACTCGAGCCGTGCCGGCACAACGGCTGCCAGTCGTAACGCTGTGCCCCCCAGTCCACGTGCACGACGCTGATCCACGCGCCGGCACCGCGCGGGTCGCCGGCCTGCTCGTAGCAACCGTCCGTGACGAGCCAGCCGGGCCTGCCGACCGTGAAGTGACCATAGCGTTTCCACGCCACCGGTAACGCGATCTCGACGAGACCGGAGCCGTCGGGTTTCACGCGGCCGATATAACTCGGCCCCCCCGCGTAGCCGCCGTGGTACACGATGGCCGAGCCGTCGCGCTCCCACATCTCGTGGCACGTCCAGTCCGCGCGGCTGCGGCCGTTGCCCTCGCTGCGCAAGCGGAAATGCCGGTGGCCGTCCCAGAGCCACATCCGGCGGATGCCGCAGTCGGAGGGCCACTCGTGATTGTAGAGAATCAGGTGCTGATCGCGCGGCGAGAACTGCACGTGCGTGATCCACGCCTTCGGTACGCGCTCGCGCGAAAGCTCCTTGCCGGCGGCCGTGTCATAGACGTGCAGATACGACGCGAGATTCTCCTGCTGAATGCGGGCATCGATGTCGTAATTCGGCTTGCCTTTCAGCGGCGTGTCGCCGTCCAGCGCGCGGGCGTCGGTCGTCGGCACGCACAGCCGCGTGCCGTCGGCGGAGACGTGCGTGAACGCCGTCATCTGGCCGGCCGGTAGTTCGGCCAGCACGCGCGACGTGCCGTGGGTGTCCACCGCGCAAATCTGCCGGCCCTGGATGAAATAGATCACGCCACGTTGCGGGTCCACGCTCACGCTGGCCCGGCCAAACCCGCGATACGGTTGCCCGTCGAAATAGACGTAGGACTTGAGAAAGCCCTGCGTGTTGAACGTCAGTTGCCGGTCCCGGCCGGTTGTCAAGTCGCGGAGGAAGACGTTGGGGTGCCCCGTCCGGTCGCTGAGGACAACAAGGTGTTTATCGTCCGCGAGCAGGCTAGTGGAGGTGAAGTAGAGCAGTTGATCGTTGGCTTGTGGACACGCCGTCAGGCACACCGGCTCGACCGGTTTCTGCGCCAAGGTGGCGGCCGACCCAGCCAGCGGCGCCAGCAGCAGGGCAGTGATAAGTTCAAGGGCGTGCTTCATTTCTTGCACTTCTCTCTGGATTCGGGATTTGCGGCAGCCGGGAAGCGACGGACTTCAACATCATTCTTCCGGAGCGCGCCGGAGGCTGCGGCCGGCGCCGACAGCGACACGGACTTGAGGAACTCGCGACGGGTGTTCTCCATGGCTGGCTCCATCGTGGCAATCATCCTCCCGTACAATGCCTGACGACCACGATGATAGCCTGCCTTACGCTGACTTTCCAGCACCCCGCGAGACCGAGAAAATGAGGCGCTCGACGCTATGGAACAAACTAATATCAGGGCGGCCACTTCGACTGCCAACATCATGCGGCTATATGACGAACAGCGCTTTGCGGGGCCCCGAGGCGTCTCAAGTCGCGGCGCGGGTTGGCGTTGCGACGCAGATCGTCGCGGGCGAGTTGACAAGCCGGGGCACGAATTGCCGGCGAGCGGCTGCCCAGGCGGTGGTCCGGGCGACAAGAACGGCCGGCTACGCAGACTGAAGGCCCGTTCTTGATGGGTTTCGGCAGAAACGAAGCCCGGCGAGCGCCGGCGTCGCATCCATGTTCTTGCGTCGGCCGGGCCCGTTGCAACCATGCACCGAAGCCGCTGACCGTGATGGGATGCCGTCACTATCCGCTCGTGATCGTAACTTGGCCAACGCCTGTCACTGCCGGGCCACGGCCAGGGCGCGATCGATTCGCTGGATCGCCTCGTCGATCTCGTTGACGCTCTTGAAGCCGATCACCACCGCGCTGATCTCGGACCGGGCCATGGCAAAGCGAGCGGCCTTCTCGCGATCAGCCGGATCCTGAAAGTCGCCGTCGCCCACGAGCTTCATGCCGATGACGCCGCGGCCCTTGGCGTGCATCGTCTTGAGCTCCCGCACGACCGGGGCGATGTCGTTGCCCGGCTTGTTCCAGTGCTCCTCCGGACCGTCGATGTGTTTGGCCTGCGGGTTGACGCGCACCAAGTGAACGTCCGGCCAGTCCGATGCCGCGGCGGTCCGCAGCGCAGGCAGGCTGTGACAGGAAACGCCTTGGACGCGGATCCATTTCTTGGCCTTGGCTTCCTCGAAGGCGTCCATCATCCGCTTCCACTCGCCGGTCCAGCCGTCCTTGACCATGCAGTGAATCAACAGACTGTCGATGTAGTCGGTCTTCAGCACCAGGCGGTGGCGATCGATCGTCTTGAGCACATCCTGCGGCTGGCCGGGAATCTTGGATTGGAGAAAGAGTTTCTCGCGCGGCAGCCCTTTGATCGCCCCGGCGATCCAGTCGAAGGTGGCATAGCTCTGAGCGCAGTCGAAGTAGGTAATGCCCCGATCGTAGGCATGGCGAATCAGCCGGTTGAAAGCCGGCTGGCCCAGCGACCGCTGCACGTTGCCGCTGTTGCTGCCGGTGCCGAAACCGAGGCGGCTGAGCTTCAGGCCCGTTCTGCCGAGCGCCACCTGGTCGGCGGCGGCACGGGCCGGGGGCTTTTCCGCCCCGGAGAGGAAGCTGGGCGAGAGCAGCGTGGCCCCTGCGGCGGCCGCCGCGCGCCGGAGGAATTCACGCCGGGTCGCGATGCGCGCGGCGGCGTGGGTGGTTGGTCCTTGCGACGCGTGCGAAAACGAATGTACTATCATGGTTCTTGCTCCGCGATGTGTCGGGACACCCCCGGTTATACTCGCCGCGTTGCCCGTTGTACACCGGGGTGGATCGCATTTCGAGGCCGCGTTGCCCGGGCAGTGTTCCGGGCGATCGTTAGAAGTCGTACCAGATGCCCCCGCCGACTTCGCTCTCGTACTGGTTGTAGAACTGGCCCTGGTCGTTCTTGCCGTTGGTGTAAAACGCCCCGGTGCGGAGGAGTTGGCCGGTTGGGCTGCGCCATTGCCAGCCCGCCTGGACATTGACCGATCCGCCGAAGTTCACCTCTTGCCGCAGCCGCGCGTTGGCGGCGAAGAACGGCGCGCCGGCGAAGCCGGCCGGGTCCATGGTGCTGTACTCGACCCCGAACTGGAACTCCCAAGGCTGCGTTACTCCCTCGGTGTAAAACGCCCAACTGGCCTCGGCGTAGATGCGCACCGCATGATCCGGCCTCCAGGCAACTCCGCTGACGATGGTGTCGCGAACGTTTTCCACACGGGGAATCGTGGGATTGGCCAGCATGAACTGGTCGCCCTCGTGCGAGCAGAGGTGGGCGTAGCCGATCTTCGCCTCCCATTGGTCGACGCGACGGGTGAGGACGGTGCCGTAGCGAAAATCGAGGTCTTGAAGATCGCGGCTCCCGTTAAAGAGCGCAAACGCGGCCCCTTCGACGTCCCACTGCCACCCTTCCGGCCAGCAGGGGTTGTGGTTGCCATAGCGAATCAGGCCGAGCCTGGTGCCCACGGTTGAATCCCAAATTCCGCCCGGCTGCACGTTTTCGCCCAGTACCGAGCTGAATCTCGGCTCGCGCGGCCCGGCCAGGTACGAATGGTAGATGATGCCGGCGGGCAAGAGCTGCCAATTCCACTGATCGGGATTGGAAGGCGACGACTGCCCGAGCGGATAGCTGTTGCCCAGAAGTGGCGGCTGCGCCGTAGGGAGATCGGCTACCGGTGGCGCGGCCGTCGGCTGCGGACTTGCTTCCGGTGGACCGAATTGCAGGTCGGGCGCGGCAAGGGAGAGCGAGGTTCGATCCTGTGCCAAGACGGAGCCGGCCGTCAGCAACCAGACGATCACCGCGGCGGCGCGGGCATTCCCCGACCAGTTACGCAAGGACGACGGCATGGCAGACCTGCAAGGCCTGGGATCAAGTCTGGAGTAAGGTGCGGTACTGTACAACCATTGCCGCAACGCGGAAAGGGCAGTTTTTCGCGACCTAAAGCGGTGCCAGGCAGGCAGTTATGCCGGATCGCTTCCTAAAGACGTTGTTGATCGCATCCCCACCGGCGGAGATTCACCGGCCCGACGCCGAGAGCGACGCACCCCTGTCGGCAGCAAGACTCGCTCGACCAGCACAAATGTTCAGGAGCGGCCGATCTTCGTGAGGGTGGTCAATACCGATCAACAGACACGGCGCGCGACTGGCCCGGCTCAAGCCGGATCCACATCCGGCCGGTGTGGCCGTTGTACAGGGCCATCGTGCCGCCGCCCAGACGGTAGTCGAGGGGCTTGGCGTCCTCCTCGACGTTCTGGACCGGGCGGCCGTCGAGGGCCGCGATCGACGTGAAGTCGCGCCACAGCTTCTCGACTTTGACGCCCTACAGCGTCGCCGACGGCGATTGGCTGGCCATGCAGTTCAACCGGCCGGAGCTTTCCGACGGCCTGGTGTTGGCCTACCGCCGTCCGGCGTGCCGGGAAGACTCGCTACGATTGAAACTCCACGGCCTGGAGCCGGTGGCCCGGTATGAGGTCCGCAGCTTCGACGCCACCACGGCCACGGTCGCCAGTGGAAAGGACCTGCTGGAGCAGGGCTTGCCGGTGCCCCTTGCAGCCAAGCCCGCCGCAGCCGTGATCCGCTACCGGCGGACCGACGCGGCCCCGCCCCGTTAAGGGATTTCCTTTGTGGAAACGACGGTGAGCCTTGCGGCCAAGTCCGCGGCCGCCGTCTTTCGCTACCGGCGGACCGATGCGGCCCTATCCCGTTAAGGCCCGGCCGACGGATAGCTTCAGTGTTCCCGTAAGCGCCCAGGGCAGGCAGGGGGGTTGCGATGGCGGGTTTAGCGATGACTCTTTTTTGGGTGATCGGGGGGTTTTTGCCAGTCGGAAGCCCCGAGAATCTTCATTAGCCGATTGAAGTCTTTTCCGCCAATTCGCCTGAAATGCATGCTCCCGCTCGGCTTCCTCACCTTGATAAATCCCTCGTAATACACGGTCTCGCCCGGCAGCCGCATCTGGACATATCCGTCATCGTTTGCGTTTGACGGAGCACCAAACCAGATCGCATCTGCCACTTCGAG
>Ga0187848_10003126_pt1 | contig 12432 bp, 10 predicted proteins | sample June2016WEW_4_40_FD_132424 | JGI IMG/M metagenome (GOLD analysis project Ga0187848, IMG submission 132424) | Peatland microbial communities from SPRUCE experiment site at the Marcell Experimental Forest, Minnesota, USA - June2016WEW_4_40 | ecosystem: Environmental > Terrestrial > Soil >... | reverse complement strand
GACGTGCCCGAGCTCGAGCCGGTCCCGCGCGACCACGTCATCACCAAGACCTTCTACCTGATCGATAATTTCGTTGGCCGCACCGAAAGCGGGCAGACTTGGGTCGAAGCGTTGCCGCCGCCCGATCCGAACGATCGCGCGCCGCGCCCGGCGCGCGCCGGCGACAGCGTTTCGCCCATCGTCATCGCCTCGAACGATCTCGCTGCGGCCTGGGCCGTCGACGCGAGCGGGCGGCCGCTCTATCCGCTCATCCCCGGGGGAGCGCGCCAGCGCGAACTGGCGCTGCGCGGGGGCGTCAATCTCGTCATGTACACGCTGACCGGCAGTTACAAGGCCGACCAGGTCCACGCCAAGGACCTGTTGGAAAGGCTTTCGCATTGAACGCGTGGTCGATCGCATTCGCGCCGCTGCTGCCGCTTCCCCTCCTCGAGGGCATGGCCGGGCTGGCGTTCGCGCTGATCGCGCTGGCGCTGTGGCGGCGCCCGCGCGGCGCGGCGTTGCGCGCGCTCGCGTTCGGGCTGCTGGGGCTGGCGCTGCTCGATCCGTCGCTGATGCGCGAGGATCGCCGGCCGCTCAAGGACGTGGTCGCGGTCGTCGTCGATCGATCGGAGTCCAATCAGATCGGCGAACGGCCGCGCCAGACCGCCGAAGCGCGGGTCGAATTGGCGAAGCGCCTCGCCACGCTCGACAATGTCGAGGCCCGCTTCGTTGAAACCGCTAAGAGCGATCCGGACAATCAGGGCACGCGTGTGTTCGCGGCGCTGCGCTCGGCGCTGAGCGACACGCCGCCGGAGCGCGTCGGGGCCGCGATCCTGATCACCGACGGCATTGCGCACGACATTCCCGCGTCGCTCGACGCGCTCGGCTTCGCGGCGCCGCTGCATGTGCTGGTCACCGGCCACGAAGGCGAGCGCAATCGCCGCATCGAGCTCGTCGAGGCGCCGCGCTTCGGCATCGTCGGCAAGGATCAGACGATCGTCGCTCGCGTCCTCGACACCGCCGACAAAGGCGAGCCGGCCACGGTGACCGTGCGCCGCGACGGCGAGACGATCGCGACGCTGGCGGCCGAGGTCGGCCAGAAGCTTTCGATCAAGGTCCCGGTCGATCACGCCGGTCCCAACGTGATCGAGCTCGAAATTGCTCCGGTCAAGGACGAATTGACGACGCGCAACGGCAAGGCGGTGGTCACGATCGAGGGCGTGCGCGACAAACTGCGCGTGCTGCTGGTGTCGGGGCAGCCGCACCCGGGCGAGCGCATGTGGCGCAATCTCTTGAAGTCCGACGCCAACGTCGATCTCGTCCATTTCACCATCCTGCGGCCGCCGGAGAAGGCGACCGACGGGACGCCGATCAACGAATTGTCGCTGATCGCGTTTCCCGTGGCGGACCTGTTCGGGCGAAAGATCAAGGATTTCGATCTCATCATCTTCGATCGCTATTCGAGCCAGGCGATCCTGCCGCGCTTCTATCTCGACAACATCGTCAAGTACGTTCGCGACGGCGGCGCTTTGCTGATGGCCGAGGGGCCGGCGTTCGGCACGCCGGAAGGTCTCTTCGACACGCCGCTCGGCGAGATTTCGCCGGCCCGCCCAATCGGCGAGGAGTTCGACCAGGCGTTTCGCGCCGAGATCTCGCCCGACGGCGCCAAGCATCCGGTGACGCGCGGCCTGCCGGGCGGGGAGGCGTCGCCGCCGACGTGGGGCCGCTGGTTCCGCCAGATCGGCGCCGAAGTCACCAGCGGCACGGCGGTGATGCAAGGCGTCGACAAGGCCCCGCTGCTCGTGCTCTCGCGCGTCGACAAGGGGCGCGTGGCGCTGTTGCTGAGCGACCAGATGTGGTTGTGGGCGCGCGGATACGATGGCGGCGGCCCGCATCTCGAATTGCTGCGTCGGCTCGCGCACTGGCTGATGAAAGAGCCGGAACTCGAGGAAGAGGCGTTGCGCGCGCGCGCCAAAGGCCATGATCTGACGATCGAGCGCCAAAGCGTGAAAGGCGACGTTCCAGAGGCTAGCGTGACCGGGCCGGACGGCAAGGCCACGACCGTGCAGCTCGTCAGCGTCGCTCCCGGCCTTTCCCGCGCCACCCTGGCGGTCGATCAGGACGGGCTCTATCGCGCCAGCGACGGCGAGCACGTCGCGCTCGCGGTCGTCGGTCCGGAGAACCCGCTCGAATTCCAGGAGGTCGTCTCGACGCTGGAGAAGCTGCGCCCGCTCGCCGAGGCGACCGGCGGCAGCGTGCGCCGGCTCGCCAAGGGCGCCGACGATGCGGTCGAGATTCCCAGACTCGTGAGCATGCACGACTCGCCTGTTTACGCCGGCGCCGATTACATCGGCGTCAAGCGCACCGGGGCGAGCGAACTCATCGGCGTCGCCGAGACGCCGCTCGCCGCCGGCTTCCTCGGCCTCGCCGCGCTGCTCGGCGCTCTGATCTGGGTGTGGGCTCGCGAGGGCGGCGGGACGCGCGCCTGAATCGTTTCTCCCATGGCCTTGCCGAGGTCGCCGGCGGCGGCTAGGTAAACTCATCCTCGAAGGGAGCGACGATGAACAAGGTATTCGCCACCGCGGAAGACGCCCTGGCCGGCGTCATCAAGGACGGGATGACGTTGATGTCCGGCGGCTTCGGCCTGTGCGGCATCCCCGAGGCTCTGATCGAGGCGGTCCGCAAGTCCGGCGCCAAGGATTTGACGGTCATCTCCAACAATGCCGGAGTCGACGGGGTCGGGCTCGGCGTGTTGCTGGAGACGCGCCAGATCAAGAAGATGATTTCGAGCTACGTCGGCGAGAACAAGACCTTCGCCCAGCTCTATCTCTCCGACCAGTTGGAGCTGGAGTTCAACCCGCAGGGGACGCTCGCCGAGCGCATCCGCGCCGCCGGCGCCGGCATTCCCGCCTTCTTCACCCGCACCGGCGTCGGCACGGTGGTCGCCGAGGGCAAGGAGATCCGCGATTTCCACGGCGAGGAATATGTCATGGAGGAGGCGCTCTTCGCCGACATCGCGCTCGTCCACGCCTGGAAGGGCGATGCGGAGGGCAACCTCGTCTACCGAAAGACCGCGCGCAATTTCAATCCGATGATGGCGACCGCGGCCAAGCTGACGATCGCCGAGGTCGAGCATCTCGTCGAACCCGGCGAGATCGACCCCGACCACATCGTCACGCCCGGCGTCTTCGTCCAGCGCATCGTCCACGTCGCCGGCATGGCGAAGCGGATCGAGCAACGCACCACGCGCAAGCGCAGCGCCGCCTAATTCAGGAGAAATCGCATGGCCTGGACCCGCGACCAGATGGCGGCGCGCGCCGCGCAGGAATTGCAAGACGGCTATTACGTCAACCTCGGCATCGGCATCCCGACGCTGGTGTCGAACTACATCCCTCTGGGCATGCGCGTTCAGTTGCAGAGCGAGAACGGCATGCTCGGCATGGGGCCGTTCCCCTTCGAGGGCGAGGAAGACGCCGACCTCATCAACGCCGGCAAGCAGACGGTCACGCAGTTGCCGACCACCAGCTATTTCTCAAGCGCCGAATCCTTCGCCATGATTCGCGGCGGTCACATCGACCTCGCCATCCTGGGCGCGATGCAGGTCTCCGAAGAGGGCGATCTCGCCAACTGGATGATCCCCGGCAAGATGGTCAAGGGCATGGGCGGCGCCATGGACCTCGTCGCCGGCGTCAAGCGCATCGTGGTGGTGATGGAGCACGCCGCCAAGGACGGGCCGAAGCTGCTGCATCACTGCAACCTGCCGCTGACCGGGCGCCGCGTCGTCGATCTCGTAATCACCGATCTCGGCGTGTTCCACATCGACAAACACGGCTTCCGCGGCATGGCGCTGATCGAGATCGCGCCGGGCGCGAGCCTGGACGAAATCGCCGCCAAGACCGAGGCGAGCTATCGCGTGGCGCTGTAGCCGCGGCTCGGACCGGGCGGTCGTTTGGCGGACCGTCGCATTAAGGCAACTGCGAACGCACGAGGCCTCCCATGCCCACGACCCTTCACGCCCGCGTCGGCGAAATTACGCAGCGCATCGCCGAGCGCAGCCGCGATTCGCGGCGGCGCTATCTCGAGCGCATCGACCATGCGGTTTCCCAGGGTCCGACGCGCAAGAAGCTCGGCTGCGCCAATTTCGCCCATGGCTTCGCCGCCTGCGGCGCCGCCGACAAGCAGAGTTTGCGCGACGGCGTCGGGCCCAATCTGGCGATCGTCACCGCCTACAACGACATGCTCTCGGCGCATCAGCCGTTCGAGCGCTTTCCCGAGCTTATCAAGCGCGCGGCGCGCGAGGTGGGCGCCTCTGCGCAGGTGGCGGGCGGCGTGCCGGCGATGTGCGACGGCGTCACCCAGGGCGAATCGGGCATGGAGCTTTCGCTGTTCTCGCGCGACGTCATCGCGCTGTCGACGGCGGTCGCGCTCTCCCACCAGATGTTCGACGCCGCGGTCTATCTCGGCGTCTGCGACAAGATCGTTCCCGGCCTGCTGATCGGCGCTCTGAGCTTCGGCCATTTGCCGGCGGTGTTCCTGCCGGCGGGACCGATGACCTCGGGGCTCGGCAACGAAGAGAAGTCGAAGATCCGCCAGCTCTATGCCGAGGGCAAGGCCACGCGGGAGCAACTGCTGCTCTCGGAGGCCGAGGCCTATCACGCGCCGGGCACCTGCACCTTCTATGGCACCGCCAACACCAATCAGATGCTGATGGAGATCATGGGCCTGCATCTGCCGGGGGCCTCGTTCGTCAACCCGAACACGCCGCTGCGCGACGCGCTGACCGCGCTGGGCGCCAAACGCGCGCTGGAGATGACGGCGCTGGGGAACGCCTTCACGCCGATCGGCCACGTGATCGACGAGCGCGCGATCGTCAACGGCGTCGTCGGCCTGCATGCGACCGGCGGCTCGACCAATCTGACGATCCACCTGATCGCGATGGCGGCGGCGGCGGGAATCCATCTCACCTGGGACGATTTCGCCGATCTGGCCGAAGTCACGCCGCTGCTCGCGCGCATCTATCCCAACGGCAAGGCCGACGTGAATCACTTCCAGGCGGCGGGCGGCATGCCGCTGCTGATTCGCGCTCTCCTGGAGGAAGGGCTGCTGCACGCCGACGCGGGCACGGTCTGGGGCAAGGGACTCGCCGACTACGTGGTCGAGCCGACGCTGGCGCCGGACGGCGCCGTCGCCTGGCGCGCGGCGGCGGCGAAGAGCGGCGACGAAACGGTTTTGCGCGGCGCGGACAACCCGTTCCAGGCCACCGGCGGCCTGCGCGTGCTCGAGGGGCCGCTCGGGCGCGCGGTCATCAAAACCTCGGCGGTCGCGCCCGAACGCCACGTGATCGAAGCGCCCGCGCGCGTGTTCCACAGCCAGGACGAGCTGCACGCGGCGTTCCGCGCCGGCGAATTGTTCCGCGACGTCGTCGCGGTGGTGCGCTTTCAGGGGCCGCGGGCGATCGGCATGCCCGAGCTGCACAAATTGATGCCGCCGCTCGGCGTCGCGCAGGACCGCGGCCATCGCGTCGCCCTGGTCACCGACGGACGGCTCTCGGGCGCTTCGGGCAAGGTTCCTGCGGCCATTCATGTGACGCCCGAGGCCGAGGCGGGCGGGCCGATCGCCAAGGTCCGCGACGGCGATCTGATTCGCCTCGACGCGCCGAGCGGCCGGCTCGAAGTGCTCGTCGATCCCGCCGAATGGGCGGCGCGCCTGCCGGCGACGCGGGACCTGAGCGCCGCGCATTTCGGCGTCGGCCGCGAGCTGTTCGGCGCCTTCCGCGCCGCGGTCGGGCGCGCCGAAGAGGGCGCCTCGATCTTCGCCAAATAGGCTGAAGCCGCGCGTTAACGGTTTTGTAACCAATTCGCGCCATCGATGGGCTGGGCCATCTTGAAATGCGCCGCGGGCTGGGCTCGCGACGCCAATCCAGCGCGAGCGAACGGGCGCGACGAGGCTTCCCGGTGACGACGACAACCTCGACCTATCTGGCGATCTCGCAAAACCTGACTCGCTATCAGACGATGACCGCTGACCAGCCGGCGGTCAAAACGGCGAGCGAGTATTACGCCGCCAATATCGGCAAGGTCACCTCGATCCAGGATTTCGTCGGCAATTACCGGCTTCTCTCCTACGCTTTGGACGCCTACGGGCTCGGCGATCAGGTCAACTCGACGGCGCTGGTCACGCAAGTGCTGCAAGGGGGCGTCTCATCCTCCAAGGCCCTGGCCAACACCTTGAGCAACCCCAACTGGGCGAAGTTCGCTGCGGCGTTCGACTTCGTCGGCCAGGGGGTCTCCTCGATCTCGACGTCGAGCGCGATCAAGACCACGACCAGCGACTACGTCGAGCAACAGTTGGAAAGCAGCCAGGGGCAACAAGATCCCGGCGTTCAACTCGCCCTCTATTTTCAGCGCGTGGCGCCCTCGGTGTCCAGCGGCCTGGGCATCATGGGCGACCAGAACCTGCTCGACGTCGTGCAAACCATATTCGGTCTTCCGCCGGAAACGACGGGCACCAACATCGACACCGAGGCGCAGGAAATCACTCAGCTCATGCCGATGTCGGAGCTGCAAGATCCGACGAAGCTCCAGCAGCTGACCGAACGCTTCACCGCGATGTACGATCTGACTTACGGCGCGGGGGGAAGCGGCGCCTCGACCCCGCTCACCGTATCCAACGACGGCAACTCGACGGCGCCGGTTTCGGCGGCGACGACGATTCTGAGCAACCTGATCAGCTCGACCTCCGCATCCAGCGGCGCCCTCTCTTCCGCCGCCGCGGCATTCAGCAGCGAGATGATTTCAAGCCTGCAAGGCCTCACGCTCGGCGGCTAGAACCGCCGACGATGGCGCCGCGACCGGCGCTGCGTCTGAAGGGCGGCAAGTCTCGGGCAAGCGTCGCGCGCTTTGTTGCCAGGCGGAACGCGCCGCGGAACTGGCCGTCGCGCCCGGACGCATCGCCTTGAAACAAGAACCGCTTGCCGAATCCCTTCCCGTCTCGCGCGCGCCCGCGCCGACGGCTCAGTCGCCCGGCGCGCCCGTCGGCGCGACGCCGGAGGCGGTGCTCTATGCGCGTGGCGTCGCGATGTGGCAGGGCGGTCGCCGGCAGGAGGCGATCGCTCTCTTGGATGCGGCTCTGCGCGAGAACCCGAACTATCCCGAAGCTCTGTGCATGGGCGGCTACATCCTCGGCGAATCGGGCAAGAGCGCGCCGGCGCTGCAATTCTACCGGCGCGCCATCAGCCTCAAGCTCGATCTGCCAGCCGCCTGGTCGAATATGGGCAAGCTGCTTTTCGAACAACGTCGGTACGCCGAGGCGCTCAGCGCCTTCGAAGGCGCCCTCGCGCTGCAGCCGCGCGACGCCGACCTGTGGAACAGCCGCGCGGGACCGCTCCGGCAGCTTGGCCAGTTGGAGGAATCGGCGGCGGCGGCCCGCGAAGCGCTACGACTGCGGCCGAATTTCGCCGAAGCGGCGCTCAATCTCGGCAACGTGCTGCTGAAGCTCGATCAAGTCGAGGAGGCGTTGGAGGCTTATCGGCTGGCGAGTTCGATCAAGCCCAAGTTTTCCGCCGCGTTGTGCGGCCAAGCCCTGGCGCTGTGCAGCCTGGACCGCTTTGAGGAAGCGCGCGAGGCGTTCGAAAGAGCCGAACGCCTCGGCAACGTCGAGGCGATCAGCGGCAAGGGGTGCCTCGACCTCACGCTCGGCGATTTCGAACGCGGCTGGGAAGGCTACGAAGCGCGCTGGATCGCGGGAAAGTCGCTCGACGAGGCGTTGGGCGTGCGCTTTCCCAAGTGGCGAGGACCGGGGCGAACGGGCGAGCGCGTGCTGGCGCTCAACGATCACGGCCTCGGCGACACGATCCAGTTCGCCCGTTACCTGCCGATGATGATGGACGCCGGCGCGGTCCCGACGTTTCTATGTCCTTCCAAATTGCATCGGCTGTTGTTCTCGCTCGGCGGCGTGAGGCTCGTCGCGAAGGCGCCCGAAGGCGAATCGTTCGACGCCCAGATCGCCATCAGCAGCCTGCCGCGCGCTTTCGCGACGCGGCTCGACAACGTGCCGGCGCCCGTTCCGTATCTGCGCGCCGAGCCGGAATTGACCGAAAGATGGGCCGCGCGCATCGGCCCAGCGGGCGTTAAGATCGGCGTCGTCTGGCAGGGCAATCCCAATCCGGAAGCCGACATGGCGCGCTCGATGCCGCTTGCCGCCTTCGCGCCGCTCGCTGCGGCGCCCGGCGCGCGTCTCATATCCCTGCAAAAAGGGTTCGGCGTCGAGCAACTCGCCGACCTGCCGTCGGGCATGCGGGTCGAATCGCTGGGCGAAGACTTCGACGCCGGACCGGACGCCTTTGTCGACACGGCGGCCACGATGATGCATCTCGACCTCGTCGTCACCTGCGACACGTCGATCGCCCATCTGGCGGGCGCGCTCGGCCGGCCGGTGTGGGTCGCCCTGAAGAAAGACGCGGAATGGCGGTGGTTGCGCGATCGCGACGATTCGCCCTGGTATCCGACGATGCGGCTCTTTCGCCAGAAACAGCAGGGCGACTGGGGCGGCGTTTTCGCCGAGATGGCCGCGCGCCTCGCCTCGCCCGCCGAGGATCGCCGCGCTGAACGGCTGATCGCCATCCCGGGCGCGGTCGGCGAACTGATCGACAAGATCACCATTCTGGAAATCAAGTCGCGCCGCATTCTCGACGGCGACAAATTGCGCAACGTGCGCCGGGAATTCGGGTTGCTCGAAGACAGCCTCCGGCGCGCCGGGCTCGACCATTCCGCTCTCGGCCCGCTGAAAGCCGACCTCGCCGCGGTCAATGAGCGCCTGTGGGACTTCGAGGACGAAATCCGCCGATGCGAAAAGAACGGCGAGTTCGGCGAACGTTTCGTCGCGCTCGCGCGCTCCGTTTACGCAGCCAACGATCGGCGCGCAGCGATCAAGCGCGACATCGATCGCGTGTTCAATTCGGCGATCGTCGAGGAAAAGGCCTACGTCTGAGCGAAGGCCGTCGGCGCGCGCTCAATCGGGAATCGCGTAGAACTGTCCGCGAAGCGCCGCTCTGTCGCTCGGCTTGATCGACACCATTCCGAGGGCTCGGCTGTAGCGCACGCCGAGCACGGCGCCGCGCCGCCACACGGTCTCGACGACGTCCACCTCGCCCGATTCGTCCTCGTACACGCGGAAATGGGCGGGCAACCCCAGGTTTTGCGCCAGCGTCAGGCGAAGGCCGCTCGCCGAGCGGTCGTGAATGAGGCAATCGCACACGAACTTGTTGGCCGAGTCGAGAATCTTGGCCGAGCGAAGCCGCGTGCGCTTTCGTCCGGCGGCCCGATGGTCGCGCGGGCCATCGTCGCGCGGTCTTTCGTTTCGCGCCGGTTCGACGACGAAATAGGCGACTTGGCCGCGCCGCGCCAGCGCGCGCGCGTATTTGCGATCGTCGCGCCGACCTTGCCCGCGAACGCCGTCAAGCGTGTCTGTCATGCATCCGTCGCGTCATGGCTCCCGAAGGCGCGCCTCGAGCGCGCCGCCGACCGATCGGCGGGACCGCGCCCTTGGGAACTTTAGCCGCCAGGGGTTGCCAAACCGTTGCCGCGTCACGCCCTCGAACGCCCGACGGAAGCGGTTGCGCCACGCGTTGCGGGTCAACTCTACGTCAATTGCCGCAAAGGCCATGGTTAATGTTCTCCTAAATTTTTGGCCAAGAACATTAACGACTTGTTAACCATCGCCTGCGTACCTTTTTGGAACAGGAACCACAATTGAAAGCCATGATTCGGAAACAGTCCAATCACAGTAAACGGTCGGAGTGCGCGTACTAAAAGTGCCATATACAGATAACTAAGCGCTGTGGGGGTTATCCGCGACTAGCATTTGCCGCCTTTAGGCGGAACGCCATACGTTTGTAAGGGCGCATGCGGTGGATAATACAGTTACAACTAGGTCAACGCGCATATAATAATATATCGATCGGGGACAATCATGTACATCATCGTAGATGAACGCAATCTCGTTGCGGGTGGTTACGCGTCGGGATTTGATCGAGAAGGCGTCTCTACAGCAGGCATTGATCCAGACGAATTTCAGGAATGGATCGGCAAAGTGAGCGACATCGACGTTCGCGCCGTCGAAGCTTTCCTCATCGGCGATTGCACCAATCGCGAGCTGTTCCCCAAGCTCATTCGCGAGCGCACCAGCGCGCCGGTCCTCTGCCTCAACGATCGCCAATCGCTCGACGAGACTTTGGAGCTTTTCGCCGCAGGCGTCGACGACGTGCTGCGCAAGCCGATACATGTGCGCGAGATCCTCGCCCGCGTCGGCGCCATCCATCGCCGGACGATGGGAGAGAAGGGCCGCGTCATGATCGGCGATCTCTGCGTTTATCTCGACGGGCGCGAGCCGGAAGTGAAGGGCGTGCCGCTTCCCTTGCCGCGGCGCGAATGCCGCATCTTGGAATATCTCGTCCGCAATCGCGGCCGGCGGGTGACGAAGACGCAAATCTTCAACGCCGTGTACGGCCTGTTCGACGAGAACGTCGACGAGAACGTGGTCGAAAGCCACATCAGCAAGCTGCGCAAGAAGCTCAAATATCGCCTCGGTTACGACCCAATCGATTCGAAGCGATACCTCGGCTACTGCATCGAAAAGCGTTGATCCGTTCGCGGTCCGCCAATTGCGCCTGAGAGAACTCGATCCGCTTGAAACGTCGGCCGCGCGCGGCTCGGGCGACGTCGCCTGAGCCGCGAAGACGCGCGGTCGCTCTCGTCGCCGCTCTCGGCCCTTCTCTGGATTGGCGATTCGGGGTCTTCGACGCAATTCGGATCGGAGACGCATGGCGCGCCGCGCGCTGCGCGGGACCGAGCAAAATCTCGACCGAGCGTTCGCCGCTTCGCCGCCCGAGGAACTCGTCGGCGCGCGGACTCGTCCATCTCGGAGCGCAGCGCCCGGTCGTCGCGGCGCGCCTTCGGCGTCGATCGGCCGCAAAACGAATAAGGGCGACGAATCGCTTCGTCGCCCTGGTTTCTCGATTTCGGCGAGCCGCTCGCCGCAGGAAAGCAACGCTCGTGCGAACGCCGCGGAACGGACGGACCGCGGCGTCGCCGGCTCTTCGCCGGCGACGGCGCTCGTCTCTCAGCTTACGGGAACAGCTTGAGGATGAGCTGGGCGTTCTGGTTGGCGATCGACAGCGACTGAATGCCGAGCTGTTCCTGCGTCTGCAAGGCCTGCAGGCGCGTGGATGCGGTGTTCATGTTGGCGTCGACGAGGCCGCTGACGCCGTTGGCGTAGTCGGTCGACAGCGCCGAGTTGAACGTCGCGGCGGCGGTCATCCTGTCCTGGGTCGCGCCGATCGTCGCGGCGTAATTGGTCACCGTGTTGAGCACCGTCGCGACGTTGCCCAGCGCCGCGTTTGCGGTGGTCGCGTCCGTCACCGTCGTCCCCAAGGTAAGCAAGTTCGCGGCCCCGCCGCCGTCCAGGAGGCCAGCGCCCGCGTTGGTCAACGCCTGCGTGGTCAGACTAATGGTGTTGATCGTGCCGCCGGTGGCGGTCGCGTTGAAGCCGGAAACGAACGCCAACGGCGCCGCCGCCTGCGAACCATCGAGGACGTTGAGGCCGTTGAACGAAGCGCCGTTGACCGCGTCGGTCAATTGCTGGCCGAGCGAAGTGAGCGTCGTCTGGATGTTGCCGATGTCCGCGCCCGGGTTGGTCGCCTCGGTCAGCGCGTTCGAGATCGCCTTGATCGTGGTGACGATCGAGCTGATCGCCGACGAGGCGGTGTCGAGCACCGACTGGCTCTGCGTCAGCGCCGAATTGGCGGCGGTGACGACGCCGCTGTCCGAACTGAGCTGCGTCCCGATCGACCAATAGGCGGCGTTGTCGGCGGCGGTGGCGACCGCCAGACCGGTCGAAACCTGGTTCTGAGTCTGCGCCATCTCGTTTTGCGTCATTTGCAACGCCTGCAACGCGCTGAGCGCGTTGGCATTGGTAAGAATTGAACTCATGAGGGTGCTCCTGTCCGTTAAATCACGAAACTGTGTGACATTTCGGATTTGCACCGAGACGACGAAGCGGCCTTATGCCTTTAAGCCCGATTGGCCGAGCTTAATCGCCGTGTAACGCCAGGGCCGACAGCCGCAAAAGGCAGCCGCAAACAGCCTAGTCCCACGCAACCTGCCGCAAACCTGTTAAGAATTGGTAAAGTTTGACGGAACGCGGGAAGATTTAACGGAGCCCGCCGCGAAATTGCCGGCGAAGGTGTCCGCCGGCGCCCGAACCCGCCCTCTCGAACGTCGCCCGCCGCTCGCGAACGCAATGTCCACGCAAGCTCCGGCGTTAACAGTGGCGCCGGGCATAGGGCGGATCCTTCGAACATGGCGAGAAGGATCCGCCGCGGGTTTTGTGGCGGAGCGCGGGCGCAACTGAAATGAACAACGCATTGGCGCAAGCCGAGCGACTTTGGGCGAATCT
>Ga0187848_10003125_pt1 | contig 12432 bp, 9 predicted proteins | sample June2016WEW_4_40_FD_132424 | JGI IMG/M metagenome (GOLD analysis project Ga0187848, IMG submission 132424) | Peatland microbial communities from SPRUCE experiment site at the Marcell Experimental Forest, Minnesota, USA - June2016WEW_4_40 | ecosystem: Environmental > Terrestrial > Soil > Wetlands... | reverse complement strand
GCCGGAGGCTACATATATGGTTCCAGCGTGGAGGAGATCGAAGTCAATCTACGCGGTGGCACGCGCAGCCAATTCAAATGCCTGGAGCTAACCACCGGGCGGGTGGTCTGGTCTTCGGCGGCTCCTGGCCATGCCAGCGTACTTTTTTACGACGACAAACTTTTTCTGGTCAACGAGTCGGGGGTCCTGATTGTGGTCGAACCCAGTCCAGCCGGCTACCGGGAGTTGAGCCGAAGCCAGGTTGTGGAAGGGAAAAAACCATGCTGGACAACGCCGGGCATTTATCAGGGACGCTTGTTGGTCCGAAATCAAGAGACTCTGGCCTGCTTCCAGGTTGGGCTCATGCCGCCAGGGGGAGAACTTGGAACTCAGGCGAAGGGTCTTGAACGCACGACCTCCGCGGGCCACGAATTCCCGGCCGATTTCACCGCACAAACCCAGGATTGCTCGTTGCTGGGTGACGGTCTTGCCTGGCTGGATCGGCATCAGTACTCCGCCTACTGGATTCCATCCTCCGTGGTGCTGGCGCGCTGGTTCGGCTGCTGTGCCGGCCTGCTTGGTTTCGCGGCGGGCTTGGCGTGGGTGATGCGGAAGCTCGTCGCCCCGTGGCCGGCATTTTCGGTCCTGAGCGTCCTATTCGGCATCCTGGGGCTTCCCATCTGCTCGATCCTGACGGACCAACTGATGTTCACCTGGCCGGTGGCTTGTCACGCTTGCTTTGTTTTCCTGCTCACCGCTCGCGGCGGCCCGCTGCGGTTGGGAAAAATCATGCCGCGAGTCTGCCTGGCGGTGTTTGCCCTTGCCTGCATGGGTTATTATCTCGTGTGCCGGCAACTCTACCTTCTCTGCGGCATGGGTTTTCTGGCCGGATTCCTGCCGGCCTTGCCCGCGACGCTCTGGTTTGCCCGCGCGGCGCGTGAAAGGCCCCATCGGATCGAGGCGTTGCTGGCCTTCATCCTTTCCTTCTCACTCTACTTCTGGGGCTCTGCCTGGATCATCCTGTGGAGGATGGGGCGGTAATCTGCGTGCAAATGTCATGTTTCTTTTTTTAAAGTGGTTGGGAGCGACGGGTTTTCCGGCAAGCTGTGCTCACGCTCGGCCGATCTGACGGCGAATCCGGGGGAGCGAAGAGAAAACAAGAAAGCTTTCCGTAAAAACTTCCGCAAATTAAATGCGTTTGTCCTCTGCCCGGAGGATCGGGTATCTCACCGATCAAGCCGGAATCGTCAGTCCCGCTTATAGCCGGGCGGCAATTCGTCGCCGGGCATGGGCGGCACATTGGGCACTTTGGCCATGATGCGGTCAAAGGCGGCGAGGTTCGCCCGCTTGGCCCGCGTTTCCATGTCGTCACTGCCCTTCCAAGCGGCAAGCTGGGCAGAAAGTGCCAAGGCAATAATCTGGTCCATCGGAACCTGTTCGCGTTCCGCCGCCGCGAGCGCCTGTCGCGCCAAATAGTCTGGCACGTTTGCTTCGATTTTCGTCATTTCGTTTGCCTCAAGATCTCCAGGAACTCAGCCGGTCGGACCACTCGAATTCCGAATTGCCCGGCGCGGCGCACGTCCCGAACATTGTGCGTCACAAGATACCCAACTTGGGCCTCTCGCGCCAGTTGAATAATCGCCTCATCATCCGGGTCATTTGCGCTCGGCTGCCAAGGCGTGCTTGGAGAGAATCGCTCGGCCAGCTCACACAAGCCATCTATGTAGGAATCAGCCTCTCGGTGGGTCAGTTCCAGGAGCGCCGTCTCACGATGCAAAATCTCATGGTATTCTCCGAGCACCGTGTTGCTGAGCACGAGCGCCCAACCACCCGCGCGTAGTCGCGCCAGCAATTCATGCGATGCTCCGCTCGGCGAGCGCAGGCCAGATACCAACACGTTTGTATCCATCACGGCGCGAATCATATCGTTGAACGAATTGTCATGTTGTTAGTTTTGGCGCATTCCACGGCGAATGCAATGTGGCGGTTGCCGGCCAATGGCGATTCTCAATGCAATCATCCACATTCTATTTACTCCACCGCGCTGAGTTTCTCAAAGCCCTCCTCGATGAAGGTGGTGTTCTGGATGCGGGAAAGTTTGGCGTAAAGGCCGTCGCGGGCAAGCAGTTCGGCGTGCGTGCCGCGCTCCACGATCTCCCCGTGGCGCAGGACCAGGATTTGATCGGCGTTGCGAATGGTGCTCAAACGGTGGGCGATGACGAAGCTGGTGCGGTTGGCCATGAGCCGCTCCAGCGCCTCCTGGATCAGCTTTTCCGTCGCCGTGTCCACGCTGGCGGTGGCTTCGTCCAGCACGAGGATGGGGGTGTTTTTCAACAGGGCGCGCGCGATGCTGACGCGCTGCTTCTCGCCCACGCTCAACTTGACGCCGCGCTCGCCGACATGGGAATCGTAACCCTGCGGCAGTCGGGCAATGAAATCGTGGCAGTTGGCGGCGCGCGAGGCGGCGAGCATCTGCTCCCCGCTGGCGGCGGGGTTTCCGTAAAGTATATTTTCGCGCACGGTGCCGTTGAAAAGAAAGGCCTCCTGGCTCACCACGCTGATTTGCGCGCGCAACGATGGCAGGGAAACGGCGGCGATGTCCTGCCCGTCAATGGCGATGCGGCCGGCATTGGCCTCATAAAAGGCCGGCAGCAGGTTGACCAGAGTTGATTTGCCCGAGCCGGTCGGCCCGACCAGCGCGATCATTTCCCCGGGAGCGGCGCGCAGGGAAATGTTTTTCAGGGCGGCGCGGCTGGGGCCGTAGCCGAAGCTGACGTTCTCGTATTCCACCCCGCCGCGGACGGGCCGGGGGAAGGCGATCCGGCGCGGCCCGTCGGCGGGAGCGGGCCGTTCTTCGGTGGCATCCAGAATGTCAAAGACCCGTTCCCCGGCGGCGCGGGCGGCTTGCAACATTTGATTCAATCCATGCAGCCGGCTGACCGGATCATAAAAGAGGGCGAGGAAAAAAATGAAGGCGACCAGTTGGCCGATGGTCATTTTATGGGCCGCCACCTGCGCGCCGCCGAACCAGAGGACCAGGGCGGTGCCGAGGGAGGCGGCAAAAGTCATGGCCGGCGAATAGACCGCCCAGACGCGCATGACGCCCAGGTTGGCTTGGCGGAGGGCGTCGGCGTGTTGGGCAAAGCGCCGGTCTTCATGATCGTGGCGGCCAAAGGCCTTGATCTGGCGGATGCCTTGCAGGCTGTCCATCAGGAAGGCGCTCATCGCGCTGGAGGCCACGCGTTGCGCGCGGTAGCGGCGGTGGGCCGTCAGGGTGTACCAGAGCACCCCGCCCGTCAAAATGGGGATCGGCAGCAAGGCCACCGCCGCCAGAAACGCGTTCTTATAGAACAAAAACGCCAGCACGCCCACCACGCTCAAGGTGGCCACGGTCCCTTGCTCGGTGCCGTCAATCAACACCCGCTCCACCGCGTTGACATCCTCGATCACCCGGGTCATCAAGTCGCCCGAGGCGCGCTGGTCGAAGTAGCCGACGGGCAGGCGTTGCAGGCGGGCAAAGACATCGCGGCGCATGTCGAAAATGACGTTTTGCTCAAAGATATTATTGATGCGAATGCGCAAACTGTTGAAAAAATCCCGCAAGAGGAACGCGGCCGCCAGCATGGCGGCCAGCGCCAGATAGTTGGTCTTGGCGCCGCCGATCAAGTCGTCAATGATGGATTGGAGCAATTGGGGAAAGGCGAAGGCAAACCCCAGGGAAATAACGGCGCACCCGACATTGGCCGCCGCCATCCCGCGGTAAGGCCGCAAGTAAACCGCCACCCGCCGCACGATTTCGAGGGTGGACCGCTTGCGGACATGGAACCCCGGCCCGTCGCCGTCCTCGGAATATGCGGCGTGGCGCATCATGGCAGGAAGCCTCCAGGCGGGCGCGCCGCCGCGCGCCGCCCTCCGGCAAAACATCCGCTCGCATCCATCTTGGACATAATGTAGTATATTCGCCAAATAGATTGAAGCCATCTCATAAAAAACCGGGGCGCGAGATGAGACGCCTTCCGGGGAGAATCCTTTTTGGGGGGCGCGTTGTTTGTTTGTTTGGTTCGTTTGCTGAATGATTGCGAAACTGAAATTAGCCGGCTACGTGATATTTATTGCCCTGGCCATCTGGTTTGGCCGGGAATTTCATGCCAGCTACACGAAAATTGGCGAGGCGGGCGCCGGCCCCGCCACCAATGCCGCGCCGGAGCCGGCCACCAACGCCGCGAACGGCCAAACCAACCCGGCTGTCCCCCTGCCATCGCCGGCAGTTGTCACCAACCAATCCACGAATAATCTGGATGGGACCAACGACGCCACCGGCCCCAATGTCGCGCAGCCGCCTGTCACGCCGGCCGCGCCCGCGACCAACGCGGCCGTCAGCAATGCCACCGCGGAGGTGGCGCAGACCGCCGCCAGCGGCGTTCTGGCCCCGAACGCGGCGCAAGGCGGCAGGTCGGTCGGCTCTTTGGCAGCGTTTGTGGGGGCACTGGTCGGTTTGGGGGTGTTGATAGCCTATGACCTGACGCAGTACATAGGGTCGCGGGTGGTTCATTATTTATTCGACGATCAGGGCGAAGGGATGCGCGACCCGGAATACGAGCGCGCCGAACAAACCTGGGTCAACGGGAAGCCGTTGGAAGCCATTGAAATGATGAGGGAGTATCTGAAGAAACACCCGCGAGAGCAGTTTGTGGCGCTGCGCATCGCCGAGATATACGAAAAGGACTTGCACAATTATGTGGCGGCCTCGCTGGAATACGAGGAAGTGCTCAAGAAAAGGCTGCCCGGCGAACGCTGGGGTTGGGCCGCCATTCACCTTTGCAACCTTTACTCCCGCCTGGGCAAGCAGGACCAAATGAAGGCGCTGTTGGAGCGCATCGCCAGGGACTATCCAAAAACAAGCGCGGCCAGAAAAGCGCGCCGCAATCTCGGCCTGCCCGAGCCGGAGGAGGAGGAGGAGGCCGCTCCCGCCGCCGCGCCGGAGGAACCCGCCGGGAGACAGAGCTATAGCACGGGGCAGGTCTTCGATTTGGATGAGATGATCGCGGCCAGCGATGAGGAAGTGCCCGAGCCGCCTGCGAAGGGCGCGCTGCAGACGCCGGAGCCGCCCAAATCAAATCTCCCGCCTGGGTTTCGGAAAAAATAGGGAGGCGCGTTGTGACCGGTTCTTACATTCAGAATTTGCTGGCCGAGCGGATCGGCGGGAGAGACTACGGGAAATCCACGGCGATTTATAAATTTGAAAAAATCAAACGGGCCAAACGGGCCGCGCTGGCGGCCCATCCTGGCGCGGAAATCATTGATCTGGGCGTGGGCGAACCGGACGAAATGGCCTGCCCGGAAGCCGTGGCGAAACTGGACCAGGAAGCGCGCCGCCCCGAAAACCGGGGTTACGCGGACAACGGGGACAGTGTTTTAAAGGAAGCGGCCGCGCGGTATCTGGAAAAAGTGTGCGGCGTCCGCGGCATCAATGCGGAAAGCGAAGTGATGCACTCCATCGGGAGCAAGGCAGCATTGTCCATATTGCCCGCGGTGCTGATCGATCCCGGGGATGTGGTATTGATGACGACGCCTGGTTATCCGGTTTTCGGGGTCCACGCCAGATATTATGGCGGCCAGGTGCATAATTTGCCGCTGGCCGCGGCCCGTCATTTTTTGCCCGATCTGGCCTCCATCCCGTCCGAAGTGCTGGGCAAAGCCAAGGCGCTGGTGCTGAATTATCCGAACAACCCGACAGGGGCGAGCGCGACGCCGGAATTTTTCGGGCAAGTGGTCGCGTTCGCCAGGAAGCACGGGCTGGCGGTCGTTCACGACGCCGCCTACGCCGCGCTGGTGTTTGAAGGCAAGCCGCTGAGTTTTCTGGCCACGCCGGGGGCGAAGGAGGTGGGCGTGGAGCTGCATTCGGCCAGCAAGAGTTTCAACATGACGGGGTGGCGCTGCGGATTTGTCGCGGGCAATGAATGGCTGGTGCGGGCTTACGGGGATGTGAAAGACAACACCGATTCGGGCCAGTTTCTGGCCATCCAACATGCCGCCGCGTATTGCTTTGATCATCCGGAAATCACCGTAAAGATCGCGGCCAAGTATTCCCGGCGGATGAACGGTCTGGTGGAGGTGCTGAAGAAGTCCGGTTTTAAGGCGGTGAAACCGAGAGGCTCTTTTTTCCTTTATGTGCCGGCGCCGAAAGCGGCGGTCTGTGGCAACGGCCGGCGGCTGGAATTCAAGGACGCCGGGGAAGTTTCGCAATGGCTCATAAGCGAGAAGCTGATCTCCACGGTGCCGTGGGACGATGCGGGGGCCTGTCTGCGTTTCAGCGTGACCTTCGTGGCCAAGGACCAGGCCGAGGAGGAGGGTGTCCTGCGCGAAGTGGCGGCTCGGCTGGCGGATGTGAGGCTGGAATTTTGATTTTCCGGCGGCTTCAGCCCATCCGCTCCAGTTCGGCTTGCAGGGCGATCTGGAAGTCCTGCAGGTCGGCGGGGGACGGTTTGTAGCCTTTTTCGGCCGGAGCCAGCCCGAGCCGGCCCATCTGGTCGAGGTACCAGTCGGCACTTTTGTCATCGCTGAATTTGACCTTGCCGCTGATCATGGCGCCGGCCCGGGTGATTTGGTCCAGGGTGATGCGGACCTTGCCGGCGGGCAGATTGGGCGGGGGTGGATTATCCGCGGTTTTTGCGGCGGTTTGGGGAGGTGGCGGTGGCGGGGTGGGGTCTTTGGGGGTCAATTTGAGATCGTCCACCAGCAGCCGCACCTGGAGATAGGTCTGGCGCGAACCCCATTGGGCTTCCATGCGTTTTTGGATATCGGCGATTTTTAGCCCTTCTTCAATCCAAGCGGCCACTTGTTTTCTTTTTGTTTCGTCCAAGTTCATGGGGGAAGGGTAGCACGCTGGCCCGCAATTGACACGAGCCGAATTGAGGAATCTGGAGAAGGGCGGAGGGGCGCCGGCCGGCGGCGGCCTCGGCGAGGAGGACATTAGAGCAAGACGGGCGGCGAATGAACGGGATCTTCCAGGTTGGTCTCCGGCGATTGGGGCGGGCGATGTTCAGTGCGGACATGGCCATCCACCCATTTCATTTCGTAGAGACGGGAGAAGGCTCCGCCACAGTTGCATTGGGTCTGGCCCGCGCTGACGGTCAAGCGGTGGCACTTTTGGCAAATCAAGGTGGTGTGTTGGTAGGCGGTCGAGCGAGTCAACCAGCAACAGTCCGCCAGCGCCAGGGCGGCGGCGGCCAGGTTGGAGAGCACTGCGGGAATGACTTGAGGGATGGGCAAAAGCAGGACTCCCAGGCGCTGGCCGTGCCAGAAAGGAGATACGGCAGCCAGATAAAGGAACATCCCGCCGGACATGACCAGGAGCAAAATTCCGGAAAGGCGCCGTTTTGCCTTTGCCGCGCGCATTTCGGCGGCTGTTTTTGCGAGCCACATATTACAATCGGTTTCATGTTCGCGGTTGTGGATCTCGTTCGTTGTGCATCCACCTCCGCGAATAGTTCCAGTCTAACCCAAAGCCCCTGCCCAGTCTGTGGTATTGTTTACCAAGAAAATGCAAGGCCATTCCCCGGCCTGCTGTAAGGGTTTGCCTCTCACCATGAGCGCCCGCGCCCGGCCCGGTCATCGGATGGTCCCCAGGCCCGCCGGGCGGTCCGGCGGCGGATGGGGGAGAAGAAACTCTTTGACAGCGGAAAGGATCTCCTCCCGGGCGGTGAAAATGGCGTCATTGTGATCGCCGTGGATTTCCCGAAAGTATTTTGGCGGGTTGGCCGCGGCAAAGTTTTTTTCCGCATGGGCAAAAGGGATGATGGTGTCCTGGCGGCCGTGCAGGATGAGGACGGGTATTTTCAGGCGGGGCAGCTTGCGGAGGGTGTCAAATTTGATGGCGCCGAGCAGGCGGACGGGGAGCCAGGGAAACAACTCCGCGCCCAGGTCGGGCACGCTGGTGAAGGTGCTTTGCAGGATGATGCCGCCCAACTCCTGGCGCAGGGCGAGTTCGGCCAGGACGGCGCCGCCGAGGGATTCACCATAGCCGAGGATGTTGGCGGGGGCGAAGCCTTTTTGGCGGAGCCATTGCCAGGCGGCCTGGGCATCGCGGCAAGTGTTTTCCTCGCTGGGCCGTCCCGAACTGCGGCCGTAGCCGCGATAATCAAAAAAGAGGACGCTGGCGCCGGTTTCCAGGAGGAGGCGGCACAAATCGAGGCGGTGGCTGATGTTGCCGGCATTGCCGTGACAGACGAGGAAGACCTGGCGGGAGCGCTGGGCGCCGCCCGGATCGGCCGGGAAGAACCAGGCCTCGATCCGGCCGGTCTTGTCAACAGGAATATAAACATCCTCCGCCGGGCGCCCCAAGTGGGCGGCTTCGGCGTCCAGGGCGGCGGAGGGCTGAAAGACACAGTGGTGCTCAAACCATCGCAACATGAGGACCCCCAGGAGCGGATAGAGGACGAGCCTGGCGGCGAGGCGCGCCCAGCGTTTTTTGAAAAGGTTCACAAGGAAAGCGGCTCATGATCAAGGGGCCGGTTCATAGTTCAAGTAAGGGCCGAGCCATTTTTCCACGGCGGGCAGGTCCAGGCCTTTGCGCCGCTGGTAATCGAGCACCTGGTCGCGGCCCAGTTTACCCACCGCGAAGTATTGGGCTTTGGGATGGGCAAAGTAAAGGCCGCTGACGCTGCTGGCCGGCCACATGGCGCCGCTTTCGGTCAGCTTGATGCCGGTATTGTGTTCCACGTCGAGCAATTTCCAGAGGGTCTGCTTTTCGGTGTGGTCGGGACAGGCGGGATAGCCGGCGGCGGGACGGATGCCGCGATATTGTTCGTCAATGAGTTGCTCGACGGTGAGATTTTCATTTTTGCCATAGCCCCATTCGGCGCGGACGCGGCGGTGGAGGTATTCGGCAAAGGCTTCCGCCAGGCGGTCGGCCAGCGCCGCGGTCAAGATGGCGTTGTAATCGTCGTGGGCGGCTTTGAATTGACGGGCCAATTCGTCCGCGCCGAGGCCGGCGGTGACGGCGAAGAGGCCGAGGAAATCGGGGGCGGCCTCCCTGGGGGCGATAAAATCGGCCAGGCACAAATTGGGCTGGCCGGCGGGCTTGTCCATTTGCTGGCGGAGGAAATGGAAGGCGGCCAGGGGGGTGTCGCGCGCAGGGCCGGAGAACACCTCGACGTCGTCGCCGGCGGAATTGGCGGGGAAAAATCCATAGACGCCGCGTGCAGTCAACAATTTTTCGCGCACGATGCGGTCCAGCAGTTGGCGGCCGTCGTGGAAGAGGGCGCGGGCCTCCGCGCCGTATTTGGGGTGATCCAAGATGGCGGGGTAGCGTCCGCGCAGTTCCCAGGTGTGGAAGAAGGGGGACCAATCAATGCACGGGGCCAGTTCCTCGAGCGGAACGGAGGGGAGCACGCGGGCGCCGGTGAATTCCGGCCGGGCGATGTCCTCCGCTTTCCAGGCGATTTTGGTCCCGCGCCGCCGCGCCTCCCCGATGGGGAGAAGCTGGACGGCCTGGCCGGCGTGTTGGCGGCGGATTTTCTCCTGGTCCTCGCGGTTCTGGCGGGCGAAGGCCGGGTGGAGGGCGGGATTGATCAATTGCCCGGCCACGCCGACGGCGCGGGAGGCGTCCACGACATGGACGACCGGCTGGTCGTAATGGGGCGCGATCTTGACGGAGGTGTGGGCCTTGCTGGTGGTGGCGCCGCCGATGAGGAGCGGGAGGGAAAAGTTTTGCCGCTTCATCTCCCGGGCGACATGCGCCATCTCGTCGAGCGACGGGGTGATCAAGCCGCTCAGGCCGATCATGTCCACCTTGAGTTCGCGGGCGGTCTGGAGGATTTTTTCGCAGGGCACCATCACGCCCAGATCAATGATCTCATAATTATTGCAGGCGAGGACGACGCCGACGATGTTTTTGCCGATGTCATGCACGTCGCCCTTGACGGTGGCCATGAGGATTTTGCCCTGGGCCTGCGGCGCGGCGCCGCCGGCCTTTTTCTCCGCCTCCATGAACGGGAGCAGCCAGGCCACGGCTTTTTTCATGACGCGCGCGCTTTTGACGACCTGGGGCAGGAACATTTTGCCGGAGCCGAAAAGGTCGCCGACGATGCTCATGCCGGCCATGAGGGGGCCTTCGATGACGAGGAGGGGGCGGCCCAGTTTTTGCCGCGCCTCCTCCGTGTCCGCTTCAATGAAATCCACGATGCCCTTGACGAGGGCGTGGGCGAGGCGGTCCTCGACGGTGCCCTGGCGCCATTCGTCCACGAGTGTTTCCCCCTTTTCCTTTTTCTTGACAGACTCGGCGAATTTGACCAGGCGCTCGGTGGCGTCGGGGCGGCGGTTGAGGAGGACGTCCTCGACCAGTTCGAGGAGGTCCTTGGGGATTTCCTCATAGATGCCGAGCATGCCGGCGTTGACGATGCCCATGTCCAGGCCCGCCTTGACGGCATGGTATAAAAAGGCGGTGTGCATGGCTTCGCGGACGGCGTCGTTGCCGCGAAAGGAGAAGGAAACGTTGCTGATGCCGCCGCTGACCTTGGCGCCGGGGAGGTTTTGTTTGATCCAGCGGGTGGCTTCGAGGAAATCCACCGCGTAGTTGTTGTGCTCGTCCATGCCGGTGGCGACGGTGAGGACGTTGGGGTCAAAAATAATGTCCTGCGGGGGAAAGCCGGCCTGCTCCGTGAGAATTTTATAGGCGCGGGCGCAAATCTCCCTGCGGCGCGGGAGGCTGTCGGCCTGGCCGCGCTCATCGAAGGCCATGACGACGACGGCCGCGCCGTAGCGGCGGACGAGGCGGGCCTGCTGGAGGAATTTTTCTTCGCCTTCCTTGAGGCTGATGGAGTTGACGACCGCCTTGCCCTGGACGCACTTCAAGCCCGCTTCGATGACGGCCCATTTCGAGCTGTCAATCATGATGGGGACGCGGGTGATTTCCGGCTCGGAAGCCACCAGGTTGAGGAAATGGGTCATGGCCTTGACGCCGTCAAGCATTCCTTCGTCGAGGTTGACGTCAATAATTTGCGCGCCATTTTCGACTTGTTGGCGGGCGATGGCCAGGGCCTCCTCGAATTTGCCGGCGAGAATGAGTTTGGAGAAGCGGGGCGAGCCGGTGACGTTGGTGCGTTCGCCGATGTTGACGAAATTGGTGTCGGGCCGGATGGTGAGGGCTTCCAGGCCGCTGAGGCGCAGGAAGGGTTGGACTTGAGGCGGAAGGCGGGGTTTGAATTTGCGCACCGCATCGGCGAGAGCCTGGATATGGGGCGGGGTGGTGCCGCAGCAGCCGCCGACGATGTTGAGCCAGCCGGCGGCCGCCCAATCGGCCAGTTGGGGCGCGAAGGATTCGGGGGTTTCGGGAAAGCCGGTGGGGGAGAGGGGATCGGGCAAGCCGGCGTTGGGATAGGCGCTGACGCAAATGGGGGCGAGGCGGGACAGTTCGCCGATGAAGGGCCTCATCTCTTTGGGTCCGAGGGCGCAGTTGATGCCGATGCTCAAGAGGGGAAAATGGGAGACGGCGTTCCAATAGGCTTCCACCGTCTGGCCGGAAAGGGTCCGCCCGCTTAAATCGGTGATGGTAAAGGAAAGCATGACGGGGAGGCGACGGCCGGCCTCCTCGAATAATGTGGCGATGGCAAAAAGGGCGGCTTTGGAATTGAGGGAATCAAAGACGGTTTCGACGAGCAAAATGTCCACGCCGCCGTCCAGCAAGGCGCGCGCCTGCTCATAATAGGCGGCGGCCAACTGGTCGAAAGTCACGCTGCGGGCAGCGGGGTTGTTGACATCGGAGACCATGGAGGCGGTTTTGGCGGTGGGGCCGAGGGCGCCGGCCACGAAGCAAATTCGCGCCGGATGAGCGGTCATGAAAGCATCGGCGGCGGCGCGGGCGTTTTTTGCGCCGGCCAGGTTTAATTCGGGGACGAGCGATTCCATGCCATAATCGGCCATGGAAATGGCGGTGGAGTTGAAAGTGTTGGTTTCGATGATGTCCGCGCCGGCCTCGAGGTATTGGCGGTGAATGGCCTCGATGACATGGGGCTGGGTTAAATTGAGCAGGTCGTTGTTGCCCTTGACATCCCGCGGCCAGAGCTTGAAATGAGGGCCGCGATAGCCCGCTTCATCCAAATGATAGGTCTGGATCATGGTGCCCATGGCCCCGTCAAGAATGACGATGCGCTCGCGCAGCAGCCGGAGGAGGGCGGCGGCGCGGTCGGAGGAGGGCGGATTGCGGTCGTTCAGCATGGGGGAATCATAGACCAAGCCGGGGGATGTGCAAGTTGAAAATCAACGTATCCTGATATGAAGATATGTAATTTTGAGCTGATTGGTTTGGAGATAAAGCACCACGATTAGGCATAATGCCCTTCGGAAATTCATGGCGGAAGGATTGTGATGGTGATGGGTCCTTGCGATGAGGTGTTTTTGAGTAGGCGTGGCCAGCTGCTGACGGGTTGACGAACCGCCCGCGGGCAGGAGCGG
>Ga0187848_10003121_pt1 | contig 12446 bp, 6 predicted proteins | sample June2016WEW_4_40_FD_132424 | JGI IMG/M metagenome (GOLD analysis project Ga0187848, IMG submission 132424) | Peatland microbial communities from SPRUCE experiment site at the Marcell Experimental Forest, Minnesota, USA - June2016WEW_4_40 | ecosystem: Environmental > Terrestrial > Soil > Wetlands... | reverse complement strand
TCCGGGCACGCGGAAGTATCTTTCGAACACCATCGGCAGGTACTGGGCAGGGATTCCGCAACCCGTATCGGCGACCGAGAAGACCACTCGGCCGCCGGCCGAGTGGGCAGCCAGCGTTATCCGCCCGCCCTGGGGCGTGTGGGCCAGGGCGTTGTCGAGCAGATTCTGCAACGCATGTTGGATCCGGTCCACGTCCACGGCCACCGGGGGCAGATCGCCGGCCGCGTCCGTCGCCAGCTCGATCCCTCGATCCTCGGCCCGCGGCCGGAAGGCCTCGGCCGCCGATTCGAGCAGGGCCAGCGGCTTTTCCGGTTGCAGATGGAGCTGGCTCTGCCCTTGTTCCAGCCGCGCCAGGTCCAGCAGGTTGTTGATCATGCCCAGGAGCCGCTCGGCGTTGTCGCGGGCGTCCACCAGCAGCTCGATCTGCTTGGGCGCAAGCGGCCCGAGGGTCTCCTCCAGAAGAAGGTGGAGCACGAGCCGGATGCTCGTCAGCGGAGTCTTCAGCTCGTGGCTCACGGTGGCCACGAGATTGCTCTTCACCTCGTCCAACAGGCGAAAGCGGGTAATGTCTTCCATGAGCACCGCCGCACCGATCGTCGCGCCGTCCGCATCGCGGATCGGCAGGATCCGCGGCAGAAAGAAGTGGTCCTCCTCTCCGATTTGGATCACGACGGCCTTGTCGAATCCCTCCGGCAGGTACTCGCGGCGGTTCTGCAGAACATCGGCCAGGGGCTGCCGCAGTTGATCGGGCGGCTGCCAAACGAGTGATTTCTCCCCCTCCGCCTCGAGCGGCACCACCCCAAACATGCGCCGCGCCATGGGATTGGCCAGCTCCACGCGTTGCTGTGAATCGACCACCAGGACGGGATCGGGAAAGGAGTTGATCGTGGCCTGGCTGGTCTGCTGCGCGCGGGTCAACCGCGCCTTGTGCGACCGGCGGTAATCGCGAAGCTGGCGGGCCATCGAATTGAAGGCGGCGGCCAGTTGCCCCAGCTCATCCTCCGACGAGACGGGGACGAGCTGGTTCAGGTCGCCCTCTCCGATGGCCGCGACCGACTCGGTGACGGCGCGGATCGGGTATAGGATCGTGCGAATCGTGCTGGCGACGAGAAACACGGCCAGGGCAATCCCGATCGCCAGGCCACCGCCGTACCAGATCAGGGAGGAACGGGCCAGGCCGTGCGCCTGCCCGTTGGCCTCTTCCATGTGGTCCTGGTTGATCCGCAGGATCTCGCCCGAAACGGCCTTGATCTCACCGAATCTGCCGTAGAGCCCCGCCGCGCCGGGCGCGCCGAAGTACAGCTTGTCCCGCGGCTGGCCCGCACGCTTGAAGAAATCTTCTCCTTGACGGCGATACTGGTCGCTGAGTGTTGCCAGCTTGTCGACCAGCTCTCCTTCCCCGGGCAAGGTGACGTTGTGCTGCTCCTTCGCCAGGGCGGCGTCGTACAACTTCCAGTTGTTTTCGAATTGCCCGTAGGGCTCCGTCTCCCGCCCGGCCAGCGCGAACTGGAACGAGGAGTCGATGCGTTCCAGGGCCTCGTTCAGGTCGCGCATGTAGACCACGCTATCGTAGTTCTCACGCAGAATCGCATCGATGCGATTGCCGAGATGGTAGATCAGAACGGTCCCGGTTCCGCCCAGGGCCACCAACAGGGCGAACAGGGGAATCATTGCCACGATGATCCGGCGGCGGAAAGTCACAAGGTCAACCCTTCATAAAGGGGGCAATGGGTTGCCCGGGACGAATGGCCCGCGGTTCTTGCATGCCGAGTCGCCCATCACCCTTTCCGCCACCAGCGCCGCGCCGCCACGAGAGACCAGATCGCTTCGATCACGCCAAACGGCCATGCGCCTTGGAGAAAGCCGTAGGCGGAACCCAAGGCACAAGCCGCGGCAAACGCCAAGATCGACCAGCGATAGCGATCCTCCATTGTATAGAACAGCAACATAGCCGCCACCGCAAACAGACCGAACAGCGTGAGGGCGTCCAACACGTCTCTCCTGTCCTTGCCGCTACCGGACCAGGCCGGGGCGGTGCTCCGGGGTGAGGGGATCTCGAACGGATTGGTCATGATAGGCAGCTTCTATTACATGCACCCTCACCCCCTGCCCCTCTCTCGAAGGGAGAGGGGAGCCTTCCGCCCGGCCCCTCAAATCCCGTATCTCTTCCGTTTGCGATACAGCGTGCTCGGGTCGATGCCCAGCTTCGCAGCCGCTTCCTCAATCGTCTCCGTGGAGGCCAGGGTGCGGCGGATGTGCTCGGCCTCGATTTGGTCGAGCGTCAGCGGCCCGCCCGCCGGACCAACCTGACCCTGCTCGGCGCGGTGCCCGTCGCTGCCCGGCCCTGCCTGGCTCGGGTTGCCGATTTGCGACGGCAAATCGCTCAAACTGACGACGGGGCCGGCCGCGAGAATGATGCCGCGCTCGATGGCGTTCCGCAGCTCGCGGATGTTTCCGGGCCAGGGGTAGCGGAGCAGGGCATCGCGCACCGGCTCGGCAAACCCCGAGATAGGCTTGCCGTTTTGCCGGGCGAAGAAGCGCAACAGGTGCTCCGCCAACGGCAGAATGTCGCCCGGCCGGTCGCGCAGCGGCGGCACGGTCACTTCAATGACGTTCAGCCGGTAGTAGAGGTCTTCGCGGAAGCGGCCGGCCGCAAGCTCGGCCTCCAGGTTGCGGTTGGTGGCCGCGAGGATGCGGACGTTGCTGGCCCGCGTCTGCGTTTCGCCCACCCGCTCGTAGCACCGTTCCTGGAGCAGCCGCAAGAGCTTGGGCTGCACGGCCGGTGGCAGATCGCCGATTTCGTCCAAGAGCAGGGTGCCGCCTTCCGCCACCGCCACCTTTCCCACCGTATCCCGCACCGCACCGGTGAACGCCCCCTGCGCGTGCCCGAATAGCTCGCTCTCCAGCAGCTCGGCAGAAAGGCTGGGGCAGTGCAGGGTGACGAACGGATTGGCTGCGCGCGGGCTGCGGGCATGGATCGTCCGCGCCAGGACTCCTTTGCCGGTGCCGCTCTCGCCGCGGAGGAGGATGGTTGCCTCGCTGGCCGCGGTCTTGAAGGCTACGTCCAGGGCCTTGCGCATCCTCGGCTCGCTGGTCTGGAGATCGGCCTCGGGCACGACCGAGTGAACCTGCTCCTCCAGCTCGTCCACCTGGGATTGCAGCCGTCGCACGCGGGTGATCCGGTCGAGGATCACGCGAAGTTGATCCGGCGTAAACGGCTTGGGCAGGTAATCGAAGGCCCCGCGCCGCATGGCCTCGACCGCCGTTTCGATGGTGGCATAGGCCGTGACGATCACCACCGGCAGACCGGGAGCCAGGGTGAGCAGGCGCGGCAAGAGGTCCAGTCCCTCTTCTTGCGCCAGACGGAGATCGAGCAAGGCCGTGTCGAAGGGCCGGCGCGCGAGCCGTTCCAGTGCCTCGGCGCCGTCCCGCGCCTCGACCGCCTGGTGCCCGAGGACTTCCAGCGACATCCGCAGGGTGCGTCGGAGGCTCGCGTCGTCATCGATTACGAGGATGTTCATAGATCATTTCGCCGATCCAGCCGGCTACGCTTGCTCGTGTATTGTGCATAGTCCACCGTGCAATTTGCAATACCGGGCTGCCCGTTGGACAGCCTCCAATTTTCACAACCCATTGGAATTATGACGTTTACGGATCACAAGAGCCCGCGAAGGAATAATAAGTTAGACAATTGGGTGACGCACCCTGAGGGACGAAGGGCGTGGCGGTCCCGCAAACCACGCCGAGTGCCCTTTGGGCGGCCGACCGGGACGTGCCACCCGGCACCCTGGCGGCCTGCCGTTTTTCCGCGTCGCTTGACGGACCGCCGGGCGGCAGGTTAGCATAGTGGCCACACGCCCCCCACCTTCCCACCTTAGAGGAACCACCCCATGCGACGCATCTTGTGCTCACTCTGTGGACTGACACTCCTTGCCGCAATGGCAACGGCCGCAACGCCGGGTGCGGCGGGCGACCCGGGTTGGCCCGACTGGCTGGGACCGCACCGCGACGGCAAGTCCGCCGACACCGGCCTGCTGCGGGAGTGGCCCGCCGCCGGGCCCAACCTGCTCTGGAAGGCCGACGGCATCGGCGTGGGCTTCTCCAGCGTCGCCGTCACGCTCGGCAAGGTCTATATCACCGGCGACAAGAGCGGCAAGCTGCGGATATCTGTCTTCGATCTGGACGGCCGGCCACTGTGGACCCTGGACCACGGGCAGGGCCGCGGCGGCCCCGATGGTTCCCGCGCCTCCCCCGTCATCGACCAGGGGCGCCTGTACCTCTTGAACGGCAACGGGCTGGTGGGCTGCTACGACGCCGCCACCGGCCGGAAGCGATGGATCCGCGAAGCGAAGGAGTTCGGCGGGTCGCCGGGCGGGTGGGGCTATGCCGAGTCGGTCCTGATCTATAAGAACCTGGCCCTCTTCAAGCCCGGCGGCAAGAACTGCATCGTGGCCCTCGACAAGACCAGCGGCGAAACCGTCTGGAAGAGCAGCGGGTTCGACGCCGGGCCGGAGTATGGCTCCTCGATCGTGGTCACTTTCCAGGGTCATCCGACGATCGTCACCGGGACCAGCCGCGGCATCTTCGCCGTCGATGCGGCCGACGGCAAGTTGCTCTGGTCGAACCCTTTTTCGGCCGGCAACACGGCCAACTGCCCCACGCCCGCCTACGCCGACGGCTATGTCTTCTGGTCCAACGGCTACGGCCAGGGCGGCATCTGCATGAAACTCAAGATCGAGGACGACCAGGTCAAGGCCGACGTGGCCTGGACCACGCGCGACTTGGAGTGCCATCACGGCGGCTACGTCATCCACCAAGGCTACGTCTACGGCAACCACGGCGACGGCTGGTCCTGCCTCGACCTGAAGACCGGCAAGAAAATGTGGTTGGAGCACGCCGTGGGCAAGGGATCGCTGTGCTTTGCCGACGGTATGCTGTACCTGTTCAGCGAGCACGACGGCCAGGCGGCGTTGGCCACCTGCTCGCCCGAGGGCCTGCAACTGGTGGGCAAGGTCAAGGTCCAGGGCAGCGGCCCGAGCTGGGCCCATCCGGTCGTGGCCGGCGGGCGGCTCTACCTCCGCTACGACACGCACCTGTACTGTTTCGACGTGAAACAGCCGGGCCAACGGCCGGCTACGGAATAAGAGTATCCGGCACACTCCGTGTGCCGTCACCCGCGAGCGGGTACCCGGGCGGCACACGGAGTGTGCCGGATACGTTGGAATCCGGGAAGTAATTTCAGGCCAAATCCCAAGTTGATGCCTGACGGTTACGAGATCGTCGATTTCGATCGGCTCCCGCCGGCGGCTTGCCCCTGCGGCCAGGCGCGGCGGGCCTTCGCCGGCGTGCCCGACTTCCCCGGCACCATCCACCGCACGGAAATCACCGCCGCGGCCAAGACGCACTACCACAACCGGCTCACCGAAATCTATTACATACTCGAGTGCGACGCCGGCGCCGCGCTCGCGCTGAATGGAAAGACGATGCCGGTCAAGCCGGGCCTGTGCATCCTGATCCGCCCCGGCGTGCGTCACCGGGCCGTCGGGCGGATGACGGTCCTGATCGTCGTCTTCCCCAAGTTCGATCCCGACGACGAGGTGGTGGTCGACTAGGCGGCCCGTCTCACGGACCGACAGTGTTGTTGGGCCGGTTGAAGAGGATCATGGTGAGGAAGCCGGACTGGTTCAGCGTAGCGCCGGCATAGTACACGCCGCCGCCGGAGCCGGTCCCGGCGGTGCCGTTGGGGTGCCCGGCGCCCAGCAGGCCGCCGCTGGCGGAGTTGAAGACGACGAAGGTGTTGTTGAGGTTCAGCACCGCCGTGGGCTCGACACAGGCGCCGCCGCCCTCGCCGTTGTTGCCGCTGCCGCCGCCGCCCTGGAGCCCGCCGAGGCCGCCCAGCCCGCCTGCGCTGCCGTTGCCGCCTCGGGCAATGTTGGCCGTCAGCCAACTGCTGTTCAGGGTAGCCGTGCCGTTGTCGGTGTCGAACACCGCGCCGCCTTGGCCGCCCCCGCCTCCTCCGCCGATGCCACCGGCGCCGCCGTTGCTGTTGGTGGTGCCGTTGGAACCGCGGCCGCCGGCGCCGCCGCTGCCGCCTTGGGCCACATTGCCGGCCATCGCCGCCAGGCTGATCGTGGCCGTAGCGTGGTCGAGGTACAAGCCGCCTCCAAAGCCGAAGCCTCCCATGCCGCCGTGGCCGCCGGCATTGCCGTTGCCGCCGCCGGTGGTGCCGGTGGCCTGAGCACCGGCGCCGCCGCTGCCGGCGGTGGCGGAGTTGAGGTCGATCACCGCACCGCTGAGCGAGACGGTTCCACCACCGAGGCTGGCCAGGGCGCCGCCGAATGCGTAGCCGCCGGGGCCGCCCCTGCCGGGGACGGGGCCGCTGCCGCCCGTGCCGCCGCTGCCGCCGATGGCCCGATTGCCGGCGATCACCCCGCCGTTAAGGGTGACTGAGACTACGTCCAGTCCACCTCCATAGGCGTAACCCCCCATGGCCCCGTCGCCGCCGGCGATGCCGGCCCCGCCGTTGCCCCCTTGGGCCACATTGCCGGTGATGGCGACGTTGGTGAGGGTCGTAGCAATATTGGGAATGCCGCACTCGATTCCACCGCCGTCTGCTTTGCCGGCGGAGCCGGCGGCGCCGGTGGAAACGGCGTTGGCGCCGCCGCCGCCCACAGATCGGTTGTTCGTGACGGCCACGGAGGTCAGCGAGAGCGTGCTGGCGTCGGACCCCAGGCCGCCGCCCTGGCCCGCTTGGCCTCCACCGCCGCCGTTGGCGCCCGATGCGGCCCCACCGGCGCCGCCGATGGCTTGGTTCCCGGCGATCGAACCGCCCCTCATGGTAAGCGTGCTGTACCAGGCCTCGATTCCCCCAGCATCGCCGGGCTCCCCCGACCCTCCGCCGGTGGCAATGCCGCCTGCGCCGCCGGCGCCCCCGATGGCCTGGTTGCCGGTGACGACCGCGCCCGTGAGGGCCGTCAAAGTGACCGTTGCGAAGCCGGCGTAGATGCCGCCTCCGTAGCCAGTGCCGCCCCCCCCGGGACCATCCTTTGTTCCGGTGCCGCCGGCACCCCCGACGCCGCCGGTGGCGGAGTTGCCCTGGACGGTCACTTGCACGAAGTTGTCGGCCACGCTGAGCGGGCCCCTCCCGATCCACAGGCCCCCGCCCTGGCCCTGGCCACCCTGGCCGCCGGCCGCGGTGGCGCCTGTGCCGCCGGCACCTCCCTTGCCGCCCACCGCGGTATTGCCCTTGAACGTATCGAACGTCACGCCGAATGACTGGCCAAGCGTTACCGTGGTGCCGGTGGCGTAGAGTCCGCCGCCATCGGCGTCGCCGCCGTTGCCGGCCTTGGTGGCGCCTGTGCCGGCCGCGCCGTTACCGCCGGTCGCGGTGTTGTTGCTGATCGCGGAATTGATGAGGGCGAGCGTGCCGCCGTTGCTGTACACGCCCCCGCCCTCGGCCATCTGCCCGTTCGCCCCGGTGGCGGCGCCGGAGGCCCCGACGGCGGAGTTGTTGCGGACGGTCACTCCCGTGAGCGTGAGGTAGCCGCCGCCGTTGAAGATGCCGCCTCCTTGGGCCGTCGAGGTGCCCGGCGTTTGGCCGCTAACGCCACTGTCAACGGCCTGGCCCCCCTGGATCACCAGGTTCTGGAGCTTCACGTTGATGCCGGCGGTGACGATCTGCAGGACGCGATCCATCTGCGTCTGGTTGATGACGGTTGACGGCCCGGCCCCTTGGATGGTGACCGAGGCCGTGATGTCCAGGTCGCCCTGGTAGGACAGGTTCTCTTGGCCGGCCGTGTTGGCGATAGTCAGGTTGTAGGTGTGCGGCCCCAGTTTGATGATGTCGGGGCCGCTGCCGTTGGCGCCGTCGTAATTGGCCTGGATGATGGCATCCCGCAAGGTCGGGACATTGGTGTTGCCCACGGCCACGGCCGTAGGCGTAAAGCTGCCGTCCGCGGTGGTGGTGGGGGTGAGGGTGGCGATCGACAGCAGGCTGCGGTCTTCCAGGCGTTCCAGGCGGAGCCTGGTGGACTGGCTGCGGCCCGAGCGGCCTGGACCGCCGGCCGGCCGCCGCGCGCTCGACCGGTGGCGTTTCCACAAATTCCTGAAACTCATTGCGAGACTCCTTCTGAGGTTACGGGCCGATGTTGTTGGGTATGTTCATGAAGATGAAGAAGGCGGACTGGTGCAGCGTACCGCCGGGGACGACGTACACGCCGCCGCCGGTGTCGGTGCCGTTGCTGCCGCGGAAGCCGGGGCTCCCCGAACCTCCCAGGCCGATGCCCGCGACGTTGACCAGGGCCCAGCCGTTGTTGAGATTCAGCGTCGAGCGGGCGTCGACAAAGGCGCCGCCCCCGTACCCGTTGCCGCCGTTGCCGCCGGCGCCCTGGGTGGCAAAGGCCGGGCCGCCGTACTCGTGGGAGTACTTCAATTGCAAGCCGCCCGGCCCGCCGTTGCCGCCGCCGCCGCCGGCGGCCGTGTTGGCTACCAGCGGGCTCCCGCTGAGCGTGGCCGTGCTGCCGCCGGTGACGAACAGCCCGCCGCCCTGGCCCAGACCGCCGTTGCCGCCGTTGCCGCCTTGGCCGCCTTGGCCGCTTTGGTTGCTGCCGGTGGCGCCGGCGCCGTTGCCTCCGACGCCGCCGCTGCCGCCTTGGGCGAGATTGCCGAATAGGAACGCCCCGAGGGAATTGAGCGTGGCCGCGGCGCCATTGAGGTACAAGCCGCCTCCCTGCGCGGTGCCTCCGCCGCCGCCCTTGCCGCCGATCTCCTCGTAGTTCTCGTAGTTCTCGATGGCATTGCCGCCGGCGCCGCCGCTGCCGCCGGTGGCGGAGTTCCCGATGGTCAGGGTGAAGCCGGCAGTCAATGAGACAGCCCCCGAGCCAGCCAGGGCGCCGCCCTCCGCATTGCCGCCGGTGCCGCCGTTGCCGGGGAGAAAGCCGATGCCGCCCGTGCCTCCTCCGCCGCCGATGGCCCGATTGCCGTTGACCGCCCCGGTACCGCTAAGGGTGATCGAACCCACGTACAGCCCACCTCCCGCCGCGGAACCCCCGGAGCCGCCGCCGCCCCCATAGTCGGCGCCGTTGGTCCTGCCGCCGGAGCCACCGCTGCCTCCTTGGGCCACGTTGCCGGTGACGGTGACGCTGGCGAGGGTCGGAGTGGCGCTCGGGAGGGTACTGTAGACGCCGCCGCCGTCTGCCTCGCCACCGCCGCCGCCGGCCCCGCCGACGGCGCCGCCGTTGGCGCCGTTGCCGCCCGCGGCTTTGTTGTTCGTAAGAGCCACGGAGCTGAGCGAGAACGAGCTGCCGTCGGACCACAGGCCACCGCCCTCGGCGTAGTTGCCTGCACCGCCACTGTGGCTGCCCGAGGCGCCACCGCCGGCGCCGCCGTCGGCCTGGTTGCCGGTGAGCGAGCCGCCCGTCAGGGCAATCGTGCTATCGACGGTCGCAATGCCCCCACCCTGGCCAACGCCCCCGATGGCTCCACGGGTTGCGGCGCCGCCGGCCCCGCCGGCGCCACCGACAGCCTGGTTGCCGGTGATGACCGCGCCCGTGAGGGTTACCGTCGCGGAGTCGGCCGTGAAGATGCCGCCCCCCAAGGCGCCGCCGCCGGCGCCGGGACCATCGCCGGCTCCGGTGCCGCCGGCGCCGCCGACGCCGCCGGTGGCGGTGTTGCTCCTCAGGGTGAGGACCACGGAGTTGTTGCCCAGGCTGAGCGAGCCCCCGGCGAGGTACAGGCCCCCGCCATCCGCGTCGCGGCCCTCGCCGCCGGCCGCGGCGGTGCCTGCGCCGCCGGCGCCTCCCTGGCCGCCCGTCGCGGTGTTGCTGGCGAACTTGTCGGAGCTCGCGCCGGACGCCTGGCCGAGCGTTACCGTCGTGTTGCCGGCGTAGAGTCCGCCGCCCATAGCCAGGCCGCCGGGGCCGGCGGGGGTGGCGGCGCCCGCGCCCCCGCCTTTGCCGCCGGTCACGGTGTTGCTGTTGATCGCGGAATTGATAAGGGTGAGCGTGCCGCCGTTGCTGTACACGCCACCCCCACTCGCCGACCGCCCGGGATCCGCGATGGCGGTGCCCGTGCCCCCGATGGCGGAGTTGTTGCGGACAGTCACGCCGTTGAGCGTGAGGTCGCCGCCGCCATTGAAGATGCCGCCCCCCAAGGCCGCCGTGTCGCCCGGCGCTGCGCCAGTGCTGCCGTCGTCGACGGCTTGGCCCCCCTGGATCACCAGGTTCTGGAGGGTCACGTTGATGGGGTCTCCGGTGCCATTGCGGCCGGGATGCACCGCCGGATGCTGGAGAGGTCCCCTTGCGGGGGCGGGGTTGATGATCTGGAGGACGCGATCCTCCGCCTCCTGGTTGATGACGGTCGACGAGCCGGCCCCTTGGATGGTGACCGAGGCCGTGATGTCCAGGTCGCCCTGGTACGACGCGTTCTCTTGGCCGGCCGTGTTGGCGATCGTCAGGTTGTAGGTGTGCGGCCCCAACTTGATGATGTCGGGGCCGCTGCCGTTGGCGCCGTCGTAGTCGGCCTGGATGATGGCATCCCGCAACGTCGGCACATTCGTGTTGCCCACGGCCACGGCCGTAGGCGTAAAGCTGCCGTCCGCGGTGGTGGTGGGGGTGAGGGTGGCGATCGACAGCAGGCTGCGGTCTTCCAGGCGTTCCAGGCGGAGTTTGGTGGAATGGCTGCGGCCCGAGCGGCGCGAACCGCCGGCTGGGCGTCGAGTGCCGGACCGGCGGCGTTTCCACGGGTTCGTAAGACTCATTGCGAGATTCCTTCTGAGCTGGCGGCCAGCCAGGGTTCAGATACACGGCAGCGCGCCGCTGGCCAGCGGCGGACCGTACCCAAACGGATCGATTGGATCTTTCTCCCCGAACGCAGGTCCCCTGCCGAAAGCGGCCGCAAGGCCCGCGAGCGATCAGGCCGCGGGGGCAGTTCTTTTGGGGGATTTGCGGTATTCTCGCATAAACCGCGAAAATAGGCAAGTAATTTGGAGTAAGGAATGTGCGTATTAAGGGGTTCGTCTGAATAGCCAATATGATGTCACCCAAAATAGCACAATCTCCCTCCGCGCCGGACCGCGCCAGGTCAGCCGCCGCTGGCTTGCACTAAATCGCGTCTGCTATTAGACTTGATAATATGGCATGGAATTAGCACTAAACAACTGCTGATTCCCGGCCCTCGCCCTTGAGACAAGCACTATGGCTGAGAGTCATTCCCTGCCCGGCCGGATCCCGGAAGAACCGCCCCCGCCGGTAGACCCCGCAAGCGACGAGGCGGCGGAATTGGCCGCGGACGACCGCGTTTACGTCCAAGACGACCGGGACCGGCGACGATACCTGGGCGCCCCCAGCGGCAGGTCGGACACAGTCGCGAGCCTGATGGTCCGCATCGGCGTTCCCGGCGGCAGGCTCTCCGGCGACCAACTCCTCGCTACGCTCGACGTGTGCGACGAATTGGGCGGCGGCACACTGCGGGCAACCAGCCGCCAAGCCTTGCAGATCCATTTCGTCCCCAAGCGGAACATCCGCGAGGTCCTCCGCCGCATCGACGGGGCGGGTCTGACCACAAGGGCCACCAACGGCGACGTCAGGCGGAACGTCATGTGTTGTCCGGCGCCGTACCGGCGGGAGCCGGTCCACGACCAGATGCAGTGGCTCGCCCTCCGCCTGAGCGAGGAACTTGCTCCCCGCCCGGGGAACGGGCCGAGCGACGGCGCCGCCGGTGCGGCGGGGTCCGCGGACGGTGGCGGCACGGCGGCCCAGGTCGATCCCCTCTACGGCAAGGCCCGCCTGCCGCACAGGTTCAACGTCGGGATCGGCTTGCCCGGCGACAATTGCGTCGATCTGTATGCCCAGGACGCGGGCTTGTTGGCGATCTGCGAGAACTTCAACGTGGTGGGCTACAACGTGCTGGTGGGCGGCGGCATGGGCATGACGCCGGGCGACGAGAACACCTTCCCGGCCCTGGCCCGCCCGATGGCCTTCACCAGGCCGGACCAGGCGATCGAGGTGGTCAAGGCGGTGTACGCGGTCCACCGCGATTTCGGCGACCGCGCGGACCGCAGCCGCGGCCGCTTGAAGTACCTCGTCGCCCAGTGGGGCGTGCCGAAATTCAAGGCCCAAGTCGAGGGCTACTTGGGCTGGACGCTGCCGGAACCGCGGCCCGAGGGCGTGTGGGACGTCGACGACCACGTCGGTTGGCACGAGCAGGGCGACGGCCGCTGGTTCTACGGACTGCACCTCGTCAATGGACGGATCCTCGACGCGGACGGGCTGCGCTTGAAGTCGGCCTTACGGGAGATCTGCCGCAAGTATCGGCCGGCGATCGCGCTGACGCCGGGCCACGGCATCCTGCTGTGCGACGTCCGCTGGGAGGACCGTCCCGGCGTCGAGGACCTGCTGCGGCGGCACGGCGTGAAGTCGGACCACGAAATCTCCTCCGCCCGCCGCTGG
>Ga0187848_10003118_pt1 | contig 12451 bp, 9 predicted proteins | sample June2016WEW_4_40_FD_132424 | JGI IMG/M metagenome (GOLD analysis project Ga0187848, IMG submission 132424) | Peatland microbial communities from SPRUCE experiment site at the Marcell Experimental Forest, Minnesota, USA - June2016WEW_4_40 | ecosystem: Environmental > Terrestrial > Soil > Wetlands... | reverse complement strand
GCGGGCATCATGCCGGCATGGACGGCGAGGAGTCGGTGCAAACTGGCGTGCCCGACCGCAAGGGGGGGTTCTGGCGGGGCTTCATCCGGCATTGGCTCCTGCTCGTGGTCCTGATTGCCACAATCGCCATCCAGGGCACCGCCTTCGTCTATCACCGCGCCAGCGGCCGGGTGGAGCAGGTGCCGCCTCCCGCCGAAATCGACCTGGGCATGTTCCGTTTCGAGGCGGATAAGGCCGAAGGGGGGCAGACTCTCCACGCCGAGTTCGCACTGCACGTCGCCCTGCAGGAGGCCGCCGAGCGGGTCGCCCGGCCGCGGCTCTCCGCCCGAAAGTTCCGCGTCCAACAGGACATCGAAGAGCTGCTCCGCAAGGCCCACCCCGGCGATTTCGACGACCCGGGCCTCCAGGAACTCAAGCGGCAGTTGCTGGAGCAGATCGACCAGACGCTGGGTGTGCGGGCCGTCGCCGACGTGATCGTCACCGGCCTGAAGCTCCAGCGGGAAGGGTTGCCCCGCTCTCCGGTCACCAGCACGGCCGACATTGCCAAGTGACGCGAGTGGGCGGTGGGCAGGGCGTAGGGTGGGTCGAGCGGAGCGAGCCCCACCACAAGAATTCGCCCGAAAAATGGTGGGGCTCGCTCCGCTCGACCCACCCTACCCGCTCACGCCCGCGTAGGCATGCCAAGAGATAGGTCCTATGGGTCCCATCGGTCCTATTTGCCATGCCCGCCACCTGTCACATTCCCCGGATTTGCGTTAAAATGACCTATTGGAGTCTCCGCCGTGAAACTCTCTTGCAAAGCTATCCTGATTGTGCCGGTCCTTGCAGCCCTGGCGGGTTGCCGGGGAGAGGGAGCGGCGACCGAGCCGCAGGGCAAGGCGAAGCGGGTGCTCGGGCCGGCCGTCGCCGGACACTTCTACCCCAAGGACAAAGACGCTCTGGCGAAGAAGGTCGACGAGCTTCTGGCCGCCGCCAAGGCCGAGAAGATCGAGAACCTCCGCGCGCTGGTCTGTCCGCACGCCGGCTACGAGTTCTCCGGCGGGGTGGCGGCCAAGGGGTTCAAGCAGTTGGCCGGCCGGAAGTTCGGCACGGTGATCATCCTCGGCACCAACCACACGGCCTGGTTCCACGGCGCGGCCGTGGCCGATGCCGATGCCATGCAAACCCCCTTGGGCCAGATCCCCATTTCGCCGAAGGCGGCCCAGCTCGGTCTGCTGAGTCCCTTCTCCTTGCACCCCAAGTGCGAGGTCCAGCGGCCCGACTGGTGGAGAGACTCACCCCAGCAACTCCCGGCGTTCGGCGAGGAGACGCCCTTCACGTGGGAGCACTCGGTGGAGGTCGAGTTGCCCTTCTTGCAGCGGATGCTCAAGGATTTCAGCGTGCTGCCCACCGTCTGCGGCGACGTGGACCCGGAGGATGCCGCCGAGGCGGTCCTCAAAGTCCTCGACGACGACACGCTGCTGGTGGCCAGCTCCGACCTGACGCACTACATCCCCTACGACCTGGCCCGGTCGCTGGACAAGACCACCGTTCGCGCGATCACGTCGCTGGGGATCGATTGGCTGGAGGCCGAGGAAGACGGCTGGATGACGCAGACCAACCGCCAGGTCTCGCTGGCCTGCGGGATCAGGCCGATCCTGACCGTGATGCACGTCGCCAAGCGGAAGGGCTGGAAGGCCCAACTGCTGGAGTACCGGCACAGCAGCGACGTGACGGGCGCCGGCAAGACGCCCGGGGTGGGCTATGCGGCCGTCGCGTTTTTCGCGCCGCCGCCCTCGGACCGCGGGCCGGCCGAGAAGACTCCGGCCGGGCAGGCGGAGTTCACGGCCTCCCAAAGGAAGCTGCTGTTGGACCTGGCCCGCCGCTCGGTCGTCGCGGCCACCGAAGGCAAAGAGGCGGCAGAGCCCGACCTGAAAGACTTGCCGGCGCAACTCAACGAACCGCGGGCGTGCTTCGTCACGCTCAAGAAGGACGGGCAGCTTCGCGGCTGCATCGGCAGCATCTTCCCGCGGGAGCCGCTGTACGAGGCCGTGCTGCACGCCGGCCGGAGCGCCGCGGTCGAAGACACCCGCTTCCGCCCCGTCCAGCCCGCGGAGCTCAAGAGCATCAATATCGAGGTCAGCGTTCTGACCGTGCCCGAGCGCCTCAAGACCCGCTCGCCCGACGACCTCCTGGCGAAACTGCGGCCGGGGATCGACGGAGTGGTGCTGCGGGTAGACGGGCATCAGGGCCTGTTTCTGCCGCAGGTGTGGAAGGAGCTGCCCGGCAAGGAGCAGTTCCTCAACCGCCTTGCGGAGGAGAAGGCCCACGTGGCCGCCTCGGCCTGGCGCCGCGCCGACGCCCGCATCCTCGTCTTCCAGGTCGAGGCCTTTGAGGAAGCGAAGTGATGCGGGAAAGCCGGAGTGCGCCCACGGCATTGCTACCCGTCTTTGCACCGGCCAGTCCCCCACGCCGGGGTATTCCGGCCTGTTCGGGGCCAAACAGTGCCAAGACAAAGCTCCGATTGAGCCCCGACTTATGGGGCAGCCGATAGCAACTTGACTGCCTCGGCATAGCGCGCGCCGGTGGAATTGCCGGTGCGGGATGGTGCTAGCGGTGCTGTCACGGTATCCTGTGTACCAGTGGTTATTTCGCCCGAAATAATGGCGACCTTTCCTGGAATGGCCCGAACCGGGTTGACCGGAACGACGGTTCTGTGTACATTAGTACATACGCCGACGGCGCGACGATGTTTCGTCAGGGATGACCTTCGTTTACCGGCGAAACAGGAAACCAGACATGGACCGGTGCAATGACCCAGTTCAGCATCACACATCGGCGGGTGCTCTCGGACCGTAATGGGCCGATTATCGCCAGCGAGTGCGAGGGACTCGGCTCGGAAAAGGCGCTTATCGCGGTTGCGATTGCGCTAGGTGCGCGTGCGGTTGCGGGGTGGTCTTCGGCGGAAGAGAAGCTAGCCAGTCAGGCCGAGCAAGTCTCGCAGGCAGTTGTTGCCGAAGTCCGGAACCGCATCGAAGCCGGGGAAGACCCGCTAGGCGAGGCGTTCTGCAAGATGCGGCTGCCTGCCGAGCGTCGGTCCAACGGTGCAACCTTCACGCCGCGCACGATCGTCAACGCAATGGTCGAATGGGCGGCAGGCACGGCTGCGCCGAAGCGAATCGTTGATCCCGGGACGGGTTCCGGGCGTTACCTTACGGCGGGCGGGCGGCGCATTCCACAGGCCGCCCTTGTCGGAATTGAAATTGACCCTATGCCCGCTATTCTAGCCCGTGCGAATCTCGCCGCGTCGGGCATGGCTGAGCGGTCGGAAGTGATCTTGGATGATTACCGCGCCATTTCACTTCCGCCGGTGGCCGGGCCAACCCTCTTCATTGGAAATCCGCCTTACGTTCGGCATCATCAACTTGACTCGCGGTGGAAGACCTGGCTGAGTGACGAAGCAACGAAGCGGGGGCACTCCGCAAGCCAACTTGCCGGTCTCCACGTTTACTTCTTCCTGGCGACCGTCCGGAAAGCGACAAAGGGTGACTTCGGCGCCTTCATCACGGCGGCCGAATGGCTTGACGTGAACTACGGTAGTCTCGTGCGCGAATTGTTCTTGGGCGAGCTCGGCGGCAAACGCATCGTGGTTATCGAACCTACCGCCGTTCCATTTCCCGATGCGGCAAGCACGGCGGCGATCACCTACTTTCAGATTGGTGCGAAGCCGAAGAGGATCAAGCTGAAGCGTGTTGAGAGGCTGAACGAGTTGAAAGAGCCCAACGGCAACCGCGAGGTTCGCCGTGAGCGATTGGAGGCTGAGAAACGATGGTCACACCTGACACGCACGGGCAAAGACGGGCCGGAGGGTTACATTGAGTTGGGGGAGCTCTGCCGCGTACATCGGGGGCAAGTCACGGGGCTAAACAAAGTTTGGATTGCCGGGGCACACAGTCAGGAGTTGCCTGAATCGGTCTTGTTCCCTACAGTGACAAGAGCCCGCGAACTGTTCCAAGCCGGAAACGCGATTGAGAATGCGTCGATTCTGCGCAAAGTCATTGACTTACCCGTTGAACTTGACGTTCTTGATGCGGCTGATCGAAAGAAGATTGACCGATTCTTGGTGACGGCAAGATCGCTAGGGGCGAATACGGGCTACGTTGCCACGAATCGAAAAGCCTGGTGGTCGGTTCGCCTGCGTGCTCCCGCCCCAATCCTAACAACGTACATGGCGCGACGCCCGCCGGCATTTGTTCACAATTGGGCGCTGGCAAGGCACTTGAACATTGCCCACGGTATCTACCCGCGTGAAGCGTTTGCCAAGCCGATTCTCGACAACTTGGTTATCTATCTTCGCAAGACCGTACAAGTAACACAAGGCCGAACGTATGCGGGGGGGTTAACGAAATTCGAGCCAAGAGAGGTGGAACGGATCTTGGTCCCTGGACCGGAGTTGCTCGCACGGGGAGTGTAAGATGATCCAAGCGCCGCGATGGACTCCGGAAGACCTGCAAAAGAACAGCGAACACGCAACTGAGATTTTCCGTAACGAAAGGCTCGAGGAGCCACTAGAAGACTACTTGGAGGCATTCGACGAATACCTAGGCAACGTCGAGGACCTGTTTGAAACCACCATCAACTTGACCGAATTGGACGACACCGCCATTGAGTTCCTTAGCGATCCCAAGTTGTTCGGGGCGTTTCGGTATCTGGCGGGCCCGCCAATCTCCGACGATGATCTTAGAACCGTTGCCGAAGTTCCATCCCTGAACGCTTCTCAACTCCGCAATGATCCTGAAGCTCGTCAGCGAATCATAAACGTCGTTCGGGTGGGAATGGACCGACGCAGATTCCCGTGGGTACGGGAAGAGCGCGACCCAACCGAAGCCGAGAAGAAAGCGGCTGTGTTGGCTTCGGCAGCGCTCATGGCTACCCAGCGCGTCGGCACAGACAGACGCAGCAAGGGCAAACAGGCGCAGGAGGGAATGGTCGGTGGCGTATTAACTGGAGCCGGCTTGGTCGAAGTGGCAAGACGCAAAGTCCTGACGCTGACTGACGCACCAGAACCGGGGCAATTCTGCGGCGAAAGCTATTTTGGAATTCGCAAGGCTGACTTTCTTGTCCGGCTTTGGGATTCGCGCATCATGCCGATCGAGTGCAAAGTGTCCAACTCTGCAACCAACTCCGTCAAACGTCTCAACAACGACGCTGCTGCTAAGGCCGAGGCGTGGTCAAAGGACTTCGGCACCCGGCAGGTGGTCCCGGCAGCTGTGCTAAGCGGGGTCTACAAACTGCACAACCTGGAAGATGCGCAGGCACGAGGGCTTGCGATCTTCTGGGCGCACGACTTGAAGGCACTCACAGAGTCATTTGGTACAAGCGGTTGGAAGGCGGGACCTTTGAAGTACCGAAGGCGGCGCGGACAGTACAGGAAGACGGCTCTATTTCGCCCGCCGGAATCGAGATGCGCTTGAGCGATTTGACGCTGATCCTGGAAGGCATTGATTTGGCAAGTGTGCGCCGTCGTCCGCGATGGCGTCGTGCATGACAGCACCCCGAAAACAATCTTCGATACCAGCAGAACCAAATCGCAGTGTCGAGCGTATAACATCGCATGGAGCACGGAAGTTCATCTCTTGCCGATCAACTGGCGACCTGTGAGCAACGCATCCGCGAGCTGGAGCAAAACGACATCCGGCAGCAAGCGGTCATCTCGCAACAGCAGGAAGTCATCGCACATCAAGCGGCGGTCATCGCCCAGCAGCAAGAGATGGCTGTCGCATACCAGGACCAACTGGCGAAGGCCGCCGAGCAACTGCGGTTCTTCAAGCGGGCGATGTTTGGGCAACGACGCGAACGGTATGCACCCTCGCCCGATCAGACGTTGCTTTTCGTGCCCGAAGCCGTCGAAGGACTGGGGACCACGGAACAGAGCATCCCAGAAGCATCTCCAGGGTCCGCCCCACCTCGGACTCGACGAAAGCCACGACGGCCACGGATCGAGTTCCCGCAATTCTGGGAGCATCGGCGGACCGAGTACCCGCTGCCAGAGTCGGAGTTGCCGTGCGGTTGCTGTGGAGCTCAACGGATCATCATCCGCACGCACGTCACGAAGCGGGCGGAAATGGAAGAGGCCAAGCTGTACGTGGTCGAAGAAGTGCGGTTCACCTACGGTTGTTCCCACTGCCATGACGGTTCGCAGATGCAGACCACCGAGAGGCCGCCGCAGGCCGTGGAGAAGAGCCTCTTCGGGCCAAGCATCCTGGCCTCGCTGGTGACCTGGAAGTTCCTGCACCACCTGCCGGTGTATCGGCAGCAGGAATTGCTGCTTGGCCCGCTGAAGCGGTGGCTGTCGCGGTCGCTGTTATGCGGACTGTTGAGCCGGACGGCCCTGGCCTTGCGGCCTTTGGAACGATTGATCCACCAGCGGGTGCTTGCCAGCATCGTCATCAACGCCGACGAAACGGAGGTGAAGATGCTCAAGCCGGGCAACGGCAAGGCGATCACTGGATACCTCAGCGGTTACGCCGGAGGTGCGGCCCATGTTGCGTCCTACGGCAAAACTGGCCGAGGCGATCGACTACGTGCTGAACCGCTGGGACGCCTTCGTCCGGTATGCTGAGGACGGCAGGATACAAATAGACAACAACGTGATTGAGCGGCTTCTGCGGCCCGTCGCCATCGGTCGCAAGAACTACTTGTTTTTCGGAAGCGAGCATGGCGGCCAGACGGCGGCGACGCTCTATACGCTGGTGCAAAGCGCCAGGCGGAACTGCGTTGACGTGTGGCCTTACCTGACTGACGTATTGCGACGGATTGCGGCCATCGCCCCTGAGGCAAAGAGCCCATTGAAGGAACTTACGGTAGACTTGGGCGGTGGCGTGAGAATGGAGATGGTCTTGATTCCGGCTGGTGAGTTCCTGATGGGCTCGCCTGATTCGGACAAGAGCGCTAACTCCGGCGAGAAGCCGCAGCACCGGGTGCGGATCACCAAGCCGTTTTACCTTGGCAAGTTCCTGGTGACGCAGGAACAGTGGGCAGCCGTCACGGGCAACAATCCCAGCCGTTTCAAGGGTCCGACGAACCCAGTGGAGACCGTGACGTGGAACGATTGCCAGAAGTTCCTTGAGAAACTCAATGCAAAGATCGGCACGCAACGCGGGAAGTTCGTATTGCCAACGGAAGCCCAGTGGGAATATGCCTGCCGGGCAGGGAGCACGACGCGCTATTGTTTTGGAGACGATGAGTCGGGACTGGGCGAGTGTGCGTGGTATGGTGCCAACTCGGACTTGAAGACGCACCCAGTGGGCGAGAAGAAACCGAACGCTTGGGGGCTGTATGACATGCACGGGAACGTATGGGAGTGTTGTGCGGACTGGTATGATGGCGGATATTATGCGAACTCACCGACGGACGATCCGACGGGGCCTGCTACGGGCTCGTACCGCGTGGGTCGCGGCGGTGGCGTCGGTACGGCGGCGAGGTACTGCCGGTCGGCGGACCGCGGCATCGTCCTGGTAGCCGTGCCCGGGATCGGTGAGTACCCCCTGGGCTTGCGTGTCTCCCTAGTTCCGGTGGACAGGTGACAAGCGAGGCGAGCGAGCGGAGCCGGTGCGTTGCCCGCAGCGTAGGCGAGAGACGAGCCGAAGCCGGGCAAGCACGGGCGTAGCGAACGAACCGGCAAGCCAAGGTGTTCCCCAGGTCCAGGGCGTAAGCGATGGCGATTCTTTGACGGTTACCTTGAACTGGCCACCGGCGGAAACGTGATCCTCCGCGCGCCCGACGGCAGGGAGTTCCTCTTGGCCGAGGTAGACGACCTGGCGCTGGAGGTGGCCATGGTCCGCCGACAGCCGGAGCTAATGGAGTTCTTGACGGAGCGATCCAACGCTGGGCCACGGTCTTCCCTCAAGGAAGTGCGCGAAACGCTCGGGCTGCCGAAAGAATCGCAATAGCGAGAGCCTCCCAGAGAGGAGGGGCGCATACACCGGCAAAGATGGGACAAGTGGTCAACCTGCCGTGACGCCCCCGGAACTTTGGGGGGCGAACCGCCGTCTGCCGCCAACGGGGCGAGCCTGCCAGGGACGCCCGCTCGCAGGACTTGAAATCGGGCCAGCCCCTCCGCTAACATCCGGTGGCCGGAGCCTCTTGGTTGGGTGGCAGGTGCAAGGGCGGCACGCACCGCAATTGCTACGGCGTTTGATCTTGTCCCACGCCACGAGCAAGCCTCAAGACGCCAAGGCGGCCAACTCGCCCGACGGCGCGAGAGCGAATATCCCCTGTTCCCCGCCTGGGTTTGCGTTTTGAGAGCAGGACAACGGCGCGGGGGCCGGGAGCCAACGCCCGGATGCGCCCGCGCGCCGGCGGGCTGTTACTGCGGACCTTCCGGCGAACGGGCGCGAAACAGGCGGTCGTAGCGGCCCGGCTTGCCTTCCGTCCAGGGGTGGTAACTGTTGGCGAACTCGATCCGCTGGGCCAACGGGGGATGGTCGGCCCGCCAGAGGATAAAGAGGAGGCCGGGACGAGGGCTGCCGAGGTTCTCGGCCTGCAAGCGGACGAACGCCGCGGCCGCCGCGTGATTGTCCCGGGTCAGTTCCAGACCGAAGCGGTCGGCCTCGTGCTCCAGGTGCCGGCTCACCGCCAGGCCCGCCGGCATGAGCAGCAAGGCCACCAGGTGCAGGAGCAAGAGGATCAGGGGCAGCGAGGCCACGTCGGAGAGATCCTCGAAGCCCAGTCGCGTCTTGAATCGCCCGAGTAGTCCGCCCGAGAGGCGATAGACCAGGTAAAGCCCGGCCAGGATGCCGGCGAACCCCGCGAGGATCCCGAGAAACACGTGGTGCAGCACGTAATGCCCCATCTCGTGGCCCATGACGCACAGGACCTCGCCGGCATCGAGCTTCGCCAACAGGGTGTCCCAGAGGACGATCCGCCGGGTGCCCAACAGTCCGGTGACGTAGGCGTTGAGCGTTTTGGTGTCCGTGCTCTTGTCCACCTCGAAGACGTGGCTGCCGTCGATGCCCGCCCGCTGGGCCAACGCCAGGATCCGCGCCTCCAGCGGCTTGTCGTGCATCGGCCCGAAACGGTTGAAGAGCGGGGCGATCCAGATGGGCTCGACGAGCATCACGAAGAACATCACCGGCAGCGAGCAGAGGCTGGTGTAGAGCCACCAGCGGCGCGGGCTGGAGCGGACGAGGAGGTACGGAATCCACACCAGCAGGCCGCCGAAGACCGCGGCGACCGCCAGCCCCTTGAGCGAATCGCCCCACCACTTCTGCCAGGTCAGGTTGGATAGGCCATAGGCGTGCGGGCGAACGTAGCCCGCATAAAACGCCAGCGGCAACCGGAGGACGTATTCCAGCAGGCCATAGAGGAGGAAGTAGACGCCGACGATGAAGAACCACCGGCGGCCGATGCGGCCGGCCAGGCGGCGGATCTTGGCCGAGAGGCCGGTGAAGAGGATCGCCGCGGGGATGGCCAGCGCGACCAGTTGGGAAACGATCCACAGGACGTTTCCGCTGCGGTAATAATCGAGGGCTTTCTGGGAAGGCTCGGGCACGGCCACGGCGGCGGCAGCCCTGCCGTGCTCGGGGACCTCGGTGGAAACGGTCGGCGGCTCTGGGGCGGGCGGGCCGGCTGCCGCTTGCGCCGAGCCGCACGCCAGAAAAAGTAGGATGGCCAGCAGAATCTTAGGGGTGCGCATGGCTCTCGCCGTGGCCTCACTCCGCGACCCGTTTGAGCGCCTTGCCGTACTGCTGGTTGCAGGCGGCCAGGGCGTCCTGGAATCGCTCGCGCCGCCGCGTACCGCGCGCCGGCACCACGACCAGCGCCCGGCCGTCCGTCGAGATTTCGAGCGTGGTCCTTTCGTCGATCCCGAGCAGTTCCAGGATGGATCGGTCGATCACCAGGGCCAGGCTGTTGCCGTGCTTGCTAAATCTCTTCCTCAACATCGCGTCTTCTCGGCTGAAAACCATGCCTCGCTCTTGTTATACGGTTGTCGCACCGTCCGTGGACCAGGGCAAGGCGCAATAAGGCAACGGCCCCATCACCGCATACGCTTGCCCAGGGCGATGGCGAGCTGTTTGCATACCTCCGGGTCCTTGGGCGCGGTTTCGAGGGCACACCTCAAATAGAAAAACTCGCAGTCGGCGTAGCCGGAATGGGAAGGGCCGCCCGCCTCGGCTGCGATCTTCTCGCACACGGTGGCGAGCGACGTGAGTGTGGGCACGTGCCACGGGTTCGCCCTGAGCAGCGCGATCCCAGTTCGGATGGCCTCGTCCCAATTGCCCATCGACAGCGCCTTCTTCGCCTTCTTCAGCGCGGCGCGGGCTCCCCGTTCCCTGAACTGGCCGAATGGGGCCCCCTTCTTGTTCTGGCCATACTTCTTCTGGAGGTTGCCGATGTAGCTCTGAACGTAGGTGAGATTGCCCGGATCGCCCAACACGCACTGGGCAAGGAGCTCCGTCGCGTAGTCGTAATTCTCCTGGGCCATCTGCCTGCCGGCGTGCTCGAAGCACTTCTGCAATCGCTTTCTGCCGTGTGGTGCAGAAGCCTCCTCGTTCTTTTCCAAGGGGAACCGAAGAAGATACCCACAGTGCGGGCAAGGAGCGTCGCGAAAACCAGGGGACGGTTCCATTCGCACCGCGTTGCCACACAGCGGGCAATGGTTCGGCTCGCCTTCGGGGGTTCGCGATGAGGGCTTCATCTGGTTTGGCCGGGGGGAGACACAGCCGGGAAAAGGGGTGGACGCCTTTTTCCTTTTGCGCCTTCACGCCTGGCACCTGCGCGCGGGTCCTTCTTGTGCCTTCGACAGCCCGCGGTGTTCTGGCCGACATGTGCTTCGCAGCCGCTCCCCATAGTATACCGGCAGCGCGCAGGCTATGGCAATCTTAGGGCCGGATCCAGGCCCCGGCGGGCAAGGCACCGCGCGAAGCGTGGTCGCCCGCTAAACGCAACCGGGGGAGCCTCCCAGTCCGCCGCTCACCGCCGGGCCGCTTCGGCCTCGGGGGTGTAGAGCGAGACGCGGCTGGTCCGCTTCCGCCAGCGGCGGGCGATCTGCCGGCCAAGCTTGCGAAGGTCGAGCCGCAGCACGCCGATCAGCCGCACGAAGGCCACGGCCGTTGCCAGGCTCATGCGGGGGCGGACGCAGAGATAGCGGCTCTCGAAGCGCGGGCGGAAGCGGCTCTTGAAGTGATACGCCCCGGCCGCGTCGGAGATCACGTTGAAATACTGCGTTCCGACGACCAGGCCCCAGCGGGCCATGCGGCTGTCGCCGGGCAAGGGCTCGCGGCAGCGCAGGCCGGGGATCAGGCACAGCGACGCCCGCTGAACGCCTTCGGCCCGCAATACCTGCATCGCCTGGTGCATGAGGAAGGGGATGGTGCCGCGGACGGCGTCGGGCCGCCGGCGGTACGTCTCCAAGACCCAGGTGCGGCCGCGCTGGCAGGGGTTGCAGGCCAGGAAGCCTTCGATGCGACCTCGGCCGCCGTCGGCGCGGGCGACGAAGACCCGCTTGCGGCCCAGCCGCGCCGGATCGAAGCCGGCCTCGATGAATCGCACCTCGCCCGACTGCGGCTTGCCGTCGAGAAACAAGGCCGCGACTTCCGAAAGCTCGGCGGCCAGGGCCTGCCAGCCGGCGGGCGTGACGTCCTGCCGCCGGCACTCCGCGACCGCCAGCCCGTGCCGCAGGCAGTAATTGGACTGCCGCCGCAGCCATTCGTATTGTTTACCGCGCCAGGTGCAATCGGGCAGGTCCACCAGGGCTTCCTCGCCCCACTTGGTGGCCTGGAAACCGTAGTCGCGGAACAGGGGCAGTTGCTCCTCGGGAATGTTGAAGAAGGTGAGCACCTGCCGCCGGGCGTCGGCCGCCTCGACCAGTTGGGCCAGCAGGTCCGCTTGATGGGCCTCGGGGGCCAGCAGCCCACCGCTGCTGAACACGTGGCGGCCGTGGCGAATCACGGCCACTACGCCGCGGCCTTCCCGCGACCAGAAGGGCTCCCAGCCGGGTTCCGCAGCCAGGTAGGCGTCATAGCAGCGGCCGAACTGGAAGGCGAAATGTTCCAGGTGATCGGCCTTGCCGGCCTGGGGGGGGGCCACCCCGGCGGCATCCGGAGATGCTGCTGCCCGAAAGTCAGGTTCGGCCCGAGAGGGAAAGGGGGAGAGGGAGGAAAAAGGGGACAGGTCCAGTTCGTGCGAAGCCGGGAACCCAGCGAAGGCCGGGGCCTGAGCGAAGCTCGGGGCCTCAGCAAGAGGTGCGCCTCCGCTGAAGGCCGGGGCACCAGCAATGGTTTGGCACTCGACTAAGGTTCGCGGCGAGCTGTTCGGGCAAATTGGATCTATCCCCTTCTCCCAGGGCGCAAATTGTTCCATGAGGCAGTCTTTCGCAGGAGCGATAGCCTGGGACCGAGGAGAAAACGAGCCCCCATCTTCCCGTTTTCCGTCTCTCCCGTCAACGTCAGAACCGGAAGAGCAGCGGGCG
>Ga0187848_10003114_pt1 | contig 12460 bp, 11 predicted proteins | sample June2016WEW_4_40_FD_132424 | JGI IMG/M metagenome (GOLD analysis project Ga0187848, IMG submission 132424) | Peatland microbial communities from SPRUCE experiment site at the Marcell Experimental Forest, Minnesota, USA - June2016WEW_4_40 | ecosystem: Environmental > Terrestrial > Soil >... | reverse complement strand
TGGCAGTTCATCCCTGAACTGTCAATCATTCCATCATCCCACGTCCGCATCTCCGCATCTCCTCACGCATCGGCCACAACCACCGGACGTTCCCATCCGTCAGTGGCCGCCACTCGACCATGCACTCGTAGCGAACGCCGGCTGAGGCCCAATCATTTTTGGCAGAGATTCAAGCCAGAATTCCACGTTGCAGAACAGCTTGGCCGTGAAATCTTCCGACCACAATTGGCTCTTGCGCAGAAACTTCCGCTTCTCCGGGAGAGTGTTTGCCAAACGGTATCGCCGCATGACCCGACGCAGTTTCACCGCTTGGCTGGCGGTCACTTCCCGGTCTTCCCGTTTCCCAAGCGGCAGGTGTTGCCGGCCAATCACACCCCAATACCGGCCCGGCTTTTGTTCCAACACAGGCATTTCCTCCTTTTTCGCCATGTAACGCTCGACACAGGAGTCTTGAACAGGAGCGAAGGCCAGGCCGCGACCACCGCAGCCAGGTCCGGCTCAAGCGGTTTTTCAATCTGTGCGCGTATTTGTGTATAGCCCCCTTCCCCATCTTGCGTAGCATTTTGATTCTCAGCAACTTGTGGATTGTCGGTGAAGGCTTCGATTTCTTTGGCGCGCGTCATCGTTCCAGATCAACGACTTACGAAGAAATCATGGCTCCAGCTTACGGCCCCCTGAAGGTCAGCGTGGCGAAAATGGAGTTGGCGGCGTAATTGTTGGCTCCTCCGCTGGTCGGCTCCGCATAATGATAATACCCATACTGCAACTTGGCGGTGAGGTTCTTTCCGAAGCGGCGCGCCAGGCCGACCGCCGCCGCGTGTTGCGCGTATTCGATGCCCACCGGCAATCCGGCGGCAAAACTGTTCTGAGCATAATCGGCCGCGGAGAAGGAATAGTTGGCAAACAAGTCGGTGGCGGCGCTGAGGGCATAAGTGCCGTTGGCGAGGACGCTGTAAATATCGCCGCGGTAGGGAACCACGCCGGGCACGCCGTTGGCCGCGCTGATGGAGGTGGTGGGTTGCCAGGAGAAGGCAGTGGAGAGGCAAAGCCGGGGGCACGGCGTCAGCGTGGTGTTGATGGAATAAATCCGGGAAACATACTGGCCGGCGAGAATGTCGCCGCCCGGCGAAATGCCGCCTTTGGCGGGGTCGGCGTCGGTGACAGTGGAATAGTCCGTAGTCAAGTATTGCCAGGACCAGGTGGTTTTGAACCAGGAGCAGGGATGCCAGACGAGTTTGGTTTCCATTTCATCGGTGAGGAGGTCGCGCTGGCGCATGAACCCGGGATAGCCGGCGGGCAGGGGCGCATTGCGGGGGTCTTGATACTGGCTGTTGTCCTCATAGCGGCGGTAATGGGCGCTGAAGGAAACAGTGCGCCACGGCGAGGTGTTGAAGCCCAATCGAAAATCGGTCATTTGGCTGGCAAAGGCGGTGTTCTGGATAAAATCATTGACAGGCTGAAGATCGTAGTCGGACTGGCCGATGCTCTGCTGCTGGAAGCGCGCATCGGCGAACAGCACGGTATAGGGGATCTTCCCGTAGCGCAGGGCGGCGCTTTCCGAGACGGAGGCTTCGTCGTAATCCGAGGAGAGCGTGGAGAGGGCGAGCGGGCCGCTGGCGGGGGACAGGGCGGTGCCGTTGGTATAGATCGGATTAAGGAAGGCGCCGCCGCCGCCGAAACCGTGCTGGCGGGTCCACTCGCTTTCCACGCCGGTGGAGAGGGTCAAGCCGTCAAACGGACCGAGCAAGCCGTTGGCGTTAAAAACGTGCGACTGCTTTTCCAGGGTGATCTGCGGGACGGCGTCCAGCAAGGCGAGGTGGTTGTTGACGGAGGCATCGGTGAAGGAGGCATCGGAGTCTAATTTGCTGTAGAGATAGCCGGCGGAGCCGAAGAACCAATCGGTGAACTTCTTCTCCAAGCGGAGGGTATTGGCTCCCTGGAAATAACTGTTTCCTTCATGGACGTTTTCCCTGGCGCTGTCGCGGGCGTCCAGGTTGGTGTAATGGGTATTGAGGTTGTAGAACTCGCCGCGAAAACGTTCTTCAATCGCCACTCCGCCGGCTTCATGATCCAGGTCGAATTTGATGACATTGACCTCTTCGTGGAGGGCCTTGCCGGCGGGAGCAAAATTGCGATTGCCGCCGCCGGCGAAGGCGTTCCAATCGGTGGTGGCTTCCGCCCCATCCTTGTAATCCTGTTCATAGCCCAACACCATTTGCGGCCAGTTCGGCAAGGTGAGGCCGAAATCAACCCAGGCTTTTCCGATATCCAGATGCAAATCGCTTCCCAGGCTGGGAGCTGACCGGCTCAACAAGGGATCATAGCCGCCGGTCCCATCGAAGTACTTGCGATACTGTTCCCAGCCTGAGTGAATGAAGCCGAAATCGTTCTTGCCGAGGGAAAGCTCAAGTTTGTAATCGTCCAGCAAGGCATGACCGCTGAGCGAAAGCTTGGTGTCGGGGCTGGTCTTTTCAGTCAACTCGAATTGGGCCAGGCCGCCGTTGACGCCGTCCGTTTGCCAGTAATGTTCGCGAAACTTTTGGGCGTCTCCGCTGACGATTGTACCGCCAATGACGGGAGAAATGGAGTAAGTGAGCTTGTCCGCCGGCGAGCCGGCGTCCCAAGCCACACCCTGGTCAATCCAGGCGCGCAACAACCCGATTTGGGCGGGGGTGAGCGGATCGCCCTTGTCCGGCGGGGGCATTTCCAGATCCGGCACCAATTGGGCGACATTGTGGATGAGCGGGCTTTGGGCGCTGTGGCCGGGAAGAATGTCCACTCCATTATCACCGCCTTTGAGGGCGTCCGCGCGGTTGTCAAGACGGAATCTGTTTTTCGGTTTTTCCGGGCCGTGGCAGCGGAGGCAGGAGGCATCCAGAATGGGCTTGATATCGCGGGCGAAATCAACGGTGACGGCAGCGGGGGCAGGCAGTTTGGATTCATCCACTTGGGCGGCGGCGGGGCGCGGGCAGAACAGGAGAAGCCAAAGGCAGCGGCCAACCGTCCATCTGCAGGAATGCCAGACGGGCCGACGCGGGGGAGGGTTCGCGCGGGCGGCTGATTTTCCGCAATGGGCGGGCCGGTCTTTCAATAGAGGTAGAAGGGTTGAGTGTTGGAGCCGTGAATGGCGGTATGGCAGCCGGCGGTCCAGCAAGTGCCGTAACGGACGAAACCGGTGTGGTCAACATTGCCGATAAAGAGCCTGCCCGGAGCCGCCCCGCGCCCCGGCGCCTGGGCGTGGCAGCGCAGACAGAGGTTGGCATCGCGCACGGTCAGGAGTTTGGCGTTGATGGAGCCGTGGGGATTGTGGCAACTGGCGCAACCTTCGCGCAGAGCGGGATGCTCGAAAACCACCGGCTTGGTTTGTTCCCGGTGGCATTGGGCGCACGCTTCGTTCAAGCGCGCCATGGCCAGTCCGCCCGCCGGCTTGGAGATGTCCTGGCCGTGGGGATCGTGGCATTGCACGCAGTTCATTTTGCCTTCGATGACGGGATGGTGCTGGGGCAGATGGAATTGAGCCTGGGTATCCAGGTGGCATTGAAAACAGGCGGCGGGGTCCTTGCCCGGATTAACAATAAAATTTGCGCCGGCCGCTCCCGTGGCCGCGTGTTTGCTGCCGGGGCCGTGGCAGGATTCGCAGCCGGTCTGGCCAGGCATTTGCGATTGTTCCAGACGCAAACGGGCGTGGGGACTGGCCGGAAAGACGCGGGCAATGCCAGCGTGACAGTAAGCACAGGCCTTGTCGCCGACAAAAGCGGCGTCCGCAATTTGCGGGGGGGCAAACACGGTTGCGCCACCGGTGGAACAAGAATTGAGCAACAAAGCAAATGCGCCCCCCCCCGAGGCGGCCGCCAGCATGGCGAGCCACCGCAGTTTTTTGGCTGGGGCAAAGCGCATCAAGGGTTTGGCTGGCGAACGACCCGGTAAAAACCGGCGGCGCCCACCGTGGCGGTATCCGCAAAATGAACCGGATTGCTGGAGGCGACGTTGGTGGAAACCGGCGACCAATGGATCAAATCGGCGGACCGCTGGATGACATAAGCGAGTCCAACATTGGCGCTGTAACTGAAGCTGAAATGGCCGCCGGCGACGGCCGGCACGGAGTTGGAAACGGCGACCGGCGCGACGACACTGACATTGACCACGGTCGAAGTGGTGGAGATGCCCGCCGCGGTCGCCACGGCGGTGAGGGAATAATTGCCGGCGGCCAGACTGCTCGAGGTGGTTTTGAACGGGCTGGTCTGTGCGGCCCCCAGCAGGGTGGCGCCGGCAAAAAAGGCGACGTTGGTGACGGTCCCGCTGCTGACGGCGGCGGTGGCCCCCAGTTTCAGGGTCGCGGGAGCGGAGAACACGGCTCCGGCGACCGGATTGGTGATGCTCACTGTGGGCGCCGGAGGGATGACGACGGCAGGGGTGGAGCGGGAGTAGGTGAAGCCGGCGCCTTGGTGGGTCCAGGAACTGAACTCCACGGAAAGGTAAATGTCATCGGAAATGATATGCAGAACCAACGGGTTGTTCGGCAGGCTTAAGGAGAGATCTCTATCCTGCGTCGAGCCGGTCGTATTGGCCCAGGTATCGTAGGAAAGGTTGGTGTAGTCGGTGATATTGCCAAAAGCCCATTCCGTATTCTCCGGGCTGGTGCTGCCATTGTAAGAGGTCTCATTATAGGGAGGCGCGGCGTTGAACGGGGGGTGATCCGTCCCGCGTGTGAACCAGACATCCGCTGTAATCTGATCCACATTGGCGAGTTGGTCCGAGGCGGGCACACTGGTATTAAACGCGGCGGGTTGGGTGTAGTTGGTCGCGGGACCCGTCCAGACCGTGGAGGCATGGGCCGGCGGCGCGGCCAAGGCGAGCAAGGTCAATCCTGCCTTCCGCAGAAAGCAGGCCGAGGCGCATCTTAACACGACCACCGGCGGGTTGAAAGAACCCCTCTCCCTGACCCTCTCCCCACTTCGTGGGGCGAGGGAATTGACAAAGCGTATGGTGGCAGTGACGAGATGCGCGCAGCAGGCCGGGAAAGAAATGAATTTATTTGACTTCATATCGGATGGGATGAATGAAGGCGCGCCAGGTTCCTGAGATTTTGAATTTTTCGGGAACAAAATGATGCGCGCATGGAATTGACGAGCCAGCAGAGGAGAGAGCGACGCGAGTGGACGGATTTACCGCGAGGCGGGGTCATTTCCAACCGCTTTTCCCGGCGATGAAGCCCGCCCACTGGGGCGCTATCCAGCGGGTGACAGGCACTTGTGCGCGCGGGGCTGCCCCGGAGACCCGGCCCAAGCCGGAACCAGCCCGTTGGGTCCGTGCCCGCCATACGCCGGGAGCGGGTAAATTCCCGGCGCTCCGATGCAGGCACGAACCCGCCCCAAGTGCTGGTTGCCGGCTCCTCATAATCACACAGAAGTCTTGTTAAGGATGGGCGGCCGGCCCGTTTGTTCCCAAATAAACCTCGCCTTTTTCGGGGCTTCCTGGGAAATTGGCGGGAGTCGCGCCCCGAATTGAATTTCGTCGGAACTTTTTGCAGGTTTGTGACTCATAACCACATCGAGCTGTATGCCAGGTCCGGATTTTGAAGCGGTGGTGGCTGATTATTATGAGCCGCTTTACCGATTCGCCATCAGTTTGACGCGCTCGGAAGCGGATGCCTGCGACCTGGCGCAGCACACCTTTTATATGTGGGCGACCAAAGGCCACCAATTGCGCGATCCGTCCAAAGTCAAATCCTGGCTTTTCACCACGCTGCACCGCGCCTTCCTGGAATCGCGGCGCACGCTCACGCGCTTTCCTCATTCGGAGCTGACGGAAACGGATGCGGACCTGCCGGTGATCCTGCCCGAGGCGGCGCGGCAATTGGACGCGAGGCAGGCGGTGCAGGCCCTGAGCCAGGTGGATGAAGTCTATCGCGCGCCGGTGGCGCTGTTTTACCTGGAGGATTGTTCTTACCGGGAAATCGCCGATATTCTGGAAGTGCCCATCGGCACGGTCAAATCCCGCATGGCCCGCGGACTGGCGCAACTCAAACACATCTTCGCCGCAAGCAACCCGGCCTGGAACCGACGGGAAGGCCGCCATGAATAATCCAGAGGCCAAAGAAATCCTGGCGCTGTTCCGGCCGAACACGGCTGACGAACACGACCCCTTCTTTGACCAGGCCCGGCAAATGGCCAAAACCGACCCGGAGCTGGCGCGCTGGTTCGAGCAACATTGCGAGGCCTTTCTTGCGCTGCGCCGGAAATTTGCAGCCATCCCGATTCCGCCGGGGTTGAAGGAGCAAATCCTGTCCGAACGAAAAATCCAGCGGCCGCTTTTCCAAAGATATTGGGGAACCCTCCTGGCCGCGGCGGCGGTGGTGGCGTTGCTCGTTGGCGTTGATGTGGGCATCTGGCCCCTCCACGGCCCCCCCGACCGCTATTCGGCCTATCGCAAGCGCATGACCGAAAAGGCGCTGCGCCATTATTCCATGGATTTGACAACGCCAGATATGGCGCTGATCCTCAGGCACCTGCAGGAGAAAAATGCGCCCGCCGGCTTCTCCCTGCCGGCCGGACTGAAGACGGCCACCGCCGCCGGCTGCGTGGTTTCCAGTTGGCAAGGAGCGCCTGTTTCCATGATTTGTTTCAAATCCGGCCGCCTCCTTCCTCCAGGGGATCAAAGTGATCTCTGGCTTTTTGTGGCCGACCGCAAGGCCGTCGCCAATGCCCCTCCTGCGGGTGCCACGGTGTTTGCCCGCGTGAACAAGGCGGCCACCGCCACATGGTCGGACGACCACAAGATCTATCTCCTGGCGACGGTGGGTGACGAGGCGTTTCTTCGAAAATACCTTCAATAACCAGAGCCTCCCGGCGCTCCATTGGGAACACTCATGTGGGCGATGATCCAGTTGAAGTCGCGCGGGTCGTCCGAGACGTCGATGGGCAGCCCGGCGGCGTCCGGAAGCGCGGGCGGCATGGTGCCGGGGCATTTCCAGGGGTGTGTTTCGGTGTGGCCGTCGGCGAAGGAAAAAGAGGCCGCGCCATTGTGCCAGGAAGCCGGCAACCGGATCCATTCCGGATAATAGCTGCGATTGACAAAGTAGCCGTCGGAAATGCTGTCGGGATGCTCGTCCAAAAAGACGAAGATGCGGCCCGGGGCGGGCATGGAGGTCAGCCTGAAGAATTGCACGTGGCCGGGATTATTGGTATTGACACCCGTGGCGGTAATTTCGCCCGCGTTGCCCACCGATGCGTTCATGGAATAACTGCGCGCGCGGCTGCTCCAGCCGGCCCCGCTTTGCAGGGCGCTGAGGACCGAGTCCGAAGGGCAGCGGTAGATGGTGGACACTTTGGAAACATAAGAGCCAAGCGCCGCTTCGGTCAGGTCGGCGAGGTTGGTGTTGTCGGCGCTCAACTCCCAGTCCAGAACGCCGGCGGCCCAATTGCTGCCGGTGCGGGCGGCGGCGCCGCCCAGATTATAGGGCAGGAACTGGGAATTGTCGTCGGCATACATCAGCCAGGCGGTGACGAGGTGCTTGTTGTTGTTCTGGCAAAAAAGGCCGCGCGCCTTGGCTTTGTTGGCGGCCAGGGCGGGCAAAAGCATGCCGGCCAAAATGCCGATGATGGCCACCACCACCAGCAGTTCGACGAGGGTGAAGGCACTGCGGCGGCAGGGATTGGCCGGCGGTGGCACAGGAATTGAACTGCTCATGGAACTGCTCAGGTTGGTTTGAACTCTACCAGCGGAAGCTGGAAATTTCCAGTCCTTTTTTTGCCGCCGGCCCTCATGACCGGCTGATTTTCCAAGACCAATTAAATTGCGGCCGTTTGGATTTTGACCTTGCATAATGCGCCGGGCGTGTGTAAACATCGGCCATGCACAGACCTGTTTCGCTGCTTGCGGCGGCATTATTGAGTTGGGCGTTATGCCCAAGCGTTGCGTTCGGGGCGGAGGTAAAGCCGTTGCGCGCGCTGTTAATCACCGGGGGTTGCTGTCATGATTACGCCGCGCAAAAAGACCTCCTCAAAAAAGGCCTGGAAGCGCGGGCCAACGTGGTCGTGGATGTGATCTACACAAACATTCCCGCAGGCGGTTCGGCGACCAAGCCGCCTCTGCCCATCTATGGCAACCCCGATTATGCCATCGGTTACGATGTGGTCATCCATGACGAGTGCGCGGCTGATATCAATGATCCCGCCGTCATCAAGGGCGTGCTGGCGCCGCATCGGGCGGGGATTCCGGGGGTGAATCTGCACTGCGCGGTTCACTGCTATCGCATCGGCAACCCCGGCGAAGCCGCCGTGGCCGGGGCTGAGCGGGCCATGTGGTTTGAGTATCTGGGCATCCAATCCAGCGGCCACGGCGCGCAACTGCCGATCGCGATCAGCTACACGCCGGCTTATCACCCGGTCACGGAAGGTCTGGGCGGCTGGACGACGACCAATGAAGAGCTTTACAACAACATTCAGATTTTTCCCACGGCCACGGCTCTGGCGCACGGCAAACAAAGCGTCAAGGACAGAAACGGCGCCGCCAAGGAAGATGATTACGTGGTCGTCTGGGTGAACGACTTTCACGGTGTCCGGGTGTTCAACACCACGATTGGCCACAACAACAGCACGGTGGACGATGCCCGCTATCTTGATCTGGTAACGCGGGGTCTGCTCTGGGCTTGCGGAAAACTGGACGAGAAGGGCGAGATCACGGCCGGTTACGGCCCCAAAAAATAACTGAACACCGCCGTTTTTTCACCCATGCGCTTTGGCATCAATACCTTTCTCTTCACGTCGCCATTTACCGATCGCAGCGTGGGGCTCTTCCCGAAATTCAAGCGCTGGGGTTTTAGCAGCGTGGAAATCGCGATCGAAGACCCCCGCCACATTGACCCGGCCGTGGTGAAGCGGGCATTGGACCGGCACGGTTTGGTGTGCGGCTCTGTCAGCGCCTGCTTTGGACCGGATCGCGATTTGCGGGGCGCGCCGAAGCAACAAGCGGCCACGATGAACTACATGAGGGGCGTTTTGGATCAGATGGCGATCCTCAATTGTTCCACTGTGATCGGCCCGTTGTATTCTTCGGTCGGTCGGGCCGACGCCGTGGCGCCGTCCGAATACCGCCGTCAGTGGCGCACGGTAGTGAGAAACTTGAAGACGCTCTGCCGGGAAGCGGAGGGCCGGGGCATCCAAATCTGTCTGGAGCCGTTGAACCGCTTTGAAACAGATTTCATCAACACCTGTGACCAGGCATTGAAGATGGTGAACGACGTGGGAAGCCCGGCCTTGAAAATCCTGCTGGACACCTTTCACATGAACATCGAGGAGAAGTTTGCGGCGGAGGCGATTCGCAAAGCGGGCCGGCATCTGGGCCATCTTCATGCCTGCGGCAGCGATCGCGGCACGCCCGGCAACGACCATACCGACTGGACCTCCATCGCGCAAGCGCTCAGGGACATCCGCTACCAGGGTGACGTGGTGATTGAGTCCTTCACGCCGGACGTGAAAGCGATCGCGCGGGCCGCCGCCATTTGGCGGCGCATCGAGCCGACGCGCGAGGAGATCGCCGTCAAAGGGCTGAAGTTTTTGCGGAAGGCTTTAAATTAACCCAGGGTTTGCCGAGTCGAAAGATGGAAAGTGCAAGCCAGATCAAACCGAGCGCGTGAATAAGAGAATTTTGAGCCTCGCCATGGCCGTGGTTGCCTTGACCACTTTGGGCGCTGACAAGAAGATCGTGTTCATCGCCGGTTCGCCCAGCCACGGGCCGGGAGAGCATGAACATCGGGCGGGCTGCCTCCTGCTCAAATCATGCCTGGATAATTTGCCGGGGGTGACGACGGTCCTGTGCAGCAACGGCTGGCCAGGCGCGCCTAACGCCCTGGCGGGCGCGGCCACGATTGTGGTTTACAGCGATGGCGCCGGGGGACACCCGCTTTTGCAGCCGAACCGGCTGAAGACCATCGGCGCGCTGATGGACCAGGGAGTCGGCCTGGTCTGCCTGCACTTCGCCGTCGAGCCTACCCTTGAAACGGGGGAGAAAGAATTTCTGAACTGGATCGGGGGCGCATTCGAAATCAACTGGTCGGTGAATCCCACCTGGACGGCCGATTTCAAATCCCTGCCGGACCATCCCATCACCCGCGGCGTCAAACCGTTCAAGCTGCGGGACGAATGGTATTTTCACATGCGCTTCCGCGAAGGCATGAAAGACGTGACGCCGATCCTGAGCGCCGTTCCCGATCAGAGCACGACCAACCGCAACGACGGTCCGCACGAGGGCAACCCGGTGGTGCGCGAACTGGTGGCCCGGGGCGAACCGCAATCGGTGGCGTGGGCGGTGGTGCGCGCGGATGGCGGACGGGGCTTTGGTTTGACTGGGGGCCATTATCACCGCAACTGGGGAGACGACAATTTGCGCAAGCTCGTGTTGAACGCGATCTTGTGGACGGCGAAAATCGAAGTCCCCCGGGACGGTGTGGCCTCGATGATCTCGCCCGGCCAGCTCACTGAAAATCTCGACCCGAAGCCAAGAGGCCGTTAGCCGGATGCAAAACGCACAGCCGGTTCCGGCGATGTTCGGAATCGGATTAACCCATTAACAAACTGACACGTATTATGAGCGAACAAGACAAAATCAATTCTCCAACCGCGGTCAACCGCCGCCGCTTCATCAAGAGCGCTTCCGCGGCCGCAGCCGGATCGGCGGTCTTGAGCAACTTTCCCTTCGTCCTGACTTCCCACGCCGCGCCGGATGATCCCATCAGGATGGGTCTGATTGGCTGCGGCGGGCGCGGCACGGGAGCCGTCGGCAACGCCATCGCCGCGGCCTCGAACGTGAAGATCGTGGCCGTGGCGGATGTCTTCGAAGACGTTGCCAAGAATGCGGCGGCGAAGTTCAAGGTGGATCCGGATCATTGTTTTGCGGGATTTGACGCCTACCAAAAGCTGGTGGCATTGCCGGACGTCAATTACGTCATCCTGGCCACGCCGCCCGGATTTCGGCCCACCCATTTTGAAGCCGCCGTCAAGGCCGGCAAGCACATCTTCTGTGAGAAACCGGTGGGGGTGGATGCTCCCGGCATCCGCCAATTCATCGCCGCCGGAGAACTGGCTCGCGAGAAGAAACTGTGCGTTGTGGCGGGAACGCAACGGCGCCATCAAGCCAGCTACATGGAAACCATCCAGAAGATTCACGACGGGGTGATCGGCGAGGTTCTTTGCCTGCGGGGCTACTGGAACGGAGGAGCCATCTGGCATCGGGGAGACAAATGGAACACCGAAATGGAACGGCAAGTCCACAATTGGTATCACTATGTCTGGCTCTGCGGCGATCACATCGTGGAACAACACGTCCATAACCTGGACGTCTGCAACTGGATTATGAACGGCCATCCGGTGCGGGCCTACGGCCAGGGCGGCCGCCAGGCGCTCGGCGCCAAGTCCGGCCACATCTTCGATCACTTCGCCATTGAGTACGAATACGCCAACGGGGTTCGCATGTTCAGCCAATGCCGTCAGATTGACGGCACCGACGGCAACGTCAGCGAGGCCGTCGTCGGAACCAAAGGCAAGTGCAACAATGTTGGTGACGGAACCATCCAGGCCGACAGCGTGATCAGATTCACCGGGCCGAAACCGGATTCCCAGGTGGTCGAACACACCGACCTGATCGCCGCGGTTCGCGGTGTGAATCCTTACATCAACGAGGCGACGACGGTGGCGCACAGCACGATGACCGCAATCATGGGCCGGGAGTCGGCTTATAGCGGCGGGAGGATTACATGGGACGAGGCGATGGGGTGGAAGACATCCCTGATGCCGCAGACGCTGGAATGGGGTCCGGCTCCGAAATTCGAAGTGGCGATTCCGGGCAAACACCAGATGACCTAAAGCAGGCCAGCTTCGAAATTCCAACCGTGACGCTCCAGAGGGCATTTTAACGGTCAGAGGCAATAGCTGCAAACCTTGGAATTCTGTTCGCGATCCCCCGGCGTCGGCCGGGGGAAGCGCCGGCGGAAGTCCTGCCAAGGCAAGGCCCCGGGAGACGGGAAAGCCGAGGTGACGAACTTCGCCGCACCCATCCGGGGGCCGGTTGAGATCAAGACGGAAGAAGGAGGGTTTCCCAAGTCCGGGACAAGGCTTCGATTCCCGCTCCCCGCAGTAGCCTTGGCGAAGGCGGGTTCACCCGCTCCATTTGACAAAAAAAGACGTTTTGACAGGATGTACAGGATTTACAGGATAAAATCTTTCGGGGGTTGCTTTTCGCGATATGTCCGGCTTTTGCGTTTGAATTCCAAACGTTGAGCGCCAAAGTCCAGAAGCAGGCCGATCTCAATGCCGGTCGCCGTCAGGTAATTCACCAACTGGGCTTCATGGGCCGGAGCGAGGGCTTGGATGGCCTTTTCTTCCACCATGACCTTCTCCGCCACCAGCTTGTCCGCGGAAAACTCGCCGATCACCACGCCGTCATACTTGACTGTGATCCGCTT
>Ga0187848_10003113_pt1 | contig 12463 bp, 10 predicted proteins | sample June2016WEW_4_40_FD_132424 | JGI IMG/M metagenome (GOLD analysis project Ga0187848, IMG submission 132424) | Peatland microbial communities from SPRUCE experiment site at the Marcell Experimental Forest, Minnesota, USA - June2016WEW_4_40 | ecosystem: Environmental > Terrestrial > Soil >... | reverse complement strand
GTCTCCTCGCCCTCCCCAAGGACGGCAAAATCAAACGCCGGGAAGCGCGCGAGCGTCTCACGCGGCACGGCCGAAACGTGCGGGCCGCCTACCACGGTAATTATGCCCTTGTCCAGCCCATGCACGGCCTGGGCCATCTCGTGCGCATTGAAGATGGAGAGCGTGGTGGCTGTAAGCCCCACCATGTCGGGCTTCATGGCGGCAAGCTCGTCCATCACCTGCCGATACGAGAGGCCCAGCGCCGCCGCCTCGATAATGCGGGGCTCAAAGCCTGCCCTCCGCGCGACCGCGGCAAGCGAGAGAAGGCCCAGCGACGGCATCGTGCTCCCCGCGCCGGCGAACTTGCCATAACGCTCCTCGAGGCTTGTAGGGGGCGATACAAGGGCTATTGTGTTTATCTTCTTCATCTCGTCTGACGCCGGTTTTTCGTTAACAGGCTTGATATCCGCTCTCTGAGCAACCTCCATGCCATCACCGGGATGTCACGTTTCATGGGGTGGCCCAGCACTTTTATGAAGTTACGGTAGAGGCGCAGGCGGCGGAACTTCTTGTATAACGAAACGACCTCTGCCTTGCTCAGGACCTCGGACATTATTATCGCTTTTCCGGGGTCCCTGTATACGTTCACGTCCAGGCGGGACCAGTCGTCCATCTCGCCGGACACGAGTCCCCGCCTCATTGCGTCATCCCAGACGGGCGTGCCGGGATAAGGGGTAAGGAGGTAGACGTCGAAGAGGTCGAGCCTGCTTTTTCTTATGAAGTCATAAGTCCGCATGACCTGTTCCCGCGTCTCCCTGGGCGACCCGATTACAAATGAGGCGTTTGCCGCGATGCCCGTATCCTTCAGGATGTCTATGGCCCTCCGGTTGTGCTCGACGCTTATGTTGCCGCCCTTGAGGTACCTGAGCGTCTCCTCGTCTCCCGACTCAAGGCCCATTCCGACACTGACCACCCCTATGCGCTTCAACAGCCTGGCCAACTCCGGCTTCACCACGTTTGCCCGGCAGGAACAGGTCAGCCGCGTTTTGCCGATCAGGTTCCGTTTTTCGAGGAGGACCGCTATTTCTTCAAGGCGCTGGAAGTTAGCCACGAACAGGTCGTCGAAGAAGCTGATCATGGACACCCCGTAATCGCGCACAAGGAGCTCTATCTCGTCCACCACGTAGTCGGCGGAAAAGAACCGAAGCTTGTCCCAAAACCGTGAGGACGAGCAAAAACTGCAACGGAACGGGCACCCGCGGGACGTAAACATGTACGTATGCGGCCGTATGTCGAGAAGGTCTCGCGCAGGCATCGGTATACTGTCCAGGTCCGTCCTCTGCGGCCGCGGTTCAGTGAATTTAAGCGCCCCGTCCTCCCTGTACGCTATGCCGGGTATCCCTGCTAGGGCCTGAGGGGTAAAACCGCCCAACATGGCCTTTATGAACTCCACGAAGGTGTCCTCGCTCTCGCCCAGACAAGCGGCCGTGACGCCCTCCGGCAGGCACTCCGGCAGGGCGGATATATGCACACCGCCTATCAGGACCGGTATCCCTTTGCTCACGAAATATTGCGCATATTCCCTGGCGATGCCGAAGTTCTGCGAGACGGACGATATCCCCGCCAGGTGCGGTTTAAAGCGCGCCGCCGCCGCGTGCACGTCCTTGTCCTTTATAAGAAATTCCAATTTCTCGCCCGGCAGCGCCTTACGAACGGAGGAGACGAGATAGCCCATCCCGAGGCTCGGGTAGCGGCTCTCGACCTCGACCTCGGAGTTCAGCGCATTGACAAGCAGTATCCTCAAAGACCCTGACATCTCTTAAAAGTCTTTCTCTGCAACCGTTAGGTGGTGCAGGCTAATGGGGAAAAACGGCAGAGGCATGCTCTTCTTGGTTACCACCCGGAAGCCGTTTTCCGCAAGGGCCCTCTTCATGGCGCCCGGCGTCCACTGCCTAAGGTGCCCCGTGTCATAAAAGGCCTCCTTGAACATCAGCATCATAACTCTCGCAATCTTGAAGGTAAGGTCGTTCGGGAAGAGGATCAGGAGGCGTCCGCCCTTTCTTAATACCCTGTTCAGTTCGGCCAATGCTTCGTGAGGCCTGTCGAGATGCTCGATAACCTCTATGAAGAGGCAGACATCGAAACTTTCGTCTCCGAACGGGAGCCCGTATAGACCGCCCTGGCGCACCGGGAGACCGTGTTCGCCGCAGATTTTTATGTTTATAGGGTCTATGTCGAGCCCCATGACCTCCCTGTCAGGGAACCGCTTGACGAGCTTCTCTAGGAGTATCCCCTCTCCGCATCCCGCGTCCAGGATGCGCCCGCCTCCGCCGATTGCGGATATGATGCTTTCGTCCCTGTAATCCCAGTATTTGCGCGAGAGGCCGCCCTTATTATACTGCTCCCTCTGGAATACGATTCCATCACTCGAAACCCCTGCGTCTACCGGCATATCCGCCCCTAACCCCTGAAAATCTCAGGCATAGTCAATTTTAGTCATAATAAGACATTCTTCCCGGTCAAGTCAAGCCGAAACGGCCTAAGAGCCGTAGCAGAACCCGGTAATATACCCTTAATACGGGGTTGGTTACGTATCTAAGACCCACATTCTGTACGTCCTCGAAGTTTATGTCCGGGACAAAAAGCCTCAGCATCGCCAAGTCTCCCACGGTCCTTGTAGCCTGCACCGAGCGCCGCTTCTTGAGGATCAGCCCGATATTCAACACCAGCCAGAGGTAGGACTTCAGCTTATAGCCGAACCAGCCGCCCAAGAGCGAATAGAGTGACACCTGCGCCTCGGTGAAGATTATGGCAGGGAGGAGGAGAAGCAGGGTCGTCGCCCTGTAGTTCTGGAGCAACAGGAATAGCCTGTTCTTTTCCATGTGGAAGAACTTCCCCTTGCTGGAGCTGAAACGATAATCGTGCCAAACTACCGCCTTTCCGGAGAGAATGCACCTCTGCCCGATAAGCCTCGCCCTCAGGCAAAGGTCGGTGTCCTCGTGGTAGATGAAAAACTCCTCGGTAAATAAGTTGCCCAGCCGCTCAAGAAGGTTTCCCTTGAGCATCAGGCACGAGCCGCTTGCCACGGTTATCTCCTTATCCTCCTCCACCGCTCCGGCAGGAAGCCCGTACCCGCTGCAATAGCCGAAGTAGAGGAAATGGTTGAGTATGCCATCGGCGTTCAGGAGGTCCTTCGCGCGCATGAGGAAGACCCTCCCTTGTGCTATTGCCGCCTTTTCATCCGATTCAAGCGACTCTACAAGCCTCTCTATAAGCCCTTCATGGGCTACCGTATCGGGGTTCAGGAGCAGGATGTATTCCGCCTTCAAAGTGTCGAGGGCGTAAGCCGAACCCTGGTTATTTGCCGCGGCGAAACCCTTGTTCCCGGCGTTGGCGATAAGGTGTATGTTGAAAGGATGTACAATATCGCGGGTCGTGTCCAGGGAGCAGTTATCAACGACGATTATTTCGATATCTTTATAGCTCTGGCGGTTAAGCGACTCAAGACAGTCCCTTATGTAAGCGCTGCTGTTGAACGTAACAACGATTACGGCGACTTTCCCGGGGATAGTCCAGGGCACGTTTGGCAATCTAATATCCGCGCTCATGGCAAATAGTAATACCCTCAGTAAATCATCAGGGTATGATCTGGAACAGGAATACCCCGTTCCCGTTGATCAGGAGCCTGGAATGTGCCTGAAAATACGGGTCTTCCGGCAGCGCATGGCCTTCCCGGTTGGCGTTAACCAGGAAATAGCCCGCGCCCATGCGCTTCAGGTTGCCTATTATCTCCTCGCCCGGGAGATATCCGCCGAAACTGTTGTGGCCCTGGATGAGGTGTATCTTTCCCCTGCAGGTCGGGCCGAAATTTTCGGGAAAGCCAATGGTCTTCCTCTGCCTGAAATAGACGCTCGCATCGTCCCAGAGCTGGTATATGACCGCGTCCTGGGGCAGGTTCCCGTTTATCCATTTCCAGACCTGGTAAGAGGCCACGTAACCGCCCGCATTCTCCAGATAATAGCGGTCTACGTTCTGCGGCGTCGCCGACGGGAACGAACAGGCCTTTTCCCGGTTAGTGTTTACCGCAAGCGCCGAGAAGGCAAATAACACGACGAGCGCGGTACCGGCCGCGCGCGCGGCCCTGCCCTCGTCTTTCAAAAGCCTGGCAATGGGATATCCCGCAAGCAAAGACAGGTACGGCGCGAGCGGGACCAGGTACCTTATGTTCTGCGCGCTTAAGAACCAGGCCGCGAGATAAAAGAGGCAGAAAAGAAGAAGGTATTTCAGCTCCTTCTCGACCCGCCTGAACAGCAGTATGCCCGGGATGAACATCAGGAAATACGGCCCCAGAGAGTTGGTCTCGCCCACTAAGAAGCTGCGCGGGTCCATCGTGGCGCGCCAGGCCACGGTTAGGAAATCCAGCGGGCCGGCCTTCATGCCCAATTCCCAGGGCGACCCTATCTCGCCTACGGAGCCGTTGCCCTGCGACGCCGGGACGAGCAACGGGAAGAACGGGTTCCCGTAGAAAACCGTGTTTTTAAGGTACCACGGCAGGACGACAGCGACTGCGATTGCCGAATATGTTATAGCGGCAAGCGCGGCTTTCTTGGGAGCGGATTTCTCGATGAAGTAATATTTATAGACCACGCCCGCTAGGAATACGGGGAGAAGCAGGTTGGAGGTGTACTTTATGCACATCGCCATGCCGAACATCAGCGCCGAAACATACATCCACCGGCTGCCCTTCTCCTTGAAAGAGGCCACCATGGCGTAGACCGCGGCGCAGATGAAGAACCCCTGGGAGAACTCGACATACGCCTGGGGCATGAGCCAGAAAACCACCGGCAGGCTGAAGAATATCGCAGCGCCGAGAAGCGGCGAGGCCCCCTTTACGAACCTGCGGGCGAAAAAGTACGCAAACATCCCGCAGCCGACGGAGAACATGAAGTTCACGAGGTTGGCCGAGATGTCGCTCTCCACCATCATCGCCAGCGTATAAAGCATCTCGGTCCCGAACGGGTAGGACGAGCCGTTGACATCCGGCGTGGGGAAGATGCGGTGGGCTTCGACGTACATCCTGGGCGCGCCGTAGTGGTACATCAGGATATCGAACCCTGCGGGCGGCATGAACGAGGCGTAAAGCCCGGATATCAGGAAGTAGGCGGCCACCGCGGCGAGTACGACGGTGGCAAAAGTGGGGCTGATGGTGCGCGGCGCTTTGGCGGTCCGCCGCGCGTAGTCTATTATCCCGCGCGCGCCCATGGCGAGCCCTGCGGCCAGCACGGCGTAACCCGCGGCCGGATACAAAAGCCCTGCTATTCCGAGCGCGAAGACCGCCAGGGATATGACCGCGAGTCCCAGCGCCGTCTTGAACAGGCCCTCCTCGAGAAGCGAGTCGAACCCGGGCAGCCACTTGGAGAATAGAAATCCGCCCGCCCCGAATGCGGACGCCATGAGGACGGCGATGAAAAGCATCTTGACCAGTACGACGTTCACGAGGAATAAGAAGAAATCCCGCGCCTGCATGATGTCGTTCAAGCCCGAGGTGTAAGCCGAGAGGATGAAGACGCTGTAGGCTATAAGCGCCGCACCGGCCAGGGCCGTGGCCATACCGTAATGTCTGGGTGCTTTTTCCCGCATCACTGCCTAAAAACTCCTCTTTACCGGCGCGTCTTCCCTCTTGTGGGCGAGCGACGTCAGCATCTCGCCCAAAAGCCCCGTGGATATGAACTGTATGCCGAGTATTATGAGCAGGACCGACAGTATGAACAGCGGCCTGTCGCCTATCCAGCGGCCCATGAACCAGCCGACGACCAGGTAGGCCATGGTCCCGCCTCCAACGAGCAGCAAGAATATCCCGGCGATGCCGAAGAAATGGAGCGGCTTGCGGATGTAGCGGGTGATGAAAAGGACGGTGATGAGGTCGAATATGCCCTCGACGAAACGTTTCGCGCCGAACTTGGTATGCCCGAACCGCCTGGGGTGGTGCCGCACCTTTACCTCGTCCACCTTGTAGCCGGCGGCATGGGCGAGCGCGGGTATGAACCGGTGCTGTTCGCCGTATAGGGACAGACCCTTGACCACCTCCAGTTTGTAGGCCTTGAGGCCGCAGTTCATGTCGTGTATCCTGACACCGGTGAGCTTAGCCGTCAGCCAGTTTATCACCTTCGAGGGTATGCGTTTCGTGAAGGGGTCGTGCCGTGGGTATTTCCAGCCGGAGACGAGGTCGCAGTCGTCGCCGAGCCTCGCGACCAGGTTCGGTATCTCTGCGGGGTCGTCCTGGAGGTCCGCGTCCAGGGTAACGACATAGCTGCCCCGGGCCTTCTGGAAACCCGTTGCCAGCGCGGCGCTTTTGCCGTAGTTCCTCCTGAAGGAACATACGGACACGTGCGACGGGTCCGCCCCATGCATGGCTTCTAGCGCCCCCAGTGAGCCGTCCGTCGAGCCGTCGTCTATGAATATCAGCTCGTATTCCATGCCCATGGACGTGATTACCTCCGTGAGCCTCCTGTGCAGCTCCGGCAGGCTGTCCACCTCGTTATAGAGCGGTATGACGACCGATATGTCCATTTTCCTCTACAAAATCCCCAGTATAGACTTGATCTTAAGCAGCCAGACCACGAACAGGGCCTCGAACACTATCCCCTTGTTCATCTTGGAGTGGCCGCGCGCCCTCTCCGTGAATACTATCGGTATCTCCTTAAGCCGGAACCCCTTCCGCTGGCAGAGGAAGTTCACTTCTATCTGGAAGGAGTAGCCGTCCGAGTGTATCTTGTCCAGGTTAAGCGACTCGATCACCTTCCGCCTGAAACACTTGTACCCGCTGGTGCAGTCAAGGAGCCTCAGGCCCGTTATCATCCTGGTGTACATGCTCGCGGAATACGAGAGCATAAGCCTCTTTATGGGCCAGTTGAGTATCCTGACGCCGCCCACGTAGCGGGAGCCTATCACCACGTCGCACTCCTCGGCAGCCTTCAAAAAATTCGGGATCTCCGTCGGGTCGTGCGAGTAGTCCGCGTCCATCTCCATGACATAGTCGTACCCCCTCTCGATGGCGAAACGGAACCCTTCGATATACGCGGAGCCCAGTCCCATCTTCCCGGGCCGGTGCAGTACGAAGACCCTTCCGGTCAGTTTCGCCAGCTCGTCCGCGACCTTCCCGGTCTCGTCGGGGGAGTTGTCGTCGACCACCAGCACGTCCGTCATGGCCGAGATGCGCAGCACCTCGTCCACTATCCGGCGGATGTTCGTCAGCTCGTTATATGTCGGGATGACCACGAGTGCGCGCATTTTATTTCCTGCACACGCCGATTATGTCCAGCGCCCTTTCGGGGTTTTGATTGACGAAGCTGAAGTCGTCCACGGTAATCCCGGCGGCATCGCCCATGATGCCTTCCGTGCGGCTGTTGACCGCGTCGAATGCGAGCCTGTAGAGCGGCCTGATGAAGCGGCGCGGCACGAACCGCCTGAGCCTGAAGAAGTCTATCGCCAGTATCTTCTTGGCGAACCGCTGCTCCTCGGCCTTCAGCTTCATATAACGCTCGCTGCCCATGAGCCCCCAGACCATGACGTTCGGGAACACCCTGCCCAGGGCGCGGTCGAGCTCCTGGGCCGAGAACTCCTTGTAGTGATACGGGTTCACGCCGTCTATCATCATCTTGCGGTTCGGGGTCGCGAATATCGCCGTCCCGCCGGGCTTTAAAACGCGGGCGGACTCCCTTATGAAATGCATGTAGTCCTTCACGTGCTCGAGGGCCTGCGAGCTGATGACCACCTCGAACGAGCCGTCCGGGAAGGGCAGGCTGACGGCGTCGCCCTTGAGGAAATAGAGGTTGCTTCGGACGTATTTCTCCCTCGCGTGCTCGACAAGCGCCAGGATGACGTCCACGCCCGTTATCTCCCGCGCCACCTCGGACAGGTAATACGTGCCGTAGCCCTCTCCGAACCCGATTTCCAGCACCTTCCTGTCCGCGACGTACCGGCGGAAAAAGCCGTATGCGGCCATGTGGCGCATGAATAGCGGCGTTATGTTGTCGTGCTCCGGGCTTATGACCTCGCCCGTAACGTCTATCGGTTCCGTCATCGGCTCTTTTTTGACACTCCCTTTAGGTAGAGTGGCGACAGTATGGCGGCCATCAGCGCCAAGAGCGTGACAAGGGTCACCGCCGCGCCCAGCCTGAAATATAAAGGCTCAAAAGACATGACGACGGTATGCTCTCCCTTCGGCACCATGAGGCCCCGGAGCAGGTAGTCCGTCCTGTATATCTTTGTCTTGACGCCGTCCACGTACGCGTTCCAGCCGGGGTACCATATCTCCGAGGCCACCATGAACGCATCCGCCGGGGCCGATACCTTGAACTCGACCTTGTCCGGCCTGTAGTCCATAACGTCCACCCTCTGGGCGGAGAGGTCCGCGGGAGCGGGCGGAGATTTCACCTCCTCCGCAACCAGCGCGCCCGCGAACGGGTTGAAGCCGGGTGCCGGGACGATATCCAGGGCCTGCTCGTCGTCGCCGAGCGTCGAGACGCTGCTGACGAGCCACGCGCGCCTAAGCGCCCCCTTGTTCCGGTAAAAGAACATGTCGGAGTCGCTTATCAGCTCAAACCGGTCGAGTAAGGCCTTCCTCATCCCCTCGTCGGGTATGGCCCGGAAATCGTATTGAAGCTCCTTCGGGAGCATCAGGTACTTCGCGTCAAGTAAAGTCAGGAGCGGGCCGTCTAAGGTCACGCGGTCGAGCGCCTTCTCGTAATAGGACAGCGGCACCGCATGATAGCCGGTCATGCTCTGTATCCCCTGGTAGAGGAGCTCGTTGTTGGTGACCAGAGAGAACACCCGGAACGGCTCTTTATCCGCCTTGAGCGTCTCTATCTGAGGCGTCACCTTGAAGTACGACTCACTGAGGGAAGAGACGGGAATCGTCTTTATAAAGTCCCAGCCCACCGGCCACAGCTCCGCCAGCACCATCACCGAGAGTATCAGGGCGATATATTTTACCTTGAGAAGCCCCTTTCTGTAAACAAAAAGAATGGCCACGGAGAGTGTGAGCATCAAGGCGAAGAAGTAGAGGTTCCGTCCGAAGAAGAGCACCCGCTCGGATAAGTCGGCGAACTCACCCCAGAGCATCTGCCGGACGAGGTCGAACCCTATCAGCCATTCGCCCGTAGCACCGACGTTCCTGCCTATTAAATATGCGGCGGCGAAGACGCAGGCGGCGATTGCCGCGCCCACGTAGATAAGGACCATAAAACCCTTCCCCGCCCGGCCGCGCCCCTGGACTAAGTACTCCGTGCCGAACGCCGCCATCACCGCGCCACATATAGGTATCATTATCATAATGGCGTAAGGCACCCGGAATATCGAGAAGCCCGGGACGTATTTGTAAATCAGCGGGTACAGCGGGTTAAACCCGCCCATAGCCAGGAACATGCTGAGGAGCGCGAGGCCCAGGAAGAACCAGGTGTATCGGTTCCTCACGAATATTATGCCGATGAGGGCCAGCAAAATCCCTATCACGCTGAAGTAGTCAACCGAGAGCCTGAGTCCTATCCTGCCCCGGTAGAAGATATCGCTGGTATTAGGTGTGGTCGGGCCGTAGTCCTTGCCCCAGCCGAACGGGTCCCTGAGCGCCAGATACAGCATGTCCTCCGGCGGCTGCGAAAAAGACGTCGCGAACTCATAGGAGGAAGCGCCCGTAATGCCGCCCGCCCGGTGCGTATAGCCCTTGTATTCCCATGCGGGGAAGAGTATGACCGAATAAAGGAGCGCGCCTAGGGCGAACGCCAGGACAAACCCGGCCGCGCTTTTGGCCGCCCAGCTCAGGCCCTTTTTCCTGAAGTCGGCCGCCAGGTTGTATAAAAGGAAGAGCAATAGCGCTATCCCGCAGTAGAACATTATCTGGATATGTCCCGCATAGAACATCAGCCCGACCATCAGCCCCATGATGGCCATGTTGTAGAGCATGCGCCCCTTCAGCGCCCGGTCGAGGAACAAGAGCGCGATCGGCAGCCATGTCATGGTGAATATCTTCCCGCCGTGGCCAGGATATACGAGGGATATCAGGTGCGCGTTGAACATGAAGAGCAGACCGCCCACGAAGGACGCCTGTCGCGACAGCCCGAGCTGCCTTGCGAAACAGAAGAAGAATATACCCATGAGGGTGAAATGCAGGACGTACTGGTACCCCATAGCAAACTCGGTGGACATGAAGAAGTATATCCAGCTGAGCGGATAGAATATGTGGAAGGAGAAGCTCGCCAGGAGCGGCATGCCGGACATGATATACGGGTTCCAGAGGGGCACGGCGCGGTTCTCGAATATCTCCCTCATCCCCATTACCTGGATGGGGTAGCTCTGGTTAAGGGTGTCCGTGCCGAATACCATCTGGCCGGGGACAAAAAACTTATAAAAAAAGATATGCGCCAGGATGGCGTAAAAGACAAAGTAAGTCAGATCCCTGTCCAGAAGCCCCCGGGATGATTTTTTCCCCTTTGCGTTCACTTAATTCACTCAGCCCTTTCTTGGATCTCGTCCTTACGGCAAACCGCGTCTCGAACATCCCCCCGCTACCGCCGGTATTTAAGCCCCGTCAGCGCTCGCCATCGCTATGACTCCGCCTCCGCGAGGATGACGAACCTCGTCGCCAGAAACTCCGGCCAGAGCCCCAGTGCAATCTTCGGGATATGCGTCGCCGCTGGCTTCGAGCCGAGCAAACGGTAGCCGGATTTTATGAAAAGCCGCTCTCCGGTCTTCCTGGTGAAGAAACGGAGGTGCGTTCGGTCGAGGATGCCCGTCTCGGTGTATTCGAATCTGCCAGCAAGGAGACCGAGCCGCACGCGGAAGTTCGCGACGTTCGGGAGCGAGGCGATTACCATGCCTTTTTTCTTCAGCAGCGGCTTTATCCTCTCAAGCACCGCCTCCGGGTGCACGAGGTGCTCCAGCACGTCGGCGAAAACTATGTAGTCGTAGGGCCCGTTAAAATTGATGCCTTCTTCCTCGATGCTCCCGCAGGTTACCCGGTCAAGCTTTTTTGCCGCCTCTTCCGCCGCTTCATGATCCATCTCTATCCCGTCCACGGAAGAGCCGCGCGCCTTGATGGCCATGCCCAGATTCCCGGTATCGCAGCCGACGTCAAGCACCCTGCTCCCGGCGGGTATCAACGATATGATCCTCGAATAGACGCTCACTCGGCTAGCGTTTTCGACCGGGAAATCATACCTCAAACTCATTGCTTCCCAAGCTCCACGCGCCTCAGCATTATGCTACCCGTAAACTCCGCCTTCGCGCCCGTCCTCAGGCCTTTCACGGCCCCCCAGAGGAAACCGGCCCCGTAGCCCAGGTGCAGCACGAGGAGCAGGAAAGGCATCAAGAAGATATATAAGGGGTTCCTTGCCCTCGCAGCGGCGGCGGCCGAAAAAAAGAGGTTGGCGGCGATATATATAAATGCCGGGATAAGATAAAAGAGGTTATTTATAAACAGTAGGCTTGCCGCATAGAGCAAAAACAGCGCCGGGACGAGGTGCAGGGGCCTGAAACCCCCGGGGTGGGCGTAGTTCTGGTCCATCCTGCCGCGCCCGTACGTGAATACCTGCCTCATGTACGCCTTCAGGCTCGGCCGCTGGCTCCTATAGAGGAACGCGTCCGGCACATAGAGGAACACGTGGCCCTCCGCCTGGAGGCGGTTCATCAGCTCGTTCTCCTCGTTGGGGTACAGTTTTTCATTAAAGCCGCCCGCGCCCAGGAAAACGGACTTCCTGAAGGCTAAATTTGCCAGTATAAGGTCGTTTTCGGTGGCCTTCCTCTCCGTGCCGACCTTGCAATAGCGTGCGCGGATGGTCGCGCCCCCGAATGCCGAGGACAAAGCTAAGCCGAACCCTTTCCGAAGGAAACTGTCGGTTTCGGGCGTTATTATAGGGCCGCCGACCGCCGATATTTTTTGGTTATTAAATCGTTCAGCTATTATGCCAAATAGCCCCGGAGTGACCATCGAATCGTCGTCTAAAAAATACAGGATATCGCCCCCGGCCTCGGCAGCGGCCCTGTTCCGCTGTACGGAGGGCTGCCTGCCCTCGGCTATTATGACCTCCATGCGCCCCGGAGGGTAGTCAAGGCCCCTGAGCGCCTCAAGCGCCCGGACTTTTCCGCCCGGTTTTACGGGTATGATGACCGAGATGAAAGGGAGGTCCACGGGTTTCTCCAATTTTTTCTTAAATCGTGTTATGTTAGCACAACTTGCCCGTTTCATTCAAGTGAATATTGCCGTTGACTTGGCCTCTTTCATCGGCTATATTGGCGAAATGCGGATATCCGGCGGAGACTCGAAGGGGCGGCAGATAAAGTCGCCCAGGCACGGGGGGTTGAGGCCGACATCGGACAAGGTGCGGGAGGCGCTTTTCTCCATCCTCGGCCAAAGGGTCGAATCCGCCGTTTTTCTGGAGCTTTTTGCCGGTACCGGCGCCGTGGGTATCGAGGCGCTGTCGCGCGGGGC
>Ga0187848_10003111_pt1 | contig 12469 bp, 9 predicted proteins | sample June2016WEW_4_40_FD_132424 | JGI IMG/M metagenome (GOLD analysis project Ga0187848, IMG submission 132424) | Peatland microbial communities from SPRUCE experiment site at the Marcell Experimental Forest, Minnesota, USA - June2016WEW_4_40 | ecosystem: Environmental > Terrestrial > Soil > Wetlands... | reverse complement strand
TATCCCACTCATACGCCTCGACGCCGCGCCCCACTTGCAAAAATGCGCTATAACCAGTTGACGAGCGCCGCACGCGATTGTCAATACAACCAAGCGCTCGACAGCCGCGTCATAGCTTCCGGATCGCCGGAGATGGCAGGTGCACTCGCCGTCTTCCATCGAATGCTCCTTCGCTGAGGTGGTGACCGATGAAAAATCTGGTGATGATGCTCATGGCAATGGGCTTGCTGTATTGCGCGGCCCCATATGGAAGGACGGCCCCGCTGCCCAACGCGACCACGACGGACAAGCTTGCAAACGCCAAGGCGAATGAGGAGAAAGGAGACCTGGCGCGCATTCACGACGATTATGAGCAGGCCGCTTTCTACTATCGCAAAGCCCTGCGCGTCGACCGTCAGAATGCCGATCTCTATAACAAGCTGGGCGTGGCCGAACTCAAGTCGGGCAATAGGGGTTCTGCGCACAAATCCTTTGAGCTTGCCGTGAAATACAACCCCCAGGACGCTGTTGCGCTGAACAACCTTGGGGCCACAGCCTGCCTGGACCGGAAGTACAAGCTTGCCGTCGGCTACTTGAAACAGGCGCTGGCACTGGATGAGCCGCAAGCCCCTACCCACATCAACCTGGCGGAGGCATGGATCGGCCTGGGCCAGACAGATCGCGCCATGACGGAGTACGCGCGGGCCCTCGAACTGGACCCCGATGCCCTCAGCGAGAACGAGAATGGGACCCTGGCGAGGGTCAGCACGCCGGAACAGCGCGCGCGCGCTGCCTACGTCATTGCCAAATCGTATGCCAGGCGCGGCAACCTCGAAGGCGCCCTGGAGTATCTGCAAAGGGCCAAAGAGGGCCGCTATCCCGATCTGGCCAAAGTCTATACCGACCCGGAGTTCGCCCCGCTCTGGAAGGACCCCCGTCTGGCTAAGATCATCAAGCGATAGACAATCCTCAGCGTGGCGCTGGGTGCCACAGAAACCCTACCGCAACGCCATCCGCCGGCTCTCCATTGCGGCGAGATAGGGCCGCGCCTTCTCCAGCGCCCCCTCCGCCGTCAGGCCGTACTTCTGGCGCAGTTGCTCCAGCTTGCCGTGCTCGATGAACTGGTCCGGCCAGCCGACGCGCACCACCGGAACGTCGAGTTCAAGCTCACTCAGCGCCTCCAGCACCGCCGAGCCGAAGCCTCCGGCCAGCACATGGTCCTCCAGCGTCACCAGCAGCCCGCAGCGGCGCGCGTACTCCGCCACGCACTCGCAGTCGATGGGCTTGGCAAAGCGCGCATTGACGACCGCAGCCGAGAATCCCTCGCGCCGCAGCATCGCGGCCAGCCGCACGGCCTCGGGAAGCATTGCGCCCAGCGCGAAGATGGCAACGTCGTGGCCGTCCTCGATCACCTCGGCCACGCCAATCTCCAGCGCCCGGGGCTGCGCCTTCACCGGAACGCCCGGCCCCGCGCCGCGCGGGTAACGGATGGCCACCGGCCCCGGGTGCAGCATCGCTGTGAACATCATGTCGGCCAACTCGTCCTCGTCCTTGGGAACCATGTGGACGATGTTGGGCAGGCTGCGCAGATAGCTGATGTCGAAGAGCCCGTGGTGGGTCGGCCCATCGTCGCTGGAGAGCCCGCCGCGGTCCATGCAGAAGACCACCGGAAGGTTCTGCAGGCACACGTCATGCACAATGGGGTCGAACGCGCGCTGCAAAAACGTCGAGTAGATGGCGCAGAACGGCTTGTATCCCTTGGTCGCCATGCCCGCGGCGAAGATCACCGCGTGCGCCTCCGCGATGCCCACATCGAAGTAGCGCGTCGGATGGCGCGGCCGGAAGAGGTCGAGCCCGGTGCCGCTGGGCATGGCCGCCGTAATGGCTACAATCTTGTCGTTGTCGTCGGCCAGTTTGCAGAGCGTCTCGGCGAAGACCTCCGAGTAGGTCTTCTGCCCGGCAGACTTGGTCTCGCCCGTCTCCGGATCGTACGGCCCCAGCCCGTGGAACTTCTTCTGCTTCTCCTCCGCGGGCTGGAAGCCGCGCCCCTTCTGGGTGATCGCGTGCAGCATCACCGGCTTGTTCTGCTGCTTCAGGAACTTGAATGTCTCGATCAGCAGGGGAAGGTTGTGGCCGTCCACCGGCCCGTAGTAGCTGAGGCCGAACTCCTCGAAGAGCATTCCCGGCCCGATGAGCCCCTTGGCCGCCTCCTCCGCCTTGCGCGCCATCTGCCGGACGGCCTTGCCGCCGAAGCGCTCCAGCATCGTGGCCGCGCGGTCGTGCATCGCGGCAAGCGTCGGATTGGTCACCATCTTGTGGAAGTACTGCGCGATGGCGCCCACGTTCTTGTCGATCGACCATGCATTGTCGTTCAGCACCACGATCAGCCGCCGGGTCTGCGCTGCGATGTTGTTCAGCGCCTCGAAGGAGATGCCGTTGGTGAACGCCGCGTCCCCGCAGAGCGCGACGATGTGCTCCTTGCCGCCCGACATATCGCGCGCCACGGCCATGCCCAGCGCCGCGCTGAGCGCCGTGCCCGCATGGCCCGCGCCGTAGCTGTCGTGCTCGCTCTCGCTGCGCAGCATGAAGCCGTTCAGCCCGCCCGGCTGGCGGATGGTCTCGAAGCGGCGATTGCGCCCGGTCAGCATCTTGTGGACGTACGCCTGGTGGCTCACGTCGAAGACGAAGCTGTCGCGCGGCGTGTCGAAGACGTAGTGCAGGGCCAGCGTCAGCTCCACCACGCCCAGGTTGGGGCCAAGGTGCCCGCCGGTCTTGGCCACGCCAACGATCAGCCGCTCGCGGATCTCTTCGGCAAGTTGAGTCAGTTGCGGAATGGTCAGCCGCTTCACGTCCGCCGGAGACTCAATCCCGCTCAACAGCTCTTCCATGCTCATCCTGTCTGAAGCTGGCGCCTGCCATGCGACATGCGTTTTTGCAGAAGCCACAGCCCTCAAGTATACCAATCCGTTGGATGCTCCCCGCGGCCGTCGAATCCACTCCGTTCCAATCCGCTGCATCCACAACGCTTCAGGCCCCTGAAGTACCACGCGCTTCCCCCAAAAGTGCCAGTGCCGAATCCCCACCCATCCCTTACCATCGGGGGGTAATATGATCGCCACATTGGAAAAACGCGAAGTTACGCGCAGTGAAGCCCTGCGGATCGAGACCCTCGACCGGTACGAGATCCTCGGCGCTGTGTCCGACCCCGCCGTCGACGACCTCGCGGAGCTGGCGGCAAAGGCCTGCAACACCACCGTCGCCGGGGTCTCGTTTGCCACCGACCGCATCTGGGTCTACTCCCGCTACGGCATCCGCGAGACCGAGCTGCCCCTGGGCAGCCTGCCCTCCGTGCCTCCGCTACGCAGCCAGGGCGTGTACGAGATCTCCGACACCACCGAACACCCCGCCTTCTCTCCCGGTGGGGTCCTGCTCGGCGGCCGCACCTTCCGCTTCTATGCCGACGCTCCGCTGATCACGGCCTCCGGGGTGCGCATCGGCTCGCTCTTTGTCCTCGACACACCAGCGCGAAGGCTCACCCCCCTTCAGACTCAGACCCTCACCGTGCTGGGGCGGCAGGCGATGGCCTCGATCGAGCTCAGCCACGCCCTGCGCCAGATGGAGCGCGTGGCCCGCGCGCGCCAGCGAATCGAGTCCGCGCTCACGGTCGAGCGCAACTTCGTCTCCACCGTGCTGGACACCGTCGACGCCCTGGTCGCCGTCTTCGACACCGCCGGCCGCATCGTCCGCTTCAATCGCGCCTGCGAGGCCGCCTCGGGATACAACTTCCCCACCCTGGTTGGACGTTACCTCTGGGACAAGCTCATCCCCCACGCCGATGTGCCCGCAGCCATGCATCACTTCGAGCGTCTGCGTGCCAACGGCTCTCCCGCCGCATTCGAGAACCAGTGGCTGCACCGGGACGGAAGCCTGCGCCGCATCGCATGGTCGGCCTCGCCGCTCTTCGACGACCAGGGCCATATCAACTTCATCATCGCCACCGGCATCGACGTCACCGTCGAGCGCGAGGCCGAAGAGACTCTGCGCGAGAGCGAAGCGCGCTATCGCCAGCTCGTCGAAGGCTCGCTCGGCATGGTCTGCACCCACGATCTGCAGGGCCTTGTGCTCTCGGTCAACACCCACTCCGCGCAGAGCGTAGGCCGTACCCGCGAAGAAGTGGTCGGCCATCGGCTCTCCGAGTTCATTCCCGAAAGACTCCACGCATCCTTCGACAGATACCTCAGCGACCTCGCTCTGAAGGGCGAGGTCCAGGGGCTGCTCCACCTGCGCCACACCGACGGCGGCGTGCGCATCGTCGCATACCGCAACAAACTCATCCAGGCCCCCGGGCGCGACCCCTATGTGCTCGGTTTCGGCATCGACATCAGCGAGCAGGTCCGCACCGAAGACAAGCTGCGCGTCCTGATGCGCCAGTCGAACTCCGTCCTGGAGTCCGTCGGCGACGGCATCTTCGGCATCGACCTGGACGGCAACTGCACCGTCGTCAACCCCGCCGCCGCACAGATGCTCGGTTTCAAACCCGACGAACTCCTCGGCCGCAACATGCACGCGCTCATCCATCACACGCGCGTCGACGGCAGCCCCTACCCCGAGGAAGAGTGCCCCATTCAAAACTCCATCCGCGACCTTGACACCGTGCGCATCTCCAATGAAGTCTTCTGGCGCAAGGACGGCACCAGCTTCCCGGTCGAGTACGTCGCCCGTCCCCAGATCGAAGTCGAGCCCGAAGCCCCACCCAAGATCGAGCCCAAAGTCGAATCCGGAATCCTGCTCGCAACCAAGCCCGAGGTCCAGCCCGCAGTTGAGCCCGAGATCGATCCCGCCCCAACGGACGCAAAGCCCGCGGGCAAGGCCGTCGGCGTTGTCGTCGCCTTCACCGATACCACCGAGCGCCGCACCCTCGACCGCATGAAGGACGAGTTCATCTCCACCGTCTCGCACGAGCTGCGCACGCCGCTGACCTCGCTGCGCGCCGCCCTCGGCCTCATCACCGGAGGCTCGCTCGACACCCGCCCGCAGAAGCTGAAGCAGATGCTCGAGATCGCCGCCGGAAACACCGACCGCCTGGTCCGCCTGGTCAACGACATCCTCGAACTGGAACGCATCGGCTCCGGCAAGGCGGAGTTGCACTACACCATGTCCTCGGCCGACGACCTCTTCCGCCGCGTCGCCATCCTGCAGCAGACAGACGCCTCCAAGGCCCAGATCCGCATTACCTTCAACTCCCACGGCGTCAACGTCTGGGCCGACCCCGACCGCATCCTGCAAACCCTCACCAACCTCGTCTCCAACGCCATCAAGTTCTCCCCGCCAGGCACGGAAATTCACCTGCGATCGCGCCGCACCGATGCCAACGAGGCCGAAATCCAGGTCCGCGACCAGGGCCGCGGCATCCCCGAAGACAAGCTCGAAAGCATCTTCGAACGCTTCCACCAGGTGGACGCCTCCGACTCCCGCACCATGGGAGGCACCGGCCTCGGACTCGCCATCTGCCGCTCCATCGTCGCCCAGCATGGAGGCCGCATCTGGGCCACCAGCATCGTCGGCAAGGGTTCAACCTTCCACTTCACCCTCCCCACCCGCCCCGCCAGCAACCTGCTCTAGTTCCAGGTCGCCTGCGCGTCCGTCGTCTTTATCGCAACTCGACGCGCACCGTCGCGCCGTCTCCGTTCACAAAGGAGACCTCGCGGCTGATCATCGAGACCCTCGGATTGTACTTCCCTTTGTGCCTTCCGCTGTTGCCGGTCCAATCCATCGGAATGGTTGCGGCGCGGTCTGCATCTGTGAGGCACACCATCCAGCGCAGGCAGATGAGGCGCACCGGAGTCCCCGGCGCCTTGTTCCAGCCCTGCACCAGAATGCGGTACGCCCCCGGCTCCGCTTCCTGCCACAGCAGCACGTCGCCGGTGGCGTTGACAAAGACCTGCACTCCGCTCTGCCTCCCATCCTTGCCGCTGCCTTGCAACAGGCCGAAATCCATCCCCTGCAACAGGCCGGAAACCTTACTTTGCACTTGATCGGCCTTTGCCGCCTGCATCACGCCGGAGACTCCGTTCTGTAGTTGTCCGGTCGCCTTGCTGCCTTGCAGCAGCTCGGCCGCTGCATTCTGGCGCTGGCCGCTCTCGCTCGGCACGGGGCTGCCGCTTGCGGCCGGCACGATCACCGCGCCGCTTTGGATCTGTTCATCCATTGCGCTTTGCAGCGATTCGGTCACCACGCCCTGGCTCTGGTTGGCCCCGCCGCTCTGCCGCGGACTGGACTTGCCGCTCGGGGGAACTTCGGACCTGCCACTTGCTCGCGCGTCGGACCTCCCACTCTGGTTCATGCCGGACTTGCCGCTTTGACGCGCGTTGGTTATGGTGACCGCCGCCAGCGGGTCGCGCACATAGATGCGCCGCCGATTTACCGCGACCAGCGCCAGCACAACCAGAAGCATCAGCAGCAGTATCTTCTTCACACTTACCTCAACCTGCAACTCACTTCTTGTCCTTCTCCTCGTGGTACTCCTGCTCGGTGTTGATCTCCCACAGCGCCTGCTTGTCCACCGAGCCCGCCGCCAGTCCATCGACCACATGCATCGCCGTCAACATGCTGTGGTCCTGGTTGTTGTACTTGTGCATGCCGTTGCGTCCCACCAGAAAGAGGTTGTCGATGCGGTTGGTGAACTCCTTCAGCTCGTCGAAGCGATCGTAGGTGCCGAAGTACGCGGGGTAGGTCTTGGGAACGCGCACCACATGCGCGTCGGTGACATCCGCCGCATTGAGGATTCCGATCTTCGCCACCTCGCCAATCGCGAACTTCTTCAGGTCGTCGTCGGCCATCTTCCACAGATCGTCCGTCTCGTAGCAGAAGTACTCCAGCCCGATCCACACCTTCGCCGGATCGCGCACCAGGTACGGGCTCCAGTTGTTGAAGAGCTGCAACCGTCCCAGCAGCACATCCGGCTCCTGAATGTAGATCCAGGTGTCCTTCAGCAGGCCGCCGTCGGGCTCGGTCACCTTCAACCTGTCCACCAGCAGGCCAACGGTGATGAAGTCGCGGTACTGCAGCCCATCGCTGACCTCAAGAACATTCGCAGGGACCGGCGTCTGCATCGCGCGCAGCAGATCGCGCATGGGCATGGTGGAGAAGAAGAAGTCTCCCGCGAAGGTTCTGCGCTCGCCGTTCTGGCTGACGGCTTCGATGGAAGCGACTCGCAGCGTCCCTCCGTCCGCGAAGTTGAGTCGCTCCACCTTCCAGCCCATGTGGATCTCGCCGCCCTTCTGCCGGATGAGGTCGGCGACGTGCTCCCATAGCTGGCCGGGGCCGAACTTCGGGTACATGAAACGCTCAATCAGCGATGTGTCGGTCCCCTTCTGGGCCAGATCGCCGCCCTCGCTCCTCGCGCGAAACATCTTCTTCACGAAGTGCTTGACCGCGGTTGTCAGCGAGAGCCCCTTGATGCGTTGCGCGCCCCAGTCGGCGGAGATCTCGTGGCAGGGCGTGCCCCAGACCTTCTCGGTGTAGCTCTTGAAGAACGTCAGGTAGAGTTCGCGGCCGAAGCGGTTGATGAGGAAGTCTTCGAGGCTCTTCTCCGGCCTGATCTGGCGCACGCGCGAGACGGCGTAGCTCGTCCCGACGCGCACCATGCGCACCACGCCGAGGTTCTTCAGCGTGTTGGCGGTCAGCGTAATGGGATAGTCGAAGAACCGCCGCAGATAGTAGATGCGGCTGCGGCGCGGGCGGATCAGCATCACCAGGTCGGGGTTCTCGGGCTCGGGAACCGCGACCGTCTCGTCGACGTCTTCAACAGGCTCTTCGTCGATGCAGACCCTGGACTGGTCGGCATCGGCCTTGTCTTCATCTATTTCATCAAGTCTTCTAAGCTGTTCCTTGCCTTGCTCTGTGATGTAGAACCAATGGTCGTTTATTTTCTGAAGGTCGGCCTGAGTGGCAACAAACTGTTGAAGTTCATCAGATGTCTCATACGCTTTGACATTCTTGTCTGCGATGCATTTCATGAGCGCGTGTTCAATCTGCCGTCGATACGTCGAGTCGTCGACGCCGCCCAGCCATTTCGTGACATCGTGGACAATCATTTCGATTTCTTCGAAGTCGTCGGCAACAGCTTGTAAGACCAGGCGACTGAGCTCTTCAGTATCGTTGGTCATACTGTTCTGTCTTGATTCAGAGGATTCCGCCGTATGCTGCAGCGGCCCCAGCCCGCGCAGCGGCGGCTCCTCGTGCAGGTGCGCGGGGACGGTCACCACCCGCCGCTTGCCCTGATAGCTGATCTCGGCTGGCTGGCCCGACGCATCTGGCGCTTTGGTCGCATCGGGCGGGTTCGCGACGGACTCCGGGGTTGGCTCGCCCGGCACGGAGAGATCGGGCGGCATCAGCTCCATCCACCACTGCATGACGCGGTCGCTCTTGGAGAAAAACCGGTGGCCGCCGATGTCCATGCGGTTTCCCTTGTAGCGGACCGTCCGCGAGATGCCGCCAATCTCCTCGCTCGCCTCCAGAATCACCGGCACAATCTCCGTGCGTCGCAGCAGCTCGAGCCCGGCCGTCAAGCCCGCCGGCCCAGCCCCAATAATGACCGCCTTCTTCGCCATCCGAGCCCCTGCTCCCTCAATACTGGGTTGCCGATGTGAGTTTAGCAGGATGAGAAGGGGCGGAACCGCGGCGAACCACAGTCGGCACCGCGCACCGCAGATTAAGGAGTTGTCATTCTGAGCGCAGCGAACGGGGTCCCCGGCCAGCTTGCTGGCTGGGGCAGGAAGAATCCCCGTATTTCGTCGTTGTCTGTTTCGTAACTGAGGTCGGACCTCATAGTTTTTATGACAGTCTCTGAGAGGAATCCGCGCGCGAAACGTCTAAGATGGAAAGGGCCTTTGCGGTCGAGCGCGGCGGCGCTCTTCGCAGGCGGTTGGTGATGCGGTCCTATGGCTGAGTTTGTAGTCCGATTGGCGGATGAGCGTGGCCGTGTGCAGGAGCAGACGCACACAGCGGCCACCGAAGAAGAGCTGCGCGCGCGGTTCACACAGGCGGGATACTACGTCTACTCGGTGAAGGCGCGCGGCCTGCTGGCGGGCGCAGGCAAGACCAAGAAAGTCAAGCTGGAGACCTTTCTCGTCTTCAACCAGCAGTTCCTCACGCTGATCCGCGCCGGCCTTCCCATCCTCGGCTCCATCGAGCTGCTGGCGCGCCGCCAGAAGCTGCCCCACTTCCGCGCGCAACTGGAGGACGTCGCTACCCGCGTCAAGAACGGCGAATCCATCTCCGAGGCATTCGTCGCGCAGGGCGGATTTCCCGTCGTCTACACCACCACGCTGCTGGCGGGCGAGCGCTCCGGCAACCTGGAAGAAGTTCTGCAGCGCTACCTCGACTTCCAGCGCGTCTCGCTCACCTTCCGCAAGAAGCTCCTCGCCAGCCTCATCTATCCCGCCGTGCTGGTCTGCATGGTGATCGCGCTCTTCATCTTTCTCATCACCTTCGTCGTCCCCCGCTTCGCCGAGCTGTACGAGCAACTGGGCACCAAGCTGCCCGCGATCACGACGTTTCTGCTGGCGCTGGGCACAAACGCGCAGAGCTACGGCGTCTATGCCCTCGCCGCGCTGGCGCTGCTGGTCTTTCTCTTCGTCCGCTGGATCAAGACGGACGCGGGCGCGAACATGGTGGACCGCGTCCGCATCGGCCTGCCGCTGATCGGCCCCGTCTGGCTGAAGTACCAGGTCGGGCTCTTTGCGCGCACCCTCGCCACGCTGCTCACCGGCGGCCTGCCGCTGGTTCCATCGCTGGAGACCGCGGCCCGCTCCATCGACAGCCGCCAGATCAGCAACGCCGTCTTCCGCAGCGTGGAGACGGTGCGCGAGGGCAAGGGCCTCTCCACCAGCCTCGCCGAGACAAAAATCTTCCCCGAGCTGGCCGTCGAGATGATCGAGGTCGGCGAATCCACCGGCGCGCTGCCCCAGATGCTGAACTCCGTCGCCGAGTTCTTCGAGGAGGACGTGCAGACCAACCTCACCGCCGCCATGAGCCTGATCGAGCCCATCATCCTCATCGTGATGGGATGCGTGGTGGTCACCATCCTCATCTCGCTCTACCTGCCCATCTTCAGCATGAGCGCAGGGGCCGGCGGCGGCGCACAGTAAGTTCGCCTGAACACTACACCGGCTGCACGACCGAATCGCGCCCGATGGCGATGACGAAATAGTTGGCCGTCGTCTCGCCGACGTTCTTCAGCCCGTGCATCACGTTGGACGCGGCAAACATCACTCCGCCCGGCCCAACCCGCTCCGGTTTGCCATCGTTGTCGAACTCCAGCGTGCCCTCACGCACCAGCATGAACTCCGAGTGCCGGTGCTGGTGCGGCGGATGAGGCATGTGCCCGGGCAGCAGCGTCGTCTCATGCAGCTCGACCGCCTCGCCGGTCGGCAGCGTGCCGCGGGTCACGGCGCGTGTCTCGCCGTTCGCGTTCTTCACCACGGGAAGTTCGTCGAAGCGAAAGGACCGCTGTGTGGAGAGCACCCGGCCGCCCGCTGGTCCTGGAGGGGGAGGGATGGCCATATTGTCCTGGGCCTGCGCTGGAGACTGCCCCTCGCCGGAGGCCACGGCGAGCGCTGCAAAGCTGGAAAGAGCGGCACAAAGTTCACGACGGTTTATGGGATTCATGCCGAAGATCGTACTCCGGCGGAGCAATCTTTGGCACGCGAAGGTGCGTGAACGCCACGCCTACCTGGCGTCGCCGCCGATGGCAACCACAAAGTAGCTTGCCGGAATGCCGCCCGCGTTCTTCACCGTGTGCTTCGTGCCGTATGCGACATAGAAGACGCCGCCCGGCCCCACATGCTCGCTGACCAGCCCGTTCGCGCTCTCGTGCTGGAACTCCAGCTCGCCCTCGCGCACCAGGATGAACTCCGTGTGCTGGATCGTGTGCAGCGGGTTGGGCTCGGCCTCGGCCATCTGCATCGACTGGTGCAGGCTCACGGTCTCGCCCGTGGCCAGCGTGCCGTGCACGATGTCGCGGCTCTCGCCGCCATTGGCCATGGTGCGCACCCCCATCTGGTCGAAGCCAAAGGCGCGCGAGTAGTAGAGCGAGTCGGAGGCCTTGGACGGCGTACCGGCAGCACCGGTGTTCTTCTGCAATGCCAGGGCCTCTGGCGCGCCCGCGCCGATGGCGGCCAGCACGGGAAGGGAGACACACAGATCGCGACGGTTTATTTTCTTCATGGCTGCAATCCTAACTCATGGAACTCATGCTCGACACCCTCTTCTTTTGCTCGCACCCTGAACCTAGTACCCTGAATCTTGAACATTGCGCCTCGAACCACGCGCCTCGAACCTTGGACCTCACGCCCTATGCATCTAACCGACTCCCACGCGCACCTCGACATGCTCTCCGGCGATCTGGTCGAGGTTCTGGCGCGCGCGCTGGCGGCGGGGGTGGGGACGATTCTGGCCATCGGCATCGGCGACGGGCCGCACCAGATGCAACGCGCTTTGGAGATTGCGAAAAAGTTCAGGGGTCAACCAGCCACGCCCGCGATCTACGCCAGCGCGGGAATCCATCCGCAGGAGGCGCATCGGGCGGACGCCGGCTCGCTGGCCAAGCTGGCGCGGCTGGCGGAGGACGAGCGGGTAATCGCCATCGGCGAGATCGGCCTGGACTACTACCACGTCGGCAACCCCGCGGCCGAGGTGCAGAAAGCCGCGTTCGTGGCGCAGATGCAGGTGGCCGCGGCGGCGCGCAGGCCGGTCCTGATCCACTGCCGCACCTCCGAGCTGGCCACGCCCGAAGCCAAGAAGAAGTTCGGCGCGGCCGACGCATGGGAGGAGTTGCTGGAGTTGCTCGTCGAACACTGGACGGCAAGCGGCCTGGGCGGCATTCTGCACTGCTTCTCCGGCACGGTGGAACAGGCGCGGCGCGCGCTCGATTTTGGATTTTATCTCTCGTTTGCCGGCAACCTGACCTACCCCAGGGCCGCCGGGCTGCGCGAAGTTGCGGTCTTCGCGCCCGCCGGCCGCATCCTCATCGAGACCGACGCGCCCTTCCTCGCCCCCATTCCGCATCGCGGAGAGCAGAATGAGCCCGCGCTGATGGTCCACACTGCGGAGTGCCTGGCCGGAGTGCGCGGGGTCTCGCTGGAAGAGATCGCGGCGCTTACCACAGCCAACTTCCATTGCCTCTTCCCCACCACCTCGGACCTGGAACCTTGAACCTCGAACCTGCAACTCTCAACCGTCTTATACTGTCCTTTATGGCATCCGACAACAGCTTCGATGTAGTCAGCAAGGTGGACCTGGCCGAGGTGAAGAACGCGGTCGACCAGGCGACCAAGGAGATCAACACGCGCTTCGATTTGAAGGACTCGAAGTCCAGGATCACGATCGAGGGCGCCGACGCCCTCCAGCTTGCATCGCAGGACGAGTACAAGCTGGAGGCGGTCAAAGAGATCCTGCGGCAGAAGCTGGTGAAGCGCGGCGTCTCGCT
>Ga0187848_10003108_pt1 | contig 12476 bp, 11 predicted proteins | sample June2016WEW_4_40_FD_132424 | JGI IMG/M metagenome (GOLD analysis project Ga0187848, IMG submission 132424) | Peatland microbial communities from SPRUCE experiment site at the Marcell Experimental Forest, Minnesota, USA - June2016WEW_4_40 | ecosystem: Environmental > Terrestrial > Soil >... | reverse complement strand
TGCGATCGAGCCACGCGCCTCAACCGCCGCAAGCAAGGGGCCCGCTTCTACCACTGGAAAAAACGCAAACGCTTGCCGCCGTTGAGGAAACAACTCCAAACCTGACATACACAGTCAAAGTAGTTGCCACCGACGAAGCCGTACTTCTTGAGTTCTTCGAGGACCATCGGTTGCTCGAACTTGTGTTCGATGAAGTAACCGACAGTACGCCGCTGCCCCGCCTGCTGAACCCTGATCCGCAGCTGCTCTGTGGAAAACGGCTTGGCGGTGAGCTTGGAGTAGGAGCCCGAAATGGAGACTCCGCACTCGATGTGGTAACGGCGGAACTGCCTCGGCGAGGTTGTGTCCACGGCGAGCAGGTCTATTTCGTACTGGCCTGCACACCGAATGTTTGGGATTGTGAACCACTGCTTCACGTAGCGGCAGTAGGACTCGACGATCTTCTCGGTGGTTTCCATCGGATAACGAGCCTCAAGGCATGGCGTGGTCAATCGCAGAACTGCCTCCACTTTAGCCAATTTTGTGGGCGAAGCAAACGGACGGATAGAAAACCTCCAAACACGGGCAGCTGGACGAGGAAGCAGCAACGTACAATGAAGGGGCCACTACCCGCTGACTCACCCTGCCGCCTCGTGCCAGCCGAGCATCGACGGGGACTCCGGATCGTGGGACTCGAAATTCAGCCGAGCCTGCTCGAAGCTCTTGGTGGCGTAGCAGTACTGGCACCCGAACAAACACGATTCGTACATGCCGATGTCCCGACTGGCTACGCATCCGCACGCCTTGCGCTGGCTAGGGTCCTTCGTCCCAGGAACCTCGATGCCGAACGCCTCGGCGATGACCCGGTTGTCCACGCACTTGCCGGGAAGGATGCCGAAGGGTCGCAAGTCCACCTCCTCGGAGCAGCTGACGATCTCCATCGCGTTCTCCCCCGCCAGTCCGGCGAGCCTGCGCATCAGCGGCCCGAACTCCTCGGCATCGCAAGTGCGTACTGCTGCCGGCGTCCCTTCCAGTTTCTTCAGCCGCTTTTCGATCTTTCGGTACATGTCCACGATGCTCACGACGACCCTGTGGGTATGGCCCCGGAGCGACTCGGCCAGCCGCTGGAAGTTCTCTTGGTGGAACGCCGGGGGCGTTAGTCCGGTAAAGACGATGGGGTCATAGCGCCAGGTCACGCGCTTCGGCCCCAGCCGGTCGGTGAGATCACGGAACGCCTCGACGGCGGTCGCAGCGGCGGGCGACTTGGCGTCGATCTCCCTCGGATACCCCAGGATCGTGAACTGGAAATAGTAGCGGTATCCTCGGGAGTCCAGCTCGTCGAGATACGGCATCAGGGGACGGGGGTTGCGGGTCCAGAACACGATCGCGTCCACGTCCTCCGGCTTGAGGGAGACCCAGGTCACCTGGTCCCGGTTGTACGGGTTTGCGACCGTGCAGTAGCCTTCCCTGAGGCGACGGACCATCCACGCCGCATAGAAGGCGGGGATGTCCGTCCTGCGGCTGGCGCTGATGATCATGGGTGGCACCGCTCACGCAACCGAGAGCGACGGGTAGCATTTCCGGTAGTAGTGTCCCTTGCGGCTCCGCAGCAGGTAGTCCAGCCAGCAGCCCGGCAAGTCGCCCCTCAGCACGAACGCTTCCTTGACCGACTCGTCGCCGTACTCCTCCAGCACCCGCCTGACGAACTTGGGGCTGATCGAGGGCGACTCGACGAGCCCACGAATCGAATCCGCCTCGTCTCCGGTCAAGCCCTCGCCCTTCTTCCTCAGCCCGGCGACGAGGGTCGTGAAATGCGACATGATCTCCTTGCCCTCGTCGGGGTTGAGGAACACGCCCAGCCCGTCCTTCTCATCCAGCAGGTCTTGCGGGAGCTTGATGTCCGGACGCCGCCCCTTCAACCCGTGTTTCCGGACAACCTCGTCCGCCTCCTCCCGAGGTCTTTGCTCCCATTGCCATCGCAACTCCTTCTGCCAGTCCGCCGCCATCGTCAAGCCGTCCGGATAGACGACCAGATCCTTGCCGGCGTGGAAGGCGAGCATCTTTTCGTGCATTTCCGCCATCCTCCCTCTCACCTGTGCCTCGTATTCCCTCGAGTACCGGCACACGATGGCGCTGCTCTGGCGTTTCATCATCTTCTTCAGGTCGTCGGCATCGACGTTCGAGGCATCGCCCACGAGTCGCTGTTCGCCCGACCAGTACCACTCTCCCCGCCACGGGACGAGGCTCCCGAAGACGACCTGCCCTGGCCTGAACGGATGCCGCCTCATGTCGATCCTGATCCGGTAGGGCTGGTCGTTGATGATGTTCACCGCTTGCAGCGCCTCGCTGCTGACCGTCACCAGCCTGTAGGACGCAGTGTGCCGCTCGTACCAGTTCCGCAAGTCCCTGCGGTTGTCGTCCGGGATGTCGAGGGCGCCGGCGAGGATGTCGATGGCTCCCAGCCCTGACCAGCGGGTGCATTCCCGGCAGACGAAGTCGTCGATGTGCGGGATGTCCGAGCCGCCGGGAGGCTGCTCCTCCATGTAGCGGGCGAACATCGTGCGGAACATGAAGGAGTGTGTGCCGAGCCAGACCAGCTTCCGCTTCACGTCCCATCCGTGGTCGTTGGAAGACTGGAAGAACGCCTTCACTCCCGAGTCCTTGGGGGCTTCGGCAAAGGCATCGGACAGGAAGGCGCTGGCGGCATCGGCGATGCGATGGAGATCCTGGTGTGTCGGCGCGATGGTCAGATTGTCGATGAGCGCCGGGTACAAGATCCAGAGGAAGTGGCGGAAGCGGTCGGCGTTCAGCCCGGAACCACCTTCTCCCGATGTCAGCGGGAGGGCTGCGCCGAAGAACTCGACGTTGTAGCGTTCGTATGCGACCCACACCCCAGTTTCGGCGTGGAGGTCTTCTGCGAAATCGACCAGGCTGTCGGCAAGTTCGCCGAGCGCCCCGGAGGGCAGACGGAGAGTGTCGTGGGCGAAGTCGCCCTGCGTCTCGGCGAGCACTCGCCGGAGTCGGCGTGCGATCTTAGAAAGATGCGAGTCGCCTTGCCCCTGGTATCCCTCGGGGTGATGAGCCGAGTAGTCAGCCATGATGATTCCTTTCCGTGGTGCCGCCTGGGCATTGTATCGGAGGTCTCGCCGGGTTGGCAATTGATCGAGCCCAAAAGCAACCGGCATCCGTCTCCCCTTGAAGCACAAAGTCCAAAGTGGCAGGCCGACGACGGCACTCGGACTACAATGGGTAAAGGTGCCAAAGTTCTGCGCTGCTGTGAACATTGCAGCTCCAGGACTCCGCTTACCGCCTCCTGGAGTCGTTCTTCTCATTTTCGGAGGTCACGCCGGTGCACATGACGCTCGACCTGGTGGCAGCATTCGTTCGCTGTCGCTACAACGCTTTTCTGAAACACGCGGGCGAGGCAGGAACGGTCACCGAATACGAAACCCTTGAAAGGGAGTTGGCCGACGAGTATCGCCGGCAGGGGCTTGCGCGGCTTGCTGAGGCATTTGTCCCCGGCGAGATCCTTGGCGATCCGGCATCCCTCGACGGTGCCTTGATGGGGCGCTGGCGGTTGGCGCTCAACATGCCGTGCGCCCCGGAACGAGGCTCGATCAGCTTCTCCGCCGTCGAGCGCACCGCGTCGGGACGCTCCGCCAGGCACGAGTATGCCCTTCTCGCCTTCTCGCCTGCCGCCAAACTCTCCAAGGACGAGAAGCTCACGGCAGCTGTCCTCGGATCGGCGCTCTCCGTTTGGCATGGCCTGACGGTCGCATGCGTCAAGATGATCTACGGTCCTCAGTTCTTGACCACGAGGCTCGTGCTGCTTGGCACCAAAGGACGGACGCGCCTGGGGAAGGAGGCGATAGCGACGCTTCACGACCTGGAGGCGACCGTCACTGCGGCAGCTCCACCCGCCTTGTGCCTCAATGACCACTGCGGGACCTGCGAGTACCGCGAGCGGTGTCGCAAGGACGCCGTGGACCGTGACGACCTGAGCCTTCTGCGCGGACTGCAACCGAAGGAGATCGAGGCGTGGAAGAGACGCGGCATCTTCACCGTCACGCAGCCTTCCCACACCTTCCGTGCGAAGACCATGGGACGCGGTTCCCAGTCTCCCAAGCGTCATTCCCAGCCGCTCCAGGCGATGGCGATCAGGGAAGGGAAGACGTACGTTCGCAAGCGACCGGAGATGCCATCCCAGCCGACGAGAGTCTACTTCGACGTGGAAAGCGTCCCCGACCAGGAATTCTTCTACCTGATCGGAGCAGTCGTGGCCAAGGACGGCACCGTCGTCCCGCACCGGTTCTGGGCGGACGACCGTCCAGGAGAGGAGGCGATGTGGCGGAGCTTCCTGGAGTTCCTGGCGGGGCTCGGTGACTTCACGCTCGTCCATTTCGGACGTTTCGAAAAGGACTTCGTTCGGGATATGCAGCGGCGCTACGGCGGGAAAGACGGAGACGACGAATGGCTCGTCTCTCGACTGTTCGACGTGCATGCCGCCATCCGCACCAACGTGTTCTTCCCGGTCTATAGCAACAGCTTGAAAGAGATTGCCGCTTTCCTCGGGGCCCAGTGGCAGGGGCCGGTGCGATCCGGAACGGACAGTATCGTGCGGCGGCACCGATGGGAGAGGATCAGGGACGAGCGTCTCAAGGAGGACCTCGTGCGGTACAACCGGGAGGACTGTCTGGCGGCCATGGCGTGCTTCGATCGTCTGGAGTCCATTTCGCAGGACGCCGGCGATACTGTCGCGGAACCGGGAGCCGCAGACGGACTTTCGGACGGCCACAGAGGTGGCTTCGGCGCAAAGACCTTCGCCATTCCCGCAATGAAGACAATTGTCAAATGCGCATACTTCAACTACCAGCAGGCGAAGGTCTTTTTCCGCACCGACAAGAACGTCAGGAGGAGCATCCGGCGGAAGCGGCGGTCCTCTCGGGCAAGCCTCCGGGTCAACAGCGTGCTCACATGCGCCCCGCCGGAAAAGTGCGCGAAGTGCGGCAGGTCGACAATAGTCGCCCACCGCTCCCCTCTTGCCACGAAAACCGTCAAGGACGTGCGGTTCTCCCAGGGAGGGGTGAAGCGATGGGGCGTCCGGTACGAGACGCAGCGCTATCAATGCCGCTGCTGCCGACATTCATTCTACTCGCCCCAATATCCCACGGGGCAGCGGTTCTTTGGTCGTGGCATAGCGAGCTGGGCAGTATACCAACATGTCGCGCTCCAGCAGTCCTTCGCGGCTGTCTCGGAAAGCATCAACGACGTGTTCGGATACTCGTTCAGCGACAAGATATCGCAGCATGCCCATACGACACTGGCTCGGGCGTATGAGGTAACGGAGCAGTGTCTTCTGGCGAGGCTTCGTGCGGGCAACGTGATATGCGGGGACGAGACCAAGATCGGCATCAGGCGAGGCGAAAGCGGCTACGTGTGGGCTTTTTCCGGACCAGAGGTAGTCATCTACCGGTTCCACGAGAGCCGCGACGCGACGGTTCTTGACGATGTCGTGACGGGGTTTAGCGGAGTCCTCGTTTCCGACTTCTACGCAGCGTACGACGCCGTGCCTTGCCCCCAGCAGAAGTGCCTCGTCCACCTGGTGCGGGACATTAACGACGACCTTCTGAAGCTCCCCTTCGACGAAGAGCTGAAGGAGCTGGCATCCCGGTTCACGACGCTCATGACGCCGATCATCGAGGCCATCGACCGTTACGGATTGAGGAAGCGACATCTCGCGAAATTCGTCCGAGAAGCGGACAGGTTCCGGAACTGGGTAGCCGGCGAATTCTTCACGTCCAAGGCGGCACAGCGATACCAGAACCGGATCGGGAGATACGGCGACCGCCTGTTCACCTTCCTGTCGCACGACGGTGTGCCTTGGAACAACAACCTTGCAGAGAACGCCGTGAAGATGGTCGTCTCCCGCCGGAAGATGCTCGACGGGCTCATGTCCAAGGACGGAATCAGGGACTATCTGGTCTTCCTGAGCATCTGCCAGACCCTTCGCAGGAAAGGCGGCAGCCTCCTCCGGTTCCTGCTGTCCGGGGAGACCGACCTTTTTGAGTTCTTAGGAGAATAGCCTTGAATGTGTCGCGTGCCGCCGAAATTCGCCGTATAATTGGCAAGAGGCTGAAGAGTGATCCCAAGGAATGCGCGCCCGAGCAGGGCGAGAAATGCCATGGCAACGCCAAGAGGCATGTGTGCGCCAAGCCGACATGGGGCAAGTGAACCCTTGAGGTGACCCAATGGAAAGCAAGATCGCGTCGCCGATCCGCCTGGAACTGGAACCCGTAGCCCTGGTCTGGGCCGACGAGAAGCCGGAGGGGGCCATGGAGTTCGTCCCCGGCAAGTGGGGCTGCGTCCTGTTCCTTCTCGCTGCGGCGGCCAAGGGGAAGACGGCGGTTGCCAGCCGGGAGACCTTCGGCTGCTTCGGCGGCGGGGTAGGGCTGGGGTTCGGCGACCAGTACAAGAACTTCCCCGGCGGCGAGGAGTGCTTCTGCCGCTTCCTCTCCTGCGGCAACGCCGGCACCGACCCGGGCGAGGCGGTCGGTCAGGGGATGGCGGCTTCCGGAGCTACCGCCATGGCTGACGAGTTCCTCCTTGGCGAGCGGTACATCAAGAGCCCGGAACTGGTCAGGAAGTTCGTCGCCAGCCTTCCGGTCATGGACATCCCCGCCCGGTATGTGGTGATGAAACCGCTCCGCGACGTGGATTTCGCTCGGGACAACGTCCGCAGCATCACCTTCCTGGTCAATCCCGACCAGCTTTCGGCTCTCGTGGTGCTGGCCAACTACGACGGCGAGCACAACGAGAACGTCATTATCCCCTTCGCCGCCGGCTGCCAGAGCGTGGGAATCTGCACGTTCCGGGAGAACGAGCGGGAGCAGCCGCGAGCGGTGGTGGGCTTGGTCGACCTGTCGGCCCGGAAGAACCTGAGGCGGCAACTCGGCAAGGACGTGCTGTCGCTGTCGGTCACGGCCAAGATGTTCCAGCGGATGGAGGGGAATGTCGAGGGCAGTTTCCTGGAACGAGAAACCTGGAAGAGCCTGTTGGAGTAGGGAAGACGAACCATTTACCAAGACGACTCAATATGGACGTGGAAGGGCGCCACGTTCAGCGACAAGTCGGCTCGGCAGGAGTTTGGGCTCACTCAACAGGAAATCGTTGCGGCCATCCAGGCGGGCAAGTTGCAGTTCCGGGAAGGCAACATGCACGGCAACCCGTGGTTTCGGCTGCTGCGGCATGAAGTCGAAGCCCTGGTCAAACAGAGGAGCGGGAAGGACTACCTTAACACAAAGAAGCTCCAGAAGGAGCTGGCCGACATCAACGGGGAGACCAGGAAGCTGAAAGCTCGCCTGGCTGCCTTGGAGCGGCGACGGGCTGAGCTGACGAGGGAGCTCGACGAATGACCGACACGCTTCACGTCTGGCAGCGCGAGGATCTGGCGAAACTGTTCCTGGAAGGCGTCCGGGGAGGGATCCCCCTGGCTGCGGAGCAGATCGACGTGATGTTGCGGTTACTCCGCGAGTCGCTTCCCAAGGTCGAGCGGCTGCTGGACCTGGGATGCGGGGACGGGATTCTCGGGCGGTCGGTGCTGGCGGCCTACCCTGACGCCAGGGCGGTCTTCCTCGACTTTTCGCAGGCCATGATCCAGGCCGCCAGGAAGAAGTGCGGAGGCGAAGGGACCCGGACGGTCTTCGTCGTCCAGGATCTCGGACTGGGGGACTGGGCGCAGTCCGTCCGGGAACACTTCCCCTTCGACCTGGTCGTTTCGGGCTTCGCGATCCACCACCTCCCAGATCGCCGGAAGCGGGAGTTGTACCAGGAGGTCTTCGCCCTCCTCAGTCCCGGCGGGATGTTCCTGAACCTGGAACACGTCTCCTCGGCATCCAGTCCGGCGGCGCGGGCGTTCGACGAGTTGATGGTCGATTCGCTGTGGACTTTTCACCGGAAGCAGGGCGGCACGCGGTCGAAGGAGGAGGTCGCCCGGGAGTATTGTCACCGCCCGGACAAGGAGGCGAACATCCTGGCTCCCGTGGAAGAGCAGTGCCGCTGGCTGAAGGAGATCGGCTTCGTGGAGGTGGATTGCTGGTTCAAGGTTTTGGAACTGGCGCTGTTCGGTGGGCGGAAGCCGGCGGAATAGCCGCCAAAAAAGGAGAAGTCCCATGCGTTATCTTGCAATCGTTTCGGCTGTCGTGCTGCTGTTGACGATGCCCGCCACTTGCGGAGCCCAGGAAAAGGGGCTTTCCGGCGACCGGATTCCCACCGACAACGGTGCCCTGGTCATCCACCCGGTCAACCACGCCACGTTCCTCATGCAGTGGAACGGCAAGACCATCTACGTCGATCCGGTCGGCGGCGGCAAGCGTTTCGCCGGCCTGCCGAAGCCCGATCTCGTGCTGGTGACGCACATGCACTTCGACCACTTCGACACCAAAACGCTGGAAGCTGTCGTGCCCGCCGGGGGCAAGACCGTCCTCGTCGCCCCCAAGACGGTCGCCGAGAAGATCCCCGAGACGCTGCGGGGCAAGGTCACGGTAAGGATCCTTACCAACGGGGAGAAGACCGAGGTGCTGGGGATCGGCATCGAAGCCGTGCCTGCCTACAACTCGACCTCGGGGAAGGAGAAGTTCCACCCCAAGGGGCGAGACAACGGCTACGTGCTTACGATCGGCGGAAAGAAGGTCTACGTCGCTGGTGACACCGAGGACACGCCCGAGATGCGGGCATTGGCGGGCATCGACATCACCTTCCTGCCCATGAACCTGCCCTACACGATGAGCGTCGAGCAGGCGGCGGAGGCGATCCGGCAGTTCAAGCCCAAGATCGTCTACCCGTACCACTACCGCAGCCAGGACGGGACGAAGGCAGACTTCGAGCAGCTCAGGAAGCTTGTGGGCGACGGCGGCGTGGAGATCCGGGTTCGGGAGTGGTATGCTACAGAGAGATAGGGGGAGGGAAGGCACTCATTTATCGCCCCTGGGGAGGAACTTAGGCATGGTCTGGACCAGGACGACTCGTTGCCCAGCGGTGCGGACGGCATGCACCGCCACCCTGGCTCTTGCTCTTCTGGCCTCTGCACGAGCCGGCGCCGCCGACCCGAGCGACCTTGCCCTGAACAAGCCGGCGAGCAGTTCGTCCATCGAGAACGACGAACACGGCGCAGCCAAGGCTAACGACGGCGACCCGGCGACTTGCTGGCGGGCCGACGACGAGCCCGAGGACGGGCCGGAGTGGTGGCAGGTCGATCTGGAAGGGGCTTTCGACCTTTCTGGTTGCCGCATCCGCTGGCCGTTCGACGGGAAACGATACCGCTACAAGGTCGAAGGATCGTCCGACCGGAAGAACTGGTCGCTGCTGAGCGATCAGACGAACACCACCGCCACGTCGCAGGTCCACGACCTGAAGTTCGAGAAGGCAACGGAGGTCCGCTACGTGAAGATCACCATCACCGGTCTTGACGAAGGATGCTGGGCAAGCATCTCCGAGGTCAAGATTTTCGGCAGCAAACACCCGAAAGGAGCGCCATGATGAAAGTCTCGGTTCCGCTGGCTCTCGTGTTTCTTTTCACTGCGGGCAGCGCGGCCATGGCCGCGGCGTCTGACAAGCCCAACATCATCTTCGTCCTGGCGGACGACCTGGGCATCGACGGCGTCAGTTGCTACGGCGCCGACAGCCATCGGACGCCGCACATCGACAAGCTGGCGGAATCAGGGCTGCGATTCAACACCTGTTATGCCTCGCCCTTGTGCGGACCGTCGCGCTGCCTGCTGATGACCGGGCGCTACGCCTTCCGCACCGGCGGAATCACCAACGAATCGTGGCGCGCGGGCGGCTCGGGGGCCAGGTCGGCGGACGAATTCCCCATGGCCAGGCTCATGAAACAAGCGGGCTATGCCACGGGACAGGCCGGGAAATGGCGGCAGTTGGGCGAGTCGCCGCGCGACTGGGGGTTCGACGAATACCTGACCGACAACACCGCCAGCGGCTGGTATTGGGAAACGAAATACAACAAGAATGGCAAGGAACTGGACCTCCCCCGAGGCACGTATGGTCCCGACGTCATCCAGGACTTCACCGTCGATTTCATCCGGCGGCACAAGGACAAGCCGTTCTTCTTCTATTACGCGATGCACCTGGTGCATAAGCCCACCCTGCGCACGCCGGACACGGCCCAGGGCACGAAGGACATCAACCGCCTTTACGACGATAACATCCGCTACATGGACAAGCAGCTCGGGGCGATGGTGGCCGAGCTCGAAAGGCTCGGCCTGCGCCAGAATACGCTGGTCGTCTTCTCGGGCGACAACGGCACCGCCGCCGGCTACCCAAGCCCTGTCCATGGCCGCATGATCAACGGCTGGAAGGGGAGCATGCTGGAGGGCGGATCGCGAGTCCCGCTGATCGCCAGTTGGCCTGCCGTGACGCCTGCGGGAAAGGTGCTTGACGACATCGTGAGTTTCGCCGATCCCTATGCCACGTTCGCCGAGCTTGCCGGCGTCAAGCCGCCCGAAGGTTTCAAGATCGACGGGCAGAGTTTTGCCGCACGACTCCGTGGTGAGCCGGGCACGCCTCGGGCGTGGGCTTATGTCCAGCTCGACGGGCACTGGTACGTCCGCGAGCCGGGGTTTAAGCTGAACGAGGCGGGCAGCCTCTTCGACATGAGCGACGCGCCGTTCGTCGAGAAGCTCGTGCCCCCCGAAGCAGATACGGCCCAGAGCAAAGCCGCGAGGCAACGACTGGCCGCGGTCCTGGCGAAACTCGACCCCGCTGGCGGCAAGACGGACAGTGCCGGCGGTCGCCGCAAACCGGGGCGCGCCGACTCGTCTGGTTCTACGCCCGCCGTCGGTCCGTGGAAATCGGGCGACTCTTTGCCAGGGGCCCGGGCACCTGACATCGCCGGCAAGGCATTGGAGATCTTGGCTGAGATCGAGCCGACCGGGACCGAGGGGGTGATCGTGACGCAAGGTGGTGCCGCCCGAGGCTATGCGGTGTATCTTACCGCCGGGAAGCTTGCCTTCGCCGTCCGCGAGAACGGCAAACTGACGGAGATCGTCGCCAAAGACCCGCTGGGCAACGGTTGTTTCCTGGTACTGGCGACCCTCCGCCAGGATGGCGATTTGGCACTTATGGTGGACGGAAAGAAGGTGGCCGAGGGCAAGGCCGCCGGCTTGATCCAGCCGCAGCCCCAGGCTGGGCTATCGGTCGGCAGTGCTGCGCATGCGGCGGTCGGGAATTACATCCCTCCGAATCCTTTCAAGGGAAAGGTAAGCAACGTGCGCGTCAAGACAACCACAGTCCGCTAGGTGACGCAGTGCCCAAGCGCATCGTCGTCGCCGGCGTAAGCCGAGGGCTCGGTCGCGCCCTGGTCGAGGGCTTCATCGCCCGCGGTCACGTGGTGCTCGGTTGCGCCCGTCAGCGGAGGCGATCGAGGGGCTGACCCGGGCGATGGCGGCGGAACTGCCCCGCGGCATGGCTGCCGTGCCCGTCATCCCCGGCATCATCGACACGGAGATGCTGCGGAGCTGCTTCGGAGCCGATGCCGGGAACTATCCCGATCCGGCGGCGTGGGCGGCGTGGGCGGAGAAGGCGGTGCCGTTCCTCCTCGGTCTGGGCCTGAAGGACAACGGCAAGCCGATGGAAGTGCCGGAGTGAGGGGGGGCGGGTCGGTTTCGGGGGGTGGGACTCGGCTTAGCCGATTTCTTGGCTGAGCGCAGGTCGGCGGTGGCCGGAAGGGATCCCTGACATCGGCTTCATCACCTGTCTTCTGGAAACCTTGCGGAGGAAACGATATGTTAAGAAAGGCGGCAGCAAGGCTTGCACGGTGGCTGTCGGAGCGACGGTCACGGAAACGGAACCAGGAGGGCGAAGCAGCCATGTCGGGGGACCTGGGCCGGAAGAGCGACGCCTGGTGGGCCGAGTTCACGGCCCGAGCCCAAGACCTGGACAGCCTCTTTGCGCAACGGAGAAAGTGGGACCTTCCCGGCTGGATGCACGAGCACCTGGGAGCGATCGACGGACACTTGATGTGGGAGTTCGGACCGGCGGTCCAGGGAAAAGGGCACCGGCTGGTCATCACGCCCGAGTCATGCCGCTACCTCCGCCCCCTGGTCAGGCGCATCCTGGACCGAGCGCCCAAGATGGACGGCTGGGAGTTCCATGCCTACCGCCCGCCCGAGGATCTCGACATGGCGGAGCAGACGGTGAAGGCACGCACCGGCGGCAGCATCGCCAGGACGTTCTTCCGGGCGACGCTCAACGACATCAACAAGATCGACCTCCTGTTCCTGTCACGAGATTACGCTTCCGGCGAGGACCGACAGGGTTTCAACGACGTGTTCGTCGCCACGGAGACGCTGCTGGGGGAAGAGATCCTGGACCGGTGGATCGCGGCTGTCGAGGTCGCCCGGCTGGACCACGGTCCCGAGGAGCCCCAGGGCGTCCGCGAGCTGAAGGGCGTCGTTGACGGGCTGATCGGGCGCGTCAGGGACAGC
>Ga0187848_10003105_pt1 | contig 12478 bp, 10 predicted proteins | sample June2016WEW_4_40_FD_132424 | JGI IMG/M metagenome (GOLD analysis project Ga0187848, IMG submission 132424) | Peatland microbial communities from SPRUCE experiment site at the Marcell Experimental Forest, Minnesota, USA - June2016WEW_4_40 | ecosystem: Environmental > Terrestrial > Soil >... | reverse complement strand
TGGGGGGACCCAGAACGAAATGGGATCCGACCGCGCCCCCGGATCCGATCGCATACACCTGCCCAGTTCCCGTGCAGGCTGATTTCACAGTGACCGGGCTCGTTCAAGACGGGGAATGGCAGGATCCATCTGATCTCGAGGCAGCTCGCTCGCTCTTGCAGGCGCGCTACGACCTCAAGATCGGTATCTGGGATCTCGTCGGAAACGCCACCCTCAGGCGTACGCTGCTTGAAGCGGTCCCATCTGCACCGCCGCCTCCGATCGCTGTTGCAATTCCACGCGCTGCGTCCCAACGCGCCGAATCCAGAGTCGCTGAGAAGGAGGCCGGGCAGCGCACCAGGCGTGTTGTTGCCGAGCATCTCCAGCCTCTGATCGAGCGTGGGTGGAAGCCGGGCCGCGGCGAAAGTTGGGCCCTTTATTTTCCTATGACCGAACCCGTCCTCTTGCATCCTGGCAGGGACCCTGTTGCGCTGGTCCAGCTCAAGCTCATGATCCTCAGACGGCAATGTACGGTGAGCGCTTTCACGATGATGTACCGCCATTTCGACATCGGACAATACGTTCTGGCGCAACGGGCGCTCTTCGAAGAGATCGCTGCGCCCGACACTTGTCCTCTGGGCCACAATTCCGAACCCACGTTATGGCGGGGACCGGGAGGCTGGGCCGATGATGTCGACTGGGGCGAACGGGCCATCGCCCTCGTGGAACGGACGCGACTCTGGCGCGAAGCGTTCAAAGAGCTGTGCGAAAAGTGTTATCGCGTCCGCCCAAGGATGTTCGACCCCTAACGCCACTTGCCTTCCGGGTTGGTGGAAATCTCGGGTTCCACCGTTATCGTGGGTGCGTATTACTGCGCCAACGATGTCGGCCGGGTGTACGTGTTCACAAAGCAGGGAACGAAGTGGCCGCAGGTAGCCGACCTAGAGGCTTCCGACCCCGATGACCGTGAGTGGTCCGTCCTGCCCACCGTCTCACCCTGTTCTCCGGTTCGAGGAGGGCGTAGTGTTGCGTATTGCGCCGGTCCTTCTGGGCGTCCGGGAGGCCGGACGAGAACGAACGAGCGTGGGACCCGTCCTTTTCCGGACGCGCAGATCGGTGTAGCAACATCCGAACGCGCGAAAGGATCAGACATGATAGAGGTAGCAAGCGAACCCGCAGACCTATCTTCGTGGGACGGAGATGATCCTCCATTTTATCTCGAGATCTTCGGAGAAACTTCCCCCGCACTCGACACGAATTATGCAGAGGTGGTGCCGCCGAACGGGAGTGGACCCGAGTCGACAAGTAGTAGCCCGGTTTACGAGTACTGGTGGACGATGGGCCACCCAGGCCTCAAGCCGGAGCATCACCATCTGATCAATCGACCGAAGAACGAGCCGATCTGGTCGCACCTCGCCGAAGACGCGGCCCACGTGTATCTCTTCTTTCCGATCGATTACGGGTGGCGGGTGAAGGAAGTCGTAGCGACCGTCAAGTACCTCAGCCCGGTGCAGGACCAGCAGTCGCTTTCCGAACGCGCAAACACCGAGTGGCAGAAGATGCAACCGCTTGTCGCCGATGCTGGAACGTTGACTTCGGTCTTGGCGCCTGTTCCGGCTGTGGGCGCCGCTGCCGCGGCCACATCTTCGATCTTGACCGCGTTAAGCAAGCTGCAGATCGGGAGCGTGCCCCCGAGCGCCGCTGGCTACAACTGGTACGTGGAGAAGGTGACCACCGGAGCCGCAAGTAAGCACGGTGTGATGCAGGGCGTGATGTGGTCGATTCCGCGAACCATGTTCGAGAGCCTCGGCGGCAGATTGACGGGCAGTCTCGCGGTGAGCTTCATTCCGAACAAACTCCAGGGATCTGCTGATTGGGCTCCCAAATCTGGAGACCTGGTGGCACATGCCGGCGTTTTTGAGAAGGCACCTTTCGGGAAGGAGGAGCCAAGCCACTGGGTGCCCAGCCAGAGCACGTTCGTCCACCTGTCCATCACGCCGCATTGACTCGTTCGGGGAACACCGCTCCGGCTGAGTGAGTCATGCGGCGTGGCTTCGGCTGGCAATGGATGCCCGACCGAGCCGTGCGCCAGGGCGCAGCAGCCGCCGGCCGACGTCGTCCACGGCGTCGGGGACCTCGCGGGCAAACGAGGAGTCGCCGGCACGCGCCAGGAAGGACCGAGTTGGTTAGCAGACCGCCCTGCTACAAGGACGATCTGCGTGGACGTAATCGACGATTTCGTGGACGAAAGACAACGTCTCGGATCTGAGTATGCCGCGGGTGTATCAGTCAGGGGTGTGCTCGTTCGGGGCGCTGGACGGTTAGCCTCAAAAATTCGTCCGGCCTCGGGAGGCTGACGGCGAGGGGTCAATTGTTGATGATCTTGAGGGCGATCCAGCTCTTTGGCCGCGGCCGGGCGCGTCGATTCAGAGATCCCTGCTCTCATCGGATGTCACGCCCTCGGGAGACTCACCGTTGTCGGGTCGGGCGCCGGACCCAGCGTGTTATGGGAACGCGGTCCGCAACCTCAAGAAGGCCCGTCTGAGCGCTCCAGCCCAGGGCCAGGTCTCGTCCAGGCGCAAGATGAGTCTTCGTCCGCGCCGCACGAGGACGGCACCGATGTGCAACAGCCGGTAGCGGAACGTGTTCGGCTCGGCCACCTTGAGCCCGCCGTCGAGGCAGGTCATTTGCGTCCAGGCGATGAGCACCCCGGCGATGAGGCTGGTGGCCACCCAGGCGAGGTTCTGGGTGAAGCTCGCGAAGGGCAGGTTCTGTAATCCGCAGTCCTTCCAGCACCGGACCCGGTCCTCGACCCGGGCGTGGCCGCGGTGGCGGCACTCGAGGGCTGCGGCGTCGAAGTCAAGCGCACTCGCGTTCGTGATGAAACACGTGTGCCGGAATCCCTCCGCCGTGTCGAACAAGCTGAGCTGAGCACCAGGGTGAGGATGCTCGCGCCGGGAGATGAGTCGTGCGTCTTCGCCCCAGGCAGACAAATCCATGAGATCTGTGAGCTCTGCCACCTGAGCACCGTCGCGGACGGTCCCGTCCGCTTCGAGCGCTTCGCGCCAGTCCTCTTCTTGGAACAACAACAAGGCCTCTCTCACACCGGCGTCGACCGGATGGCCGATCGAGTACTCGATGTTCGCCTCGACAAGGCCACGGACAAAGCCATGGGTCGCCCCGGCCGAGTCGGCTCTCACGAGGATGTGATGTCGCACGAGACCAGTTTCGTCACCGGGCTCGTGGCCAAGGTGGTACTCCGGCGGGAGGGCACCGATCGCCTGGTCCAACAGCTCGAGGTGGTCATCGGCGTCGTTCGAGCCGGCGTTACCCGGACGGAGCATCAACGCGAGCGGCTCTCGGGTCGTGTCGCACCAGGCGCCGAGGGGGTGAAACCCGTAACCGCGTTTATACGTCGGTGCGGCGTCTTGTTTCTCGGAGTGAACATCTAACAGCGTGGCGTCGAAGTCGATCGTGATGTCACCTGGCGGCGCCTCGGCCCAGACGACCTCCCGTGTCTTTGCCACCGCCTTTGCGATCGCGCGCAGTTCGGGAGCAGTCGTCGCCTTCACCGCCCTCCAGGCCGTCGTCACCGACACCACCTCTCCGAACAGCTCGGAGTTCTTTCTGAGGGTGTCGATGTCACAGAGGCAATCGGCTCCATCGGCAATGGCGACAGCGAGATGGGTGAGGACCACGCCCGGATCGTGGGTGTGCCACGAGATGCCGCAGCCGGCCATCGCCTCGGACAACCCTCGTGTCAGTCCAGTGCGATCGGCCAGCTCCGACAGCATCGCGGCGCCCGCGTGGGAGACGAGATTGCGGCCGTCGGTAGTTACCTCGCACCGGCGGACCGAGCGGCTACGATGCACCTTCAAGGAGGCCTCCTCCTGGGTAGATTGCTTGTCTTAGAACACAGACATTCTCCCAGTTGAGGAGGCCTTTTACGCGGATACTGGCAGCCTCACGCCGCTATCGCGCGAATAATCGAGGTTAGGGTTCGCCGGTCGGAGGGGGAGGCTCGACCGTGTCGTACTATCCGGAACGTGACCAATGCGGACGAGTCTCGGAAGATAGCCGAGGGCATAGTGGCGCTGGCCGTGAGCCACGCTGAGCAAGGCGCCTCCGAGGAGGAGTCCCGAACCGTAATCCTCAAGAAACTGACGGAACTCGGCGAAGCCAACGCCTCGATGGTCCGACTAGCGGCTTCCGCAGTTACCTCTATCCCGGAACCTCTCGACGAAGCACCGGAGAAGATTGAACATGCCCGGGCTCTTCGCGAATTAATGGGTGTGCGTACCGCCGACGACGACCTTGCCGCGATGCTCTGCGCCCGGGAACGGCTAGAGCGCCTTGCTATCGACTTGGAGTAGGTGGAGGATCGTTCCTCGGCCAGGTCTCACCGCAGGCGAGGCAGACATCGTCGCCCGTGTTGGCTCCGAGGTAGTACTCGCGGTCGACCGTTGGGTGTTCACACGGGCCGTTTGTGCGACGGCGGGTACAGCGTGGGCGAATAGCGTGTAGCATAGCGCCTAGCGCTATGCGCTATTCTCGGGTCATGAACGATCCGATCGGAATTGCGGAGATCGCCGAACGGCTCGGCGCGCGGCCAGTGACGGTGAGGCTCTGGAAGAGCAGCGGAACTGGCTTCCCCCTCCCAACGGGGACGGTCTCCGGCCAGCCTGTCTGGTCTTGGCTCGATGTCTTCGAGTGGGCAGAAGCCAATGGAAAGCTCCGCGGCACTGGTGCATGGGGACCAATTCGCAACGAAGCCGACGGACGAGCCGCACTCGACGACATCATCGAGCTTTACGCCCAGGGGCGCGTCGACTTTGAAGCGGTGGTGTGGGTGCACAGCGAGGTGGGTCGCGCTCTACCGAGCCTCAGGGGAGAAGCAAGTAATGCCCTCGGAAGGGCCTTCGCTCGCCGGCCGAGCTTGACCTGGGCAGGGGATGTGGTGCGGCTTCCCAAATACCTCATCGCTCTCCCGGACTACGCCTGGGTAAATGAGGGCTTGGCCGCGAAGAAGTATCACTCGATATCGGCACGGGTCGACGGGCGTGAGCCGTGGATCAACATCCCCCTTGCGGATTGGAGAGAGCATGTTGGGTCCGAACCGTGATTCGGGACGTGCCGATCCAAGGTTGGCCCAAACCGTTCCTAGTCTCAGGTAGCCACTGGGGTCCTCGCGACAACTCTCATTGCCCGTGCGGATCGCTGCGTCGGTCGCGAAGTTGCCACATGGCGGACGACCGACGCTGGCTGACCCCGACACCGGAGCCGCTGTTGGACGACGAACCCACCGGCTATAGCCATCCCGGGTGTTATGCAGCAGCGAGCAGGGACTGCTCTTCGAAACTCACCTCGGAGCACTGGCTCAGCGCGAGCGTGTTGAAAGCCCTTGAGCCGGTCACCATCAGCGGGGCAGCGTGGCAGGCAGGTGGGCAACAATCGCTGCCGGTCACGGCCCTCGGAGCGAACGTCCTCTGCGAGCGACACAACGGGGCGCTCTCGCGCCTCGACGCAACGGCCGGTCAGGTTTTTCATGTGCTCCGGGACTACCAGGGCGATCTGCGGGCCCAGTCGCACCCTCACGGTCCTGAGTTCGCGCTGTTCGATGGGCTCACGCTCGAACGTTGGCTTCTCAAACTGTTCTGGGGTGGCGCTGCCGCAAGGGTTTTCGGTACGGACAGCGGCCCGATTGCCTCATTGTCCGACACCGTCCCCCCCGAGGACCTTGTCGCGGCACTATTTCGTGGTGGCTCGCTACCGAACGGCTCGGGCATGTTCGTCACTTCACGCCCCGACGCCGTGTTCAGCCCTCAGGCTGAAGTCGATGTTTCGGGGTTCGCAGAGGAAGGTGGACGGCTTCGAGAAGGCAGTGTGGCTTTCGGTCCTGTGGCGCTTCGGTTTTCGTTTGGGCCACCGATAGAAGTCGCTGGGCGACCGGTGAAGCAACATCCGCAGGCGATTCTTATGCGTGGGTCTGCGGCACCGACGAGCCAGAAGATTCTGGCTTTGGGCTGGCCGGACGTGGGCAGTCGGCCAGTAATCCTGACCCGGCAGGGTGATGGAACCGCACTAGCGCACCCCTCGGACGTTTGATTGCCGCGTGTCCCGATGTTTGGCATGCCGTGCCGGAACGATGCGGTTGCAGGCAAGCGACTCATAGGCGTGAGTTAGCTCCGGCGTGTCGCTCGCTGCCGAGTCACGACAGTGCGGGCGCCAGAAGTATTCCATTCTCATCGCGGCTCGCCTTTGGCTTACGCCATACCGCCGTGCAACCTCGGTGTCAGAAGCATTGCGCCTGGCGAGCACCATCGCTGCCGCGTAGGTGATCAGGAGTTCCCCACCGAACATGTGAGTGCCGAGAACGCCATCCATAGGTCGCAAGCTGGACTTTGACGTCAAGCGCCTGATGCGGCGAGCATCCGGCGGTGGCCCTCTCGTTTCTGTACCGAGCGTTCTGTAGCGTCCTCCAGCTGATCCGGTTCTCCCGTCGCAAGAACGGTCCCGATCCAGCAGTCGCAAGAAGTGGACGTTTCAGTTTGCCCGCCTGTGTTGGTGGAATATGGTCTTGGCATGACCTTGATCTGCACAGTGATCAGCAACCTCGGGATAGTTCAGTCCTCCGACTCGAACATCACGGGCGGGCCTAAGCCAGAGGGTACGAAGGTGTTTCCTCTTCGATTCTCTCGAGGCGCTCTCGCGCTGGCCGGGGCGTACCAGATCGGCAATGAACTCATGGATGTCTGGATGTCCAAATTCATCGACTCCTACGCTTCAGCCGTTACGCCGACGCTTCAAGGTTTTGGCGAGCTATTAAAAGAGCGGCTCACCGAGGAGTGGACTGCCGGCGACGCGAGCGGCATGAGCATGATTCAGGTTGCCGACTATGTACCCGACGCGGGTGGTATCCATCCGGAGATGCACTGGATCTCAAACGTGTCGGGAATAAACGAGAAGACGACAGACTACGAGGGGTGCAGCAACCAGTTCGCGCATGCGGAGCACTTCTGGCAGCGCGATTACTCCGACCCCAATGTCAGAGACGATTTCGCTGCCGGGGGATACATAAAGTACTTCAACGGCTTCACGCCTGGTCGTATTGCCTTCAACGGGGTGAGCAAGATGCTCGATGAGTTCTTCCGTCAGGCGTGGTCTCGCTCAGAATGGAAATTCCGCCCTCCGCGATCGCTCGATGAACTTGCTTCCATCGTCGAGCTACAGATACGTGCCGTCACAACCCTCTTCGGAACCAGTGACTATGACCCCTACATCGGCGGGAAGATCCAGCAAGAGCTAATAGCTCCTCCACTTGGCGCGGTCATTCTCTGAGCCTGGGAACAGCGCGGCACCTTACCTGAAAGCCGAGGGTGCTCCCGTCTGCGGGAAGATCGCGGCTCTCTATATCACCCCAGGAGCGTCGTCAAACGAGCCCGAGGCCCAGCCTCCTCGTGTGGAGAGCGAATCCTCCCGGCGACGGGAACTTTCGGACGCGGAGCTGGAAGTTTGGCCATCACGGCTGGCGTTGTCCACGCCCCACAATGCCCTAGGAGCCTCTAGAACGGCCGGGTGGTTACCGGAATGCCGTCGATCGTGCCCGTCCGCCGTAGCCGTGACGCGCAAAGCCATGCGAGGCGCTCTAGTAGTGGGCAGCGTTCACGTGCGTGTGTTCCTCTCCTCACCTTCTGGTGGGCGAAAGTTGAGAGAGAGTGGCCGATCGCCCACGAGTCACGGACTTGTTCGGCTCGTTCAGGGACGCGAGAGACGCGCACAGGTCGGTCTTGCCCCTAGCTTGCGGTTCGTTCGCCAAAACCAACCGAGCCAGGAGGACCAATCCGTGCGCGTCTCCACTGCATTTAACCGGATGCTCGCCATCCCGGGAGCCTTCGTCCGAACAGTGAACTTTGCCCCAGAAGGTGTCGTCGTTGAGATAGGCGCCCGGGCGCGGCGTCGGCGTTGTCCTTGTGGATACACGACCCGGGCCTGTTACGACACCCGACATCGGCGCTGGCGCCATCTGGACCTTGGCTCTTGTCAGCTCTTTTTGGAGTCGGAGATCGCCAGGCTCGACTGTCCGAGCTGTGAGGTGCGCACCGAACAGGTCCCTTGGGCCCGTCCCGGTGCCCGGCACACGAAGGACTTCGAGGACGTCGTCGCCTGGCTCGCACAGCGCAGCGACAAGACCTCGGTGGCGAGGCTGCTGCGCTGTTCGTGGGAGGCAGTCGATCACATCGTCACCCGTGTGGTCGACGAGCACCTCGACACGAGCCGCCTCGATGGGCTCTATCGCATCGGCGTCGACGAGATCTCCTACACGCGCGGGCACCGCTATTTCACAGTCGTCGCCGACCACGATCGGGGAAAGGTGGTCTGGGTCGCGACCGGGAGGGACTCGCGTGCCCTGGCCGGCTTCTACGAGGCTTTGGGTGAAGAGCGCCGGGCCCGGATCGAGGCTGTCTCGATGGACCTGGGCTCGATCTACCGCTCGGTGACAGAGAGCTTCGTCCCACACGCCGCGGTCTGCTTCGACCCGTTCCATGTCATCCAGCTCGCGAATCGCGCCCTTGATCACGTCTATGGCGCCAGCCGCCCTGGCACAGACGGTCTGATCACAGCCAAGCAGTGGCGAGCCGCCCGCTATGCGCTCAGGGCGGGGGCGGAGCGGCTTGCAGAGGACAAACGTCAGATCCTCAATCAGTTCCGCCGCACCCGCTACCAGCTCTGGAGGGCCTGGGAGCTCAAAGAGATGCTCCGCGACCTGTACCGGGTCGTGGAGCCCGCAAACGCCCGCGCTCACCTCACGGCGTGGCTGCGCTCGGCGTCGCTTTCGCGCATCGGTCCCTTCGTGCTTCTTGCCCGCCAGCTCCGCCGCCACTTCGACCGGGTCGTCGCAGCTGTCGAATGGGGATTGTCGAACTCGCGCCTTGAGGGCATCAACGGCAAGATCAGGGTTATCCAACGGCGCGGCTATGGATACCCCTCGCCCAGATCGCTCGCCTCGATGATCTACCTCTGCCTCGGCGGAGTCACTGTCACGCGGCCCACTGAAAGGTGAGGAGGGGTGCGTGTGTTCGATCGCGTGGGCGCGCCTTGCGTGACCCTCGTCGAGAACCGCGAGTTCGCTAGAGCGCGGCACGCCTGGTTCTAGGCTGTCGGCAGTGAACCGTTGGTGGTGGTCCGTTCTTGTCTTGCTCGTCTTGGCCGCATCGGGTACGGGCCTGACCGTTGGGACGCCAGCGGCGGTCGCCAGTGGTGAGGTGCCTGGCCTGATCGCACCTTGTACCTCGGTGTTCAGTGAGCCTGGCGGCGTCACAGCCAGCATTGAGACAGTCGTCCGACCGCGCGGCCTCTTCGACAGGGTCGACTCAATAATCGGCTGCGCCGGCAATGCGGAGTTCGGTGACCTGAAATGGTCGAGCTGGGGCCGGTCGCAGGCGGTCGGGACCGGACGGTACGAGATCGCCTCGTGCATCCCGACCTGCGCTGCTTCGAACCGTGTTTTCGAAGGGGATGTTCGCCTGGTGCTCTCGAAACCTGTGCACGTAATGCAGGGCTACAAGCTTCTCGATGTCTGGGGCCTCATGTCGGTCAAACTCACGGGGCCGAGCCCGAAGCTCCTCAAGGCCTCAAAGAGCTGCACTCCAAGCACTTGCGTCAACGACTTGTTCCCGGAGACTGTGCAGCACAATGAGCACTGGAAAGTGAACATGGCGGCAGAGCTGGCCCTCGTCTGCAAGCAGTACGGCTGCACGATCACGACGGTGATCAGTTAGTACACCTCGGGCGTTCCTTAGGTGATCGGGCCGGCGGAGCTCGGCTCACGGCGGAGGAGCGATCGAGCAGTGCGCGGGGCGCCCGGACCTGTTCTTCCTCGAGCAAGGTGAGTCCACCGAGCCAGCCCGGGAGCTGTGTTCGCGGTGCGGGGTGATTAGCGCGCTAAAAGCGCAGGCAGAGATGCCGAAATCCCGTCTGGCTGTGGTGCACGTGGTACAGGATCGCCGTAGTATCTGCACCACAAAAATACCACAAGCCATTGACAAACACGGTCAGTTACGGTTAATCATTGACAGTAGAAAACGGCCAATATGCTGCATGCATTTATGTTTAGCCAGGTAGAACGGTCGGGCCTCTATTTATTGCCAAGGTGAGGGTCGCGGGTTCGAATCCCGTCGTCCGCTCCAAAGAAAGTCCAGGTCACAGCCGTGCGAGGGGCTGAAATCGGCCCCTCGTGGCGCGTCCAGGGGCGCCGTGCACCACATTTGCACCACATTTGCCGAACTTTTCCGCCGAACGCGGCTGGTGAACCATTGTTTTCACGCGTGAGGGTCGCGGCCCCCTCTTGGCTCGGTTGTTGTTGGGCAAGCCTCGCCACGATGGCCGGTTGGTCGCAGACGGGGCGATCGCTGGAACTGGGTCCGAGGAACTGGCCGACTCAGTGATGGAGCCTCGTGAAACACTCGGCCTGTGGAAGATGACAGCCGATGGCCACCGGAGGAGTTGACCTGTTGGGCGGATTGGGCTGGACCGATTGAGAGGGTCGCTGTTCAGCCCGAAGGTCGCGATTTAGCACAGTGGGCGACGGACGTCGTCGCCGACTTCTATGGGGACGACTGGTTCGCCGAGTGTGCCGGGCGGCGGTCAGTTCCGGTCATGTCGTCTCTTTACGACTGGCCGTTGTCGAGCCCAGTCGCTCTCGTTCGCCACGTCGAACGAGCTGCAAGGATCGCGCTGCTCCCCGAAGACGTACGTACCGGGCTGACTGAAGGACCCAATGGGATCCGCCGGTCGGCGAGCCTGGACGAGTTTGATCATCTTGACGTTGTTCTCGAAGTGATCGGATTGGCGGTACGAGACCGATGGCGCGTCGAGAGCGAGGTCGCAACAACTGATGGGCATCTACCCGACTTGCGCTTCTCCAGGGGCGGTATCTCGCACGTTGTCGAGGTCACGACGCAGGGGCTGGACCGAGAGTCCAGAGCGATCGATCGCCAGAGTGAGGCGGTGTTCGCCCAACAGCTAGCGATCGAGCACAGGTACCCGGTGCAGTGCGTAATCCGCGAGACCAGCATCCTCGATGCGAACCAGCTCAAGCAGTTCGTCACGGCCATGGATGAAACGGCGCGCGCTGCGGCAGAACAGGGCAAGCGTTGCGAGGCTGACGTTGGCTTCGCGTCGGTGGTCGCATATCCGGCCGGTGAACGGACCGAAGACGTGATTCACGAGGGACCGATGCTTCCACGGGACTTGTGGCCGCGATTTGCTGCGCGCCTTCATCAAAAGGCCGAGGCAACTTCGTGCGCCGGTTCGAGCTGGATCTGCATCGACGAGAGTGGCGGACTGCTGCAGCTCACCCCAGCGGTCCACTGGTCGATCGAACAGCAGCTCAGCACGCTTCGCCACAACGTGAATGCCGAGCTGGGTAACTATCGTCATATCGAGGGTGTGGTGATCAGCCACGGTGCCGAGCCGGACTGGGTGCCTCAGCGACGACAGCACCGTGTCGTGGAGCAAGCGACGGGCGCGGCTGCCTTGGAACGTCGTCTTCCAGGGGGTCGCCGGCGAAAGACGTTCGTCATACCAGTGCACCAGGCGCGCAGGATTGCCCTGCCTGACCATCTCGTTCTGCGTCCGGACCGTTGGTACGACGGTGAGACCAGCTGGCTCGATTGGGCTCTCAACAGTCTCGGGCAGCTGTCAGTCACGCGACTCGTCACCGGCGAGCTCGCCAGATCGCTTGTTCTTTGATTGAATCCGAGAGAGCGAGAGGGTCAGGGCACCACTACCAGCTCGAAGCGGTGTGGGCCGGCAATCACGCATGACGCGCGGACCATCAAGCTCATGACGCGGAGGTCGGGAGTTCAACACTTTCCCCCGCCACTAGATACTTCGGATTTCCACGCCCTCGTGCGCATGCCCACTTCGCTGACCAGCGGGTTTGTATTCGCTAGTCGCGGTCATCCACAGGTTTATCGGGTGAATTTCTCGGTGGGTTATCAAAACTGCGTTATGCACGCTACGCAGGGGTGGCGCACCGCCACCCCTGCAACACGCTGCGGCTTTCGGTAATTTGTCCCGGCTGAGTCCGAGGTGCCCCAGGCTGCCCTACCGCAGCCCCACGCAGCTGCTTGATCAATGGGTGGAGTACCGGCGGGGTGCTGCCGGCACCGCTGTCGACCATTCCTACCGTCGGACTCAAGCTATTTGAGGGAGTTGCGCCGCAACTCGAGTTGCGGTTGCTCGAACGGGCAGCAGGGAATCTCTGAGCCGAAGATGAGCGGGTGTCCGAACCCTGCACCAGGCCTTTACCCAGCGCGCTCTGTAGGGCGCTCCACAGATCTCCAACCGACCCAGGGAAGGAAGCTCTGGTCAGGACACGTTCGTCGTGTGATCAACGACGGACGTAAACGACGATCGGTCAGATCGCGCCGACGACGCCGAGACCCCCAACCAGAAGCGCCGTCGTTGAGACCCGGTTGTTGGTCGACCCGGCGAC
>Ga0187848_10003093_pt1 | contig 12517 bp, 13 predicted proteins | sample June2016WEW_4_40_FD_132424 | JGI IMG/M metagenome (GOLD analysis project Ga0187848, IMG submission 132424) | Peatland microbial communities from SPRUCE experiment site at the Marcell Experimental Forest, Minnesota, USA - June2016WEW_4_40 | ecosystem: Environmental > Terrestrial > Soil >... | reverse complement strand
TCCGCCAGCAGCGCCTGCAACATCTCCGGCACATCGTCCTTCGTCGCTCCCTCCGGCAGCCTCGCCGCAATGTCGAACCGGTCCGTCACCAGCCACTCCGGCCCGCTGATCTCATACGATCTTAGCTTGTAGGCGTATGCAATCAGGTCATTCAGAGACTCGTAATTGAACGTCGCTCGCGTCCCATCCACGCGAACCCAGTTCGGCCTCCTGCCCGCTATCAGGCCGGCCAGCATCGTCGCCTGGTCCGGCGCGGGCGACGGCCGCACCGACGCTGCGTCGAAGGTTAGGTTGCCGGAAGTGGTCTGTACAGCCGCAGTGGCCGCAGCAGCCACAGGTGCCTGCGTCGCTGGGCCGTCTGTCCAAAAGCCGCGCCCGCCGCCATCAGCGCGCCGGCGATCAACATAACTACAAATCGATTTCTCATCTTCCCTCCCCGTTATTGAGCAGTTTCATGATTGCCTAGACCAAGATTGAATTGCCATTCTAAGCGTACGAATAATCCCCGTATTTTGTTCAAAGCGCGACACACTACACCATGAGTGCACACGATTCAGCTACAGCGCCCCGCCCAGCAGCCGCTTCAGCGCCGACACATACTTCGCCAGCGCCTTCCGTCCCGCCGGAGTCATGCGATACAGAGTCTGCGGCTTGCGTCCGGCGAACCGCTTCTGCATCGCCACGTAGCCCGCCTCCTCCAGCTTCAGCATCTGCGCGCCCAGGTTGCCGTCGGTCGATCCGGTCTTGTCGCGCAGCCACGTGAAGTCCGCCTCCTCCACGCCCACCAGCAGCGACAGCACCGCCAGACGCAGCTTTCCGTGAATCACGGGATCGAGTTCCGGCAGCTCAGGCATGGTGTTGCTCCAATGCCGCCGCCGCGCGCCGCCGTTCCAGCCACATCGCGTACATGCCGAACACAATCATTCCGAAAAGCATCTCCGCGACAAAAATGCCCAGCGGATACGGCCACGGCACAAAGAACATCGCTACTCCGCCCACCCACCAACAGACCGCCACCAGCCCCTGCGCCCGCCAGCGCAGAATCATCGCGCTGGTTCCATGCGCCATGCCGACAAACATCATCATGGCGGCAAAAAACGAGATCTGCCACGTCTTGTGTTGCGCCATCGCAGCAGCAAAGTAGAGTGTCGCGGTAGCTCCCATCATTCCCCATACCGCCTGAATGCTCCGCCCACGAGCATTCTTGCCGCACGCGGCGCCGCTCTTCCGGCGCTGCAATGCAATACCCATGAACTGAAGGATCACTCCAATGGCAATGCTGACCGGCCAGGGCCAATAGGATCTGGGCTGAAGGAACTGCCAGCCCATGGCACATAGGTCGATCACTCCCCACAGAACAAAGCACCATCCAAAGCGCGCGGTCGATTGCCGTCCCTCCGCAATCATCTCCTCCATCAGCGCCACGCGCTGCACCAGCTCGTCGCGCGTCGTCCCGCCTTCCTGCTCTAACTCTGCCATCGTCTCGTCCCTCCATGAACTACTCTGCATTATAGAGTTCTCTATGTCAAGTGGTTTTTCACACAGATGATTATGCACTTGACACAGAAGCTGTTTTCTGTCATTCTGTCTGTGAGGTGGAGTGATGAACCTAATAGACGTAACGCGACAGTTCAAAACAGACGATGATTGCCTCGATTATCTTGAGGCTCTGCGCTGGCCAGATGGCAAAACGTGCCCCTATTGCGGCCACGACAAACTGAGCCGCATCGAACGCAAGAGCAAGTCCAAGAACGTGCGGACTCGCCTGTATCAATGCGTGGCCTGCAATCAGCAGTTCTCGCCGACCGTGGGCACAATCTTCCATGATTCCCACTTGCCGCTGGTCAAGTGGTTTATGGCTCTCGCGCTGTTGATCGACGCGAAAAAGGGTATCTCCGCCAAACAGCTTGAGTCGCATCTGGGCGTTGCGTATCGCACTGCATGGTACATGGCGCACCGCATTCGCAAGGCAATGGACAAGGACGAAACCGAGTTCCCTAAGCTCTCCGGGGTGGTCGAAGTGGACGAAACCTATCTCGGAGGCAAAACCATACGTCCATTCGGCGGTCGGAGCGCCAAGAAAAAAGACATCGTGATCGGGCTCAGGGAACGCGGCGGTCGGATTCGCTTCATGCAGGCCGACGATGTGAAGTCTGGGACGCTACAGCAGATCATCGAAGCCTTTGTCGATGATGATGTGGAGATGATCGTGACCGATGATTTCAAAAGCTACCCGATGGCCGTAAAGAAGTTCAAGGGCAAGCACCGCACGATCAATCACAGCGCGGGTTATTACGTCACGGGCGACGACGGCGAGATTCACACCAACACAATCGAAAGCGCATTCAGCCTGCTAAAGCGCGGCATCATAGGCAACTACCACTTCGTCTCGATAAAGCACTTGGGCAGGTATCTGGCGGAGTTCGAGCATCGCTTCAATGAGCGCAAGAACCCGGAGCGATTCGATGAGACGCTGCGCCGGATGGTGAACACCGAGCCAATCCAGTACGCCGAGCTTACTGCTTAGACTTGGCGAGTATCGCGGCGGGCTTCTTGGCGTCTATCGCTACATCGCTACGCTTCACCGGCTCCGACTGCACCATGCGCCGGAGCAGGGCGTCGAATTGTGCCTTGTCAACCTTCATTACCCAAGTCTATCAGACTCCCCAACAAGATACTCCGCTCGGAATCCGATGCAGGTAGGTTCACGCTGTTGTTTGCGTGCCGCATTCCATTCCTCCAGTTTACATACATAAAAGTACCCGTTTTCCACAGCCACAAGGACGCGATCAATCACCGATCCATCGAATTGAATAACGCTAACTTGTTTACCTACAGTCATATGAGTCCACCTCGACACGATCCTACGCCAAAGTTGGATTAGTTTCAAAAAAAGTCTGAGACATGCGGCACAGACTGTGCTAAGGTATGTATTATTACGTTGTCGAAGCGAAGTGGCATTTTGAATCGAGGTATCGGCATGGCAGACGAACCCAAAAAGACCCCGGCAGCATACTTACCGTTCAAGACGTTTCTCTCGTCACTGGACGCCTTGGATCACGGCTTACCCAAAAAACTCGACCGTACTGTATGGCGTTCCCAGTCGGGCATCGTGCAGGGGCAGATCATGATGGCCCTTCGATTCTTCGGCTTGCTGACGGATTCTGACGAACCAACGCCAGCTCTACATCGGTTGGTCGAAAACAAGGAACGACGGCAGGAGCATATCAAGGCACTTCTCCAGTACGCCTATCGCAGCATCCTCGATGCTGATTTGACGAAAATGAGTCCGAAGATGCTAGAGGAGGAGATGGAGCAGTACAACGTCTCCGGTGACACTCGACGGAAGGCGGTTGCGTTCTTTCTTCGTGCGGCCAAGTACGTTGACCTACCAATGCATCCGCTTCTCATGGCGCAAATCAGGGAGACGAGCGGCCTAAGGAAGAAGCGAAAAGCAACAACCAGGGTCAATGGAGCAACGCCGGAATCTCAGATTTCGCCCCCAGAGGAAGAAGGAATTAAGAGCAGGCGGACAATTTTCCTGCGGGGGGGAGGATCAGTTACTTTGTCCATCACCGCCGATCCCTTCAGTCTCGACGCAGAGGATCGCCAATTTCTGTTTGAGTTGGTGGACAAGATTCAGGGCTATCCATCTAAGAGCCCAGAGGAACAGGAGGAAGAGGAATGATAAGAGTTTCGGCCTGTCGCCGTCACACTCACCGCGACGGCAGGCAAACGCAACAAGGCTCGATTCGTTGATCTTTGACGGGAACACGAATCGAGCCGTGGTGGGCTTGCTATTTGCACCGGAGAGGTACTGCGACCGGCGTTGCTAGGAGCCTTATAAGCTCTGAACGGCAGTGCTGTCAACACTGCGGGTTCAACTCCCTGCCTCTCCGCTTCCCTTATTGTACGGCAACACAGGAAAAATTAAAAGGAACAATATGGCACTTTACAAGTACGACGCATGGCTTCATAAGGCCAACGCAACGGTCGAAGAATTCGACAAGCTGTACAGCCCCGGGGCCATAGTAGCTTGGTCGGGGATATATCGGTGTCATGCCTGCGGGCATGAGGTCGTTCACACGGTAGACAAACCTCTACCCCCACAAAATCACCACGTACACAAGCCCGGCATTGGAGCTATCCAATGGCGTCTTGTGGTGACAGACTACACGCAGTCGTCTTAGGCAAGACCAGAGAAACAGCACTGCACGGTTCCTGTGGGTGTGATCCCCAAAGGAGCCGTGCCATTTGCATGACTCCTTCGGCCACGGAAATCAGCTTGCCAGCTTGCACTCGATCTTGCATAAATTCCAGTACAGCCTGAACGTCTGAATCGACTTCAACTTTCTTATTGTTCTGCCCTGTCACGGTGTTCATATTGTGTATTCCTCCCTACTCTGTGTCAAATGCATAATCATCTTCACACAATTCCTCCCCGCCCCCCTTTTTTCCGTTTGTCATTCTGACCCGGCCCCTGAGCGCAGGCGAAGGGGATGGGGAAGAATCCCCGCATTTTGTCTGTAGCGTCGGTTGCCGGGTGCCCTATTCATGACGGCATTATCGTCATGGGTGGGGTCCACATCGCAATCGATCATGGATGAGCAACCGCGCTACCATCCACGCCACCCAACCCTACATTCCCGGCTTGTCCGCGAAGCTCCCCTTAAGCACATATACGCGGTATTCCATTGGGGCCCAGTAAAGGATGAAGGGCCCTTCGGTCGCCTGCAGGCGGTATGCGGAGTTGAGATAATCGCGGAACTCCGGCCAGGTATTTAGCTTGTTGAAGCTGTAGCCCGACTCCTGGTACCACTCATTGCTCAGCAGAATGACGATCGGAGGGTTCTGGTGGATCTCGTCCCAGAAGATCTTGCGGTAGTAGGGCACCACCTTGCCATCGTCCGGCCCGAAGAACTGCAGGTCGCCGTCGAACCCTGTGCTCTGCACCAGCCCCAGGCGGTAGAGTGCGCTATAGCATCCGCCCACCAGGTCGAGGCACTGCACCCTGTCCTGTAGCTTGTCTCCGCCGAGGCGCACCAGGTCCTGTTCAAGCACCGGAACCGCCGCATTGACCACATGCTGTCCATGCACCTTCCATGCGTTGAATGGCGCCATAAACAGCACGCCGAACGCCATCCCGGCGACGCCAACATTCCTGCGCCAACCTCGGTCTTTCATCGCCGCGGTGAACTCCAGCCCGATCCACAGCAGTCCGAAGCACACCAATGCGGTGCGGTGGTAGTCGTAGCCCTTGCGCTGGATGAAGTACGAGATCCCTCCGAAGAGAACGCCCGCGCGCACCGCCCACATCTCCCAGTTCAGGGTCCAGTCCGCGTCCTTGGCTGCGTTCCGGCGCTCACGGCTTCTGCCGGCAATGGCGAGCAGCAGTGCAAGCGGAAAATACACCCGGAAGGCCTGCGGAATGCTTCGGCGAATCAGCACCCATAGCGTAGGATGCGCCAGCGACGAGTAGTACGGGACCAGCTTGCTCAGGATGAAGAAGAACGGGCCGAAGGCGTGCTGGGGCAGCAGGAACTCGAGCAGGATGCCGAGCGCGATCGCCAGGCCGGCCAGCGCCAGCAGCAGGTATGACGTGGGCGACTTGCCTCGCCTGCGCAACACAGGCAACAGCAACAGAAGCAGGCAGAGGGCGAACGGAACCACCGTCGGCTTGATCAGAATCGCAAGGCCCATGGCAAGGCCAAATAGCAGCATCAGTGCCGGCATGGCCTTGCGTACCGCCACCATCAGAAACGCGTAGCCGATAATGATCAGCACGGTCATTACTTCATCGCGCTCTGTGGCCTGCCATGGCCCCATCGACCCCAGTTGAATGCTGTACAGCACGCCGGCGAAGAGCCCGGCCAGCCAGTCGTATGGCCACGCAATCACCATCATGGCCCCTGTCATCGTGCCCAGCAGGGTGAACTCGTACAGCCGCCAGCCCAGGTCGCCCCCGCCGAAGATGCCGATCGCCCAGCGCTCCGTCAGGTACGCGCCCGGCATGTTGATGTCGTAGATCTCCTTGTACGGGACCTTGCCGTGGTTCAGCAGCAGCACCATGTAGTGCATCACCTGCGTGTCCCACATCCATTGCCAGTGGATCGTGAACACCACATAGCAGGCCGCGCCCGCCAGCAGCACCGCTGTGCAGAGTACGCGAAAGTAGGTGATCTGCCGGTCCGTCAGGGTTGTCTGCATGGCCTTGCGCAGATTATACCGTCGCCAAACGCAAGTCCTCCCAGTAGGAACTCCGGGCGGGTTGTGCCTCCTGCGCGCCCGCTGCAACAGCTTCGCGCAGATTGTCCCGCGGACTGCTGCGAATGCGCACTCCCTCTCCGCAATCCCGGATGCTAAACTCGGTGCATCGGCGAACCTTCGCCGCCAGAGAGGAGACCATCCATCTCATGCAGGATCGGCCCCTTTCTCTGCTCGCCTGGCGCTGGGTTCTGGTTGTGTCCGCCGCCTACCTCATCGGCCTCGCTTCGCTGGCCGTGGCGTTGCGTCACAACCTCGGCTTTCCCCTCGACGACTCCTGGATCCACCAGGAGATCGCCCGCAATCTCGTCCAGCGCCACAGCTTCGGCTTCACCCCCGGCGTCACCTCGTCGGGCTCATCCAGCACCCTTTGGACCTTTGTACTCGCGCTCAACTACCTTCTGTTTCCAACTCACTCGCCAGTTTTTTTCCCCCTGGTTCTCAACTCCATCCTGATCGTTCTCTCCGGCGTTCTGCTCTGGCGCATGGCAGCCCTCGACGGCCTTCCGCTGCTCTACGCGCTTGCTCTCGCCCTGCTTCCGGCCCTCTCCGGAAACTACGTCTGGCTGGCCTTCCTCGGCATGGAGCACGTCCTCTTCGTCACTCTCTCGCTTCTCGCCATCCTGCTCTGGTTCCGCGCCTGCGACGCACCGCGCCACGCTGCCCTGCGCACCTCGCTGCTCGCCGGCCTTGCCCTCGGCGCCCTCGGCAGCACCCGCCCCGAGGGCCTCGCGCTCTGCCTGCTGCTCTTCGCTCTCTACAAGTGGTGCGGCCGCACTCTCGCCGACGTTCTCCGCGCCGCCGCGGTCGCCGTCCTCTTCCTGGTTCCCTCGTTTCTGCTCAACCTGAAGACCTCGGGCGCGGTCCTCCCCATGACCCTGCGCGGACGCCGCTTTCTCTTCGGCGGAACAGACAAGCTGCACGTCGGCCGTTCCACGGTCCGCGGCCTCACCATCGAAACCTATCAGAAAGTCATCCAGCACAACTTCTTCCACACCACCCGTGGCTGGGCGATGGTCTTTGTTGTGCTGGCGTTCTACGGATGCTTCGTGCTGCTCCGCCGCTTCCCCAACCGCACCGCCATCCTCGTCCTCTGGGCCACCCTGCACTACGCCAGCTACTGCTTCACCCTGCCCGCCACAGGCCACGGCGGACGTTACCAGCCCTTCGTGCTTCTCCTCTTCCCTCCCCTGCTCGCCATCGCGCTGTTCGACCTGATCGCGCTTGCGTTCCTCCTCTTCAAATCGCGCGGCAGTTCCCTTCTGCGCCCCCTGCAGACGCTCGCTCTCGTTCTGGTCGCGGCCCTCACCGCTTCCACCCTGCCGCGCTGGAGCGTCGCCCTCCGCGACAGCATCTACAACATCGACAACTGCCACATCAAGATGGCCCGGTATCTCAACGCGAATTACCCGCCGGGCACCAGGATGGGCGTCTTCGACATCGGCGCCATCGGCTACTTCAGCCACATCGACCTGATCGATCTCGGCGGCCTGGTCGATCGCAACTACCTGCCCTACCTGCTCTCCGGCCGCGTCCCCCAGTACCTCCAGGAAAAGGGCGCAGGCTACGTCATCCTCGCCCACAACGGCCCCGAAGGCGATGTTGACGGCACCGGATCGCCAACCCGCTTCGGCGACGCGCTGCACTTCTTCCACAACCCCGCGCTGCGCCTGGAAGAGGTCCACACCGAGGGCATCGACTATCCCACCTGGCACTCCAGCTACCTCTACACCCAGCACGCCTACCGCTTCCAGACGCTCTACCGCATCGTCCGCCTCAACCCCGGCGCCGCGGCCGCTCCCGCGCCCTCCGCGCCCCTCACCAGGTAAGCCTTTTGATCAGCTTACTTGCGGCTCATGCGGTACAGTTTGGTTTCGCTAATCGAGTCGTACGCAACTGGAACGACATTGAACCGGTCAAATTCCTCGCCATGGATGATGTATATCGGCAAATGGTCTCCCGTTTTTCTGCGTTGCAGAAATGCGTCGATCTGATCCTTATACATCCCACTCGCCATCATCAGACAGTAGCCGCGCTCGAAGGCAATGTCGAAAAAATGGCCATGTGCAAGCGCAGAGGCAGCCGAGGGGTCGAGGACGAGTCCTTGACCAGAGAGAGTTTGCATCCCGGTGGCGTAAGCCAGCTCTCCGTCGTTCATCTCGATGAAGCGATCGGAGCCTTCACGCTGCACCATTGAGCGTAGAGCGTCGCTCTGCTGGAGGATGCTCTCCTGCCATCTGCCGCCGCCGTTCAACATCAGGTGGTTCGCATAGATGTTGAAACTGATTGCGGTCAGGATTCCGCAAGCCAATGCGGCTATCCATGGACGAACCAGTGTGTATTTCCTCTTCATAGGATATGCGAGGTTGAGGGTCCGGTCCCACATAAGCGCAATCACCAGATTGGCTATGAAAATCGAGCTTGCAAAATACCAGGAACCTTGGTGAAACGTCGCAACATTGATAAAGCTATAAGCCCCCTTCAATATGACGCCAACACACAAAGCCTCGATCAAACCCCAGATGGAACGAGATCTTTGAATAAGAAAGATGCCGCACAGAACAATCGGCGCAAGCATCTGAAGTATCCTCATGTAAATTTCAGAATACAAATTATCCGCGACCGTCATTTGTGACCACCGGCCGGGAAGTATCAACCTGAGGGTGTAATGCAGATTTTCCGAGACAGAGAGGCCAGCCTTGATGGAGCCGCTTACGGGCATGAACACGCCGACAGAAATGCGGTTGTAGACGAGGTAAGCGGCGATCATGGCGATCGGCAGCGCTACAGCAGCCATAACCCTGCGGCGCGGGCCTCCGACATGCGATCTCCAGACGAGAATCAGGACGGGCAGGAGAAGAAATATATCGTCCAGACGGCTGAGTACCATCAATCCAAAGAAGAACATCGACAAGGGAAGACGAAACGCTGCTGTTCGATCTGTTGAATAGCACGCGAGCGCCAGTCCCAGAAAGAGCAACTCCACGGAATTCTCCATACCGTTCAGACACGACCAGTTGGCGAGATATTGGGATGCCACTAATGCAACCACAAACCAAAGAAACCCTGGGCAGACGGCAGGAAATGCAAGCCATCGTCGATGTAAATGTTGCGCGCAGAAGGCAGCAAGCAAAGCGCAAGCGACGCTAAGGATTAAAAGATTGCTGATATATAAGCGGTGCAGAGTAAGGAAGGGATTGTCCGGCTTGAGCAGGTTCAGCCGCATTGCGTGGTAAAGCAGGAACTCCCATACGGGATGAAACCCATTGGTTGGCAGAACTCCGTCAAACGAGTAGAACGACGTATGGAGCGAATTTCGCGCAATCGTCAGGTAGTAGAACGCGTCGGGCTGAAAGACGGACGTCTCGGCAAACGGCGAACAGCGCCTCAAGTATAAAAGCAGGGGCAGCAAAGTAGCTGCAAAGACGGCAGTAGAAATACTCAAAATGGAGATCGGAGAACTTGAGAATGCAGTTTCAGATTCGTGAGGCGGATTAGTCTTTTCCATATGTGTGAACCGAACGATTCTCACTGCGGGCTAGTCGGATGCGCCCCATTATCTCATGGCCTGAAATGTCCAATGCGTGGGCAATGTCCAATTGACCGTGCGACCAGCCTGAAACGGCGCGGCACTCGTGTATTCTGATGCAGAGCAATGGCCTGCCTAAAAGATAGCGCTACCCAAAGCCTGTTTATCAGATGAGGTGCCTCCCTTGGACCTGAAATCCAGCCATAGACGCGTACAGACAGCGGTTCTGATCTATCTGCTGTTCTGCGTTGCGATGGATCTGGGCGTCTGGGCCTGGTTCGCGATGCACAGACACGTCACCGGCCATCTCTTTCCCCTGGGCGAACGGGTGGAGCGCTTCGGTGACCTGCTGCGTTTCTCCGCCAAATATCAGATCGGCAAAGATCCCAGAATGTTCGACTCTGAGCATCTGATCGGGACTTTGTTCCCCAAGAACTATCCCCCCTTTGCGGTCGTGCTGTATCTGTTTCTGCTTCAGGGCTGCGCCCCTTATGCGCTGCCGGTGCTGCTGGCAACGGTGCTCGGCGCAGTGGCCATGGCCTGCACCCTGCTCTGGCGAAGGGTGCGGCGACTTGAGAGTTATCGCTGGTATATCGGCGTCGCGATCTTCGCTACCGGACTCTTCGGCTGGGGGACAGAGCAGGTTGTCATGCGCGGCAATATCGAAGGCCTGATGTGGATCGCCATCTGTCTCGGAGCGGCCCTCTACGCGCGGCGGCAATATCCCGGCGCGGCCGTGGCCTTCGGCATTGCCTCCTGCATCAAGCCCTATCCGTTGCTCTGGCTTGCCCTCATGGCGCGCCATCGCAGATACCGCGAGGCAGTCCTTGGACTCGTCTCCGCCGCCGCCGTCACCCTGGCCTCCCTGCTGGTCATCGACCGCAATCTGCTGCGCGCCTGGCGCCACATCACCGGCAAGAGCGGTTTTTTCACGGATTATGTCGTATCGTTTCGCCCGTTCGATGAGATGAAGGGAGACCATTCCCTCTTCCAGTCCATGAAAACCATCGCCCGTGTCGTGCGCAATCATGGACTCCACTTCTCCTACCAGGAATACTGGATGCATCCCAACGATCCGCTCGCCTGGACGCTATACAAGGTATATCTGCCGCTGGCCGCCCTCATCGCTCTGGTGACACTTTGCAGGGTATGGAACAAGCCGGTGTTGAACCAGGTCTTCGCCCTGGCCTCGATCACCCTGGTCCTTCCCTTCGTCGCCGGCGACTACACCTTGATTCTGCTTCTGGTCCCCATGGGCTTCTTCCTCATCTTCCTGCTCGAGGACGTTGCCCGGGGCAGGACGCCAATGTCCATGGGCAAGATGCTCTGCTTCCTTCTGCCCTGCGCCTGGATCATGGCCACGGAACCGCTCGTGACGCTGCACGGCGTCTTCAAGTGCATCGCGCTTCTGCTCTTGCTCGCCGCCAGCATCTCCATCCCGCTGCCCAGCACCCTCTTCGGCGAGACGGCAATTGAAGAGGGTGAAGCCGTCGCGCTGGCGTCAGTGCAATCAACTCGCAAAACCTAGTTGGGAGAAACATGGCGGGCTGTGTCCCCCGCGCTGGAGTGAAATTTGCACAGAGATAATGGTAGTGGCAAGGTTGCCGCGCACGTAAACGTTGCACTTTGGGTATATGCCTTCCTGGTCGCATCGGTCACTGCGGCAAGCTGGTTCTTATACAAACGCAGTGGTGACCCGTTGACTCGCCCGTTGTTTACCAAGGCCGATCAGTTTCACGACCTGACCGATCACCGTGATAAGATCGCCCATCTGCGCGATGGAGCTGTAGCGTTGGCTCACGGGCAGCCCTTGTTCAACTTTCCCCCGCCTGCAGCGTATGTCTTCAAGATATTTTTCATCTTCGGGAATCATGCAGCTTACGCCTACCTTGTCTTTATCGCAATCTGCGTCCTGGGCTTTGCCCTTGTTGCGTGGCGTGCCGGTCGCCCGAGCCGGGCGGTTCGGTTCGCCGCAACCGTCGCGATTGTAACCTCGGTCGTACTGGGCTATCCGATGTGGTTCACCGCGGATCGAGCCAATATCGAGAGTGTGGTGTGGGCAGTGTCCGCAGCCGGTCTCTGCCTTTTTCTGCGGAAAAGGTCTTTGGGCGCGGCTGTATTGATCGGCATTGCAGCCTCAATTAAACCGTTTCCTATTCTGCTTCTGCTGCTTCTGCTGCGCAGACGCAAGTACAAGGATACGGCGATCGGAGTTGCGGTTTTGGTAGGAATTGTATTTGCAGCGTTTGCAGCCCTTGGTCCAACTCCACTACAGGCCTACCGGGATCTCAAGCCAGTCGAGCCGCGCTACATGAATAGCTATGTCCTCGTCCTGGCGCATGTGGATGAGGCGCGGTTCGAACACTCCCTGCTTGACGGGTTGAAGTCGGCCGCGCTGATACTCAAGATGCGGGGGCACCACGGAACCACGGCAACCGTTGAGTCTCTACGGAACCGTCCTGGGGGATGGCCCGTAGTGCGCCTGTTGGTGCGTGTCTACCCGTTCGTTGTGATAACCGGGCTAGGGATGCTGATTGCCGTCTTCTACAAAATGCCCATACTCAACCAGGTGACAGCTCTATGTGTCGCTGTATCCCTGATTCCACCAGTCTCCAGCGACTACACGTTGCTACAGCTCTATCTCCCTTTCGGAGCTTTTCTCGTGTATCTCACGCGCGAAGTTGCTATTGGCAAGGCGATCTTCCCCTACTCCTCGATGCTGGC
>Ga0187848_10003092_pt1 | contig 12517 bp, 11 predicted proteins | sample June2016WEW_4_40_FD_132424 | JGI IMG/M metagenome (GOLD analysis project Ga0187848, IMG submission 132424) | Peatland microbial communities from SPRUCE experiment site at the Marcell Experimental Forest, Minnesota, USA - June2016WEW_4_40 | ecosystem: Environmental > Terrestrial > Soil >... | reverse complement strand
TCGCCCTTCCTGAAGTCAAGCCCCCGGGCGAGTATGGACGCCTCGGCCTTCAGGTTCTCGGTTACCCTGTTTATCAGGAACGTCGCGATTTCATTGGAAAGGAACAACCATAGGAGCGGTACTGCCACGGCCAGCATCACGAAGTACGCCAGGAGGAATTTTTTTAGGAGGCTTTGTCTCATGGTGTTGCCAGGTGGTTATTCGAGGAAGGTATAGCCGACGCCGCGGATGGTCTTTATGTATATCGGCCTTTCCGGGTCCTCTTCGATCTTTGCACGGAGCCGCCTTATGTGCACGTCTACCGTCCTTGGCTCTACAAAGGAGTCATAGCCCCAGACGTTGTTCAAGAGGCTCTCGCGGGAGATAACGCGGCCCTGGTTCTCAACCAGGTATTTCAGCAGCTTGAACTCGGTCGGCGAAAGCTCTACCGCCTCGCCCTTTAGGAAGACCTTGTGTTTGGCAAGGTCCAGGACGAGGTCTCCGATTGCGATCTTCCTGTCGTGGGAGGCCTTCAGTCCGGCGCCGAACCGCCTCAGAACGGCCTTGACCCTGGCCGTCACCTCACGGGGCGAGAACGGCTTCGTTATGTAATCGTCCGCGCCAAGCTCGAGCCCCAGGACCTTGTCGAGCTCCTCTGATTTCGCCGTCAGGAGTATCACCGGGGTTGTCTTGGTCTCGGCCTTCGCCCGCAGGCTCTTGAGCACGTCCAGGCCCTGCATCCCCGGGAGCATGATGTCCAGCACGATGAGGTCGGGGATTTCCTTCCAGGCCAACTGGAGCGCCTCAGTCCCGTTGCCCGTGCTGATTACGGAGAACCCTTCCTTGGAAAGGTTGTACCGCAATAGCTCAACCAGGTCCTTTTCGTCATCGACGACCAGTACTTTTTCGGCCATTCCAACCATCTCCAAGCAAGGTACTATAAATGGTCACATCATAATACACAGCCGTAAGAATTGAAAGTTAAATAAACAGGTTGATGAAATTCATCATCTATTATTGACGGATTTGGTCATTTTTATCTTTTTATGGGGCGACAGATCTTAAAAAATTTTTAAAAATTAATTGGTTAAGTTTCTGGAATGGTTATTGCTATAATATTTAGTTACGATACCTCATTTGACAACTTTATTTAAGGATGAAAAGTTGGTTCGAGAATTATCGGGTTTGGGAGACTGACTTTATGTTGCGCGCATCTTTCTTCTTGCCGGTACTGTTGGTCATTTCCCTTTGGGTTTCCAGCGCACAGGCTGCGTGGAAAATAGAGTTTAATTCCGGCAGCGCCGTAGAAGCGAACGCCTGCCGCATCGAAAAAGGCCGTATCTATCTCAAGTATCCCGTTGGAGAGGTCTCATTTCCCTTGTCCGAAGTAAAGTCGGTCGTGATGGACGACCGCGCGGCAACTGAGCTCCAGACCGCCGGTACTCCCCAGGCCGCGTCCACTGCCCAGGCCCGGGAAGACTCGCCAGCGGCTGAGTTAAACCAGCCTTCCGCGCCGGCCCCATGGGCATCTGTGCAGGCGGCGCCCTCTTCACCGGCGTCTCCGGGCAACAAGCAAGACTTTACCAAGCCCCAGTTTACATCCGAGAGCCTCAACGCGCTTGTCGCCAACTCCGTAGAGATTCAGGGTGAACCCGTTGCGCCTTGCGACCCCCAGCTTGAGGCGATCATGCAGGCGATGGCAAATACCACGGATGCGGCTCAGCAGGCGGCGCTATTGCAAAAAATGAATAATCTGATCGACGCCGAAATATTACAAAATCAATAGAAAGGAGGGCGTAAGACGAAAATTTATTTTTTAATTTGGTTTTTCCATCCTAAACCGCTGTGAAATTGAACAAAAGGAGGTATCTCATGAAGAAGCTGCTTTTAATGCTTGTGCTGTCCGCAGTCTTAATACCCGCGTCGGCGTTCGCCGGCTCGGCCAAGTTCTATTTCACTAACATGACCAGCACGGCGCCTGCGAGCGTGGTCTTCTCGGCGCGCTGGGCAATGAGGTCGACCGGCGGCATTGTAATTGAGGGAGTAAGGGGTGCATCACTTATCAACGGTAGGGACCACGGTATTTTGGAGGACGCCGGCGATCCGGGCGGCAATATAGGGGACGGAGTCAGGTATTTCGAGGACCATATAACCTTCCCGAACACCCAGGGATATTCAAATGCCGAGATAGTCCTGACCGGAGACCTCGTGAGGACTGTTTTCACCACCGATACCGTCCATAAAGGACCGGTCTCCTTCACCTTGACACTGAGTGACCTCGTGAAAAACGGGCAGCTCGTCGTAAACGGCGCATCCGAGGTAACAAAGGTCAGGAGCGGCAAGAACGGTTACGTAGCAATAACGTTCCAGCCCAGCTCCGCGACCTTTACGGCTTATACCACTGGCGGGGGTCTAGGCCATAATGTCAAACACATTGACATCACCATGTACCCGGTGACCATGCCGCAGGCCTTCAGAGACTATTCCGCCGTAGGCGGCTCCCTTCCCACCGGGTTCTAACCCGCTTACAGGACAAAAAAAGCCGGAGCCTTTAGGCTCCGGCTTTTTTTATTGTCTTTTTTGCGGCGCGCATGATATTTTATAAAGTGGCAGTCATTACCGCGAAAGCGGACAGAAAATAATCGAAAGGGGATAAACATGCTTTCACAAATACCGATTAATTTTGAAAAGGTAAAAAAAGAAGTCCTGGACAGAGAAATACTCAGGGCCGGGATAATCGCCGAGCTGGACGCGATAAACCTTTACGAGCAGATGGCGGCAATGACCGGCAATGAGAATATCAGGAGGATACTCCTGGACATAGCGAAAGAGGAAAAAACTCATGTAGGAGAATTCCAGGCCCTGCTGCTGAAGGAAGACGGCGAACAGGGCCCGGAACTCGAAAAAGGCAAGGAAGAAGTAGCCGAGCTGACAGAATAAGAGTTTAAGGCGCCCCGTACATCTTTCTAAGTTCGATGTTGACTTCGAGCACATTGATAAACTTCTCGCCTATTAACCCACCGAACGGCGCAGAGGACTTTTTCTCCAAAATCTGCTCTATCTCTGTCCTGACCGCTGCAGGGTCGCGTTTCAAATCGGCTGCCCATTTGGGGGCTACCCGGTCGAGCTGAAACTCGGCGTTCTGGAGCGTTATGTGGGGGTCGAGCCCGGAAGCGGAAGTGGTGACCATGTCTCCGGGTACGTCCTCGATGTCCGCATCGGGATGGTCCTGCCGCCACATATCAAAGAATATCGACTGCACGTCAGAACCGTCCTTTACCGGTTCAATGGCCGTTTGCGCCTTTCCGCCGGGCCCTGTGTGCGTGACCGCGGACGGGAACCTGCCGGGGTTATCCTTCGAGAAATTTTCGAAGAACACGACGGCCAAGTCGGCTGCTTTCGGCTGAGGCGTGCCCGGGTTGTCCTTTATAAACTGCGCTACCACTGCGGGATGTGTCTTGGCCCAGCTATCCACGTAAGCGCCGTGAGTGGGGTCGGCGCTAACCCAGGCCTGGGCAAGTGAATTATGCAGATCCGCCCATTGGGCAACGATGTGAGCGGCTCCCTGGAACATATCCTTCTGGAACCACTGTTCGACATCCGGAGCTACCGGCTGACCGGCCTTTGGCCCGCTTTTATATTTCACTATTGGGCCGAGCGAGCGGGCTACCCGGTCGCGGAGGGCATAGTTGGAGGCCGCCAGGGCCGACGAGGTCGAGGCGGACGCATCGTATGATGCGGCGGACGGGCGGGGCTGAAAATACTCATCTTTTGTAAACGGCTGCGCAATGAGTTCAGAACCAACCACCGCGCCGTCCGGGCCCTTGATTAGGCTCCCGTTGGCCTGATAGGGGACGATTGTCTGTCCGACCGCCCATAATGCTAGCGGGTAAATGACGCAGCAGACGACCACTGCGAATATCAGGAGCATTATACTTTTTGAAAGGTATCGTAACATGTTCATATTCTCCTAATCCATTAACGTCAGCTGACCAGATGCAGACCCACCATGGCTACGTCGATTAACTTGATGCCGATAAAGGGTATAACCACGCCGCCAAGCCCCCAGACCAGCAGGTTCCTTCTGAGCAGGGCATCGGCTCCAAGCGCCCGGTAGCGCACCCCTTTCAGGGCGACCGGGATGAGCAAGGGGATGATGACCGCGTTGAAGATGACCGCCGACAGTATTGCCGACGTCGGCGAATGCAGGTGCATGACGTCGATCAACTTCAGCCAAGGCAGTGTGCCTGCAAAAAGCGCCGGGATAATCGCAAAATACTTCGCAACGTCATTGGCGATCGAGAAGGTCGTCAGGGAGCCGCGCGTTATCAGGAGCTGTTTCCCGATTTCCACGACCTCGATCAACTTGGTGGGGTCGCTGTCTAAGTCCACCATGTTGGCCGCTTCCTTGGCCGCCTGGGTTCCGGCGTTCATGGCCAGGGCCACATCGGCCTGCGCCAGTGCCGGGGCGTCGTTGGTGCCGTCGCCCATCATCGCCACCAGCTTCCCCTCGGCCTGCTCCTTACGGATGTATGCGAGCTTGGTCTCCGGCGTGGCCTGGGCCAGGAAGTCGTCTACTCCGGCCTTCGCGGCGATAGTCGCAGCCGTGAGCGGGTTGTCCCCGGTAATCATTACGGTCCTGAGGCCCATCTTTCTGAGCCGCTCGAAGCGCACGCGCATGTGGGGCTTCAGGATGTCCTCTAGGGCGACCACGCCCGCGATGCTGGCGTCATCGGCTACGACTAAAGGGGTCGCGCCCTTCGATGCGACTGAATCGACCAGCTTGGCCAACTCGTCCGGCACGACGCCGTGATTGCTCTCGACGAACTTGATTATCGCATCAGACGCCCCCTTGCGTATCCGCCGTCCGTCGGCTAAGTCTATGCCGCTCATGCGCGTCTGCGCCGTAAAGGGCACGAACTGCGCATTTTCCGGAGCTATGATACGGGTCTTGCTCTCTTTTTCGAATAACTTCACGATGCTCTTGCCCTCGGGCGTCTGATCGGCCGCGGAGGCCAGGGCGGCCAGATTGCCTAAGTTGGCTTCCGAATACTTCCCGACCGGGAAAAACTTCGTCGCGTGCCGGTCACCTATTGTAATGGTGCCTGTCTTGTCCAAAAGCACGATGTCGATATCACCGGCGAGTTCTACGGCCTTGCCGCTCTTCGCTATTATGTTCGCCTGCAAGGCGCGGTCCATGCCCGCGATCCCGATGGCGGCGAGCAGCGCGCCGATGGTGGTGGGGATAAGGCAGACCAGCAGCGCAATGAGTGTGGGGATGTCGGTGCCGAGGCTCCCCACCGGGTCCTTGGTGCCCAGGTAGCCCATCATGTACACTTCGGCGTTCCGGGCCATCGGCCAGAGCGGGACCACGACTATCAGGAACACCAGCGTAAAGGCCGAAAGCACCAGAGTGAGCGCGATCTCGTTCGGGGTCCGCTGGCGTATCGCGCCTTCGACCAATGCTATCATCCTGTCCAGGAACGATTCGCCCGCTCCGTGGGTGATTTCGACTACAATCTTGTCGGAGAGCACGACGGTGCCCCCGGTCACGGCGGAGCGGTCGCCGCCCGCTTCTCTAATGACGGGAGCCGACTCGCCGGTAATCGCGGACTCGTTGACGGAGGCGACGCCTTCTATAATCTCCCCGTCGCCAGGGATAGTCTGCCCCGCCTCCACGACGACGCGGTCGCCAGGCTTCAAGGCCGCCGAGGATATCTCCTCGACGGCGCCGCCGTCCTTCAGGCGATAGGCCAGCGTATCGTGACGGGCCCGCCGGAGCGATTCGGCCTGGGCCTTGCCTCTGGCCTCCGCCAGTGCCGTGGCAAAATTTGCAAATAGCACGGTCAGGAAAAGCCAGACATCAAGCGTGATAAAATAGCTGATCGGCACCTGGCTCAACGAACCTCCTAATAACGCCTTCACGATGAACAACAGCGTCAGGATGGCGCCGATTTCCACCACGAACATGACGGGGTTATTCCACTGGAGGTCCGGCCGCAGCATGACGAACGCACGTTTCAGCGCCGATTTCGCCGTCCCCGCGTCCAGCAGCTTTATCTGCCGTGTGCGGCGCGTCGGCTGCGGCTGTCCGGAGGGCGCGTCGACCTCCTGCATGTCCATTATATCGGGCTCATTAATCATATTGCACTCCTTTATTCGTCTCGCAATCCAATTTGAATTTTAAAGAATACATGCATAAAAGTTTCATCAGCCGCCGAATGGGAACGGCCCCAGATGCTCCGCTATAGGTCCTAGGGCCGCAACCGGCAGGAAGAGCAGCGCCCCTATGATGAGGGTAGTCCCGAGTATGAGAAAACCGAAGGTCGGCGTGTCGTCCCGCAAGGTACCCTGGCCGAACGGGCTCGATTTCTTCGAGCCAAGATATGCCGCCATCGCGATAGGCGCGATAATCGGGAGGAAGCGACTGAATATTATGACCAGGCCCGTCGCGATGTCCCACGGGACGGCCTCGGGCGCGGGGCTGGTGTTGTTGTAGAAGCCGTAGGTTACCCCAAGCCCGTCGAATGCCGATCCGTTATTGGCGGAGGCCGAGGAGAACTGGTACAGCATCTGCGAGAAACCGTGCGCGCCGGGGTTGCTCGCGGCCTTCTGCCCCCAATCCGTCGCCGCGAATATCCCCGTAGGAAGGAGTATCATCATCGGATGCACCAGTAGTGCGAGTACGGCAAGCTTCACCTCTCTCGCGCCAATCTTTTTGCCTAGGTACTCGGGCGTGCGCCCGACCATCATGCCGGCTATGAATATCCCGATTATGATATACAGCAGCATGTTGATCATCCCCACGCCCTTGCCGCCGAAGATGTTGTTAAGCCACATCCCCGTCATGGGCGAGAGCGCCGCGACCGGGTTTAGGCTGTCCGCCTCGGCGTTAACCGCGCCGCAGGTCACGTCCGTCGTAACCGCAGCGTAAGTGGCGCCCGCCGAGGTGCCGAAACGCATCTCCTTGCCTTCCAGGTTCCCCAAATGCTGGTCCACCGGAAGGCCCGCGACCGGGGGCAGGGTAATCAACTGTTTCCCGCCGGGCGCCGTCCTGCTGGTGATTTCGTACGTCCGGGCCACGGGGTGGGCGGTAAGCCCGGGGTTGGGCTTCAACGTATCAAAGTAGACCGACCATGCTATGGTAGCGGCCATCAGCGTCAACATGACCGAAAAAATGACGTAGGAATGCCGCGGCCGGCCGAGCATCCGTCCGTACATAAAGACAAGCGCGAACGGGAATATCATCATGGACAGGGTGTTAAGGAAGTTCGTCGCCCCCGTGGGGTTTTCAAACGGGTGCGCGGAGTTCATGCCGTAGAACCCGCCGCCGTTGGTCCCGATCATCTTCATGGACTCAAACGCAGCCACCGGCCCGACGACTATAGTCTGTTTCTTGGCTTCGCCCTTGTCCGTAGTCCCCATGGCCGCCGGTTCCAGCGTCGAGACCTGGTAGGAGCTCTTGAATGTCATCGGGCTCCCCTGGACCATGAAAAACAGGCCTACGGCAAAGGCGACCGGTACGAACATATACACTATCACCCGCCACATGTCCACGAAGAAGTTGCCAAGCGAGGAGTCGCCGCGGAGGGCCCGGATGATGGCGGTCAGGGCGCTCAGGCCGATTGCGGCCGATATAAAGAGGTTGCTGATGCCGAAGAATATCTGGCTGAAGTTCGACAGGTGCTGGTCGCCGGCATAGTGCTGGAGGTCGGTGTTGGTCATGAACGACGCCACGCTGTGGAATATGGTACTGGGAGCGAGTATCGTCTTTCCGTCCTGGTTAAGCGGCATCCACGGCTGGAGCGACAGGACTATATAGCCGAAGACGAACAGCAGGGTGTTGAAAAGAAGTAAAGAGCCCGTGTACTGCTTCCAGTTCTGAGGGCCGCTGTCCAGGCGTTTTTCGAACCAGCCAAATACCGGCAGAGGCCGGTATTTTCCGTCCATTATCCATGCCATGTAACGGCTCAACGGGAAGGCTATTATGGTGCCCGCGACGAGAAGCGCGATGGGCAGAAACCAGATTTTCAGAAACATTGTTTAGCTCCTTGTATCAATGTAGACAGTGTTCAGAACCACTCCGGCCTGATCAAAGCCGTGAACAGATAAACGAACAGGAATACCGTTACAGCCGCCGTCAGATAGATCATGCTAATCACCTCTCTTATATTTTGTCGCAGGCCCTAAGGAACAGGCCGCACAGCCCCATGGCCACAATGCCTAATAGGAACATCGCGGGTAACCAGATTACAAGGTTCATTTCGATTCCTCCGGGTTATTTATGAGACGGTCTCTTACTCCTGTTTGTAATGTATAGCGCGTTTAACATTAAATATGTATCAAAACATCATGGAAAAGCCTCAAAAAGGCGTCAAATTACTAGGGGATTAATAGTTGGACTTCAGCCGGTAGCCGACGCCCGGCTCCGTCAGAATATAGCGCGGGCGGTCCGGCTCCGGTTCGAGCTTATGCCTTAAGTTGCTGATGGTTACGCGAAGGACGTGCGGCTGACCGGGATATGCCGGCCCCCATATCTCGCTCAGGAGCTGACGGTGTGTAAGCACCTTCCCGGCATGGACGACCAGGTGCTTAAGTAAATCGTATTCAGTCGGCGTGAGCTGGACTTCCCGGCCGCGCACAAGCACCCGGCGCCTTGATAAGTCTACCTCAAGCTCGTCTATTTTATATACGGGTTCGGGAGACTGCTGGACGGAGCGCCTGAGTGCGGCGTGCATCCTCGCCAGGAGCTCGCCGATGCCGAACGGCTTTGTCACGTAATCGTCGGCGCCGGCGTCCAGGGCCAATACTTTCTCGCCCTCCTGCTCCCTTACGGATAGGACTATGACCGGTATTTTGCTCCATTCGCGGAGGCGGCGTATAACCTCAATCCCGTCCATGTCCGGCAGGCCCAGGTCCAGGATTATAAGGTCCGGCCTAAGAGAAATCGTCGCCGCGAGCGCCTCCGCTCCGCTGCCCGCCTCATGGAGCGAAAACTCGTCTCCGCTCAAGGCGTTCCTCAGGAACCGCTGGATAGCCGTTTCGTCGTCTACTATCAAAACCTTCGGCAGGTTCTTGCTCATGCGTCCTGCGCCTCTTTTTCCACATGGCTGAGCGGCAGGGAGATTATGAACCTGGCACCGCCGCCTTGCCTGTTCTCGGCCCGGATCATCCCGCCGTGCGCGTTCACTATCCCCTTGCATATGGTAAGCCCGAGCCCGGTGCCGCTGACCCCTTCCGGGCGGTGTACCCGGTAGAACTTGTCAAATATCTTCTGCAGGTCCTCTTCGGGTATCCCAGGCCCGCGGTCGGCGACCTCTATCTCCATTAACTCGCCTCTGACCCTGGCGGAGAGTTCCACGGGAAGGTCTCCCTGTGAATATTTTAGCGCATTGTCCAGGAGGTTTATCAGTACCTGCGTCATCAGCACGAAGTCCATAGGCACGAGCGGCAGGCCGTACGGCACGTCGACCGAGACCTTTGAGCCCGTAAGCTGGCCCACTGCGGACAAAGACGAGCCGATTAAATCCTGGACCTCCTGCAGCTCTTTTTTGACCTTGAGCACGCCCGCCTCGATGCGGCTCATATCCAGCAGGTTCCTTACGAAACGGTTAAGGCGGTCGGCTTCCCCCATGGCCGTCTCGATAAGCTCGCGCCGAGCATTGGTCTCCAGGCGATGCCCTTCCTCCTTGAGGCTGCTCAAGGCCCCGGTAATGGAGGCGAGGGGGGTACGGAGGTCGTGCGATATTGAATTTAAAAGGGACCTCTCAAGCTGCTCCGTCGCCCTGGTCACCTGCGCCTTCTCGGCCTCCTTTACGAATTCGCCGCGTTCGATGGCAACTGCGGCCTGGTTCGCAAACGCCTCCAATACTTCGCGCTGGTTAGGAGACATGCTGTCCGTTCCTATGGGGCTGACACCGATGACCCCGACTATTCTGCCCGCCGCCTGCAGAGGCACATAGAGCATGTTCGAAGAGCGCAGCGTATGGGTGAAACGGCCCGCGGCCTGCCGGTTCTGAAACGCCCAGAACGCGACCGACTTCTCGTTCTCGTCGAGCGATATGCCGGCGCTGGCCGCCTTCATGTTCAGCTTACCGTGCTCGGGGAGCAGTATGACCGTCTTGGCGTTGAGGTTGTCGCTGACATGGCGGACTACGGCGTTGGCTATTTCGTCCAGGTTTATCGCGGAGGCAAGGGCGCGGCTCAGGGCGTAGATGGTAGAGGTCTGGACTTCCCTGGACTTAAGCCCTTCAGCCTGGCTCTTTACCCGCGAGACAAGCGTCCCTATTACGGCGCCGACGATGAAAAGGGCTGCGAACGTTATAAGGTATTCGGTATCCGAAACGGCAAAACTGTACCGGGGCGGCACGAAGAAGAAGTCGAAAGCCAATACGCCCAGGAAAGCGGCTGCGATTGCGGGCCTGAAACCGAAACGGACGGCCGCGAGGACGACTACCAGAAGGTACAGCATTATCAGGTTCGTCGGGGAAATGAAGCGGCCCACCACCTCTCCCGTAAGGGTTGCTGCCGCAACGAGCAAAAGGCTCATCAGGTAGCCTTTCCAGGAAGTTTCAGCCCGTTGCGGGCGGCCCTGGCTCGCGTGAGTCCTTTTCCCGGCGGGGGCGGCGCTAACGACGTAGACGTCTATAGGCCCGCTCTTGCGGATGACCTTGTCCACTATGGCCCCGCCTCGTAAGAGCTCTTTCCATCTGGAGCGAAACGGTCTTCCGGTGACGATTTTCGTCACGTTATGCTTTTTGGCGTAATTTATTACCTCGTCGGCTATCGAGGCGCCGCTCAGGGTAACGGTTTTTGCGCCTAGGGTCTCGGCAAGACGGAGGTAGTGCCATACGCGCTCGCGGTTCTCCTGGATGAACTTATCGTTGCCGGGAGGTTCTACATAGACCGCGAACCACTCGGACTTTAGCTCCTCGGCTAGCCTGCGCGTAGTGCGGATAAGCCTTTCGCTGAAGGGGCTGCCGCTTAAGAGCACCAGCAGCCGCTCCTTGGCCGCCCAGGGGCCGGAGATGGACAACGTGTCCATATAGGCGCGCATCTGCTCGTCTACCCTGTCCGCCGTGCGCCGCAGGGATATCTCGCGGAGTGCTATGAGGTTCCCTTTCTGGAAAAACTTCTGTATCGCCCTGGCCGCCTGTTCGGGGACATAGACCTTCCCCTCGCGCAGGCGCTGGAGGAGGTCCTCGGGCGGAATATCCACGAGCTCGATGTCAGAGGCCTCGTCGATAACTATATCGGGGACGGTCTCCTTGACCACGACGCCGGTTATCTGGGCCACTACGTCGTTCAGGCTCTCCAGGTGCTGGACGTTCAGGGTGGTGTATACGTCTATACCGGCCGCTAAAAGCTCTTCCACGTCCTGGTATCGCTTCAGGTGGCGGGAGCCGGGGGCGTTGGTGTGCGCAAGCTCGTCTACCAGGGCTACCTGAGGCGCCCTGGCAAGCACCGCGTCGGTGTCCATCTCGGGGATAGTGACGCTTTTGTATTCGATCTGCCTTCGCGGTATGACCTCCAGGTCGCTGAGGATCGCTTCCGTCTCAGGCCGTTTGTGGGTTTCGATATATGCTACGACGACGTCGAGCCCTTCGGCCTTACGGCGATGTGCCGCTTCAAGCATGGCATATGTCTTCCCCACGCCCGCGGCGTAACCGAAAAATATCTTTAGCTTTCCCTTTTCCTTGCCCTGTTCCTCCGCATTGATGCGGGCCAGGAGCGCATCGGGGTCTGGACGGTCTTTTTCCGGCATTTTTTCCTCGAACCAGCTGTTATTAACTACAATTGTTTATTATACTAAAATATTATATACTTTGTTTAACATTGAGAAGTATACTCCGTTCAATATTAAATAAGGGTCAAAATGTCGTGGAAATGCATCAAGAAAACGTCAATTTCGGCTAAATTTATACTCATGGCAGCGGCGCCCGTTATTTTTACCGGGTATGCATTGGCGGCCTCGGGAAACGGGATATCGACACCCAGGGGCAGTCCGGCGGAGAATATTACCGGTATGGAAATGAAAAACGGCACTATATTGACGGCCGACGATGACGGCAAAGATATTAAAGCCGCCGTCGGAGATGTTTTACGGGTCGATTTAAGATTGCAGGGAGGTACGGGTTATAACTGGTACCCGGATGAGATAAACGAAAAACTCTTGAAGCTGAAGGGGACAAGGACAAGGGTTATTTCAGAAAGAAACTCGGCAGGCGCGCCCGCGGCAGGCGGGCCGGTATTGGGGATGTGGTATTTTCAGGCCATCGCTCCCGGCGATGCCGACATAAGGATGCTCTACTACAGGATATGGGAGGGTAAAGAAAGCGCCCGCAAGAGCTTTACCGTCCACGTGCATATCGTCCGGAAGAAATAAAGCGCAGCGTGATACCCCGGGCAGAAATGACAAAACAGCTGTCCGGGGTTTAGCCGCTGGTATTATGGATATATTTCGACACTCGAAACCGACGGCGCATGTTGGCTGTCGCCGCCGAAGGTAACGTAAGTCTGTCGGCTGCCGGCTAACGTC
>Ga0187848_10003088_pt1 | contig 12532 bp, 8 predicted proteins | sample June2016WEW_4_40_FD_132424 | JGI IMG/M metagenome (GOLD analysis project Ga0187848, IMG submission 132424) | Peatland microbial communities from SPRUCE experiment site at the Marcell Experimental Forest, Minnesota, USA - June2016WEW_4_40 | ecosystem: Environmental > Terrestrial > Soil > Wetlands... | reverse complement strand
TGGAGGGCCAAATCACCAGCAAATCGGGAACCCGCAGCAAGGCGTGATGAAACCCCGCTGCGCCGGCTGCCGTAATGCGCAGCCGATTCGGCACAGAAGCGCGAGGGTAGGAGGCTTCCAGGATATAGCCTTCGCGCGCCAATTCGCGCGTCGGCTCCATAGGAAGAGCGCCCCCCTCAGACCTTAAGGCCTTCACAAAGGAGTTAATGTTCCGTTCCTCGTGGAGTTCGATGACCAGGTTCCCCGGGTGCAGACGGTAGCGCGCCGCCTGACCTGGACTTTGGAAGAACTGGATTAAAGCCTGGTCTCGCGCCGCCAAGCCTTCAAGCTGGCGCAGAATTCTGGCATCAACCCCCGGTGGCGCGGCCACAACCCAGGTGTGGTCTCGACGGGCAGCGCCCAGAAGCGGCGCGGCCGAGAGCAAGAACGAAACTAAGATCATGAAAGCGATGCGCACGGTGTCCTTCCTGCCTAGGTTTTCATTGCTGACTGCCGATTGGCGATTGGTGATTGGCGATTGCTGATTGGCGATTGAACAAATGGCGTTGGAGCCTACAGCCCTCTCCCTTGGGGAGAGGGTGCCCGAGGAACGAGGGCGGGTGAGGGGTCTCTTGGCGCTATGCCCCTCAAACCCGCCGGGCTTCCATGCGCGCAAGAGGTGCTCGTCAGCGGTTCCCACCTCCCCGGGCGGCGTGAGTTCCAGAGCGGTGGGGGCGTGGCTTTTGATCTTGCTGCCGGGTTCGGCCCTTCACAGACGCCAGAGTCCAGAATTTGGGATCCTCAAATCCCAATCGCCACGCCGCAAACCCTCGAAGATGATATTTCAGCATCAACTCCAATTTAGCTTCCAGGCTCATGCTGTCTTCATACCAGCCGGTATGTAGACCGGAGTCGCTGCTGTACTGGAACCATGGCGTGCGCCAGCGTTCGTGCCAGAGGCGTTCAACGCTCAACTGCTCCATGCGATTCTGTGCTTCCGCAAAAGCGAGGGTTCGCGCCGAAGTTACGTCGCCACTTTGTATCCACTCTCTACCGTAGAAAGGGATGCCGAGCAGGATCTTCTGGCGGGACACTCGCGAGGTGGCGTATTCAAGGGCAGCCTTTACCCAGTCATAACCAGCCACCGGCCCGGGAGGAGTGTTGCTGCTGTGGTGGTTGTAGGTCATCAGAGTCATGAAGTCGACCACCCGGCCGAGGGCACGGAAATCATAGGGGGCGCCCCACTCCGTACTGTGGAATTCCTGTGAGGGATCGGCATCGGGGTAGACATCGGAGAAACGCGGAACTACGGCGATGCTGAGCAGCCTGCCCTCCCTGTGCAGCCGTGCGGCCGCACGCTGCACAAACTGGGTGTAGTAGCGCTTGTCGTCGGGATCGATGTACTCCAGGTCGAGCTGCCAGCCTACGAAATTATCGCGCTTGGCAAGATAGGCCAGGCAAGTCACGGCCCGTTGCTGGGCCTTGGCGCTGCGAAGCAGGGCACTGGACGCGCCCCGGTCAAAGCCTGGATTGACGACCAGGGGCATGACTGGAATCTTGGCCCGCCTTGCAGTTTCCAGGATTGCGGAAGGAACGTCGCCGTGCACGAAGCCCTCGGTATCCACCCAAAACGACTGAGGAGCAAGCAGGGTCATCTGCGAAGCATGCTGCTCCAGAGACTTGTTGCCTTGTGAGTCCGGGGAATAGTAATACATCGCCAGCGGACGCGCCCCCAGGACGTGCCAGCGCGCCCTAACCAAAGTTGCCTCGGGCTTGGCGACGGGCTTCGAGGAGACGCTTGGTTTCCGGGCTGCCGCCAGGCTGGCCAAGGCCAGAAATAGCAGCCCCATCATTGCGGCGAGGCGACCTGCAAGCCCCAGCAAAAAAGTGGGGGGATGCGGGCTTAAACTGTTCTTGCACAGTAATCGCTCAGTCTCGGGTGGTGTAGCGCCGCCCTTTAGCGCGGCACGTGTGGGCTCATCCAGTGTCATCGATCACCTTGAACGTTTCCATATCCTCCAAAGAAAGTATGCGGGAATGCCGCTGCCGACCAGCGCGAGTACCCACACTGAGTCCGACCCTTGATTGATCAGCACCATCACTGCCAGAATAACAAAAATGGCCGGTATGAAAGGATATCCCCAGGTGCGATAGGGACGCGCCAGGCCGGGCATGCGGCGGCGCAGAATGAAAATGCCGGCGGTGACCAGGGCGTAAAAGAGAAACTCGGCAAAGATCACCTTGGTGAAAAGGCCCTGGTATTGGCCGGTCAGCGCCAGCAGGCCGGCGATGACGCTTTGGGCCGCGATGGCAGCCGCCGGCGTGCGGAAGCGAGGGTGCACACTTGCCAGGAATTGCGGGAAAAGCCCATCGCGAGCCTGGGCGTAAGGGACGCGCGAGCCTGACAGGATGGAGCCATTCAGCGCCGCAAAGCACGAGATCATTACACCGATGGCGATAAACGCCCCGCCGGCTTTTCCCATGAATTGCCGGGCAGTGTCAGCGGCGACGGTGTTGGTCGATGCGATGTTCGCGGGAGTCAAAACGTAAAAGTACGCGATGTTGACGAGAACGTAAACAGTTATCACTAGCAACGTGCCGAGGATGAGAGCTATGGGCATATTCCGCTGCGGATTCTCGACCTCACCGGCCACCATGCTCAGATTGTTCCAGCCGTCGTAAGCCCACAGCGCAGCAACGGTGGCTGCGCCGAAGGTGGCGAGCAGGCTCTCCGGAGCGCCCAATTTTACGTGCGCCCGGAAGTGCTCAAATGATCCGTGCCCAAGCGTCAGGCCCAGGACAATGAGGGTGAACAGCACGAGCAACTTGGCCCCCGTAAAGAAGGTCTGGGTGCGCCCGCTGCGGCGCACGCCCAGGATGTTCAGGCCCGAAAGAAGCAGCACCAGCAGCGCCGCTCCAACTTGCAGGCCCGTTAACTGTAGGGTCGCAGAGTGACCTGCAATCTGCACCGGCGCTTGCCAGAGGACTTCGTTCAGGCCAGGGAAAAAGTAGGCGAGGTAGATGACGAAACCGGTGGCAATGGTGGCAATCGACCCGCTCTTCGCCACCGTAAACTGCGTCCAACCATAGAGGAAGCCCATCATCGGTCCATAAGCCCGGTGCATATAAACGTATTCGCCGCCTGCCTCCGGAAGCGCCGCCCCCAGCTCCGCGTAGCCAAGCGCCCCCAACAGGCTGAACACGCCGGCAAGAATCCACACCACGATGACCCATAGGGGGGCGCCGACTTGCCGGAGCATGATGCTGGGCACCACGAAGATTCCGGTCCCAATCATCGTCCCGGCCACCACCGAGGTGGCCCCGTAAACGCTCAATCCTTTGACCAGTTCCCGCCGTTGTTCCATTGTTAGACCGGTATGTGGTAGGTGGGGGCTAGGGACTGGGGGCTGGGGGCTGGGGAAGCAAAGCCTGCCACCCACTGCTTTCCGCCTGCTGCTTACTGCCCACTGCCTACCGCCTACTGCCCACTGCCTACTGCCTTCCGCTTGCTGCCGACTGCCTGCTGCTTACTGCCCACTGCCTACTGCCTACTGCCATTGTGAGGCAGGGAGTGCCTCAGAGGCAAGGCCCGGAGGGCCGAAAGAAATTAGCCCAGGGCGCAAGCCCTGGGTCGGGAGTAGCCTTTCTTGCCCTCAGCCCCAGAGGGGCGACAGAAGGTGTCCTGAAGGGTCGAAATCCCAGTGATTCTTTCGCTCCTCCGGGGCTTACCCGCGCACTGCGACCGCGTTTCCCAGGGCTCGCGAAGCCGTGAAAAAATCGGATTGGGCATCTGGAGCGGCGCTCTATGAGCGCCGAAGTCATTGATTCTAAAATGCGGCGGTCATAGACCGCCGCTACAGCGCGATTTTTTCACAGCTTCTCACGCCCTGGGCTATCCCGCATGGCGGGACCGCCCCTCCGGGGCTTGATTGCGCAACTCCCCTTCGTTGCCCAGGGCGGAGGAGCTGTGGAATAATTCAGAAAGGTCATATTTCTATTACAATTAACTAACAAATGATGGGATGCAAAACCGCCCCCCAGGGAATTATCTCACGGCTTCTCACGCCCTCGCCTACAGTCTGCCGCCCGCCACGCATAAGTCGCCCTGACTTGTCAGGGCTCTCTTCGGGAGGCAGAAGGCCCACCCGCGTGTGATCAAGTCGGGGGCCAAGAATGCCGATATGCCATTGAACGGACAAAGGAGGTCCTATGAACAGATTACGTATCACGTTGAAGGATGGGAGGCGTTTTGTATACCCGGCCGCTATGGCCGCGGTGCTTGTTCTTCTCGCCGGGACCGCGAACGCGCAGGTTTTGACGGTGCGGTGCGTCCCCAGCCACACTATAAGTTCTAGCTGCTACGTCCCCCCCACGGAGTACACCACGATTTCGGCAGCGGTAGGCGCCGCCGTGTCTGGAGACATCATTCTCGTTGGGCCGGGCACGTACAAGGAGTATGTGACGATCGGCACCGATTCTCTCTCCCTCTTCGGTGCGCAAGCTGGTAGGGATGCACGGGAAGACCGAGACGATCCCAAGAAGGAATCGATCGTGGATGCGACCGGGACGGGGTATCCTACGATTACCATAAGCGCGCCTTATGTGGTCGTCGATGGTTTCACCATCCAGGGTGGCACGGGCGTGTTTCCTTCTTCCGGCGGCATCTCCCTGTCAGGAAGCCTGGGGACGCAAGTCCTCAACAACATTATCCAAGCCAACAGCACGGGGGTTCTCTTAACTGGCGCCGCCGGAAATGTCGTAGAACGCAACCGCATCAAAAACAACAACGGGGGAGCAGGGCAGGCCGTCGGCTGCGGCGTTGCAGCCTTGGGCGGCTCGTTCCTAAGCATCAGTGATAACGAGTTTGTCGGAAATCATGCCGCCGCCATATTGATGGCCCCCGGTTGCCTCTTTGCCACGATAACAAACAACACCTCAGAGAACGACGGTTCGTTCGCTGTTTTTCTTGGTACCACAGGCAACCTGTTCAGCCACAACCGGGGCAGGAAGTTTGGCGCCCAGGGGGCCTTACCGGTGTTTTGCGACGGGTCCTGTTCCGTCGACGCTGATGCGGCGGTCGACATCGGTTTCGGAAATGAATTTCTCGAGGTCAGTCACAATGATCTGGAAGAGGGAGAAGGCTCCATCAGCCACGGCATAGCGTTCACCCCTGTTTTCGGGAGCTCGGGGGGGGACAGCGAGGGCGTGGTTGTAAAAAACAACACGATCGTGGGATTCAAAGGCAATGGCATCGTGGCGGAGACCGACACCACGATTTCGCCCACCCTGGGCATGACTCGGTATTCGTCAATTGTAGGCAACGAGGTCCGGGACAACGGCTTGGCTGGGATTTCAATCGCAGGGGCCGGCGTATACAATACCAACATCTCGTTGTTCGATAACGAGGCGGAAGGCAACCACGTGTTTGACTGCCAGGACACTTCGCTTGCGACCGGCCCTGGCTACACGCTGGGGACCCACAACACTTGGTTCAACAACATCGGCAATTTGAGCTCCCCGAACGGACTCTGCACCCCTGGCAGAGGGCATGATCACTAGCGGCGTTGATCGAGATTGACAGGGTTAAACCGGCAAGAAGGCTCGGGACTCTGCTCGGAGAAATAAGCACACCGCAAGGGGAGGGACGCGGTCGAGCTCGAGGTCTCGCGGAGGCCTCGAGTTCGCACCGTGCCCACCGGTGCTGTGAAAGAATCCTGAAAGAACCTTCCCACCACAGAGACACCGGGGCACAGAGAGCTGAAAAGAACGGGCCTTTTCTCTGTAGCACTAGGCACCAACTTCATCGCGCGGCGCGAAGAAACGAGGCTCTCTGCGTCCTCCGCGCCTCTCAAGCCCTAACACGGAGCACACTGAGCCTCTCAGTGACCTCTGTGTTGGGGCTCTTCTGGCCACGGAGGACACGGAGACACTATGCACAGCAGGAAAAACCTTCGCGGCGCGAGAAGAAGCTGACTGCTTGTGCTACAGGTTCTCACGCCCTGGGCTGGACTCTGTCGCCCGCCATGGCGGGCTGCGCAGAGAACCCTACTCTTGACCGCTCCGGCCTTGACAAATGTGCGCCACACGCAGCGCAATTTCCTCACTTGACAAATGCAGCCATGCTCTTATATTAGAGGCGTTTTTCACGCTTAAATCACCCTGACTTGTCAGGGCTCTCTTCGGGAGGCAGGAAGCCCACCCGCCCGTGATGAAGTCGGGGGACCAAGAAAGCCAATTTCCCGTAGAACGGACAAAGGAGGCTCTATGATCAGTCTACATATCATGTTGAACAACCAGAGGGGTTTTGTTATCTCGACCGCTATGGCCGCGGTACTTGTTCTTCTCGCCGGAGGCGCGAACGCGGGGGCTCCTCCGCCGATCACGGTGCGCTGTGTCCCCAATGTCAGCATAAACCCTGGCTGCGTAGTCGCGTACAGCACGATTTCCTTAGCGGTAACTAACGCCCTTTCTGGCGACGCGATTTTCGTTGGGCCCGGGACGTACAACGAGTCGGTGACGATTAGCACCCCTGGTCTCTCCCTCTTCGGTGCGCAAGCTGGAAATGATGCACGGTTAGACCGACACGGTGCGGAATCGATCGTGAATGGGATGGGGAGTCCTGCGTTTATCGTAAGTGCGGACTATGTGGTTATCGATGGCTTCACCGTGACGGGCGGCACGGCAACGGCAGCGAACGCTTACCCTGGGGGCATCCTGGTTGGATCGACAAGCGCCGCGATCCAGTGGGCGCAAGTCCTCAACAACGTCATCGAGGAGAACGGCACGGGCGTTTATTTAGGCAAGGCCAATTCTCCCCTTGTAGAACACAACCTCTTGAGAAACAACAACACGGGGGCGGGGATGTGGGTCGGCCTCGGTATTGTCTCGAATGGAGTGACGTTTCCGGTCATCAATGAGAACGAGCTCACCGGAAATAAGATGGCCGCCATATTCGTCGGCGGGGGCGGCAATGCGGTGGTAACGAACAACACTTCAGAGAATGATGGCTCGTTCGTGCTCTATGCAAGTACAAACCAGTGCCTATTCAGCCACAACCGGGGCAAGAACTTTGGCCACAAGGGGGTCTTGCCCATCGTGGTCAACTCCACTCCCTATTACGCTGACGCAGCGGTCGACGTCGGTCCCAACAATTCCTACCTGGTGATCAGCGACAATGATCTGGAAAATGGAGAAGCGCCCATTAGCAACGGTATAGCATTCACCACGGCTTTCGCCTCCTCTCCTTTGGGAACCACCCCCAGCTATAACGTGTTTGTAAAAAACAACGAGATCAAAGGCTTCCCGGAGAATGGCATCGTGGCGGAGCAGCAGTCAGGCACGGGGACGCTCCTCTATTCCTTCATTGGGGGCAACAAGGTCCGAGACAACGGCTCGGATGGGATTATCATCGAAGGGGCCGGCGTCAATAATCACAACATCGAGCTGTTCAATAACGAGGCGGAAGGCAACCACCTGTTGGACTGCGACGACACGACATCAGGCGGTGGCACGCTGGGGGCGTGGGACGCTTGGTTCAACAACGCCGGCAATTCGAGCTCCCCGCCGGGACTCTGCACGCCTGGCAGGGGGCATGATCACTAGCGGCGTTGAGCGCGAAGGATTGGGTTGAACTGGCAAGAAGGCGTGGGAGTCTGCGCGGAGAAATGAGCAGGCCGCAAGCGGACGGACGCGGTCGAGCTCGAGGCCTCGCTCACACCTCGGGTCCGCACGGTGTCCAGCGCTGCTGTGAAAGAATTCTCAAAGAACCTTCTCACCACAGCGACACTGAACGGTAGGAGGTAGGTGGGGGCTAGGGACTGGGGGCTAGGGGTTGGGGAAGCAAAGCCTACCACCCACTGCTTTCCGCCTACTGCTTACTGCCCACTGCCTACGGTAGGTGGTAGGTGGTAGGTCGGGGAAGCAACGCCTGCCACCTCCTGCTTTCTGCTTACTGCTTACTGCCTACTGTCCTTCCCCAGTCCCCAGCCTCCCATCGAACTCACCGCCCACCCTACAGCGAACGTTACCACAGTTCCGAGGGCGACGTACCAGGTCCAGGCGAGGGAGGTACACGCTACCACAAATCCCATGGTGGCCAGGGCGACAAGGGCGCCAGTCAAGGCCCCCCGGCTATTGGCGCGCTTAGTGAGGACGCCCAGCAGGAAAATCCCCAACATGCTGCCGTAAGGAACGCTGGCAATGGTAAGCGCCAATTCCAGGACGCTGCGGTGAAGATGTTGTGCCACCAGCGCGATCACCACGAGCACGGCGCCCCATCCTAAAGTCACGGCGCGAGAGACAGCAAGGTAATGCTTCTCGCCGGCATTCGGCCGAACAAAGGGCTTGTAAAAATCCACCACTGAACTCGACGCCAGGGAGTTGAAGGCGGCACTTAAATTGGCCATAGCGGCAGCGATAATGGCCGCGATCAGCAAACCCGCCAGCCCGCGCGGCAGTTGCGTCACCACGAAAGTGGGAAATATCTGGTCTGCCCGCGCGAAAGGGTTCGGTGGTGGAAAGTGCTTGTAGAAAGCAAAAAGCACTACACCCACCACCAGGAAAAGGGTGAATTGCAGCAGGATGAGCAATCCGCTGGAAAGCAAGGCCGCCTGGCTTTGGCGCCGATTGCGCGCGGCCAGCAGGCGCTGAACGATCAACTGGTCTGTGCCGTGACTGGCCGTAGTCAGGAACGCTCCGCCCACCAACCCCGACCAAAACAAGTAGGGCTCATGCCAATTGAAATGGAAGTTGAAGACCGCCAGCATGTTCCCTTCGGAATGTGCCAGGCGGCTTACCTCTGTCCACCCGCCTGGGATAGCGTGTAACGCCAGGGCCAGCGCCACCGCGGTCCCCGTGAGATAAATGAGCAACTGGATGACGTCTGTCCAAATCACCGCCGTCAGTCCCCCCTCAAAAGTGTAGAAGAGGGTCAGTGCTGTGATGATGAGCAGAGCGGCAAATACGCCACTCTTGAAAATAACTCCAATCACAATCGCGATGGCGAACACGCGCACGCCTTCAGCCAAAGCTCGCGTGGTGAGGAACAGCGCCCCGGTGAAGACCTTCAAGGCCCGGCCGAACCGCTGCTCGATGAGCTGGTAAGCGGTGAACATTTCACCCGCAAAGTACCTGGGAATGAGAGCGAAGCTCACTACCACGCGGCCCACCAGGTATCCAAACACCAGTTGCAGGAAGCCCAGGTTGGAATGGTAAGCGATGCCGGGCGTGCTGATGATCGTCAAGATGCTGGTTTCGGCTGATACAACGGAAAAAGAGATTGCCCACCAGGGCAGACGACGCCCGCCGAGAAAATAATCGTGCAAAGTCCGCTGGCTCTTCCGGAAATGGGCTCCGAAGATGGTGATGGCGCTGAGGTAGGCGATCACCACCAGGAGGTCAAGCCAACTGATTGCCACGCGCGCTCCTTAGAACCAGCGCTCAGCCGTCAGCTTTCAGCCATCAGCGTACAGCCGTCAGGAAGGATACCCGTACTAGTGACGAGTGACAAGTGACGAGTGACGAGCAGAAGTCGGGTGTCAGAAGACAAAGAGCAGGCAGAGGGCAGTAGGCAGTAGGCAGTAAGCAGAAGGCAGAAAGCAGAAGGCAGTGGAGAGGCGAAAGCAATTCAGAATTCATAATTACCCCGTCCTCGGCCACCGCTTTTCAATGATTCAATGACTCAATGATTCAATGGTTCGATGATTCAATGCTCTTTTGGTTCAGCCGTTGGGCGCAGTGAGCGATGATGTACTTGCGAACCTGATCGGGCACGCGAGGGTCGAGGCATATGTCCCGAAGGTCGTTGACGGTGATGTCCGGCAGGAAGGCGAGCACGCGAGCGAAAGGGGTCAGCGGATTGCGAATCAATGCCAGACGCAGGAGATAGGGGCGCGACCATCTTTCGTGATGGGAAAGCAACTCCAGCAGCACGGCGGGGAGCTCGTTCAGGGCCAGAACCCCGAGCAGGTGGCCTTCCGAAAGGTAAGGATTGCTCAAGGCGGCGCGGATCAGCGCTGCATCCTGTGTTACAAGCAATGCGGCCGCGACGCGTCCCGAACCCCGGCGCGCCAGGGTTATCTTCTCTCCGCGGGGGAGGGCGTCCAGCTTTTTCAAGACCGTTTCCTCCGCCACCCTTTTCACCTGCGGGGGCGTCGCCGGAGTCTGGCTCACCCGCACCAGATCGAAAAGGTGGAGGAATTTCATCAGGGGCAAGGAAACCAGGCGAGGGGTCTTGGGATGACGGACAAGGGCAAGCTTCACACGGTAACTGCGCACGGCCTGGGCGTGTTGACCCAGTTCGCGCAGCGCCTGCTCGGGCAGGTCCTGGCGCTCCAGCAGGCGGAGCAGATCGTGCTCCTTAAGATTCGGGTTGCGCGCCAGGGCGAGCAGGACTTCCTCGGCCGTTTCCTGGAAAAACGGCTCGAGCCTGGAGCGGGGGACCACCGCAGCCAGTTCGGCTCGTTCGGCGACCGGGGTGTGGGAAGTTTCTTCCGCCATCCTTTCCTGATTCTAATAGGTCTCTTGGACCGAGGCAACCCCGCACCCATCGTCGGGCCCGGCTGACAAAACAATGTCCGCCGGCGCAATCCGCCTGAATAGTGGTATGATATGGGTGTGAGCGAGGGAGGCTATCTTTCTCCCGCCGTCAGCATCCAAATTCCACTTGTTCGCTGTGCCTCGCTGGCGCTGAACAGTGAAACCGGTCCGTGGGAAGAATTTCAGTTGTGCAATCCCGAGCGTCTGGACCATTTCCTTACGGCGAGGAATATATTCGTTCCCTGCTTCGAAGCAGAGTCCGTTACACGAGCCCGTTAAGTGAAAGGGGAACTACTATGAGAATCAAATTGGAAGTAATTCTTCTAGTGTTTTTGGTACAGGCCCCCGTTGCAGCTCAGACCGAAAAACCGGCGGATTTTCGGAGAACATCGTGGGGAATGACCCGGGAGCAGGTGAAGGCAGTCGAGTCCTCAAAATTGATCAAAGAAGATGAGCATGGGCTCTTCTACAGCTCTGAGCTTTCGGGGTTCGGAGAGGTCTTGATCGGCTATATTTTTGCCGAGGGGAAACTGGTACGGACGAGCTATATATCTCAAGTGCGGCACACAAATTCAAACGCCTTCATCGAGGACTTTACTAAAATCAAGTCCATCCTGACCGAGAAATATGGAAGGCCTGAATCTGACGATGTAGTGTGGTTGGACAATCTGTACAAGGATGACCCCGACAACTGGGGAATGGCTGTTTCGGCCGGTCACCTTGTTTATGACACGGTCTGGAAGACCAAAACTACCAAGATTCTTGAGAAACTAAAAGGTGACAACTTCGATGTCACGCTCATTGTGCAATACACCAGCCTTGAGCTAGCTGGACTGGAGGAAGCGAAGGATAAAGAAAAAAAGAAGTCTGAGTATTAGTCGGGAACATCCCTCTGCCACCCTTTCCTGATTCTAATAGGTCTCTTGGACCGAGGCGACCCCGCACCCATCATCGGGCCCGGCTGACAAAACAATGTCCGGCGGCGCAATCCGCCTGAATAGTGGTATGATATGTGTGTCAGGGAGGGAGGCTAACTCTCTCCCGCCGTCAGCATCCAAAGTTAAGCGATGAAGAACGTCAATGGGCGAGTGAAGGGTAAGTACGATTTTACTTGAATTGTTCTTCAATCCTTGATATTTGAAATGCGTCATTTTACGGAGTCAGTTCGTCCATCGAACGCTTACGGTGTGCGCGGACCGTAAGGTTTGAAGAAGGAAACGAGATGAAGCGCGCCCCGATTCTCAATAGAGTCAAAACCCCAATACCGAGGTAGCGTGACAATGAGGAAACTAACTGCGCTTTGGAGCTTCACTCTGCTAGTCAGCCTTGTGGTATGGACGCCTGCGGCGCAGGCTGCCGCCAAACCACAGCACGTCCAGAGGGGGGCATTCGCTTATCAATGGAATGCGCCTCCGCAAGCAGCACAGGCCAAGAATTGGAAGAGCAGGGAGGAATACGACGCATATACTGCAATGGGCAATGAGAAGGACCCTAACAAGAGGATCTCGCTGGCCGAGGCGCTCCTCCAGAAGTATTCGAACTCGGACTTCAAGGATCTCGCCTACGTTGTGGAGATGACAACCTACCAGCAATTGAACCAACCCGATAAGGCCGTCGAGGCAGGTCATAAGGCTCTGGAGGCCAACCCGGAAAATCTTGATGCCTTGAGGTTCTTGAGTTTTGTGTTCCCGTTCGTTTACAAGGCCGACGATCCCGAGGCGACAGCCAAGCTGTTGCGCGCTGAGAGCGATGCCAAGCATGGGCTCGAAGCGCTCCAGAAGCTACAGAAGCCCGCCGGGGTTTCCGATGAACAGTTCAACCAGGCGGTGAAAGGTTTGCGGGCGGTCTTTAACGGTAGCGTGGGGTTTGTGGCGCTGCAGCGCAAGGACTACGCGGCGGCCATCACCTCCTATAAAGCCGCTTCCGAAGACAACCCCAGTGATTGGTACGTCTTTTACCGCATGGGTCTGGCTTACCTGTACTCGAACCCTCACGATTACGACCATGGCATCTGGTA
>Ga0187848_10003086_pt1 | contig 12533 bp, 6 predicted proteins | sample June2016WEW_4_40_FD_132424 | JGI IMG/M metagenome (GOLD analysis project Ga0187848, IMG submission 132424) | Peatland microbial communities from SPRUCE experiment site at the Marcell Experimental Forest, Minnesota, USA - June2016WEW_4_40 | ecosystem: Environmental > Terrestrial > Soil > Wetlands... | reverse complement strand
GCCTCGCGTCGGGCGTCGATCCGAGCGGCCTGGTGGGCGACACCTTTCAGTTGTTTGATTGGACAGGCGTCAATCCCTCCGGCCAGTTTGCCCAAGTCGTCAACGACCTGCCCACTGGTTATCGCTGGGACACATCACAGCTCTACACCGCGGGTGACGTGACGCTGGCTCCCGAGCCTTCCACCCTTGCCCTGCTGGCTGCCGGCGCCATTGGGCTGATCGGGTTCACATGGCAGCGGGCGAAAGAACGCAGGGCGAGGCGATCGGGGCCCGGCTTTTGATTCTTGCTTCCTTGCTGCCGCCGGCCGCCTTCACGGGTGAGTTCCTTTGGGAGGCGCTGGACCGTCTTCGCGGGAGCCCGCCATGCTCGTGGACCTCGCGGCGGGCCGCGCAGAGGGCCCCGGAACTCATCCCACCATACCATGCCGCAATCTCCCGCTGACACGCAGGGATCTCACAGCCCGTCGGCCGGGTCGTATTTCTTTTCGCGAATGATGTCGTAGAGCCGATCGCAGACCCGCTGGTAGCGTCCCTGCGTGTTCTTGCGGACGTCGTCGTCATCAACGATCGTCGAGTAGTGGAAGTGCTTGTTGAGGGCTTGTATCTCCAGGGGATCCGTGATGGTGCAGGAAAGCGCCTTCTCCAGTTGTGCCTTGGCGATGGTTTCGTCCACCGATGCACACTGGGTGCCCCGATTGATCCAGACCTCCACCGACGGGGACTTGCCGGAGGTCATGACTATGCGGCTTCCTACGGGAAACTCGAACCACTTGAACTCCCCCTGCTCTTGATATCCAAGGCACCGCCGCAGCATCCGTTCCAGGGATTGCAGCTCCTGGTCCTGGAAAGTGAAACCGCGCTTCTTAAGCCTGGAGATACTCCCTTCCAACGGCGCCGAGAAATCAAGGTAGCCGGGGGCCGGAGCGAAGAATCCATCGTAAATGTCCCGCCCGTCCAAGCTGGGCCTCTCGGGCCGGAGCCGAGGGACCCGCAATCGGGAGATCGTCAGCAGCCTCTTGTCCGTTGCTTCAAGCCACTGGAGAAACGACGCCTTATCGACATCCGCGGGCAACGCCAGGACTCGTTCCCGCGAGAGCCCCAAGTCGGCCTCCAGCACTTCGCCGACCGGAATGCCCCGGGAATAGATGCGACCGACCATTTTCACGAACGCCGGGTCGCGCGTCGTGTGCCGAACACTCGCCGGCGCCGGCATCCGGCAGCGGATCAGAACCAGGACGCCGCCAATCGCCGCCAGAGCAGCCGCCAACGCCAAGAGGACCAGCGTAGATCGTTTGATCGGTTTCACTCGGTTTGCCTCCGAGAGTCCACTGTGCCTTGCTCCATCCAGGAGGGATGCTTGGCCCCCGCGTCCGTCCGGCGACAACTCCGGGCTCGCACTGCCAGATCAATGATTCCCGGGGAAACCGGGTTTGGCTTTGAGCCCTTGCAGGAACGAAAAGGGAACTCGACCTGCGGCGAGCCGTCTGTCCTCCGTTCTGCCGGGCTCACGAGGGCTCCCAATCGAATACGCGGTAGGTCTTGATCCGCTTGGCGCCGCCTTTTTCCAAGGCGCCTCGGGAAAGGCGATTGGATTCGGCGACCCACGAGAACTCGGCCTCTTCGATGCCCCGCGAGCGCGCCGGCGGGACCATGGCCCTCAGCAGTACCAGTCCCAATCCCAGCAACTGGTACTCGGGCAAGACGTTGGCCGCGATGATCCGATACTTGGTGATCTTCCGCTTGCCTGCCAGCAGGCGGAGGAATCCGAAGGGGAACAGCCGGCCGTCGATCTTGCGAATGAGGGGATTGTAGTCGGGCAAGGCCAGCGCGACACCCACCAGCTTTCCGTCGATCTCCGCCGCCACGGCCATATCGGGCACCAGCAGCCACCGCAGCCCATTGGCCAGGTGCCGGACCTCGGCCGGTGATAGAGGAGCGAAACTCCAGTGGCTCACCGCCGAGCGATTGAAGACCGAGAGAAACTCCCCGACCTCCCGCCGGAATCGCCAACGGCGCAGCGTGCGAATCTTCAGGCCGTAGCGTTCCGTGATCTGATCGGCCACGGGATCGGTTTTCGCCTGAATGGCCGGGAGCATTTCCCGGTCGCCCCAATAGGCATACAGGTCCTGGGTCTTGCGGCAGCCGCAGCCTTCCAGAAGCGCGGCGTAGTACGGCCGATTGTAGGGGAGCAGAAACGTGGGTGGAGAATCGAACCCCTCGATCAGCACTCCGGCCGAGTAGTTGATGCTCGGATTGATTGGCCCCCGCAGTGCGTGCAATCCTCGCTTGGCCAGCCATTCCCGCGCCACCTCCAGCAGGGCCCGCGCCGCCCCGGCGTCGTCTTCGCATTCGAAGAAACCGAAGAACCCCCGTGCATCCTTCTGGTAGTCCAGGTAATCCCGATTGTGAATCGCCGCGATTCGCCCGCAGACCTTCTCGCCCCGCAAGGCGAGGAACGTCTGGGCCTCGTTGCGCCGGTAAAAAGGGTGCCTGCGATATCCGGCCAGTTCCGCTTGCTCGCGGCGAAGCGGCGGTATCCAGTGGGGATTGCCACGGTACAACTGCCAGGGGAACTCGAGGAACCGCTTTCGATCGCCGGCGGACTGCACCGGCCTGACGATCAAGGACGACATCGGCGTGGGCCTGCGGCTAAGTCTCGTCGGTGCATGCCGGCACGGAGGCAGCCCCGCCATTAAGGGCGATAACGGCGTGGGCCGCATGCTGCTGGAGAGACGGGAGAACCGACTTCAGCTTGCGGAACGTCGCGAGCAACTGCTCCACCTGCGAATCGCTGTGCCCGGCCGACAAGGAGATCCGCACCAGAGCCCCGCGAGCCACGGGAATAACGGGGAAGCCCACGGTGAGGATGTGGATGCCCTCCTCGAAGAAGAACTGCGAAACGGCGGACGCCGTGTACACGTCGCCCACTTTCAGCAGGATCAACGGGTGAGGCTGGTTCTCTCCGATCAGCTCGAATCCCATTTGCTGGAGTTCCGCCTTGACGTGTTGGATGGTGCGGAAGAGTCGTGCCAAGAGGGCGGGGCCCTCGTTCTCCAGGATGTCGATGCCTTGAATGGCGCTCCCCAAGCAAGCGGCGGGCAACTGGCCGGAGAAGATGTACGTATGGGAGTTGTAGCGGAAGAAGTCGCGGGAGTGCGCCGGAACGATGACGAACCCTCCCAGACTGGAAATGCTCTTCTCCATCGAGGCCACGTAGACCAGGTTGTCGTAACTCTGGCCGTAATGGTCGACAATCCCTCGCCCACCCCTGCCGACCACGCCGAACCCGTGGGCATCGTCAACGAACAGGAACGCGTCGTACTTGGCCGCCAGGGCCAGGTAGCGTGGCAGGTCCAGGTAGGTTCCCAGCATGCTGTAGATGCCGTCCAGGGCGATCATCACGTGCTTGTAGTTGTCGCGGTTCTCCTTGAGCAGCGTCTCCAGTTGCTCGAAGTCATCGTGGTTGAAGGAAAGCAGTCCGGCTCCGCCGCCTTTGGCCTCGATGGCCGCACGATGCACGCTGCTGTGGGCTTCCCAGTCGACGATTACCAGGGTCTTCTGTCGCATGAGAAGCGGAACAACGCCGTGATTGGCCAGCGTCACGCTATTGTAGACGAGGGCGTTGTCCACACCCATGAACCGCGTAATCCGCTCCTCCAGAACCCGGTAGAGCGACATCTCGGCAGCCGCCCGGGAAAGACCTGCATGAGTTCCCCATCGGGCGGCGGCTTCCTGCGCGGCGCGAATCATCCGCGGATCAGTATCCAGGCCCAAGTAATCGATGGCATTGAAGTTGATCAGACGCCGCCCATCGATGACCACTTCCTTGCGATCGATGGAATCCAGTGTCGCGTAGAAGTTCTTCTGTGTTCGCACGTGCTCGGAGAAAATCTGGAAAACCCGCTTGCCGCAGCGCTCCTGCAGCAGTCGCGCCAGTGGGCTGTGCTCAGCCATCGTATCACCTCTCACCTCTATTTGTTCGGAATTGGCAGGAACCTTTCTGGCGGAACATCCTTGTGCGTCGTGCCGGCCAGTCACAGTCGCGCTTGGTGGCGACTCACGGCTTACCAGCAGGAATCGTCCTCCTGAACATAGGTTGTGTGGGCGTGTCGAGCCACCACAAGTCTATCATTAGCCAAGAAAGAGCCGCGAACTGAGAGCGGGCACGGCAAATGCCGCACATTCCGCAAATTCCGCGCAAGTTCCCTGATATTCTCAAAATAATTCGCCCCGAGGAGCCTGATCGCTTGATCGAGGTTGCCGAGGGGTGTACTCCGAATCGTCTTCCACAACCCCGGAATACACTGCGATGTACCATAATTTGCCTTGCGATGCAAGCTTGGGGTCGTTTCTTTTGTCGATCGACCAGGATCTCGCCAAGAGCGCCCGCCAAAAGGCGTGCCCGTGCAGCGGTCGCCTGCACTGCGCCAAGTACCCGCGGAAGCCCCGTGGCGGCGGCGATGATCTCCCCGAGCAGCACGGCTTCAGGCTGAGCTTCTGCTGCGATCGCGACGGTTGGCGACGGCGACGGCGGTCGTGGCCGCAGGGCCACCCGGGCGGCCGGCGTGGAGACTTTGCCCGCCCTCGGGGGCGCGGGGGGGCCATCGGGGCCTGACTTTCAATATTGAGTTCCTTGCTGCCGCCGGCCGCGTTCAGGGGTGAGTTTATTCTGCAGCCTCGTGCTGGCGACCAGGGGGCCGGGTCGCCGTCCCCCTGGACCCCCTACCCTCTCCGTTCCGGGGTGGAGAGCGGCCGGACAAAAAATCCGTGGAAGGAGCTTGCGAAGACCATAGGTATCCCCGACGGCGCCCAGGGGCCTTGCCTTCTGGCCTCATGCCGTATACCATTACACTAGAAGGGTAATTCTTCCCCCTCCTTCTGACTAATCCTCAGCGGTGACTCGGTCGGCTTCCCTTCGTGGCGTTACGCGCGAAACCTCTGTCCAGGAGCCTGACCATGTTGCGAAACAACCCACTCCACGATCGCGTTCTCATTCAAAAAGTCAACCAGCATCTGTCGAGCCGTGGCATGCGAGCACCGTGCAAAGTTGCCGTGACGATCCAGAACGGAATGGTAACGATTAGCGGCAAGATTCAGTATGAGCATCAGCGACAACTGGCGCTTCGCAGCGCGGGCGCCGTGGAAGGCGTGGGCCGCATCGTGGACCAACTCCAGGTGATCCCTAGAGAGGCACCCCCAAAGAACCAGAACCAGCGGTGAAGGGCCACCGGGGCCTGGCTTTCAATATCAAGTTCGCTGCTGCTGCCGGCCGCCTTCACGGGTGGCCTTCTTCCGGAGGCGCTGGACCGTCTTCGCGGGAGCCCTCCTGCTCGTAGACTTCGCGACGGGCCACAGATGGCCCCGGAATTGATCCCATCACGCTATGCCGCGATTTCCCGTTGTTTCCAGCCCGTCAGACGACGGGCCGGTTCCAGTCGACCGCACGGGCGGCCGGAGCCGCGCCGGCCAACAGGGCGATGCCAAAGTGGCGCAGCGGCGGCCTCCGCTGCTATGCCAGGTCTTGCGAGCGCTACCCGCCCGGAGGAGGGCGGGTTGCGCTTGCGGGGGTGGTGCAATTGGTAGGCACGCGGGGTTTTCACCCCCGTAGCGGTCACACGTTGCGCGGGTTCGAGTCCGGTCCCCGGATGCCATCTATTCACACGCCCAGCAAAGACGAGATGGTATTTATGTGTAACCGTTACGGGGCTGAAAATCAGCCGGGGCGCCGCCAGTGAAAAGGGCGGCGCTTTCTTTTGTGCCGATCTCGTCGCGCGCCTCCTTGAATCGTCGTGACGCTCCTCAATCGTCGAGGCATCGGCATTCCGCCGCCTTCCGTCTGCTGCGGCCGCACTTGCTCAACTGCTCGATCAGGCCATCGTGCGCCAAGGGGAATAGCCACCTCTTCGCTTAGACGTGTGAAACCCTGCGCGGGTCGCGTCACCCGGTGTGGAAATGCTCCGATAGGCGCAACTCCAATCGCTGGATGCAGTTGTGAAAATCGCCGCCCGTGCCCGTGCCGTTCAGTTCTGGCACGTTTGCCCCCCCTTGGGGTCAATGCTGGGGACCGAAGATGCCGGGGTGGTTTTGCGGCCATCGGGTCTGATGTAGACTAACCGCCGACGGGTGGAAATCGCGGTGCGGTGTCCGCCCGCAAGGGTTGTAAAGCATCCCTGGGCCGCGCCGGCCAGTAGTGAACCAACGGCCGGCCAGGCTGCGACCACTTGAAAGGCGAGGGCCATGAGTCACAGAGCACTCTCTCTCACGTTGGCGGCATGTAGCGTGTGGGCAGGCGCCTGCCTCGCCGCGGGCGACGAGACCTCCAAGGCCGTGCCCGTGGTCTACCTCGGAAGATCGTCCGCGTTCGCTCTGCCGGGCAGCAAGGGCGTGATTTCCGGGCGGATGTTGCGGGAGTTCGCGCGGCAGTCGTTTCTGGTGGCTGCCCGCGATCAACTAGGCCTGCGGACCCGCGACGTGTCGCTCGGGGACGAGATGCCCGGCGGCGGCGACAATCCGCCCTTCGAAGTGCTCACGGTGTCCGAGAGCCAATGCATCTTGGACGTGCGGCGGGGGCTCGCATCCCCGGGCCAGACGCTCCTGCACGAGATACTGCGGGTGGCCCCGGCGCCGCCCGAGGACATCGCGCAGGGCAGATTCGTCCTATCGATCGACTACCGCGCAGTGCTGGCGGAAATGGAGCAGCTCTCCCGCGGCGGGTTTGTCGGCGCCATCCAGCGGGCCGGCTTCGCGGGGAAACCCAACGCGCTGCGGGACTCGGCGGGCGTTCCCCAGGAGATCGAGAAGGCGCTGGAGAAAATGGACTTCATGTCCCAGTTCTCCGCGGTCCGGCAACTGCACGAGCTTATTCGCGGCGACGGCCAGTCGCCGGAGCGGCTCGGGGCGTTGGTGCGGGGTTACGCGAACCTCGGGCTGCTCACGGAATTCCACTGGCATCCCGCCCACAAGGCATTCACCGCCCGCTCGCTGGTCTATGCCCAGCGGATGGTCTCCAGCGACAAGCAGCCGTGGCGCGCGGCCTGGCATCGCGGCTACGCCTTCGCGCTGGCGGGGCTGCACCGGTTGGCGCTCGAGGACCTCGAAACGGCCGGCAAGCAGTGGCAGGCCGCTGCCAAAGACGGCGGCCAGCGCCCCGCCTGGGTCGAGCTTGTCGACGCCTACTGCCGTTTCGCCCACGCCCGGCTCAAAGCGGCCGGCGAGGAAGGGCCGGAAAAGAACCTCGCCCAACTCCTGTGGTTCGACAGCATCCAGCATTCCTATCACACGGCAACGATCATCGAAGCGGCCATCCAGATGCTCCAGAAGCACCCGGGCTGCTTCCCCGCCCTGGACGCCCTGTGCGAGCACGGCGGCGTGGGTATCGGCCACGCGGCCAGCACCGCCCCGCTGGCGGTGGCGGGCAAGATGCTCTACGTGCGGGCCCTGGCCATCCCCGGCCTGCCGCCGGCGGCGGTCAAAATCGCCGAGTCCGCCGGGGAAAACTCGGGCGACGACGAGAACGTGGTCAAGGAGTTCTCCGTGCGGGCAAAGTTGATCCGTGCGCTCTTGGAGAGCGACGGGAGCGTCGCGGCGAAGGCCGCCGGCGCCGCGCCGCCGCCCAAGCCGCCCGCCGATGCCGCCGCCTCGGACCGCGGCGAGCCTAGCTGGGTCTGCCTGGGCCGGCTCCTGAGCAATTTGTCGTTCGTACACGCCTGGCGGCGGACGTACTTCCTGCACCGCCAACTGGGGGTGCCGACCGAGGATTTTGTCAAGGCTGCCGCGCCGCTGGTGGAATCGCATCCCTATCGCCAGTACCTCGCCACCTTCAGCCAGGACGCCGGCGTCCAGAGGGTCGCCTGGGAGAAGATGACGATTCCGGAGCCGGACGACCTGGAATACCAGGAAGGCTCCATGTGGCTGCAATACCAGTCGCGGCACCTGCCGGCCGAGGCGGGGATGCCGGCGATGGTCGCGCACCGACAGGACCACACGCCGCGCGATTTGTACACGTTGGCCAACAACGGCCTGGTGGTGGATCACCCGTGGTGGAGTGCCGTTCTGTTGCGCGTAAGTCCTTTTTCGCCGGTCGGCCCGGCCTTCGGCATCGAATTCTGCGGCGATTGCTACAAGTCGCGATTGGGGGAGTGGGAGAAGGCGGCGGCCGACTATCCGGCCGTGGCGCTGGCTTTCGCGGGCCGCGCCAAGGCCGCCGCGCGTTGGGAGGAAGCGGAGAAGTGGCTCAAGCTCGTGGCGGCCTCCGGCGACATCGACGCCGTCCAGCATCTGGCCAAGCTGTATGCATCGCAGGGGAAATGGGACCTGTGGGTAGCCGCGCTGGAGGAGTCGCTGAAGGCCGCCGATTTTGGCCTCTCGCACGCGAGGGCCCGCACCAGCATCGCCCGCTATTACATGTACGGCAAACAATGGACGAAGGCCTTGCCCTACGCCGAGGAGGCGGCGCAGTCCTATTCGGAATGGGGGCTGCGGGTTCTGGCCGAGTGCCGCGAGGCAACGCACGATTGGGCAGCCGCCGAGGCGATCTACAAGGCCATGGGGGAGCGTTATTCGGGAACGGTGGCGGACTGGTACGCGTTCTGCCGCCGCACCGGCCGGGGTGATCTGGCCGCCGCCCGCCGCGCGTTCGCAGAGGTGGTCAAACCCAACCGGGCCCTGAGCACTCAGGGCGGCATGGCCTATTACTTGTTGGAGAAGGATCTGCAAAAGGCCAAACTCGTCTTGCAGGCCCATGCCCGCCAGGGAAATCCGGTGTATGACCTGCACCTGGCCATCCTGGCCGATCAGGCGCACGACAACGCCACCCGCGACCAGATTCTCGATCGCGTCAAGCAAAAGGCCGCGCAGTTCCGCTGGCCGTGGAGCCGGCGGAGCTATGCGAGTCTCGCCGCCCTGGCCGGACTCATCGCCGACGATCTGGCCAAAGGGGGAAAGGGCGAAATCGACCTGGCGGCCGCCGAGCGGCTGAATCCCCCGCAGCCGTTCGAGGACGACGATCCTTGCGGCATGCCGGAAAACAAGCCGGTACTCGCCTTCACCTGCCTTTTGGGCCGCTATCTCGACCTGCACGGCAAGCCCGATCTCGCCGTCCGCTGCTGGAAGCGTTGCCTGGCCGAGATGGATCCCGTTTCCGATCTCCATCGCACGCTGGCGGCGGCCGAGCTGCTCAGCCGGAAGATCCCGATCGACCCCGAGCAACCGCGCCCGGAGGAGGCCGCGGGAAAGCCGAATTCGCCGCCGTGAAAGCTCGCCGCTATCGCCACTCGTGATTCCGCGCGCCGGCCTCGATGCCCTGCGGGCCCGCTGCCCGGCGTTGGCACTTCGGCGAATGACAAGCGCCACCGGACGCCCTCGAAAGGCGGTGCGTCGGCCGGATTCAGGCGGTAATGGCCTTTGCGTCGGCCCAGTTCGGCCCGGCCTCCAGGTCGACTTTCAAGGGCACGCTCAGGGCGTAAACGCCCGACATCTCGTCGGCCACCAACCGCGCGACGTAAGAGAGATGCTCGGAGGCCACCTCGAAGACCAGCTCGTCGTGAATCTGCAAGAGCATTCGGGCCGCCAGCTTCTCGCGGTGGAGCCGGCGGTGGATGGCGATCATCGCCAGCTTGATGAGGTCCGCCGCGGAGCCTTGGATGACGGTGTTCACGGCGGTCCGCTCGGCGAGGTTGCGGGACCGCCCGGCGTCGGCGCGGACGCCCTGGATGGCCCGCCGCCGCCCCAGGATCGTGCTCACGTAACCGTTGCGGCGGCAGTCGGCCAGGACGCGGACCAGGAACGCCTCGATGCGGGGATACTGCCGGAAGTAGTTGTCGATGAACTGCGAGGCGGCGGCCCGCTCGATCCCCAGCCGCTGGGCCAGTCCGGTCGCGCTTTGCCCGTAAAGGATGCCGAAATTCACCACCTTGGCCTGCCGCCGCATTGCGGCGGTGACCGCCTCGAGCGGGACGCCGTGGACCTGGCCGGCGACGCGGGCGTGGATGTCCTCGTCGCGGCGGAAGGCATCCTGGAGCCGCTCGTCCTCGGTGTAATGGGCCAGGACCCGCAGCTCGATCTGCGAGTAGTCGGCGGCCAGGAGGACCCAGCCCTCCTGGCCGGGCACGAAGGCCGAGCGGATCTCGCGGCCCTCCTCGGTCCGCACGGGGATGTTCTGCAGGTTCGGGTCGCTGGAGCTTAACCGGCCGGTGGCCGTGACCACCTGGTTGAACGAGGCGTGGACCCGGCCCGTATCGGGATGGACCATCTCGGGCAGGGCGTCGACGTAGGTCCCCTTCAGCTTGGCGTACTGGCGGTACTGGACGATCTTGGCCGGCAGGGGATGGCCCTGCTCGGCCAGGGCGTCCAGCACGGCGGCGTCGGTGCTCAGCCCGCTCTTCTCCGTCCGTTTGATGCCGGGCAGCTTTTGCTCGACGAAGAGCACTTCTTGGAGTTGCTTGGGCGAGGCGATGTTGAAGCGGTGCCCGGCCAGATCGTAGATCTCCTGCTGGATGGCTTCCATCCGTTGCCCGAAGCGACGACCCAACTCGTCCAACCGGGCCACGTCCACCTTGATCCCGTTGGACTCCATTTCCACGAGCACGTCGATGAGCGGGATTTCCACGTTGGCGAACAGGTCCCCCAGGCCGGCCTCCGCCAACCGCCCGGCCAGGATCGGCTGGAGGCGGACCGGCAGCAGGGCGTCCTCGCCGGCATAGGCGGTAACGTCCTGGACCGGCACCTGGTCCATGCGTTTTTGCTGCTTGCCGGCGCCGATGAGTTCCTCGATTTTGATGGTGGCGTGGTTCAGGTAGCGTTTGGCCAGGTCGTCGAGGTTGTGGTTCCGCTGTCCGGCGTCGAGGAGGTAGCTGGCCAACATGGTGTCGAAGGCGGTGCCGGCCAGCTCGACGCCGGCCCGGCGGAGGACGATGCGGTCGTACTTCAGGTTCTGGCCGATCTTCCCCACGGCCGGGTCTTCCAACAGCGGCCGCAGGGCGTCGAGCGTGGCGGCGACGTCCAGGGTCCGCTGGCCGGGCGGGGCGCGGAGCGGCAGGTACCAGCCTTCGCTCTCGTTCCAGGCGAATGAGATGCCCACGAGCTGGGCCCAGCACGGCCAGCGGTGCGTCGTCTCCGTGTCGACCGAGACCTGCTCCTGGCGCGACAGATCGGCCAGGAAGGCCTGGAAGCTCTCGGGGCTATCCACCGTGCGGTAGACGGGCTTGGCGGCGGGGGGCCGCGCACCCGGGGGATACCCGGAGGCCTCGCCCCACAACTCCGTCAGCTTCTCGGCCAGCTTGCGGAAACCGAACTCGCGAAACAGGGCCAGCGCGCGGGAGGGATCGGAGCCCACCCAGAGGGTGCCCGGCCGCGCCCGCCGCCAGTCGATGGCCAGCGGGACGTGGCTGTCCAGCCGCACGAGCTGCCGGCTCAGCAGGGCCTGGTCGCGATACTTCGCCAGATTCGCCCTCCGCGCGGCGCCAGGGATCTCGCCGGCATGGGCCAGGAGGTTGTCCAGCGTGCCGTAACGGGCCAGCAGCTCGCAAGCGGCCTTGGGCCCGATCAAGGGCACGCCCGGCACGTTGTCGGTGGGGTCCCCCACCAGGGCCTGATAGTCGACCACTTGCTGCGGCGCGATGCCCCATTCCCGGCGGAGCACCTCGCGGTCGATGACCTCGTTCTTGCGGATGTTGTAGAGCTTCACCCGCTCGGTGATGAGCTGGCGGCAATCCTTGTCGCCGGTGACGATGAACGTGCGGCCGCCAAGTTCTTCGGTGATGCGGGCGACCGAGGCGGCCACGTCGTCGGCCTCGAACGCCGGGCAGGCCAAGAGCGGGATGCCCAGGGCGTCGATCAGGCGGCGGACCGAGCCGATCTGGGGCACGAGGTCTTCGTGCATTTTGGGCCGCCCCGCCTTGTACGGCTCGTACAGCCCGTGCCGGAACGTCTTGCCCGGCAGGTCGAAAGCGCAGAACAGGAAGTCCGGCCGCTGGGTTTCCAGCAAGTAGAGCACGTCGCGCGCGAATCCGTAGACCGCCGACACCGGCTCGCCGGCGGGGCTGGTCATCTCGGGCAGGGCATGGAAGACCTGGTGGATGAGGGAGTGGGAATCGACGACCCACACGGTCTGCCCCGCCAGGCTCTCGGGCGGCGGGTGAAGGGGCGGGAGCGGGAAAACCCTTTCCCCCGTTGCCTCCGCCGATGGTCTCTCTTCGTCCGGCGTTGGGCCGGCGGCGGGCGGCGACTGGGATTCCGGCTCGAAACCAGGCAGGAGCGGTCCTTGGCGGTTGCGCTTGGCCATGCGCTACACGACTCCTCTACGGCAACTGTCCGGCGGGGTCATGGTCATCCGGCTGCCGCGGAGACTACAAGTACTCGACGTGGTTCCGCATCTCATCGGCATCGAGAACTTGCCACGCCAGCATTAGGCCAGCGATGGTTGCGTGGATCTTGGCCATGCGGCGTCAGGGCGAGCGCTTCGCTTTCGTTTCCGCGGCGCGGCCTTCCGCATGGCCTCAACAAAGACCTCGGCCTCTTCCAAACTCCTGTCAATC
>Ga0187848_10003084_pt1 | contig 12536 bp, 10 predicted proteins | sample June2016WEW_4_40_FD_132424 | JGI IMG/M metagenome (GOLD analysis project Ga0187848, IMG submission 132424) | Peatland microbial communities from SPRUCE experiment site at the Marcell Experimental Forest, Minnesota, USA - June2016WEW_4_40 | ecosystem: Environmental > Terrestrial > Soil >... | reverse complement strand
TGCCCGCATCTCCTGCGCCGAAGTCATGTCAATGGAAGCGGTGATGCTGAGGTGAGGGATCTCCCTCCAGCTCTTCTGCACGGCGCGCGCTACGGCGACCTGAGCGCGCGGCAGCGGCTCTCCGGGAGGAGTTGTTTCTAGCGCCGGCGCGGCCCGTTCATGGCTGGCGCACTGCACGTCCTGGCGCGTGATGACCCCTCCCGCGCCCGTCCCCTTCACACGGCTAAGATCAACGCCCAGTTTCGCAGCGAGGTTCCGCACGATTGGCGCGACGCGGACGGATTGGCCGCCTTCGAGGTCAGCGGTAGGCGCCACGGGTGCCGCTGTTCCGTGAAGGAGAGCGGCGGCAGGGGCTGTCATAGCCTTAGCTTGAACAGCGACGGACTCGCCCGGCTTGCCCACATAGGCGAGGATATCTCCGGTCCGCGCCAAGTCTCCCTCCTTCACTACGACCTGTAACAGCACTCCTTCCCCAGTCGATTCCAGCTCTGCTACCGCTTTGTCGGTTTCGATATCAGCCAGGACATCGCCGCGCTTGACAGCTTCGCCTTCCTTGATCCTCCAGGATAGGACTTTACACTCCTCCACATTCGTACCCATGTCGGGTAACCTGATTGCCACCGCCATTGCTGCCTTCCTCCTGTTTCCATTCCCGCCTTGCAGTTGGTTGAAAAACCTGTTCAAGTGCGTCGCAGGGGCGGGGTGGAACCTGTCTCGACCCGCCCTCCAACCCGGCGCCGCACCTTCCTCAACAAGCTCTTAGAAAGGGGGCGCTTGCTCGACTGGGTAGGCCTCTCGGCGAGGGACGACCTCGAGACTGCCGGCGCTTAATTCCAAAGCCGAGTGCTCCAGAAGCCCTAACCCGGGATTTCCATCTTACTCCCGATTCCGAACGAGAATACACCCAATTGCCTCGGGTTGCTCCTTTCCTATAGATTCTTAATGAGAGTCAACGGAATCGAGACTGTGCGCGGGGTCGGCGAGTGGACAAGTGTAAGGTTCGAGCCCGGCAGCGCAGGGAATTCTGTCGAGGTTCAATAAAGTCTCGACCCAGCATTCAACAACCATCGAAAGTAAAGCTGAACCGCGAGAAACTCGACATCTCAAACGCCTTGACGCCCGCCCCATCGGTTACATTGATCAGGTTTCGAGGAGAGTTTCCGATGTGCTTAGACCTTTCAACCAGTGCGGCGTCCCGGGAACAACAGAGGGCAGCCCGGGGGCAGCGGCGGGGCGAAACCATACCAGCCGCCCGCTACTTAGCAGGCGGGGGCGCGGCCACCGTCATGCCATGGCGCCGGAAGACGTCCATCATCTTCGCGCGGTCGGGCGGGCCGCCGGCGGCGGCAGCGATTACTTCGGCAGCTTCGCGGAAGTACGCGGGGCCCATTATCGCAGGGGTTATGACGGCGAGCTGTTTCACATCCTCGCTGCCGAGGTTATCGAAGCGGTGCACCGCGCCTCGGGGGATGCACAGCGCCTGCCCGGGACCAACCTCGATGGGCGTGCCGTCAACCGTCCAGGTAAGGACACCCTCGATACCGTAGAGGATCTCCTCGTAGGCGTCGTTCTTGTGGGCCGGCGCCGCCAGCTTCTGCCCGACGGGGACGAGAACCTCAAACACTGACACGCTGCCGTTGGAATCATCGCCCGTGAGGAGGAACCGGATCCCTAGCGGACCAATCTTGATGGTCTCTTCCGAAGGATTGACTCTGGTCGTACGCTGCTGCATAATTGCCCCCCTTTGAGTAAAGTTAACCAGAATTTCCGTTTTCAGTTTTCGCCCGGCGAGTAATGTACACCCGAGCGCCTCTGAATTCAAGGTCCCCGCCCAAAAAACTTCTTGACAAACCTAAACTTATTGCGTTAGATTAACGTCGTTTTTGAAATACTTTCAGCTTTCCTATTGCGATTCAAGGCAGCGTGTGATGCTGAAGTGGATCGCGCTGCACGTCTGAAGATGCGTCGGGTCGTCTTTTCCGAGAGAACATGTACCGCACCGAAGTCAACCGGTGCGGGGGGATCAGTTTGAGGACTGTTGCGTGAGTCCCACCACATTCTTGTCGTGCACCCGGGGGGATCCCTCTTAGAGGGTCAGCGTCTGGCTCGTAACTGGCGTCAGGATTAGTGAAAGCATAGCAACGCCACCGTACGATGCGTGATCGCTGAGAGTCCTTTGCCTAAGTGCTTCAAAGCGTGGGCCTTGGGTTTATTCTCCTTGTCCCTCCACTCAGGGGAGACAAGTCAAACCTTAGGAGGAAATTGGTAATGATGAACACAATCAAACAGCGTTTGGTTTTTCTGATTCTTGCGGTGGCATCATTCGCCGTAGTGGGATGGTGCCAGTCAAATCTCGGAGGCATCACGGGGCGCGTCACCGATCCATCCGGGGCGGCCATTCCGGAAGCCGGGGTGGTGCTGACGGGCCTCGACAACGGGACAACACTCACGGCGGGCACCAGCGGGGCCGGGATCTTCTCGGTCTCGGGTGTGGCCCCCGGACGTTATCGTATCAACGTAACCAAGGCCGGCTTCAAAATGTTTACACAGGAGCCGATCATCATCAGCACGGAAACCGTAATGAATCTCGACGTCAGTCTGACCGTAGGCGTCGTGACCGAGACGGTTAGCGTCACCGCGCAGGCAGCGGCCCTGCAAACCACTTCGGCGGAAGTCGGCACGGTCATGCCGACGCAGTCCGTGATGGATCTGCCGCAATCCCTGGGCGGTACCCTCACCATCGGCGCGTCGGGGCGGCGGCAAATCGAGGATTTCACCTTCCTCACCCCCGGGGTGCAGGGAAACCAGTGGGAAAAGAATGTCAACGGTGCGCCTGGCATGTCCCAGGAGATCCTCGTTGATGGCTTTAGCATGTCGCAAATGGGCGCCCCGGGCTTTGTCGCCTCGGATACCCCACCCTATGAGTCAATCTCCGAATTCAAGATGGAAAATACGCTTTACCCGGCAGAGTACGGGCAGGGGTTGGGAATTGAGAACTTCACGCTGAAATCGGGCGGCAGCAAATACCACGGCGACGCGTTCGATTTCCTCCGCAATCAGTTGCAGGACGCCAGGGGATTCTTCTCCGCAACCAAGGCCATCCTTCGGCAGAACGAGTTCGGCGGCACCATCGGCGGACCGCTGACTATTCCCAAACTCTACAGCAGCAAAGGAAGGACCTTCTTCTTCGGCTCGTATTCCGGCTTCCGGTTGAGGGGAGGCACGCCGTATACAGTCCTGGATACTCTCCCCACCGCGCAAGAACGGGGGGGCGACTTCTCCGACTATCCCTACCCTATTTTTGACCCCGTGTGCGACAGGGGCACGGCCTCTGCCCATCCGTGTAGCGCCTCTGAAACCCGGCAGCAGTTTAGCTATAATGGCGTCCTCAACGTCATTCCTCCGTCCCTGCTTAGCGCCGTCGCCCTGCGCGCTACGGCGTTGCTCCCGCCAAACGATCTTCCGGGATATGTAAACAATTATGTGGATCGATCATACCAGCCGACTAGTGAAAACGTCGAAGAGGTCAAGATCGATCACACGATCAACGAGAAGCAGCACCTCTCGGGGGCTTTATGGGAGGTTCGAGGGAACACCCAAATCAACGGAGGTATTGCTGGTCCCCTGGACCCGGGCTTCCGCAACACTCCCACGGTAGCCGGGGATGTCCGGATTAACCACACCTACACCATCTCACCGACGCTCCTGAACCACGCCGGATTCGGGTACTCTACGACCCAACCCACGTGGTCTCACTGGACTACGGACCCGCGCCATGGAAACGAGGCCCTGCAAATCCCTGGTATTCCTTCGGCTTCCAATGGCTACCCTGAACTCGACTTTTTGGGTGCCGGCGGTTATTACGGGATGCTGGGGAACGCCGACAACAACGGCGTCGCTCCCACCGTGATGCAGCACTATAGCTGGGGCGACGACGTGACCTGGGTTAAGGGCAAGCACCAGTTGAAGTTCGGGGCCAACTACTCCCTCCGAAAGTTTGAAAGCGGGGACGACCGTGATGAGGCTGGCGATTTTCAGTTCCCATCGGCGTATACCTCGCAACCGAATAACGCGGCCGAGTTCGGCACCTGGGGGAACTCCTATGCTAGTTTCCTGCTGGGAGGAGTCAGTTACGCCACGCGCACAATAACTCCGCCGGTGCGTTATTTCACGGACCAAATATTGGCCCTGTACGCGGAGGACTCCATCAAGGCAACCCCCAAACTGACCGTCACCCTGGGTCTCCGCTACGAACTCCCAGACTACGCTACGGAAAGGTATGGCAACATTTCTTACCTTAACATCGCTGAGCCCAATCCGGGAGCAGGCGGGCTACCCGGAGCGTTGCAGTTCCTGGGCACTGGCGCGGGGCGCACGGGAACCTTTAACTTGTTCGGCACCTATCACAAGAACTTCTCGCCGCGCGTGGGACTGGCCTATCAAATTAACAACAAAACCGTGCTGCGAATGGGGTACGGTATCTTCCGGTTCAACACCAGCGATGGGCGCTTGAATTCGACGTCATGGTGGGACAACGGGTTCGGTCTCTTTCCCTCGTTCACTTCACCTAACGGCGGAATTACTCCGGCGTTCAATCTTGACTCCGGGTTCCCCGCCACATCCGTCGCTGTACCGGATCTGGATCCGACCCTGCTCAACAATGCGAGCATAGTCTGGATCAACGAGAATGCCAACAAGCCTTCTCTTACTAACTCCTGGACGGTCGGTGTCCAGCGCGAGTTGCCGTACGGCATCCTGCTTGACGCCGCCTACGTTGGGCAAATGTCTACCAACCTATGGACTGGCATGGAGAGCCCAGACGCGGTTAACCCCAAATGGCTGAGCCTGGGCACCGAGCTCAATGATGATATTAGTTGCGTAGGGTTGGGAACCTGCCCCCTCGCCGCAGCCGCGGGCGTCCACTCGCCGTATACCGGCTTCACCGGCTCGGTAGCGCGCGCCCTATCGCCCTATCCGCAGTACACCGGAATCAACGACTTTTACCAGCCCACCGGGTACAACAGCTACAACTCCTTGCAGGTCCGCGTGCAGAAGAGATACTCCAACGGTCTTTCGTTCTTGGGCGCTTACACGTTCTCTAAGAACATCGGCGCCGCTGGAGGGGATACATTCGGCGATAACGCCGGCGGCGGCGGTTTCACTGCCATGAACCCTTACGATTACAGACTAGAAAAGTCTTTGCTTCCCCAGGACCAGACCCACTACTTCGTTTTCTCCTGGAGTTACGCTCTACCCGTCGGTCGGGGGAAGAAGTTCCTCTCGAACACGAACCCTGTGGTCAACCAACTGCTGGGCGGCTGGCAGGTCAACTCCATCGAGACTTACACTTCCGGCACCCCCATTAGCATCGGTGGCGGCCCTAGTAATATCATAGTCGGCAACCGACCCGACTGGAACCCGGCGGCTGGCAATGGCAGGTCCACGGTCAGCATGAGCACCTTCGATCCTGCCGTAGACCGGTATCTTAGCATTACTCCTTGGAGTCTACCGGCCCCCTTTACCTTCGGCAACGGTCCGCGCACCCAGCCGAACCTGAGAAATCCGGCGTATTACGACGAAGACTTCTCGGCCTTCAAGAATATCTTCCTCCACTCGGAAAGCAGGTATCTGCAGTTCCGCGCCGAGTTCTTCAACATCTTCAACCGGGTGGACTTCGGGGGCCCGGCCACGAACGTAAGTAATCCCCTCACCTTTGGGATCATCTCGGGTCAAGCCAACACCCCACGCATCATCCAGTTCGCGCTGAAGCTCATCTTCTAGCACCACGGCAGAGGCCTCCCGGAGCATGGCTCCGGGAGGCCACTCCAGTTGGGTACAGTCTGGAAGCAAGGAAGGCCTTGGATTGGAAGAGACCCTGCCTGACGAGTTCAGATCAGCAGTTGTGCGGTTTCAAGTTTAGCTGGCGTTGGGTCCTGGTTTATCCCCGCAAGAAAGTTTGCTGCCATATGCCAGTGCGGCTATGAGATGTCACCCGTGAAAGACCGCCCCGACGCCATAGACCTGCGGCTGCGTTTCCGCTTGGTCGCAGGGAGCGCCCAGGAGACCGGGGTCAGTCTCGATCTGGAATTTGGCAACTGGTCCACGCGCAACTACGTTCTGCTGCCGGGCGCCGTATATAACGGCCACCGATTTTGTTCGAGGCGCATAATGACAGTTGGGGAAACCAGCAAGTGGATGGAAGCTGGAAGGGTGCTAAGACGATTGCGCGCAGCATAATTGCCTGTGCACAGGGCGGAGGTAACTACTTACTGGAGATCGGCCCCAAGCCGGATCGCTCTATTCCGGAAGAGTCCATTCGCACCCTGGCGGTCGCGGCAAGCAGATGGAGAAAAACAGCCCGACGATCCACGAAACTGTGCGTTAGCGGGTCAAGAGTTCCTACTTTACGGCCTTCCCGCGTAAGGGCAACACGCTCTGCGCGCACGCACACTTCTGGTATGGGATCGTCGTGGCGCTTGGCGGGCTGCGCGACAAGGTGCAGAACGCCTACCTGTCAACCACCGGTCAGAAGGTGGACTTCAAAGTGATATGCGGCCATCCACCAGCCTGATGAGATCTGTAGCGCGTAACGCGGCTCGGTTCTTCATGTCCGCGTTTCGTCGAGGAGACAGCAAGCGGGTAGCGACCACAACCCATTCTGTGCTGACAAAGGGGACGAGATGAAGGATAAGAATGAGGAAAGGGAATCTGGCACACGCGGCTCGTCTGGTCCAATGCCCTTGGGTCGACGGGGGTTCCTTCAATGCTTGGGCGCAGTGCCGCTGTTAGCATCTGTCGGAGATGATATTTCAGAAGTCACGCCAACGGGTCCAGCTACCAAGTTCAAAAAGATTGACGACGCGATCCGCCAACCTTGGGGTAAGCTCTTCTGGATCGAGAGGAAAGCCGGAAGCTACCGCATGGGTGATGCTGCTAGCCACTTCAACGCGAATCGGGATTTCAAGCATCTGACGTTTGATATTGGTAACAACAAAGCGCTGGCGAATGTCGGCGTTCAGGGCGCAATTAAGAAAGTTACCATATATCGGGACGCGTACTGGGGCAATTGCAACCTCCCAGGGGTATGGACCGCAAAGGACAGCAGTTGCTTTGGGCCGTACTCCTACGTCGTCGAAATTGGTGGCCAAGCCCACGATTTGGCCACCGTCGATTGGGATTTTCGGACCGGACTCCTGGACAATATTTTCCCCATTACCGAACTGAGAGACCCGGAGGGGCGGTTCATAATTCGCCTGTTGACCTATGCGCCCCTGTCAGCGGATGGTTCGCAGCGGCTAAGAGGAGTGATCTACGGTTTGCACCTCGAGAACACTTCAGCCAGCCACGCCAAGGGTACTGTTCGTTTGCCGAGGCTCTTCGCCGATAACCGCGACCACCAAGACGGGTTTGACAAGATAGTCTGGGACGTGTTCGATCCTTACGAGTTCGAACTCGGTCTCGCAGATTCAGGCAACCCCCTTCAGCGGGAAGTCCCTTTCGACTTAGGAAAGGGTGAGACCGTCTGGGTTCCCACCATCCTATATATGCCCAATGATCCGACGGCCCGCGAGGTCAATGAACGGGGCACTCTTGTCTGGCTATCGGAAAGCTGGCAATACTACCGGCGGTTGCTGGGGCGGCTGGAAATGCCGGGCGACGTTTACATGGCGGAGTTTTTCGAACGGCAGATGATACAGGCTCTTCTGAGCATCGGCATGTCGGGCGGCGGCAAGCTGGCCGGAACCAATTGGGGGAGTTACCCGACCACTCGGCAAATCTGGGGCAAAGATGCCTACTACGCCTGTCTGCCGATCACGATGAAGGATCCTCTTCTTGCGCAGAAGATTATATTGTGGTTTGCCGAGTTTGGCGTGCGGCAACGGAGCGTCCTCATGCCGGGCGGAGTCAACCACTCGCTCAGTATTTCGCTCGCCAGCATCGTATTGGGCGGACTTTATTATGAGCAGAGCGGGGATAGAACCTTCTTTACCCAACACCCAGAGCTCAGGATGAAATGGGACTCCCTGCTGCAGGCGGTACTTTCCTCGCACCTCAAAGAAGACGTCTGGCTGTTCCCCAGCCGCTACGTTTCCGACGGCGCGCTGGAGTGCGATTACCACACCGGCACGAATGTCGTCGCATGGCGTGCCCTAAGAGATTACGGGCGACTGCTCAAGGAAGTTTACGGCGATCCAGAACGTGCCCGTGAATACACGCAGACAGCGGATAAGGTCCGTGCCGCAATCATGGAAAAGACCGTCATTGATGGCCCATTTGGGCGTCAGTTCATCGAGGGCACTTTTCAAGACAGCAGGATGCCCAGCATGGTAAGTGACGGGGAAGAATCGGATGCCACCTTAATGCCCTTCTATGGGTTTCTGTCCTACAATGACAGCACCTACCTCCACTTCATGCATTTCTCGATGACAACGTATAACGAGATCTACCAGCCAATGACATACGCAATTACCTGGGCAAATTCGCCTACCCAGCCTCCTCTCGATCAGCGGATTCCCTCGACTGCCCCCGGGTATGTGAAAGGACTTTGCAGTGGAATGGGTCGTCCTTCCCTATTCGGCGATCACGGGTACTATTCGGAGGTTCGCAGGATAACGGACGCGGATGGGTCGGTGTGGTGGTGGTCCTATGGCGACGCTCCAACCGGTTGGAAGTACGGCGAGCCGTTTCGAGGGGTACCGGGAAAGTCCGGGTGGTTCGCGGGAGTGCATTCGGCCGTGTTTGTTTCCCGATTCCTGGGTTTGACCTACGATGCTCCGAAGCGCACGCTTCGTTTCGCACCGTTCCCTCCTTCAAGCAATTTCTCGTGGACGGATTTCCCCATGGGTAATGACCGGTTCACCTTGAACTACGAGAGAACTGCCGATGTTGTTCGGACGACATTCAAGAACCAGAGCAGTCATTCTGTGCGGATCGAGACGTTGCTACCGATTGATGGGCTGGAGGGTCCGTTCGCAGTTTCGCTGAATGGAAATCTGGTCAAGAATGTTCGGACTGTGAGCTATCTGGGGGGGGAAACAGTTTCCATCTCGGCAGACGTAACAGCGAGTGGCGTAGTTCACCTGGAGATCACCCGGGCCGCGCCCGCGGGTACCAGCGGCACGGGGTGGGAGGCGACCGGAGGATCTGTATCCTTTATTTCTCACGCGCCGTGAAAAAGCGTTCGTCTACAGCAGGTGAAAGTCACGCCAGGGAGGCAGTTCGTTCCACCTGGTAGAATCAGAGCAGTAGCGGAGGCAAAACGAAACTGCTGATGCTGGATAAAGCATGTGGAACGAAGGGCACTCGCTTCTTGTGTAACCTCGAGGAAGGAGAGGATCAGTTAGTGGCGATGAGCCTGGCAAGGCCCATTAAGTTCCGGATGCTTCAGACAGATCATCCTAATTACAACAGGATCTTTTCACTGTGCTGCGGCACATGTTTCATGGATTTTGACAAACCCAACGCCGATGTCATAGGCTGAGTTCATTCCTGTAGAATGTTCATGCTAGGTTAATTATGTTGCATGTGGTTCACATCTGGCGTGGGGAGAGGTAGCGAGGCTCTGTCAGCTCTAAGGCGGGGGGTAGGACCGCGGTGTTGGCGCCCCCACACTCCAGGGGCGCGTCGGTCGCCACTCTTGATGACACTGAGCAACAGAACCATTACCAGTGAGAGGAGAGACATATGAGGCGCAGAGAATTCTTGCAGGTGGCGGGAGTGGCCGTCTCACCTGCAGTCTTGGCCAGACAGGACGTTGCGGGATTGACAAACGCCGTTCCCGCCAACACCGAGCAACAGATCATCACAATGGAAGTCCGTGCGGCGCTCGACAATACGCTTTACCCTGCCTTGCGCGAGCGCGTATACCCAGGCCACTACAGCGCGACGGCGGATGGCGCAAAGTACGGATCCGACATTACCTGGCCCGGCTTGGACGCTTGGCAAACGGCAGGGGCGTATCTTCTCCTGGGCAAGCACCGCGAGGTTCTTGATTGCTTCGATTTTGTCCAGGCTTCCCAACGCCCTGACGGCCACATCCCGATGGCTATTTTCCCGGCTGATACGCCGCCCCCCGCAGAAACGTACTCGGCCCTGCCGCTCAGATATCCCGAAGATGTGTATACGTACAAGCCCGTGGTGCGCCCGGGCCAGCCAAAATACAGCGATATGAGCGCGCGCAAATGGATTGGCCTTTTCACGCATTGGCAGGAAATAGCCAATCCCCTGGGCGTGCTGGCGCCGATCTCCTTTATTCTGACCGGGCAGGAAATCTATGCTGCTACCAAATCCAGTTCCTGGCTGACAGAAAAACTGCCGGTTCTGGAGGCGGCGGGCCGGTACATCCTGACGCAGACCAGCCGCAACGGCTTGATTCGCGGTGCCGGTTTCTATATCGAATCGCCGCCCCGTAACCAATGGGATGGCATTACCCAGTGCTATGGCATTCGTGTGTTTCGCCAGTTAGCCGCCCTAAATGAGATCCTTGGCCGATGGGATGCTGGCACCACGTGGAACCGTCATGCGGAGGCTCTGCGCGCGCGCTTCCTCGAGGTCTTCTGGCAACGCGACCATTTCGCCGAGTATGTCCACCCGGAACATGGGCTGGTCGATTCGCACGGGCTGTCCGATGTCAACTGGGCTGCAATCGGATTGGAGGTTGCCACTGACAACCAGATCAAGCGTCTCTGGCCGATTCTCATGCACGAACCGATGTTCTGGCGGGGAGGGATGCCAACACATCTGGTCACCCGGCCCCACACTTATCAGAGGTGGGAGTTATCTGAACCGTTGCCCTTTGAATATGACAGTTGGACGTTTGACGTAGCGGCGATGGGACGTGTGTGGTATCTGGAAGTGCTGGCTTGCCTGCAAATGCACGAGAGCGGGCGTCTGCGCGAGTCCGTGTTGAAGGTTTGCGAAAGGGGCCAGAAAGATGGCGGGTTCTGGTATGAACGGTACCCTGGTGGTGAAGGAGACACCGTGAAACCCGGCGGAGCTTACCGCTACTGTGAATACGCCGCCATTCTGGTTCGCGCCGTGCTGGGTAATCCCGCAGTCTTTCCCGAAAGCAGGAATTTCGGATCTGAATCGAAGCAGACCTCCTGATCCGACCGCGCCCCGGGTGTTACCTCGGCAAAGGTCACCATGAAGGGCGGCGCTCCGTTCAAGCCAAGATAAAACGCGGCTGGAACCGAGCCACACATTACTGTGCCGACGCCACGCGCCCCAATTTTCTCCGCTTGGGCGCACGATGGGCAGCGGGTAACGTAATTGCGCCCTACCTTGCGGACCTTGCCGACGTGCTCAAGGATCTGGAATTCTTGCCGTCCGGAGTTGGAGGGCCGAGGTGCCGGGTCTATACGTGCAGCCAGATACCGGCTTCTTCCGCGCCATCGATCATGTGGATGCCTCCCTCAAGGAGAACAATCAGAGGCGGCTCGTGCTCAGTGTGCTCAACCCCACGGCCTTCGACGCCTCAGTTAAGGTGCTGGCGGAGAACGCCCCGGAGATGTCCCAGCCGTTGGGACAGAATTACCTGTGAAACTGTCGCCGGATTGAACTGCCGGCGGGCGCCACCCGAGACGTTGAATTCGGGAAGGCACCAGCTCCGAACCGCTGATCAACAGCTCGGAATGAAGAGAACAGAGATGGCCCGAAGCCACGCCGCTCGGTTGCACCATAGAACCGGCGCGCAATATATACCACTGGGAGAAGTCCGGCAGCGACGTTTGCTTCGGCCGGTCTTCGTGTTTGATGGAATAACGGACACGTGTTCGGCGCAGATGCTCGCGCGGCGGTTGTCCCGTCTTGGGATCGAGGAGACGGGAGGCAGAAATGCAGAAGAGTGAGAACCCTAAGGTCGCATCGCCCAAGCCGTTGCGATCCAGTTGTCGGATCAGCTAGAATCCACGGGGGGTTAGCCATAACACCGAAATTACTGGCACGAATTGCAGACTTCTTCGACCAGTTTTCGGTGTACTCGCCGAATCGTTGAGGGACCGAAATGCCTGCCATTTCATCGGGCGAACAACCCCACGCAGTTCCGAACGCGGCGATGCGAGCCCTCGCAGTCTCGGCTCTGCTCCGGCTTCTTCGACCGCTGGGATGGCTCATGTCTCTGCTCTTGCTGTGGATCGTCCTTCCCGCCAATGTCCTTGCAGCGTCCACTCAAGATAACAAAGGACTGCTTCCTCCGGCGAGCGCCGATCGAAGCCCACGCGTGGCTCAAATAAGAAGCGCCATCGCCGCGGCTGATCCCCTCGCAGTTCAGAAGAAGACCGAGGAGATGATCCGGGAGGAGCCGAAGAACTTCGAGGGCTATTTTTGGCGGGGTTTCCTTGAGCTGCAACGCGAAATGGTTACGAGGCTGTCCGGTTTCTCCGCCGCGCGGAGGCGCTGGACGCGAATCCTTACGTGTTAAAGCTCCTGGCGTTTTCCTACTACACCGTGCGCCAGTTCCGCCTGTTCCTGCTGAAAATGAACGAAGCCCTTGCGAAACAACCAGATGACTGCGCTCCTTACTATATGATGGGAAG
>Ga0187848_10003083_pt1 | contig 12539 bp, 5 predicted proteins | sample June2016WEW_4_40_FD_132424 | JGI IMG/M metagenome (GOLD analysis project Ga0187848, IMG submission 132424) | Peatland microbial communities from SPRUCE experiment site at the Marcell Experimental Forest, Minnesota, USA - June2016WEW_4_40 | ecosystem: Environmental > Terrestrial > Soil > Wetlands... | reverse complement strand
CTCGGGTGGAATGGTGCCGGATGCGAAGATTCCCGCGGGCGCGGGTTATCAGGTGCCGTTTGCCGAGCGCATTCGCCGGGAGGCGGGGATCGCGACGGCGGCGGTCGGCGGCATCGCCGAACCGACGCACGCGGACGAGATCATCCGCAATGGCCGCGCGGACATGGTGTTGCTGGCGCGGGAGTTTCTGCGCGAGCCGTATTGGCCGCGCCTGGCGGCGCGCGCCTTGGGCCATAAGGACGCGGTTTCCGGGCCGGTTCAATACGGCAGAGCCTGGTGATCGCAATTAATTCGTGGCCGTTAGGGTTGGCTCAAATCCCGTGGCCTCATCCCAATTCCTACGCACGGCCTCGATGCGACCCAAAAACAGCCCGACTGAACACGCGCAACAGGTTGTTGAACTATTTCGTGCGCCAGCCAGTGTCGGTTGCTGCTCCGGCGCGGCCAAAATGCCCGTGCTGCGGCAGCGACATGATGCCCTTGCGTTGATATTTTTCCTGCAAATGTCAGGATGGCAACGGCGGCGGGGCAATTCAAGCCAACCTCGAAGCCCTCGTCATCAACTCGCCGTGCTCCATCGCCAGGCCCGCAAACCCAAACTCCGCCCTGCGGATCGCCTGCTTTGGGTTGGCCTGCGGCGCTTCTGGCCACGCTGGCAACACGCCCTGCTCCTCTTCCAACCCCAAATCGTCATCGCTTGGTATTGCCGCGGCTTTCGCCTCTTCTGGCGATGGAAATCACGGGGCCGCAGTGCCAGACCCTCCACCAACTGCGAACTCACCGCTCTGGTTCAGCGGATGTGGCAAGCCAATCCCAGTTGGGGCAGTCGACGCATCCAAACCGAACGGGCCAAGCTGGGCATTCCTATTTCGGATTCCACCGTCCGCAAGTACCGCCCAAAACATCGCCGCTCGGCCTCAGCTAAAAGGGCTGACCAGATTCCCTCACGGTCCTTCAAATTCAAGTTCTTAAAGTCAACCTGTATGCCGAATGCAGGTGTCCCGGCCCTTGGTGCGGGGTATCCCGACATCTCCAGGCTAAATCGCGGGAAGTTCCAGTCCATTTCCGAAACGATCCCCAAAACCAGTCCCTCCGGGCAGGCACGATCTCCTCGCCCAAGAATCCATCGTTGGAACGGGATCAAGGCCATTTCTCGCCACACCTGAAGGGGCTGAAGTCGCCACCAAATCTTGCCATACGGATAACACCCCATATTTTCCAACCGGGATCAAGGGCATAATTGGGCAGTAATCATCGCCGAAGCGGCAGCGTTATTGGGTTGGTCCCGAGCAGCGACCGCGCCCGGACTGATCATTGTGCAATCTGCTCCGTTGCCACCGGTCGAGGCGGCAGACGCCAAGGAGGATAAATTTCCGCCGGCAGGCAAATTGCAGGAATCGCGACCGGAAGCAAAAACAACATGCAGACGCTGCCATTGCGCTTTCAGAACTGGATGGCCAGAGAGGCGGTTTCGCGCCCTGGCGCGGGCGAACCGCCATTGCGAGCCGAGTTGTTTGGTGTCGAACAACTGGCGCGCCACGCCAAAGCCCTCGCGGTCAGTCACCAGATAGTCACGCGACCGGGCACCAACCGTCTGCTGGCACGCTTGGGCCAAAACGAGGAAGTTCTCAGGGACTTCAATCGCGCGAGCCTTGCGGTAGATCCAAGCCGGCGCATCACGCCTGCCGCCGAATGGCTGCTCGACAATTTCTACCTGATTGAAGAACAAATTCACCTGGCCCGGCGGCATTTGCCCCGGGGCTATAGCCGGGAGTTGCCCCGCCTTTTGAACAGCCCTTCCGCCGGGTTGCCGCGCGTTTACGACATCGTGCTCGAATTGATCTCGCACGTGGACGCCCAGATCGACGCGGGGCCGCTCAGCGCCTTTATCGCCGCTTACCAAAAGGTGGGCTCCTTGAAACTGGGCGAGTTGTGGGCCCTTCCAATTATGTTGCGGCTGGGGCTGATCGAAAATCTCCAACGCATCGCCACCAGGCTGAGCGGCGCCCGGAAAGATCGCGACCTGGCGGACTTGTGGGTGGATCGTCTGCAGGAGATGGCGGAGAAGAACCCGTGCCACCTCGTGGTCGTGGTGGCGGGCATGGCGAAATCCGATCTCCCCATCTCCAGTTCGTTCGTGGCGGAGTTTTGTCAGCGATTGTCGCGACAAAGCCCAGTGTTGCACCTCGCCCGCACCTGGCTCGAACAATGTCTGGTTGAACAAGGGTCCTCCATCGAGCAGTTGGTCCATCTGGACAGTCAAAATCAGGCCGCCGACCAGGTATCGGTGAGTCACAGCATATCCAGTCTTCGCTTCTTGAGCGCGATGGATTGGAAGGAGTTCGTGGAAACCCTGAGTCTGGTCGAGCAGACGTTGCGCTCTGATCCCGCTGACGTTTACCGCGGGATGGATTTTGCGACGCGCGACCGCTATCGCCATTCGGTCGAGTTCCTCGCCCGGCACAGCCGCTTATCGGAAGCAGACATCGCGCGGCGCGCCATCCAATTGGCGGCGGAGAGCGCCCTGGAAAAGGGGCGCGAAGACCGAATCGCGCATGTGGGTTATTATCTGATTGACAAAGGCAAGTCAACGCTGGGGCGCCTGGTCAAGGCACGGTGGCCCTGGCGAACCCTCGTCGAACGAAGCATCCACCGTTTTCCGCTGACATTTTACGCTGGAGGCATCGCGGAGATCACTTTGCTTGCCACTTTCGGGTTTGTGGAACAGGCCCGGAGGGTCGGGGTGTCCAGATGGGAACTCGCTTTCTTCACGGCTGTTTTCCTTCTGTGCGCCAGCCAGCTGGCGGTGGCGTTGATGAACTGGCTGTGCACTTTGCTCGTGAAACCCCACCTGCTCCCGCGTTTGGATTATTCCTCCGGGATTCCACCAGAATGCCGTGCCATGGTGGTTGTTCCCACAATGCTCACGAGCCAGGCAGGGGTTGATAGCCTGATCGAGACGTTGGAGATTCATCATCTTGCAAACCGGGATGAATGCCTCCACTTCGCCTTGTTGACAGATTTCCGCGACGCATCGGAGGAAGTTCTGCCTGGGGATCAAGCGTTGTTGCAGCGGGCACGAGACGGAGTGGAGATGTTGAACCAGAAGTATCCTTCCCAGAACCAGACTCTCTTTTTCTTATTTCATCGTCCACGCCGCTGGAACGCGGGAGAAGGGTTGTGGATGGGCTACGAGCGCAAGCGTGGAAAGCTCATGGAGTTTAACAGCCTGCTCCGCGGCGGTTCGCACGACCGCTTTTCTGAAATCGTTGGGGACACGGCCATCCTGGCAGCCATCAAGTATGTTATCACGCTCGACACCGACACCCAGCTTCCGCGCGATGCGGCCCGGCAGCTCGTGGGAACAATGGCCCATCCGTTAAACCGCCCGGCGTTCGATGCGGTGCGCGGAATTGTCGCTGAAGGCTACAGCATTATGCAACCGCGGGTCGGGGTGAGTCTGCCCAGCGCGCGGCGATCCTGGTTTGTCCGGCTTTTTGCGGGCGACGCGGGAATTGATCCTTACACCCGGCAAGTGTCCGACGTATATCAGGATGTTTTCCGGGAAGGGTCGTTCATCGGAAAGGGAATTTACGATGTGGATGCCTTCCAGCGAGCCGTGACGGGGCGCTTCCCGGAGAACACCGTTCTCAGCCACGACTTGTTGGAAGCATGCCATGCCCGCTCCGCCCTCGTGAGCGACGTGGAGTTTTACGAAGAACATCCATCCCGCTACAATGTGGATATTGATCGGCGCTACCGTTGGATTCGTGGAGATTGGCAGATTACGCAGTGGCTCCTGCCCCGGGTTCCCGGGTCTGACGCCCGCCGAATCGCCAACCCGCTTTCCGTACTGTCGCAGTGGAAAATACTGGACAATCTCAGGCGCAGCCTGGTTCCCGTGTCGTTGGTGTTCCTCCTCCTGGGCAATTGGCTGCTCCTGCCCGAACTCGGCGGCCTTGGCACGCTGCTCGTTGTTTCAGTCATCGCGCTCCCTGGGTTTTTGGCGGCGCTGGTCAATGTGTTCCGCAAACCGGGTGATTTGCCCTGGGCCATGCACCTGCGGGGAGCGGCTGCATCGTATGGCCGGCAACTCGGCCAGATTTTTCTCACACTGGCATTTTTACCCTACGACGCCTACATCAGCCTGGACGCGATCGGTCGGACATTGCTGCGCCAAATAGTTACGCACAAGCGACTCCTCGAATGGAGAACCTCCGGCGATTCAGAACGGACTACTCGGGCCAACCTTGCCAGCTTTTACGCCACGATGTGGATTGCCCCAGTGGCGGCGCTGGCGACCGGACTTTTCCTGGCCACCGGACGACTGGACCAACTGTCCCTGGCCCTGCCAATTCTAGGCGTCTGGTTCGCCGCACCCTGGATCGCCTGGCGCATTAGCCAGCCCATTGAATCACCGGCTCCGGATTTGACTGCGGAGCAACTGCTGTTTTTAAGACGCGCCGCCCGCAAAACCTGGCATTTTTTTGAAACCTTTGTCACCGCGCAGGAGAACTGGCTGCCGCCGGACAATTTTCAGGAAGTTCCGGCCCCCGTGATTGCTTCGCGAACCTCGCCTACGAACATGGGCCTGGCGCTGCTGGCCAATTTGGCCGCCCGGGATTTCGGGTATCTTTCAGCCGGCGGCTTGATCCGGCGGACACAAGACGCCCTCACCTCGATGCAGCGATTGGAACGGTATCGTGGGCACTTCTACAATTGGTATGAAACGCGCGCCATGCGGCCGCTCCTTCCCCTTTATGTTTCCAGCGTGGACAGCGGCAATCTGGTGGGACATTTGCTCACACTTGGTTCCGGACTGAGGGAAGTGGCTGATCAAAAGATTTATGAGCCGCAGATTTTTGCCGGTCTGCGCGACACGGTGGGGGTTCTCAGAGATTTGGCCCGCGAAAACTCCGCGCTGGCAACACTCGAGGCAGAATTGGAGAACCCGCCCGCCGGTCTGCGCGCGGCGTCTGCCTTGTTGGAAAGGGCGACGCGTCAGGCGGCCGAAATCGCGGCATCCCTGGTGAATGAGGGGGAACAACTCAAGCGCTGGTCCCAAGCTTTGCAGGAAAACTGCCAAGATCAGTTGGCGGACTTGTTTTTCCTTGCACCGTGGCTGGCGTTGCCAACCCCATGTCCAAGCCCATGGAGCGAGGATGGGTCAACACCACGTTCCCTGTCTGTGAAAGCTGATAAGAACGGCCTCTCGTCGGCTTCGGCCACGTTCCAGCAGAAACTCACTCAACTCGACCAAGCACCCACTCTGCGGGAAGTCGCGACGTTCGACCAATCACTTTGCCTGTTGCTTGAGGCTGCGTTGCAGACTCTCCCGACGGAACCGACCCAATCGCGGCTGGAAAAGCGAGAGCAGCTCACGGAACTGTCGCGCTGCCTGCGTGAGGCTTCCGATCATGCCCGGCAGCGGCTGCTCGCGTTGGCCAATCTGGCCACGCAAAGCGATGAAATGGCCGCGATGGATTTTACTTTCATGTTCGACCCGGCGCGGGATTTGTTTTCCACCGGGTTTAATGTCAGTGAACGCCGGTGTGACAACAGCTTCTATGATCTCTTGGCCTCGGAGGCGCGCTTGTGCAGCTATGTCGCCATCGCTTTGGGGCAAGTGCCGCAGAAGCAGTGGTTCTCGATGGGGCGACTGCTCGTCGCGGCGCGGGGTGGGCCAATCCTGGTTTCGTGGAGCGGTTCGATGTTCGAATATCTGATGCCCCTGCTGGTCATGCCCAACTATGAGCACACCTTGCTCGATCACACCTGCAAGGCGGCGGTGCAACAACAAATCGAGTACGGGAAATCCCGCGGCGTGCCGTGGGGTATATCCGAATCAGGCTACAACCGGACCGACGTTCACTTGAACTACCAATACCGCGCCTTCGGCGTGCCGGGTCTGGGCTTGAAGAGAGGGTTGGCCGATGATCTCGTGATCGCTCCTTACGCCACCGTGATGGCGTTGATGGTTGCGCCCGTGGAAGCCTGTCGCAACCTGCAACGGCTGGCCGCGGACGGGCGCGAAGGAGACTACGGCTTTTACGAAGCGGTGGATTACACCGTGTCACGACTGCCACCGGACGAAACGAGCGCTTCGATCCGGTCATTTATGGCGCATCATCAAGGGATGAGCTTGCTGTCCCTGGTTAATCTGTTGCGGGAGTTTCCCATGCAACGGAGATTCATGGCCTGTCCGATGCTCCAGGCCGCGGAATTACTGTTGCAGGAACGTGTGCCCAAGGCCGCTGGGAGCGTGCTCTCCAAAGATTTGAAATTGGAGGAATCGCCGGCCTTGGCGGGCAGCGGCGAGGCGGTCATGCGCGTATTCACGAATCCCACACTCCCGGCGCCCGAGGTTCATCTTTTGTCCAATGGCAGCTATCATGTCGTGATCAGCAGCGCCGGCGGCGGCTACAGCCGCTGGCGCGATCTGGCGGTCACGCGTTGGCGGGAGGACAGCACACGCGATTGCTGGGGGTCGTTTGTTTACCTGCGCGATCTGGCGACGGGGGAGTCCTGGTCCGCCGCCTATCAGCCCACCTTGTGCGCGACGACAGGCTACGAAGCCATCTTCACCCAGGCGCGGGCCGAATTTCGCCAGCGACATGCCGGCCTTGAAATCCACACCGAGATCAGCGTGTCGCCGGAGGACGACGTGGAGCTGCGGCGCATCACGATCACCAATCGTTCCCCCGTGACGCGCCTCATTGAATTGACCAGCTACGCGGAAGTCGTGCTGGCGATTCCGGCGGCGGACGCGGCCCATCCCGCTTTCAGCAATCTTTTCGTGGAGACGGAATTCGCGCGAAACTCCTCCGCCATCCTCTGCACGCGCCGCGCCCGTTCCCAGGAGGAAAAGCCGCCCTGGTTGCTGCATCTGATGGTGGGTCAGGGCGGGGAGCAGGGGGAAATCTCCTGCGAAACGGATCGCTCCTGCTTTATTGGTCGTGGCGGAACATTGGCCAACCCTGCCGCGATGCAAAGTATTTCGCCACTTTCCAACACGGTCGGTTCCGTGCTGGATCCGATCATTTCGCTGCGGCGCACGGTGTCTTTGCCAGCCCATGAGACCGCGGTTATTGACTTGGTTACCGGTATGACAGAAACCCGGGAACTCGCACTGGCCCACATGGAAAAATATCAAAGCTCGCGCATGGCCGACCGCGCCTTCGATCTGGCGTGGACCCACAGCCAAGTGACGCTGCACCATCTCAATGTCACGGAGGGAGAGGCCCAACTTTACGGACGACTGGCCAGCGCGTTGATCTATGCCGACCCGGCCCGTCGGGCCAGCTCAGGGGTGATGCTCAACAACCGTCGCGGGCAAGACGGCCTCTGGAGTTACGGCATTTCGGGCGACGCGCCGATCATCCTTCTCCGCATCAGCGACACCGAGAAAATCGAGATCGTCCGGCAACTCATCCAGGCGCACTCTTACTGGCGCATGAAGGGGTTGACGGTGGAGTTGGTCATCTTGAATGAGGACGTTTCGGTTTATCGCCAATCCTTGCAAGATCAGATCACCAATCTGATTTCCTCCGGGATTGAGGCGCAAATGCTGGACAAGCCGGGCGGCATTTTTGTCCGGCGCCTCGAACAGATTCCCAACGATGACCGTGTGCTGCTGCAATCCGCCGCGCGAATTGTTCTGGACGATGAAAAGGGAAGCTTGGCGGAACAACTGGAACATCGCCGTGTCTTGGAGCCGCTGATTCCGGCCCTGATTCCCACCCGTTCCGGGTCCGCCGACTCTTCCACGGCGCACGCGCAACGCGAGTTGATTTTTCCCAACGGCTTTGGCGGCTTCAGCCCGGATGGCCGCGAATATGTCATCACCCTGCAGCCCGGCCTTATGACACCGGCGCCGTGGGTCAATGTCCTGGCCAATCCCTGGTTCGGAACCGTTGTTTCCGAGAGCGGCGCTGCCTACACCTGGGTTGAGAATTCCCATGAATTCCGGCTGACGCCTTGGAGCAACGATCCCGTCCAGGACGCCACGGGCGAGGCCTTCTATATCCGCGATGAGCAGACCGGCCAATTTTGGTCGCCCACGCCATTGCCCGCGCGAGGCACCACCCCATACGTGATTCGCCACGGCTTTGGCTACACCGTGTTCGAACATACCGAAAACGGCATCGCCTCAGAGTTGTGGGTCTACGTCGCGATGGACGCCCCGGTGAAATTCACGGTGTTGAAATTGCGCAATGTTTCGGGCCGGCCGCGCCGCCTCTCGGTCACGGGATACTGGGAATGGGTGCTGGGCGACTTGCGCCACAAAAGCCTGCTTCATGTGCAAACCGAGGTGGACCTCAAGACGGGCGCACTGCTGGCGCGCAATTATTACAACACCGAATTCCCCGATCGCATCGTGTTCCTGGACGTCAACGAGTCCACGCGCACTCTTACCGGAGACCGGAAGGAGTTCATTGGCAGAAATGGAAGCCTGGCTGAACCGGCGGCGCTGAAACGTGTCCGTCTATCCGGCAAAGTCGGCGCGGGACTGGATCCCTGCGGCGCGATGCAGGTCTCCTTCAATTTGCTCGAAGGGCAGGAGCGGGAAACGGGTTTTCGCCTCGGGGTGGGACGCAGCACGGCTGACGTGCAAAATCTCATCCGGCGCTTTCGCCGGGCCGATGCCAACCGGGTGGCCCTGGAAGGCGTCTGGGATTACTGGAATCGAACCCTTGGCACCGTGACAGTGGACACGCCCGATCCCGCCGTGAACGTGATGGCCAACGGCTGGCTGTTATATCAGACCTTGAGCGGCCGGCTTTGGGGCCGCACCGGGTTTTATCAATCCGGTGGCGCCTACGGATTCCGTGACCAATTGCAGGACGTGATGGCATTGGTGCATGCGGAGCCGGCCCTGACGCGCGAGCATTTACTCCGCGCCGCCGCGCGCCAATTTCGCGAAGGCGATGTGCAGCATTGGTGGCATCCACCGTCCGGCCGCGGCGTGCGGACGCATTTTTCCGACGACTTTCTATGGCTGCCTTACGCGGTATGCCGCTACGTTTCGTGCCTCGCGGATACCGGGGTGCTCGACGAAAAAATCCCCTTCCTCGAAGCCCGGCCAGTCAAGCCGGAGGAGGAATCCTACTATGATTTGCCGAATCTCTCGGAAGAGTCGGCCACGCTTTATCAGCATTGCGTTCGCGCCATCGAACGCGGACTAAGATTCGGCGAGCACGGCCTGCCCTTGATGGGCTGTGGCGACTGGAATGACGGCATGAACCGGGTGGGATGCCAGGGACGCGGTGAAAGTGTCTGGCTGGCATTCTTTCTCTACGACGTGCTCACTCAGTTTGCCCAACTGGCCCGCGCGCACCGCGATCCGGCCTTTGCCGAACGTTGCCTCTCCCAGGCACGGCAACTGCAACAGAACATTGAACAACACGCCTGGGACGGCCAATGGTATCGCCGCGCCTACTTCGACAATGGAGATCCGCTCGGCTCCCAGACCAATCCAGAATGTCAGATTGATTCCCTGCCGCAAAGCTGGTCGGTGATCAGTGGCGCCGGTGATCCTGTCCGCTCGAGCAACGCGATGGAGTTGGTGGATCGGCGCCTGGTTCGCCGTGACGCCGGACTGATTCAATTGTTTGATCCGCCGTTCGACAAATCCCCGCTCAACCCCGGTTACATCAAGGGTTATATCCCTGGAGTTCGTGAAAATGGAGGCCAATACACCCACGGCGCGATTTGGACGGCCATGGCCTTTGCACTCCTGGAGGACATCGAACGCGCGTGGGAACTCGTCGCACTGCTCAATCCCGTCCATCACAGCGGGACGCGCGACCAAATCGCCATCTATAAAGTCGAGCCTTATGTCGTCGCGGCGGACGTGTATGCCGTCGCGCCGCACACAGGTCGCGGAGGCTGGACCTGGTACACGGGATCAGCCGGTTGGATGTATCGGCTGCTCATCGAAACGCTGTTGGGCGTAAATCTCGCGGGAGATCAACTGCGCCTGACCCCCCGTCTTCCCAAAAGCTGGGCCACATGTAAAATCCATTACCGCTATCGCCAAACGGCCTACCACATCACCATCAACCGGTTCGCCGCTGATCCGGACCAAGCGAATCAACTCCTTTTGGATGGAAAAGAACTTGCCACGATCGCCGTCCCATTGGTGGACGACCGCCGCGATCACTCCGTCGAATTGAGGGTATGGACTCCGGTGAAAGCCCCCGAAAATCGAAGCGTTGAATTGACTGCGGTTTGACCGTTTCGGTTTGACCGTTTCCACTTGCTTTCTGTATTGCAGCGATGTCCAGGCCTTAATGTTCCTGGCTGGGAATCCGCGCTAACCAGGGCGCAAAGTATTTGGACAAGATCTCATCGCACTGGCGTGCGAGGAAGAAATCCTTTTCCGTAATGCCTCCTTCTTCACGCGTGGTAAGCGCCAACGTCACCTTGTCAAAACTGATATCTATATCCGGATGGTGATTGCATTTTTGAGCTTTCCCGGCGATCCGGTTGACAAAGGTAATGCCTTTGAGGAAGCCCTCAAACTGAAAGGTGCGAACAATCGTTTGATCGCGCTTCGACCAGTTCGGGACGGTCTTCAAAAGAACGCCGACTTGTTTGGTGGTTAAGACAGACATAAGTGTAATTGGCTTTTCTTCACGTTGGAACCGTTTTTTTGCCATCGCGGGTGGGTTTTTTGATGATGCCACGAAAATATCGGGCACTTGCCTCAATCACTTCTTTTATGCCCCATAGCGCCGACACTCCGTCGCCATTATATCCGGAGACACTTTCGGCGATTTGTTTGCCGCTCCAATGGTGGGTCGGGAATCGCAGGGAAAGCGCATTCACGTCGGTCCGGATCCGAGGCCCCGGCATCGGCTTTAGACGGAATTCTCCATCAAAAATATGCAAATCGCACTGCTCTGAAAGCGGACCTTGCGTTGTCCCTTTCGCTGTGAACATGGCCTTCATCATGGCATTGAAGGCTCAGTCTCGCGGTTCCGTTCACGGCATGATCGCACGATTTTCAGTTGCGTTTAGTGCGGAATCCGCCCATGAAATAGATGACAAGGCATATCGCCAAAATTAAACCAATCCCACTGCCGCCGAAAGCCGGTCCTCCCCAGTAAAATCCGCCCCCACCGAACAACAGAAGAAGAACAAACAGAACAATTATTAGATTCATGCCCTAAAATGACATACTACTGAGCCGTTCCTATGGGGTCTTCACCCCACGCCTAAATGGAAATCTGCCGGCCGATCTCGACCACCGCGTCCGAGGGCAGCCGGAAATAATCACTCAAATGCACGGAATTGCGCTGCATCACTGCAAAACACGCCGCAACCCATTTCGACAATCCTTTGTCATCATCGCGGGAGAGAATGGTCTCGTGGCCAACATAATAGGTGATGTCAGAAAGATCGATGCCGCAGCCACACGCATGAGCTTGCCGGAGCAGCGCCGGAATATCAGGCCGCTCCATGAATCCATAATGGGCCGACGCGCGCCAGAATTGAGGGGCAACTTCCGTCATCGCGAGGCGCCCGGCATCGTTGACCCACGGGACAGACTCCGTGTCAACCGTGAGCACGAACAGGCGTTGGTGAAGCGCCCGGCTGTGGTTGAGGTGCCACATCATCACCGGGGGGACATCCTCTTTGGTGCGCGTGAGAAAGACCGCCGTTCCCGGCACCCGGGGAATTTGTCTTTGCGCAATATCCGCCATGAACACGCCGATGGGAACGACCGCCTCCTGAAGCCGGGCGGAAACAGCTTTGGCGCCGCGGTGCCAGATGAGCATGATGCCATAGGCAAATGCCGCCAGGAGGAGAGGCACATATCCGCCCGAGGCAATCTTCGAAGAATTGGCGGCAAAAAACGTCACATCAACGATAATGAACGCGCCGGCGATTCCGCCGGCCCGGATAACGCCCCATCCCCAGACTTCGCGCATGGCGATAAAAAGCAGCGCCGAAGTGGCCAGCATGGTCGCGGAAACGGCGATGCCGTATGCTGCCGCGAGATTGTCCGACTTGCCAAACGCCAGCGCGAGGCCGCAGGTGACAACCATGAGGGTCCAATTGACGGCTCCCACATAAATTTGCCCGTAGCCCTCAGCCGAGGTCTGGGTGATTTTCAGTCGCGGCAGCCAGCCAAGCTGAATGGCCTGGCGCGTCATCGAAAACGCGCCCGTGATGATCGACTGGCTGGCGATGATCGTGGCGATGGTCGCGAGCACAACGAGCGGGATGAGCAAAGCCGACGGGCAGAGCCGGTAGAAAATATTGTCGGACGTTGGCGCGCCCTCCAGGACCAGGGCGGCCTGGCCCGCGTAGTTTAGGACGAGACTCGGAAAGACCAGTGCCGACCAGGCAAGGCGGATGGGCCGGGCGCCGAAATGTCCCATGTCCGCATAAAGCGCTTCCGCGCCTGTCACGCACAAGAAAACCCCTCCGAGCACCAGAAATCCCGTCACCCCGCCCGAGTGCAGATAGGAGATTCCATATATCGGGTTGATCGCAAGCAGCACCGAGGGATGCCTTGCAATTCCCCAAAT
>Ga0187848_10003076_pt1 | contig 12574 bp, 14 predicted proteins | sample June2016WEW_4_40_FD_132424 | JGI IMG/M metagenome (GOLD analysis project Ga0187848, IMG submission 132424) | Peatland microbial communities from SPRUCE experiment site at the Marcell Experimental Forest, Minnesota, USA - June2016WEW_4_40 | ecosystem: Environmental > Terrestrial > Soil >... | reverse complement strand
GAAAAAGGGAATACCTCCGGAGCACCGCACCGCCAAGAATGTCCTTGCAGCAGTCGAGTGCGGTGTCCGGGCGGGGCCCTTCCGCAATAGTTTTTCCAGGCAGGCAAGGGCGTCGGGCGCCCAACCGATATTTCAGCTACGGGCGTTCTTCGGCTCGGAGTGATGCGAACCCTATCCCAAAGCCGGCGTTCAGTCGATCCTGAACCGTGCGCACGAGAAGGTTATTGCTTTACGCTCACGTTGAGGGTCGCTTGCTTTCCCTTGGCATCCCGGACCGTGACCTGATGCGGGCCCGCCTTGGCATCCTTGGCGGCCGATATCTTCACGCTGTTGCCTTCCAGGGTAACCGTCAAGCCGGAATCCTTCGGAGTCTCGACGCTTTCCGCGATGCCGGAGACGATCTTTACACGCAATTCGGATAGTGGAACGATTTCGAGAACGTCCTTTTCCAAGGCAAAGTTCCCATTGCCCTTGTCGGCGGGAAACGCCTTCGTCGCACCCTCCTCGAAACCCGAAGGCCCGCCGCCGGGATCGACTCGCGTGAAATACCATGTCATAACGCCGAAAAAGAGCGCTGCGCCGCCGACCAGCCCGATGAGGATCGGAATCACCCGCTTCAGCTTGTGCGAATGATGTTCGGGACCATGTGTTTCCGGTCTGCTCTCGTCCACAGTTTGGACCTCCTCGTGGTTTGCATTTGCGACACTCGTATTAGGCACCGGGCACGAGCATGCTGCCATCGTATATCTTTCACACGCGCGCCGCGGCTGTGTCATGGGTCAGGCTGATTTCCACGCCTTGCGGCGTAACCATGCGGAACCTCGACCGCGGCAATTCGGCAGACTTCTCGATTGGCCCGGCAATCAGCCGTTTGAGCCAGCCGCGCGACTGGTAGATCGACTTGGCCAGCCCGGCCATGCCGAGCAACTGGAACACGACCCGATCGGCCCATACTTTGTCGAACCGCGGCAAGGCAAGCAACAGGTTCAGTGGGTTGTAGAACGCGGCGTAGCTAACGAGCATGTTGATCTGCCGGCGCCAGGGGTGAGCGTCGCTGGTGGCGAGGCAATGATTGCCGTCGTATTGATACTGCTCAATCGGCTGTCCACCGGCCTTGCTCAGCACAAGGCCATCGCGAAACGGCTGTTCGTAGCCCTGACTGCCCACCCAGGGCGTCAACAGCGTCACCTGGCAGGACGCCGCGCCTGCCTTCCAGAGGAATCGAACCTGGTTGAGCAGGCCATACAAACTGCGCAATGTCCAGAGCGGTTGACCGTCGTGGTGCATCATCATCGGCATCGGGGCAATCCCGTGCTTCACGAGCAGCTTGAACAGAGTCTTGGTCTTCTCAACGGTTTGTCCCTTCTTGACCAGACCTGCCGTGAGGTCTTCGATCCCCAGCCAGAGGTTGCGCAGGCCCGCGTCGCGGGCCAAAGGTAAGAGGTCCTGGTTCTTGAACACGTCGAACTCGGTAGCCTCCGTGGCAAAGTTAATCGCCTTGCGGAAAGACTTGTTCCCTACCTTGCCGCGTGCCATGGCCGCGAGCGCTGCTTCGACCGTCTCGCGACGGCAAAAAAAGTTGTCGTCCGTGCCAAAGAACCTAGACATGCCGCAGAGTTCGGCAACCCCGGCGATCTCCTCGACCATCCGCTCCGGACTGCGGTGGCGGAAGGTGAATTGGTTGTAACCGGGAATGGGACAGTAGGGACAATGGAACTGGCAGCCGTGGGTGGTGACCATCGCCAGGATTTTCGCGTGGCGACCGAGTTGTTCGGCCGGGACCGGCTGTGAGGACAACGTGGTGCGGCCGTGCGGGGCCTCGAACAGTCCCATGGCCTCCAGTGCCAAAGGCAACTCGTCGAGGTCTTGAACCAGCCGCTGCACGCCGGTGTTGATCAGGTGCGGGGGCGGGTCATCGGGCGCGTCGGGCCGGTAGACGAGTCCGGGAATGTCTTCCAGCAGTCCGCCCTCGCGGAGCCGCTCAAAGGCCGCGCGCATCGTATCGCTGGGCCCCTTCATCTCGACAATCCGGTCCAGGAGTTCCAAGAGCACGTACTCCTCCCCCGTGACGACCACATCGGCCCCTTCGCGGCCATCGGGTGAAAGCCCGAAGAAGTCCCACGGCTCGTAAACGGCCTTGGGGCCACCTGCCAGGATCAGCGGCCGATCATCGCCCAGTTGCCACGCATCTCGGATCAGCCGGTAGGCCGGCTCGCTGTGGATCTGCATGGCGGAGATCATGAGGACCTCCGGAGGCTTGCCGTCGAAGCGTGTCACGCTGGGCTGAATGTTGGGGTTCCACTGTTGCAGCACCAAGCGAACGTTCCGGAAGCCCGCGGCATACAGCGCGGCACCCACCGCCCGGGGGGCGCCAGGTACAAGCGTCTTGTCGAGAAATACGAACGGCCCCAGGCGGGTCCGCGGATCGAAGGCGTAGATGAAGAGGATCGGGATGTCGCTTCCCTCAATGCGACGTCGAATCTGAGTCTCCAACTCGCGATAGCGGCCGGGCTTCGTGAATCGATCCGATTGAGAACGTACCGGCAGTTCCATCGCGATTTCCTTTCTTGTCTTGAGTCGTCCTGATTTCAGTCTCCAACATGCATTACCGACCCACGTGTACCAGTTGCGCCGGCTGCCGCTCACCGTTCAGCGTCGCAGGCGCCCTGCGGTACGGGGAAGCGACCGTCGCGTCACTAGCAGCAACAACCCGAGTGAAGGACTCCAAGTATCTCAGGCCCACATTTGGCCAGAACATGGGCTTTGCGTACTGGTACGCTCTGCGTCGAGTCTCCATTTGGAACGCAGTGTCCGTGAGGAACCGCAACGTCGCATGTGCCATGGCATCGCTTTCACCAAACGGCACGAGTAGACCGCGCCCGTCAGCCAGGACTTCTTCGGCGTAAAGGTAGGGTGTGCTAACCACCGCACCCCCTGCTGCCAACGCATACGCCAAGGTGCCGCTGGAAATCTGGTCCTTTCCCGGATAGGGCGTGACATACACGTCGCAGGCTTGCAGGTGCTCCAAGAGTTCGCCAAGGCTGAGATACCGGTTCACGAAGCGCACGTGCGCGCCGACACCCAGCGATTCGGCCATCGCCGCCAGACATTCGCGGTAGACCTCCCCTTCTTGTCGCTTGATCTGCGGGTGCGTGGCGCCCACGATCAGGTAAATGGCCTTCGGACAGGCGGCGACGATTCGGGGCATTGCCTGGATCATGTATTCCAGCCCTTTGCCGCGGTTGATGAGTCCGAAGGTGCAAATCACCCGTCGTCCCGCCAATCCTAGCCGCGACTTGTGCGTGTCATCATGCTGGAAAGCAACCGCCGGGACCCCGTGTGGAATCACCTGCACGCGCGGACCCGACACGCCGTAAACGCTGGCCAAGAGCCGTGCGGCGACTTGGGTCATGACCACGATGCCCCGGCTGTGTGCGGCCAAGTTCTGGATCACCCGCCGCGGCAGCGGGTCCGGATCGGTCAAGAGCGTGTGGAACGTAATGACGATCGGCTTGCGGCACTCACGCACGAAGTCCAATACGTGATAGCCCCACTCGCCGGGATAGAGGCCAAATTCGTGCTGCAAGCTTACCACGTCACACGGGCTGTCGTTGACCACTTCCGCGGCGAAGCGGTAAGCATTCTCGCGGCTGTTGTCGATAACGTGGACCACGCGCGGATCCTCGTAGCGAAGCGTGTTTGTCTTCTGGATTGCCGCTACCGAGGACACCGACTCCGGCGCCACCAGGTCCACGGCGTCGGCCGAGTCCCTGGTAAAGGTTGCCAGTCCGCATTCTTCCGGCGGATAGGTCGATACAAAAAGCGGCCGAACGGTATTCACGGGTCACCTCCTTTGTTTAGCGGTTCTCGCAACAGGCTATCGATCAGAGCTGTCGCGACAAGCCACGACCGTTGCCGAGGGTCGGCAACTTCCGTCACTCCCAGAAATGCCGCCTTCGGAGTCCGTGCCCGACAAGAGACAGTACCGCGAGAATGAGGAAGACGACGAAAACTATCTTGGCTCCTTCCCAGGAGAGGGCTGCCACGCCTCCGAAGCCAAGGAAGGCAGCGATCAGAGCAATGACGAGGAACACGATAGCAAGCCGTAACATGATCCAGTTCTCCTTCACAAATCTATTGTTTGACCTTCTCGATCGGGCCACCGGTGTTTTCCTTCACCTTTTGCCCGAGTCCGTGCATCTCTTCCCGGGCCAAATCCTCGTCCGCGTGGATTTTGTCTTTATCCACCGTGATCGTAGCACTGGGCTTGTGGTCCGCGTTGTTTGTCGAAAGACCAAACCAACCGCGGTAGAACCCCAAGGCAGCGAGACCGACCAGGAGCACAACAGCCACCAAAAATAGGAATCTCACGATGAACTCCTCCTCACTTATCGGTAAGACGTTCTACGACGAACCGGTTAGCCGCGTTCGGGCTCGGTTGTGCGACGGACCCTGCGATCGCGGCTTGGTCGAGTACGGCCGGGTCGATCCGCCGCCATCGGCATCCATTTCGGTTGTTCCTTTTCTCGTTTCTACGTGGTGCGACACAGCCTATCGCACGAAGGTCAGGCCGGGGTCGCTGGGGTTGTCTCCCGCCAGCTTGAAGTTGAATCGGTCGTTCGCAATCGCGGCGACCTGGCCCACCATCATGGGATTATCGCCCTGCTTGAGGACCAGGAGGTTGTCGGCAACGGTATACGTGCCGCTGAACCGCTGCGGCTTGCCGTTTTGGTCCAGCGCCCAGGTGAACTTGCCATCGCCGGTCAGGGCCAGTTTGATCGTGGCGCTATCCGCGCGCGTTGCGGCCCAGTTGCCCACGAGGCCCGCGGCATTTGCCGGCTTCGCAGGCGCCGCTGGTGGGCTCGGCACTGCCTGCGCGGCGGTCTCCGGTGTGGAAATGCTCTGGAGCAGTTGGGCGGACAACTGGTCCTTGGGGGTCAGCCGCACGACTTCCTTGAGCTGTGCGGCGGCAGCATCGGTGTGCCCGCATGTCAGGTACTGATCGGCCAGCAGGAATCTTGCGTCCGTTGCCGCCGGGTGCAATTTTGCGTACTGCTCCAAGGCGCGGAGTTGCTGCGTGTAGACATCCACGTCCGGATAGAGGGCACTTTGCGTCGTCCAATCCCAGCCGGGACCGGCGGAGAGCACGGCATAGTCGGCGGCAGCCGCCTCCTTGTAGCGCCTCAGCGCGAAGAGCGTCAGGCCGCGGAACTCGTGGAGCACGGTGTCGTTGGGCACCAGCGAAATGGCCTGGTCCGCCTGGGCCAGCGCGGCCGTGTAGTTGCCCTGCATGAAGGCATTGCGCGCCGCATCCAGCAGCGGCGTCGCCTGCTGCTCGGCGGTCAGCCCCGCCGGGTTCACCGGCGGCGCGACGGCCTCTTGAGCCACCACGATCGGCTGCGAGTAATCGATGGTTGCACCGTCGGCGACGAAGGGACCCGTGCAGTAGGGGTTGTAGTACGGCCAATATCCCCAGGACCATGGTGTCCCGTAAAAAGCGGCACCGGCCCAGTAGCCGGCTCCCCCCCAGCCCAACGGCCCACCATACCCAGAATTGTTCCAGTTGCCGTGCCAATTCCCGTGATACCAGTCGCCGTGGTTCCAATTGTTATTCGTCGGCCGGCCGAAGTTGTTCGTCCGGTTGATGTTGACGTTGTTGCCGATGTTTGCTTGGTTCCCGAAGGTGGACCGGCTCCCAAAATTCGCACGATTATCAATGGTCGAACGATTCCCGCCCGTAAGGCGGTTGTCCCAACTGGGCGTATTGGCAATTCCAGGCCGTAGGCCGGTGCCCGGCGTAAGGGCGGAGCGGTTGCCGCCGGCATACGGCGACTCCGACGACCGAGACGTCGGCGTCTCGGCGGGACGCTGTGAATTGAAACTTTGGCGCGGGGTGCTGAAAGAAGGCGCGTGGTATCCCCCACCGCTGTAGCCGCCACCGCCATGGCTGTAGCCGCCGCCCCCGCCGCCACGGCTGTAACCGCCGCCCCCGCCGCCATGGCTGCCGCCACCTCCTCCCCCGCCGCCATGGCCACCGCCGCCCCCGCCACCTCGGCCGGCCATTGCGGGGTTCGCGGACAACACAACGACCAGCACAAGACCCACAAACGTTTTCAAGCTCATATTCATTGGTATTTCTCCGGTAGAGGCAGATGAAGGTGCGCCGCTGGCCTACTTACATGGGTTGAGGTGGTTTTCGTGTGATCGGGATGGCCTTGATGTCGGGCGTTTTCTCCCCGCCGACGATGCGATCCCGCTGCTCCCACGTCATGCGGTGCTTGGACACGCGCGTGATGATGTTGGTCTCGGAGGCGATCTTCCCATCGCGCGTTACGCCGGTCCTTTTCACGATCCATTGGTTGTCCTCGCGGGTCCAGATCCCTTCGCCGAACCCACCTTCCGAGTCGAAGACCCAGGAGCGAATCGTCTTGGCCAAGGGGTCCCAGCCGATGCGCTGCGTGCCGGTCATCACCGGCCGGCCGGCGATTTGGACCTTGAATTCGCTCAAGATGTAGCATTGATTGTCGGTCCAGCGGTAGGAGGTCATGACCAGGGCTTCCGGGCTTTCGTCCACCCATTCGCCGATCATCCACTGGAGTTGCTTGAGCTGCTCCTCGGGCGTCGGCGTTTCATCGGGAAGGTCTCTTGCGCTGGCCGTCAGCCACTTGCCGTTCTGCCGGGCATAGACCACCGCGTAGGGACTGCGCTGGGCGGGCTCGCCGGGCGCATGGGTCACGGTCGCCATCCCGTCCTCGACGGCCATGTCTCGGCCGATGAAGCGAATGGACCCCGTGGCCAGGTCCATGTGGGTCTGGGGATGCTCCTTGAAGATTCCGGCGAACACTTGCTCGATGCCTGTAGGGCCCTGCGTGGATTGGCCTTCTTCACTGACGATTTCTCCGTCGGCTGCGAACCCCGACGCGATCGCCTTGGCATCTCCCGCGTTGTACGCCTTGGCGAACGTCTCGGCGGCCAGCCGGATCGCTTGCTCGTCCTGCTGTTGCGCCGGGCCGGGGGCGGCCGCCGCGGTCGCCACTTCGGACCCAGCGGGCGAGCCTCCCGATACGTTCTTCTGTAATTCTGCGGCAACCGCCATCGCGACTAGCGCGAGAGCCACGCCTGCCACGGTCAAGATACTTCGCATGGCTTGCAACCTTTCATATTAGGAATTTGAATTTACGACGCTCGTACTACACGCCGGGCATAAGCCTCCTACCGGCCATTCCCCCCAACCGTCGTCGGCATTGCTCCTGACCCTGTGGCTTGCTCGGATTGTGCAGAATCAATCACCCCCGGAGATGCGACCTCGGGTCGCGCATCCGTCAGCGCGGCGTTATTCGTTCAGAATATGGACGCAACTCAACAGGTACAAGGCGACCACTGCCAGGGCGATCCCTAGACCAATTACAGTGCCGATCACCCACATGGCTTGAACCTCAACAAATGGTTTCGTGGTGGCGTAGGATCACGGGCTCATCGCTGGGACGGGCGGGGACGTTTTTCCTGTGCCTCGTCCCGGCCGGAATCGTTCGTCATCCGAGAAAACGTAAATGAGCATCGCGGCCAGCATCAGGCCGACCACTAGCCAGAGGCGCCAATCGCGATGCAGCTTCCTGCGTGACCGCCCCTGGTGGTGATCGCCATGTTCGTGTTGGTGTTCCATGGTTTGCGGCGTTATACGCCAACGGTGGCCCGTTCGGCATGAACCGCTGTTGTCTCCGCTGCGGTCTGATGCAGGAGGTCCCTGGCCCGTTCCACCTCGTCGGCCGTTCCGTGGGCAACCAGGAGAAGTTTGCCGTTCTTCACCTCGGTTTCGTATTTCAGGATGCTGTTCTTGGGAATCCCGATGCTGTACAGTCCCGCGCCCAGCGCGCTGAGCCCTCCCACCATGGCGGCGCCTTCGAGCGCGCCGACGATCCACATGACCAATGGCCCCGCTACGAGCACCTGACCAATGCCCGGCACCCAGAAAAAGGCGGAGCCAAACAACAGCCCCCAGAAGCCGCCCCAGAAGGCTCCCAGCTTGCCCCAATACTTCATGCGGTCACCGGCGTTGTAGTAGCCGACGACATGCTCGTCGGTGTGGTAATCCTTGCCGACGATCGAGAGTTTCTTCATGTCGAAGCCATCCTTCTGGAGTTCGCGAACGGCATCCTCGGCTTGGTTGTGAGATCCAAAAATAGCGACAACGGAGTTCTTCTCGGACATGATTGGGTTCCTCTTTGGCTAACAAGTGGGTCTTGGGAAAAAACTAGCACACTGTATGGCTCGATATTGGATGCACCCACGGCGGGAAGCCATCCCGCCGCGCGGCGCTCGCATCCTGTGGCTGGTCACTTCGTTCCGCTCCGGCGACCAGATCGGAGAAAGCCTGGTTTCCAAAGGTGCGGCTGACTTCATTTCTGTGTCTTTCCAGGGACGTTGTGCCTAGCCGGCGACTCCGATCGCTCGGGGGATCGCTTGGATTGATGGATTCAGCTTCGCTTGCTCTAGGATGGCCCCGGCAAATCGCGTCAACCGCAGTTCGATGGCGGCCCCTTCGGACCCCTCCCCGAAATGCGAATCTATCTCTTGCGGCTGGACTCCAAGGGCCCCAAGGATTTCTACAACCACGTCCCGCGCCGCTTCCGTGACTGCCCTGTTCACCTCGTTCATGATTCGTTTCTCCTTTCCTTCCACTTTCTCGGCGTTAATGATCAGAATGGCCGCCTAAGCAGCAGGATGACTACAAGTAGCCCCAACCCGCCGCTCGGGAAATAGCCCCAATTTCTGCTGTGGGACCAGGTTGGCAACGTACCCAGCGCACCGTGAAGCATCAGGACCATCCGATTACAATCAGGATAGTACCAAGCATGTCAGTTCCCCGCTGAGAACCACGGCTACCGATTTGGGCTCGTGGCCCGTCCGCTGCTGCTGCTGGAAAGCGATTGCCGCTTGTGCAATCTGCTATGCCATGCTCGGATTGAGCGTTTCCATCGTACTCCCCGCAGTGATTGTGAACGTCTTGCATAGCGAAGAACAAAAAAAGCCGACGTGGCGGAACACCCAGAGGTATTCAACCACGTCGGCTTACTCGTCAACGAGCCCCCCGGCAAGGGCCGAGTTGCTCTCTATCTAGTCATCCGACAATTTCGCTGGAGAGTCGCGGTCAAGTACGCCGCGACTCTCCACCACTGCTATTCTAAGCCGCTGGGCGGGAAAGGCAATAGCTCTTCCCCCGTTTGGTATCACTGTTTCTGATTGCGCTTCGAGGCTGTCCGGAAGGGAAGTCATTGTCAGGTAACGACTTCGAGTCATCAGTATTTCGGCGGAAGCGATCTTGGTGCCGGTTTCCGTTCCCGTTCCGCCGATAAACTGGGGGATTTGCTCTTGGGTGTCCCTCTACTCAGGGGTGTTGGTGGTTCGGTCGGTGGGCCTTTCGCCTTCCTCGTAGGTTGCCGTCACCTTTGCCGGTGACGGCCGGGTGGCGAGACTGTTTGCTGCTGCGGTCGCCCTGGTCGATTTCTGGCGTCAGTGCCGCCGTGTGTCCATGGTGCCGCCGCCATGCGGGCCAAACCGGGCGGGGCGGCCCTGTTGCCGGTGGCAATGGTGCGTCGGTCGGTCGGCCGTCTGAGGAGCCGGGCGGATCGGCCACCGTCATGCGTCGGCCGTGTTGCCGGATCGCCTGCTTCTCGCGGCGATGGTGCGCAGGCTCCAATCTCGCATCGTGACGTAGTTGTGACGTAGTTGTGGAAATCCATGATGGTCAGCCCGACCTGCTACTCAGGTGCCGGGAGCAGGTCGATCTGCACCCCCGGCTCGGCAACAAGAACATTCTTCCAGCCCTGCCCTGTCAACTGCTCACGCCGCCCTGTCAGGCAACTTTTGTCGCCGTGAACCAGAACGACCTTCGCGTCACGGCGAATCTTCGCCAGCCAAGTGTCGATGTCCTGGCTGTCGCCGTGTGCGGAGAAGCATCCGAACGATCGAACCTTTGCCCGCACTGCGATCGGTTGGTTGTCGATGGTGATTGTACTCTTGCCTTCCTTCAGCCCGCTACCGGGGGTGTCGGGGTCTTGGTAGCCCACAAGGAACACTGTTACCGAGTTGTCAGGCAGCAGCTTCCCCGCCAACTCCTTTGACAGGGAGTGCATCATCATGCCACTGGTCGTTATCAGGACACAGGGGTGTGGCAAACGGGCTGGCAGCTTCGCGGACTTGGCCAGGGACTCCGGCGACCAGGCCAGGGGATCGTTGGCGATCGCTGTTCGGAACCAACCGTCCTTCTGGTGGAGACGATAGATGTCCGAAATCCTCCTTGCCGTGGGCGACGGGCAGAAGATCGGCACGTTGCTCGGCAGAGTCTTTTCCTGTTGGGCCAGGTGCAACTCGTAGAGCATCTTTTGCGTCCGATCCAAGGCGAACGCCGGTATCCATGCGATCCCGCCGTTGCGGACGGCATCGGCGACGGCCTTGCGGAACACCTCGCGTTCGCTATTGACCGACCGGCTGCGAGGCTTTGGCCCGTATGTTGTCTCCACGAAAACGGCATCCACATTCGGTGCCGGGCGCGGGCCGGGGATCAAGGCGGACAGTTCGTTGCCCAGGTCGCCGGAAAACAGGAACCGCCTCTCCTTCCCGCCGATCGTGGCCGCGAAGAGCACGCTGACCGAGCCTGGGATATGCCCTGCGTCCAGGAACTCCGCTTGCAGTCCATCGCCAATTGGGACCGGCGAACGGTACGGCGTGACCCGGAAAAGCTTCAGGATGTCGCCCAGCTCATTCGCCAGGCATGTCCTGCAAGCCGTGATGTTCCCGCCTCCTCTTTTTCCCAGGCTGCCCTTCAACTCTCGCAGTGTGCAGTCCATGCTCTCCCGATTGCCCGGGTTGATCTTCTGGGCGTAGGTGCAGTCGGACCGCCAGTGAACTGTGAGAGCATGATGCTGGGCCTTCGCATCGGCCAGCGCCCTTCGGGACCAGCACCACGACCGCTTCTGGCTCTCGTCGTATTTCACATCAGACTCAAGCATGACGGCCGCCAGGTCTCGGGATGCTTCGGTCAGGTAGATGGGACCACGGTAGCCTTGGGACACCAGCGCCGGCAACCTGCCAATGTGGTCTTGGTGCGCGTGGGTCACGAAAACGGCATTGATTTCCTGGGGTCGGAATGCAAAGCCGGGATCTCCAGCGGAGGGCACCGCATCCTCGGCATTGGCATAGAACGCCCCGCAGTCGATCAGGCAGCGGACTGTGCCCGTGTCAAGCAGCGAGAGTGACCCGCTTACTTGACCGGCGGCACCGTAAACAGTGACCTTTGCCTGGGTCGGAGCCGAGGCGACGGGCCCGCCGGACTGCAATTCCCCACCGCAGCCGATCGCCGCAGCCAAGGACAGCAATGCTCGGAGGGCGATCCAGAAGTGGCGAAGGTGAAACGATCTGAGGATGTAGCTTGCCACTGGTTGCCCTCCAAGGAAATTGGACGCCCCTTCACCACACGGCCCTTACGGCACATGCAGCCAATTGCCAACTGTGTTTCCTTGCCTGATTCAACAATTTCCCTGCACCTCGGGTAATTCTTGCACCCGAAAAAGTGTTTCCCCGCTCGCGCGCCTTTGGCTGCCGTGCGCAGCACCATCGGCACGCCGCACTTCGGACACAACGGCGGACCCGTATCCGACGCGAGCGGCACACGCCCCGGTTGAGGAGCCGCCGATTCCAGACACACGGCAATTTGCGACCACAGGGCACTTGGATTGTAGGCCGCATGGGCAGGAATATGCAAAAGACGAAGCCCGGCCGCCGCGAAAACTCGATCTACGAACGCATCCCGATCCTGCCGCTCCCGCCGTCCGTGACTTGAATCATCCAATTCGATCCCCAGCTTTGGCTTCATCGTGGTAGGATCGCAGAGCAGGAAATCGACATGCTTCCTGTCGATCCTATTCCGGCAGGCTCGGTTCTCGTTCGGCCGGGCGACGTAGAAGATGTCGGCGAGATTCACTTTGGGACAGACCACACCCCGATTTCCCACAACCGTGCAGAGAACCCGGTAGAACGAGAATTCAGCCAGGGAGAGGAAGTCGTCACGCTGGCGGTAGGGAAGTTCGCTTTCGGCAGGCTTTCCGAGCCGGATTCCGAACAGGCTCAGGATTGCGGCTAGACAACCTTGGGGTTCGGAGGTGGTGCGTGTCCTTCCGGCAGCCGTGCAAAACTTTTGCGCGGCGGGTTTGCCGGGACCACAGGGTGTTAAGAAGGGTTAGCTGGCGGTGTCAGGAGGGCTGGCAAGGCTGGCCAGCGTTTCCCGGTAGTTCCAGGGCATCCAGGCCGCGGGCGTTGAGGCCGCCGCGCTGGCGTGGCGATCCAGCTCGGTGAGGTAGTCGAAAGGATTCGCCCCGCACAGTTCGCATGTGGCGATCAGGCTCATGAAAACGTCCCCCACGTGGGCACCATGCCGAGTCTTGTAGAACAAAGAATTCCGCCGATGCCGGATGGCCTTCTTGAACGCGCGCTCATAATGCCCTCCTGGTTATCATCGTTCTCACGGAAGCGCTCTCGCTAGCACTCCGGCATTCTTGAAACGGCTGTGGTCAATTCT
>Ga0187848_10003075_pt1 | contig 12574 bp, 10 predicted proteins | sample June2016WEW_4_40_FD_132424 | JGI IMG/M metagenome (GOLD analysis project Ga0187848, IMG submission 132424) | Peatland microbial communities from SPRUCE experiment site at the Marcell Experimental Forest, Minnesota, USA - June2016WEW_4_40 | ecosystem: Environmental > Terrestrial > Soil >... | reverse complement strand
TTGCGCCGCCCTCCGCCCATACCATGCCTCCAGGTATTGCCGCGCCAGCGCCGCCGCACCCGCCGCCGCGCAAGCGCCGGCCAGGGCAAGCACCCCCTTGCTGGCGATGGCGGAGCCTTTGGGGCGCGGGAGCAATCTTCGCGCGTCCCTGGTTGCCACTGGCCGCGGGAGCGCGGACTTTGCGTTCCGCGGCGCTGGTTGCCCGCCCGCGGGTCCGGCCCCGGCGCTCGCGCCCGGTTGGGTGTCCTGGCGAATCCACGCCTCCAACACAAACTGACCCAGCGCTTCGCGCCCGGCGGCTTTCCAACAGGCGGCATGCCGGCGCAGCAGCGGGCCGGGTTCGGGGCTTTTGCGCCGGCAGCACCGCGCCAGCCACCAGCGCACAATCTCCGGTTCGACCAGCCTGCCGTTGTCCGCCCAATGAACCGGCGGCAGGCGCTGGAAAGGAAACCAGGACAAAGCTTCCGGGATTCCCTCCGCCAAACCCCGCGCGGATTCCTCCAGCAAGCCGGCGCGGTCCAGCCATTGTTCGGGCGGAAGGCCGAGTTGCGCCAGGGAAGTCATCATCGCGCTCCGGGTGGCCTCGTTCTTTTCCTTTTTGAGGGCGGCCAGGAGCGGAGCGATGGCAGGGGCGGCGCCCAGCCGGGCCAGCCGTCCGGCCTTCGGGCCGAGGGCCAGTTTCCACCACGAGGGCAATTCGGGGGCCGGAGTTTCATCCGGGCAAGGCTCCGCCGGCGCCGCCGCCAGCAGATCTTTCAGCGCGCGCGCCACCTTCTTGTTCTTTTCCTCCAGAATTCGCGCGGCCAGAAAGGCGCGGGCGTTCTCCCCTTCCGCGCGCCAGAGAATCCCGGCGGCGCAGCGGCGCGCGGCGCTCCCGCCCCGGATTGCTTTTTCCCGCAAAAACGCCCGGTCTTGAGGCTGCGCTTCGGCGATCATCCGTTCGGCCTGGGCGCGGACCCGCCGGCTGCGGCTGCGGGCGAGTTCAAACAGCTTCCCCAGAAACGGGGCCGGCGGCGCCTGGCATTTCGTCATCAGGTACAAGGCATGGAGCTGTTTTTTGAAATGAGATTGACTGAGCGCGGCGAGCACCGCCGCCGGATGCCGCCCGGCGCTCGCGCCCAGTCCGGGGAGGGACTCCCAGACCGGCTCCAATTCCGGGCCGAACCGCGTCCGCGCCGGCCTGGGGGGCAGGAAGGCCGCCCGCACCAGCAAATCGCGCGGATAGCCTTCTGCGTGCAACATCGCCTCGATCAGATCGGAGGTCAGGATGGCACAGGGCCGGCAACGGCGCGGCCAAGTGTTGAGGGTCAGTTGCGTGGCTTCGATCAGCAGAATCTGGAGCCAGTCCAGGTCCGGGTCGCCGAAGGCCCGGGCCATGCGAATCCGGAGGGGTCGTGAAGCCGCTTCATAGACCCGGCCCAGCCGCACGAAGAAGGGCGGGGCGGAGCCTTGGACCGATTGAAAGAATCGGCTCCGCCGACTCGCTCCATCGGCCGGCGGAACGGAAGCGGACCCGCCTTCGCCGGGGCGGCGGCGGGCAGGCGGGGAGGTGCCGTAGAGACCCAGTTTTTGCCCCGCTTGTTTCAGCGCGGCCAGGTCCGCGAGCACATCCCGGCCCGCGCCGTCCACCACATAGCGCATCACCCGCGAGGCCATCTGGTCCGCCAATGCGTCCAGGGGCGCGAAATCCTCCACCAACAACCGGAGCGAGAGGGCGTCCAGCCCTGCCTTATGTTTCCGGGAAACGGAGTCAACCGCGGATGCGGATGGGGCGGACATTTTCATGGGAATGATAAATAAAGAATTTAATGAAAGGGGTTTGGCTCATTTAATTTAGAGGCTATAATAATCAGGCAGGGCGTGAGGGGGGGCGGCGGAGCGCCACTTTGTCCCCAAAGGCGCCTTCCCGGCGGGGCCGGTTCTGACAGCACAACCATCACTGAGACAGAAAGTATAAGTAAGTCACAGAGTTGTCAATGGTGATTTTTTGTCAAGCCGCGCCTGACGGGTCCGGCCTCAATAAAGTTCAAGCCGCTTGTGAAAAACGGTGGAAAACCGTTGACGCTTCCGGCCAAGGCACTTACATTCAGCGGATTGTTTATGTCAAATCATCCAGGAGAGAAAGAACTTGTGACTCATGGCTAATGCCCCTGAAGCTGTCAGCAAGGGGCTGGACGGTGTCGTCGCCGCCCAGACCCGATTGAGCGATGTGCGCGGCGACAGCGGCGAATTGATATATTGCGGCTACGATATCAACGAACTGGCCGGCAAGGTCACTTACGAAGAGGTCATCCATTTGCTGCACTACAATCACCTGCCCAATCAGCGCGAGTTGGATGAACTGAAGGCGATGCTGGTGGCGGAAAGGGAGTTGCCGCAAGGGGTGCTGGAGCTGCTGCGGGCCGTCCCCAAGGACACGCCGCCCATGGATGTGATCCGCACGGCGGTTTCGGCGCTGGGCTGTTTCGACCCGGAACGGGATGATCCCTCGCAGGACGGACAGCGGCGCAAGGCGATGAAGCTGATCGCGCGGATTCCGATTATAACGGCGTCCTACCATCGCATCCGCCAGGGCAAGGAGGTGCCGGCCTCGGAGGCGAAGCTGGGGGAGGCGGCGAATTTTCTTTATTTGGTGAATGGGGAACGGCCGTCGGAGGAGGCGGAGCAAACGCTCAACTTGTGTTATGTGTTGCACGCGGACCACGGGATGAACGCCTCGACCTTCAGCGCGCGGGTGACGATCGCGACGTTGAGCGACATGTATTCGGCCATCACCAGCGCGGTCGGCACCTTGAAAGGGCCGCTGCACGGCGGGGCCAACGAAGGGGTGATCAAGATGTTGAAGGAGATCGGCTCGCTGGACCGGGTGGACGCCTACGTGGAGGAATGCCTGGCGCAAAAGAAGAAGATCATGGGCATCGGCCACCGGGTTTACAAGACGCTGGATCCGCGCGCCCCGACGCTGCGGCGCATGGCGCAGAAGCTCAGCGTCCAGTTGGGGGAGCCGAAGTGGATTCAGATGAGCGACCGGATTGCGGAGTTGATGCTGAAGAAAAGACAGCTCAATGCGAACGTGGATTTTTATTCGGCCACGGTTTACTATTCGATGGGGCTGCCGACCGATCTGTTCACGCCCATTTTTGCGATTGCGCGCGCCGCCGGCTGGACGGCCCATGTGCTGGAACAACTGGCCGACAACCGCCTGATCCGGCCGCAAAGCAATTACACCGGGCCGGTGGGAATGATGGTCAAGCCGGTCGCCCTGCGGTGAATAGATTCTGATAAATGAATCTCCACGAGTTCCAGGCCAAACAACTGCTGGCCCAGTATGGGGTGGTGGTGCCGGCGGGCGAGGTTTGCTCTTCGGCCGAGGCCGCCCAACAAGCCGCCGCCCAACTCCTGGCCCAGGGACACAACCGGGTCGCCATCAAAGCCCAGATTCACGCCGGCGGCCGCGGCAAGGGGACTTTTAAAAGCGGCTTCCAGGGCGGCGTCAAACTTTGCCAGACGGCCGGCGATGTTTTTGAGAAGGCCGGGGCGATGCTGGGCCAGGTGCTGGTCACCAAACAAACGGGTCCGGAGGGGCGGTTGGTGAGCCGGGTTTTAGTGGCGGCCGCGCCGGTGATCCGGAAGGAGTTTTATTGCGCCGTGTTGCTGGATCGCGCCGCCTCGCGCCCGATGGTCATGGCCAGCACGGAAGGCGGGGTGGACATCGAGGAAGTGGCGGCCAAACATCCGAAAAAAATCATCAAGGAAGCGGTGAATCCATCGGTGGGCTTCCTGCCGTTTCAAGGGCGCAAGCTCGCGGCCGCGCTGGGCTTGAAGGGGGATTTGATCGGGGCGGGGGCGAAAATGTTTGGCGGTCTTTACAAGACGTGGTGGGAATGCGATGCCAGCATGGTGGAAATCAATCCGCTTTGCCTCATCACCGGCCCCGACGGGAAGGAGTCGCTCATGGCGGTGGACGCCAAAATCAGCCTGGACGACAACGCGCTCTACCGCCATCCCAACCTCCAGGCCATGCGCGACCTGGCGGAAGAAGCGCCGCTGGAAATCGAAGCCAGCAAACACAATCTCAATTACATCAAGCTGGACGGGAACATCGCCTGCCTGGTCAACGGCGCGGGCCTGGCCATGGCGACGATGGACATCATCAAGCATTTCGGCGGCGAACCGGCCAACTTTCTGGACGTGGGCGGCGGGGCGAGCCGGGAGCAGGTGGCCGCGGCGTTCAAAATCATTTTGAGCGACCCGCATGTGAAAGGGATTCTGGTCAACATTTTTGGCGGCATCATGGATTGCAACATCATCGCCACCGGCATCGTGGCGGCGGTGAAGGAAACGGGGCTGCAACTGCCGCTGGTTGTGCGGCTGGAAGGCAACAACGTGGCGGCGGGCAAGCAAACTTTGGCCGAATCGGCCGTGTCCATCATCCCCGGCGATTCGATGGCGGATGCGGCGCAGAAGGTTGTGCAAGCCGTGGGCAAATGATAAATTGGCGGCATGAAAAATCGTATGGGGACATTTTACACAAGCGGTCGTGTTGAAAACCAGGTTGACAGGAAAAAGTCCGCGGAAATCCGCAAAATGCTGGTGGACTCCGGGGCGGAATTCACCCGGATCAATGCGGAAACCTTGAAAAGCATCGGCGTTAAGCGCGAGAAAAAAGATTACACCTTCGTCATGGCAAACGGCCAGCATATCACGCGCGCTGTCGGTTTCGCCATCATTCGTGTCGGCGACGCTCTCACGACGGACGAAGTTATCTTTGGCGAGCCGGGAGACTTGGAAATCCTCGGCGCGCGGTCGCTGGAAGGAATGAACCTGCGGGTGGATTCCCGCGCCAAGAAACTTGTTGCTGGTGGACCGATCTTGGCCGCATGATGATAACAATTAGAAAACACGACGATGGCATCGAATCGCTGCGCAAGCTGCGACGAGGAATTGCAGCCCGGTGCGGACATGATTTGGCCGGACAATCGGCCTTGTACCATCAGGCGGCGGCCAAACATTCCTACAAATCTTACAAAGGGCAGGCTGCGGTCGTCGGAGCGAAAAAGAGGCTGCCTCGCGCCGCCTGATGCGGCGCATAAGGCGGTGAACGCAGTTGGCAAATAAAAGTCATGGCCGGGCCGAAATCAGACGAAGTTGCGCGAAGGCTGATCGTCCTTAAATCTGAGGTCTTCCAAGCTGTGGCGACGCCGCCTATTTTAAGAATGGCGTGCCAAAAATGGTCCGAATCAGATCAAAAGCAATTCAGGATAACAATGCAGCAGGCGGCGGAAGGACTTTCTGACAGCTTGCGCAAATCAGGAGCATGGGAATTGATGACTGATGAAGAAGTGAAGTTTTTTTCGACCCATCCTCTCGACTTAACTCAACAACAACTCGTTAACGCGTCCTGGCGAATGGAGTCCGTTATGACCTTGATGTGGGCATTAGGAATTATTCCTGAATTGCTTCCCTTCGACCAGCAAGCCAAACCTGAATTGATGAAACAGATCCCTCATCAAGACATTTCTAATTCTTTTATCAGCGCACAATTGCTTGATGAGAAAACAATCGAAAAAGGCCGCACTTTAGCTGAGCTTTGGCACTGGCGCAGCCGGACACGAGAACTCATCGAAGAAAAACGCCCATTCCCGGCGGACATTCCACAGTTCAAAAGTTACGATGAAATTGTTCGCTTCAGCGCAAAAGCCGCGAATAAAAAGGACTCTTTGGGAATCCTCGAAGAAGATTTTGCTGCCATGGGGAAAGCGTATCGCGATTTAACGGATGAAGAATGGTCATCCGTCAGGTCCATCGCCTATGAAAGGCATTTTGCTTTGAACTGGCTTTGCGGTTATGCCCCCGGCAATCGTTGGGACGAGACGCCAACAGACACATGACTTTATGATCAAAGTCGCCGAAATCGCTTTTAGTTGTTACGCCGTCACGGACATGGCGCGGGCGCGGAAGTTTTACGAAGGGACGCTGGGGTTGAAGCCCAGTCACATCAACAATTCCGAGCACGGCCAGTGGGTGGAATATGAATTGGGGCCGCATACCCTGGCCCTTGGCTGCGCTCCGGGAATGTTCAAACCGAGTCCCGACGGCTGCTCCGTGGCGCTGGAAGTGGAGGATTTCGACGCGGCGATTTCGCACTTGCGCGCGCAGGAGGTGAAATTCCGCATCGAGCCGATGCCCACGCCCGTTTGCCGGATGGCGATGATTTTTGATCCCGACGGCAACACCATTTGCATTCACAAGCGGAAGGCGTCATAATCACAGCATGAACAACGGCGAGATCATCGCAGAACTTAATCGTGGATATGTTTGTCCGCCGGATGCCGGTCCGGCGTGGCGTGCGGCTTGCGAATACGGGTTTGACATGTCGGCCGTCGAGCACGCTCTGTCATTAACGCCTGAGCAAAGGCTGGCGGAGCATCAACAAGTAATTGATTTTTTATCAGAGGTTCAAGGAGCTAATCATTCCCATGGCGCAGAATGACACAGCTCTGCTCACCAGACTTAAAGACAGCGGCCTTGAGTTCGTCGTCATCGGCGGAGTCTGTGTTGTTTACCATGGCGCGGCCCTGGCCACATTTGACCTCGATATCTGTTGCCGGTTCGACGAGGACAACGTCAAGAGAATCGAATCGGCAGTGCGGGATTTTCATCCAGTTCATTATCTGACGGCGAATAAATTGCCATTGGAAATGACGCGAACTGTTTTTGGCGATTTGAAAAATTTATATCTCCAAACTGATTTGGGCAAACTTGATTGCCTGGGTGAGGTTTCCGGAATCGGGAGCTATGACGAAGTGCTCAAAAGGAGCGTCCTCGCGGAATTTCCCTACGGCCACTTTCGTTTTTTGAATCTTGACGCCCTGATTGCATCCAAGGAAGCCGCGGGCCGCGACAAGGATTTGTATGCCTTGAAGTTGCTCCGTGGCATCAAGGAAAAAAAGGGGCAGCAGAGGGAATTTTTTTGACCCGCGACCGGCAGCCGCAAATCTAAAATCCATCATGTCCATTCTCGTCACTCCTCAAACTAAAATTCTCGTCCAGGGCATTACCGGCAGTTTCGGCGCCCGGCACACGCAACTCTCGCTCGACTACGGCACGCAGGTCGTGGCCGGGGTCACTCCCGGCAAGGGCGGCCAGACCTTTGAACATGCCGGCAAAAAAATCCCGATCTTCGACACGGTGGCCGAGGCCGCCCGCCAAACCGGCGCGACCGTTTCCGCCGTTTTTGTTCCGCCGCCCTTCGCCGCGGACGCGATCCTGGAAGCGGTGGATGCCGCGCTCGATTTGATCGTCGCCATTACCGAAGGCATCCCGGTCAACGACATGGTGAAAGTCAAACAGGCCATGCGCGGCGCCAAAACGCGCTTGATCGGGCCGAATTGTCCCGGGGTGGTCACGCCGGGCGGCGGAGAGAATTCCACCGGCGGCTGCCGCATCGGCATCGCCCCCGGCTACATTCACAAGCAAGGTCACGTCGGCGTGGTCTCGCGCAGCGGCACGCTGACCTACGAAGCGGTCTGGCAATTGACCTGCCGCGGCATCGGCCAATCCACCTGCGTGGGCATTGGCGGCGATCCGGTCAACGGCACCTCGCACTTGGACATCATAAAAATGTTCAACGAGGATGCGGAGACGCATGGGATCATCATGATCGGCGAAATCGGCGGGTCGGCGGAGGAGGAAGCGGCCAAGTGGATCAAGCGATATTGCAAAAAGCCGGTGGCCGGGTTTATCGCCGGAGCGACGGCCCCGGCGGGGCGGCGGATGGGCCATGCGGGCGCGATCATCAGCGGCGGCAAAGGCACGGCGGCGGCGAAAATCGCGGCGTTCCAGAAAGCGGGCATCGGCGTGGCGCCCACCCCTTCCGAGATGGCGGACACGCTGCTGAAAATGATGCAGGACCGGGCGGTAGCGCCGCGATGATGGCGGGTCCCGGCGGCCTACTGAACCACGATCCGATAGTAGCGGCTCGGCCGATCGGCTGGCACGGCGAATTGTCCCTGGTTCCCGCTAATGATTGGATTGCCGCTCAATGGTTGCCAGATCGGATCATCCAAACTGTCTTTGTACTGTACAGAGTAAGTTCGTCCCGCCACCGCGGACCAAACCAGCGTCACGTTCCCGCCGGCAGAAACCGGCGGCACCACCCCAGTTTGGAAAACCGACGTGGGATCTGTCGGGTTGGTGCCCGCGATATAATCCTGCAAAGTGGTCATGCCCGTGCCGTTGGGATCATCCTGCGCGAGCGACAGGTCGCCAGCCTGGCCGGTCATATGCCCAAAGTACTGGATCATCCACCAGTCCGGGATGCCGTCGCCATCGCTGTCGGCATTGGCGGCGGGCGGCAGGAGGGCGGCGAAAACATCCTGGGTCCCATTCAGATCGCCGAGGGAAAGGCCAGAGCTGCAAGTTTGGAAAACGGCACTGCTGACATCTATGCTGATGACCGGCTGGCTTGGCCACGTAATCAGGTCAGGCTCCGGTTGTTCGAGAGTCAGAAGGCTGTTGGTGCCGGTGGTGGTGTCGTAGAGATATAAGTCGGGCGCATTGGTGTGCCCGGCGACCAGGTTGGTGGAAAAACTGCGGAAGACCACGAACCGCCCGTCCCAGCTCACCGCCGGCCAATCGGACGCGGCATTGCCGCTGCCCGTCAAGCTCGAATTCACGCTCACCAGCATATTCGTTGGCGTGAGGAGATCGAACAGGTAAACGTCGTTGGTATGATTGCCATCCATCGCTGAAACGGCCGAGGTAGTCACTATCGCGACAAAACGCCCGTCGCCGCTCCAGACGCCGCCCGGGCCTCGAATCTTTTGCGCGCCGGTGACCGTGAGCATGTTGGTTCCGTTGACCAAGTCCTGCACATGAGCGATACCGTTGTTCTGGTAGAGCAACCTTGACCCATCGGGGCTGATGGCGGCGAAGCTTGCCATATTGGTGTAGATATCCATTAGTTGACTGCTGTCCCAGACACTCACCTTCGGTGGGCCAAATGCGACGGCATAAGCCACATACCGCCCGTCCACGCTCATGGTCGGAGGAAATTGGGCGAACGTATTTGTGAAAAATGCCGCCGTTACTCCCCCGTCAATATCACGCCAAAATTCCCCCCCGTTTGTGGCGCCTGCCGCCAAATTTCGGGCCTGGCTGAGAAAGGCGACATACCGGCCGTCCTGGCTGATCACGGAACTGGAAGAGGATTTGTCCCCCGAAGTCGCGCCGTTGGTATTGACGGTCACCAGCACCGTTGTCTGCAGTTGGAGGTCCCGGCGGAATATATTGTAGGTGCCGGGATTCGTAATCACGTCGGCCGTCAGATTGGTTGCCGCGCTCAGGAAAATGACATAGCGCGCATTGGTGCTGATCAGAGGCGACATGGATTGGCCTCCCAGGGCGGATCCGCCATTTTGCGCGACGCTCACCAGGAAATTGCTGCCGCTCCATCGGTCGCAGACAAAAACATCCTGCAGATTGTTGGTGTCATTGGGGACCAAATCGTTCGCGTAGCTGGCAAAGGCCGCCCAGCGTCCGTCGGCGTTGACGGAAAGCGGGCCTTCCGAACTGGACGCGGCGCCTGATCTCAGCGATACGGAGGTGTTGCGCGCCGAAATCAATTGCGTCGTGCCGGCGGTCATGTCCCGCAGGAACACATCATCCTCGCCGTTATCGTCGAGCGGCACCAGACCGGCATCCGGGCCGGAGAAGGCGACGAACTGGCCGTTGGTGGTGAGACTTGGATTCATTCCCGAAAAATCGGCCGTGCCAACGCCGTTGGTATCCACATCCAGCATCGCCGTGGTCCCCCCGAGCATTTCGCGCCGGAAAATATGGAATCCGTTGGAAACCGCATTGCCGGTCAAATCCCCGGCGTTGCTCAGGAAAACCACATAATGTCCATCCGGAGTGACCACCGGCCCCAGGGAAAGGCTGCCTGTGGAATACACGCCGTTGGTGTTGGCGGAAACCAGGACATTGGTGCCGGTCTGACTGTCCCACAAACGAACGCTTCCATTAGTTCCCTGATTTGCCGATCCTTCCGGCGCCATGAACGCCACAAACCGTCCGTCCGGAGTCATTTCGGGGCCGTAAAAGTCCTCGGTCGGAGGAGGGGGCAGCCCAAGCGAGAAGACCGAATAAAGAAGCGCTTTTGGAAATACCGTGGTGGTCGTTCCATTGGTCATGCTGTATTGGAAGATGGCCGCCAGGTTGCCAAGGCCGGTCTTAAACGTCACCAGGGTTCCGTCGTCGCTGATGAGGGGATGAAAAGATGGCGGGTATGGAAGTCCTCCGAGAATCGCATAAGCCATGGCTGAGGCATTCGTGCTCGCCCAAATGGTCTGGTTGGCCACCAGGTCGCGCACATAAACATCGCCGGGGAATTGGCTCATGCCGGGAACCAACCCGCCATAAGTGGTCGCGAATGCCACGTACCTTCCATCAGGAGTGATCGCTGGCGGGGATAGAAAACTGGTGTCGTAAAACGGGGGGAGCGGAGGAGAATTGATTGAATTAGTGGCCCCAACGGTTGCCAGGATTGTGGTATTCAATACCAAATCACGCACGAACACATCGGGAATGCCGTTGTTATCATTCGCCACCAAATTACTTGCCTTGCTGAGGAACGCCACATAGCGCCCATCGGGCGTTATCACCGGGCTGGTCGAAACCCCGTTGCCCTCGATGCCGCTGGTCGAGACGCTCGCCCGCACGGTAGTCTCCGCCACCAGGTCCCTTACAAAAATGTCAGTCGCACGATTTTTGTCTCCGGCCACCAAATCACTGGCATCGCTCTGAAACACCACATAGCGGCCGTCGGCCGACATCCCGCCGTAAGTCGAATGGCCGTTGCCGCCAAAGCCGTTGAGATTGACGCTCACCAATGTCGTCGTATTGCTGGCACGGTCGCGCAAGTACACTTGCAGCCACACCTGACCGCCTGTGCCCGGGAGCAGATTGTCCGCCGTGCTTTCGAAGAGGACGAAACGGCCGTCGGAGCTGATTAGAGGGTCCACGGAGGCGCCGTTGCCGCTGGCGGGCAGCGGAAGCGCCGCCAAGCGTGCGGAAATCAACTGCGCTGCGGTCTGGGCCAGGGCGTTGGGCACGGTGACCGCCTGATAGAGCAGCCCGGCAGCCGTCAAAACCAATCCAAGCCGGGCATGGCCATGATGGCAAATGGCTTCAAATGTTTTTTCTGCGCGCAAAACGGGTCAATGGGTCTAACTGCGCCGGGCATCCTACAGCTTTTGGCCGGAAAAGCAAACTAATAACTCCAGCCAAGGCGCAGAATGTTTTTCATTGAAGGGGCGGCGTGGAATGGTTACATCATCTCAACGCGCGCTGGCGGATGAGTTTGATTGATTTCATTCTGAACGTGGCCGGACTTTTGCTCTGGCTGAACTGGCGCGCCGTCCAGCCGCCGGGCATGATGCCGGCGGGGACGGCGGGCCTGGCGCTGCCCCGGCGGGCGGACCCGCCGCGGGCGCGCTGGTGGTCTCTGCTGGCCCTGCTCGCGCTGTTGCTGGGCCGCGCCGTGTTTTATTGGCAGGCCGGCTCGCCCCTGAAGTGGGACCCGGGCATCCGGTTGAGCGCCATCGCGCTTTTGTTCCACAGCGACTGGCCGGGGCGCATGCTGTTGTTTTCCCTTTTCAGCTTCGGCGCGACGCTGGGCTTTTTTTATCTGTGCCTGCTCCTGCTCTCGTCGGTCAATGCGCCGGTTTCCGATGCGGACCCGGCGCAACGGCTGGTGCGGCTGCATCTGGGGCGGCTGGAACGCTGGCCCAACGGCGTCAAGTTGCTGCTGCCGCTGCTGGTGACGATGGGCCTGTGGTGCGTCCTCAATCCGCTTCTGCTCTGGAGGATTGGCATGGTGCCCAGAGTTTCGGCCTGGCATTTGCTGGCGCAGGGGGCGGTCCTCGGCCTGGCGGTTTATTTTGCCCTGAAGTTTCTCGTGGTGGGGTTGCTGGCTTTGTATGTGCTGAACAGTTATGTTTACCTGGGGGATTTCCCGCTTTTAAACTTCGTCAACACCACGGCGCGCGGCCTCTTGCGTCCGCTCCAGCGGCTGCCCTTGCGCATCGGCCGGGTGGATCTGGCGCCGCTGGCGGGGATGGCGCTGGTGCTGCTGGCGGCGGAATTGGGCCGGCGCGGATTGGAGCGCCTCCACCCCTGAGCGCCGCGCCGGGCCGCGCCGGCTGTTTTCGGATTGCCCCCGGTCATAAACCCGAGGAGAGTTTAAAGTCCCTTGCCGCTGCCGCCCTCCCCGATGATTGCGCATTTTCCATAAGCTCCCTTATCGTCATCACCCGGAATTATTACCAAAACAGGCGAATTGACTTCACCCGCAAAAGGCGCATAATCAGAGCATGATTTTTCCCCATCCCAGCGGCGAGGCGCCTGCCAGCCCCGCCGCCCGGCTCCGGGCCGCCCCGGGCTTTACCCTGATCGAACTGCTGGTGGTCATCGCCATCATCGCCATTCTGGCGGCCTTGTTGCTGCCGGTCCTGGCGAATGCCAAGAAGAAAGCCCAGCAAACCTACTGCATCAACAACATGAAGCAGTTCGG
>Ga0187848_10003074_pt1 | contig 12575 bp, 12 predicted proteins | sample June2016WEW_4_40_FD_132424 | JGI IMG/M metagenome (GOLD analysis project Ga0187848, IMG submission 132424) | Peatland microbial communities from SPRUCE experiment site at the Marcell Experimental Forest, Minnesota, USA - June2016WEW_4_40 | ecosystem: Environmental > Terrestrial > Soil >... | reverse complement strand
CGCCAATCGCCTTGGCAATAGTGCAGTTACGAACTGGAAACGGTATCAGGTGTCTCATCGGTTGCGCGGCCAAGCGCTCCTGGTGAGAACGGCCTCAATGACCGATTAGTCCCTTTGCCGCTGTGGTGCGGCGCCCACCCATGCCACCCATGCCACCCATGCCACCCATGCCACCCATGCCACCCATGCCACCCATGCCACCCATGCCACCCATGCCACCCATGCTACCCATAGAAGCCGGTCATTGAGGCCAAAATGTCTGGATAAACGGTGGCGACGCGCGGGTCCCACCGTTTCCCGCTGGTCCTACCGTTTCTTCCTTCTTGCTTTGGGGGCCAGCTCGCCGGAGGGTTCCTCGGCCCGAAAGGACGGCTTTGCGGCGGTTGGCGCGGACCCAGGCCCGGCGCTGGCGCCATGCCAGGCCCGGTGGGCGCCCGCGAGGTCCTCCCTGAAGTCATCCTGCAACTGGGCGACGGTTTGCCGCAGCCCGGTCACCGCTTCCTTGACGCGGCCGACAAATCCGCCCAGTTCGGCCTTGGTTTGTTGGGCCATTTCGGATCGGGCCTCCCCGAAGCCGGCCAGCATCTGGCTGACCGCCGCCTGCGTTTGCGCGCGGGTCTCCGCGAGGTTGCTCATCAAATCCGCGCGGATGCTGCGCCAGGCGGCGATCTGGCCGCACAACCGCGTCATGTCATTGGATAAATTACTGCTCATGGAAAAACCTTTCCTGGTTTGAGGATTTCTGGTGGCGCCGTTGGGTCAGGCGGAGAATGGATTCCATTCCCCGCCCGACGCCGGCTGGCCCCTCCCGGTTTAGGCGGGGGCTGCCGCGGTCGCCGTCAGGCCGATGGCCTCGGCGTACTTCAAGTAGGTCTCGACTGAAGCGATGACGACGCGGGCTTCAATGGAAACCAGTTCGATTCCGACCAGTGAAACCTTGGCCCAAACATCAATGACGATGCCCTTGTCAAGAATTCGATCCACCACTTCTGCCAGACTCGAGGAGTCTGTTGATTTTGTGACTTTTGCCATATTCGTTTTTGTTTTTAATGTTTCCCTTACTCATGATCCTTCCAGAACACCTGGAATCGTTCTCGCCGCGAACTGGTGCATAAGTCATGCCAGGGCTTGGGGAGGAGGCGGCCCGATGGCCTTGCCGCCGCCGGCACCGGGCTGGCCGGCGGTTTTAAGATTGAGCAGCGGGCCGCCCGGCAACCTTTGGGGAATTAGTTCCCTGGCCGGCGCTCCCTAGTGGCGGGGCGATTCCTCCCCGCCGCGCCCGGTCCGCCGGCGCCAAATCCTGGATGACGCGGAGGATTTCTTCATGCAGGAAAGGCTTGTTGATGCAGGCGCAAATCAGTCCTTCGGCCTGGGCCTGGGCCATGGCCGCCGCTTCCTTGGAAAGGTAACCGGAGACGATGACGACGCGCAGAAAGGGGTCCAAATTGCGCAAACGCCTGGCCAACTCCAGTCCGTTCATATCCGGCAGGGTGACATCGAGGAAGGCCAGTTGGAAGCGGTGAGCCTTCATCAAGTCCAGAGCCGCCTGGGCGGTCTGGGCTTTTTGACAAGGCAGCCCTTTGGAGGACAAAAGATTCTCCAAGGCCCAGCAGAGGTCCGGCTCGTCATCCACAATGAGGTATTCGTGGTTCATCGCACCGGTTGAGGGATCAGTTCTGGCTCAGGCCCAAGCGCACGGTGAAGACGCTGCCTTGTCCCGGCGCGCTTTCCACCTCAATGGAGCCGGCGTGCTGTTGGACAATGGCGTAGCAAAGGGGCAGGCCCAAGCCGGTGCCTTTTCTGCCGTTGGACTCGGACCAGAACGGATCAAAGATGTTTGCCAGGTCCGCCGCGGCGATGCCGTGGCCGGTGTCGGCCACCTGGACAGAAACCTGATGGGGGGCGGTTGCGACGAGGACCCTGAGTTGGCCGCCGGTGGGCATGGCGTGGATGGCGTTCAAGAACAGGTTCATGAAGACCTGTTGGAGCAGGTGCGCGTCGCCCTGAACGAAGGGTGGCGCATCAGGCAGTTGAGCGATCACGTCTATGTTTTGAATTTTGGCCTGGTCGGCCACCAAGGCCAGGGTTTCTTTGAGGACGGCCAGGAGGTCCAGCTTGACGCGATCCCCGCGCTGGGAAGGGCGGGTGAATTTGAGGAGGTGATCAATGATGCCGGAGGCCCGTTGCATTCCCTGTTGCATTTTTTGGGCGCACTCGCGGCGGAACTGGGCGGTGATTTCCTCCTGCATGAGGAACTGGGCGGCGGAGGAACAGATGGCCAGAGGATTGCGCAACTCATGGGCAATGCCGCCGGCCATCACCCCCAGGGCGGCCAGCTTTTGGGCCTGGAGCAGTTGGGCTTCCAGCTTGCGGCTTTCCGCCAGGTTGCGCCCGACGGCGACAATGCCGATGGTTTGGCCCTGGTCGTCCATCATGGGGGAAAAGATCCAGGAAAGCGGAACCGCTTTGGCGCTTTTGCTCACCAAATTCCATTCCAGCCTTTGCGGGGTTTTGCCCGCTTCCCATTCGGAAAACGAGCGGCGCACGCCGGCCTGATGCTCCGGGGCGCAAAACGCCCAAAAGTGCCTGCCTTCCACTTCCTGCGGGGTGTAGCCGGAAATCTGCTCGGCGGATTGGTTCCAACTGAGAATCCGGCCCTCGGTGTCGGTGGAAAGAATGATTTCGCTGGTGCTCTCCACCACGATCCTGAGGTGGCGCTCCATGCGGCGGATGTCCTCGCTCAAACGCTCCCGTTCCGTCACGTCCTCCATCACCAGGATGGCAAACTCCACATTGTCCCGGTCGGGCAGGGGGAGGACGCGGTAGTAGTAAATGCGCATCAGCCCGCCCGGGGCGCGGTAGGTGATTCTTTCGCCGGTGGTTGGTTTGTTGGTGTCGAAAACGCTTTGAATGCGCCGAACAATCTCGGTGTGATCCAAAATCGCAGGCGGAAAGACTTCCGGCAATCGCCGGTCCAGCGTCTCTTCCCTGGTGCGCCGGCTTCTTTCCAAAAAATTCCGGTTGGCCAGGGTGATGCGCAAATCCCGCCCGACCAGCAACACCGACGAAGGAATCGCATTCAACAGCATTTCGTAAAGACTGTCATCGCCCTTCGCCTCCGCACGATCTGCGCTCATGGTTTTACCTCCATTAGGGCCTCTTCCCGCGCCGCCTCCGCTTCCAGGACCGGACAGAAACTGTAGGGAGGCCAGGGACCGGATACTTCGAAGGCCAGGCCGCCGCGATTTTGTTCCGTGTTGGCGTGCTCGATCCGGCCGCGAAAATCCGCCACCGCCGCCGACGGCAAGAGCAAGGCCCAATTGAGCACCATCTCTCGCGCCGCGTCCGGCGTTTCCTGGGCCAAAATCCGGCGCGGGACAATTTCAGAGGCCAGTGGGTTCAACTCGAGCAAGAGGTCGCCGCAGACCCCGGCGAGCCGTTCGTCCAGGGCCTCCCGGGCCTGGATGCGCAGGCTTTGTTCCTGCAAGTAGGCCAGACCGGGCGACGAACCTGACGGGCCTGGCTGCTCTGCACGGCGGCCTGCCAGCCATTCCGCCTCCGCGCGCGCCTGGTCGAGGAAGCCCTTCACCGCCCATTCTTCCTGGCCCCTCACGCGCTCCAGAAACCGGCCTATGGCGGCTCCGTGTCGCCCCATAAAACTTTCCAGGCTTGCCGTCGAGGAAAAGAGCGTCCCGAACCGCGCCGGCAACACCGCGCCCAGGCGCATGAGCTGCTCCAGGACGGCCTGGTGCCGGCAGGCCCGCGGGGCCAGCCACGCCACGTCTTGCAGATTCTTTTCACCTGTTGGACCGCAGAATTCAGATGGCGAAACCCGGCTCACGACCGCAGCCACTCGGCCGCTGCGCCGGAAAAATGGAGGGTGCGGTTCCTCCAAACCGCCGCTGAAAACGCCGGCGCCAACCCCCGCTTCAGAGATGGCCGCGTCCGCGGCTTCCGGCACGAGGCCAGCCTGGGTGAACCCGTAAACGTAAAACACCTCATTGCAATATGCGTTCATGACTTGGGAGAAACTTCCGCCAGCGCGGCCGCCAAGTCATCCGGCTCGATCAGCGCCTTGGCCGGGGTTGCCAGCGGGGGTTTGGCGGTGTCCGGTCCTTCGGCCAGCGCGACGGCGCGGCGCACCGCCCGGAGCGCGGCGCGGTTGCAGACGGAGGCGATTTGCGCGCCGCTAAAGCCCCCGCTCCTGGCCGCCAGCTCGCTGATTCTGACGTTGCGCGCCAGCGGCTTGCCGCGCAGATGGACTTCAAAGATCTCGCGCCGCTCCGGTTCCTCCGCGAGCGGGATTTCCACGACTTCGTCAAAACGGCCGGGCCGGAGCACCGCCGGATCCAGACGATCCAGCCGGTTGGTGGCGCCCAGCACCAAAACGCCTTTGAGTTCTTCGATCCCGTCCAACTCCGCCAGAAACTGGCTCAGCACCCGGTCGCTCACCGGCGTGTCCGAAGCCGCGCCGCCCCGGGCCGGCATCACCGCGTCCAGTTCGTCAAAGAAGATGATGCAGGGCGCGGCCTGGCGGGCCTTGCGAAAAATGTCGCGCACCTGCCTCTCCGATTCCCCGACATATTTGGAGAGCAGGGCCGGCCCTTTGACCGAAATGAAATTGACCTGGCTTTCGGTGGCGATGGCTTTGGCCAAAAGCGTCTTGCCGCAGCCCGGGGGACCGCACAGGAGGATGCCCTTGGGCGGGCGGACGCCTGCTTGCGCAAAAAGCGCGGCGTAACGCAAGGGCCACTCGACGGCTTCGACCAGCCGTTCTTTGAGCGGGGCCAGCCCGCCGACGTCGCTCCACCGCACATTGGGCACTTCGACAAACACCTCCCGGATGGCGGACGGCTCGACCTCGCGCAACGCCGTCAGGAAATGGTCCAGGCGCACTTCCAGTTTGGCCAGACGCTCGTAAGGGATTTTCGCCAGGGAAAAATCCAGGTCGGCCAGGATGTCCCGCAGGCAAATCATCGCCGCCTCCCGGCAGAGCGCCTCCAGGTCCGCGCCGACAAAACCATGCGTGATTTCCGCCAGGCGGTTCATGTCCACATCCGGCTGCAAGGGCATGCCCCGGCTGTGGATTTCCAGGATGTCCAGCCGCCCGCGGCGATCCGGAATCGGAATCGCGATTTCCCGGTCAAATCGGCCGGGACGCCGCAAGGCCGGGTCCAAGGCGTTGGGAATGTTGGTGGCGCCGATGACAATGACATTCTGCCGCTGGTTCAACCCGTCCATCAGCGCCAGCAGTTGGGCGACGACCCGTTTTTCCACCTCCCCGGCGACCTGCTCGCGCCGCGGCGCAATGGCGTCTATCTCATCCAGAAAAATGATGCTCGGCCCCTGCCGCGTCGCCTCGTCGAAGACCTTGCGCAAATGGGCCTCGCTCTCGCCGTAGAATTTGTGGATGATCTCCGGCCCGCTCACGGCAAAGAATTGGGCCTCGGTTTCATGGGCGATGGCGCGGGCGATGAGCGTCTTGCCGCAACCGGGCGGACCGTGCAAGAGCACGCCTTTGGGCGCGTCTATGCCCAGGCGCTCGAAGATTTCCGGATAACGCAGCGGCAGTTCAATCATCTCCCGGATGCGGTGCAGTTGCGGCTTGAGGCCGCCGATGTCCTCATAGGGCACAGCCATGCGGGCGCGCTCCTTGACCTCCGCTTTGCCGATGACCAGGTCGGTCGTCGGATTAATCAGGACCGGCCCGCGCGGCAGGGTGTTTTCCACCTTGAAATCAGCGGAACGGCTGCCAAACAAGGCCGCCCGAATCCGGTCCCCGGCCTGCACGGGCAAGCCGTCCAACAGGCTGCCGATGTATTGCAGGTCCCGGCCGTCGGGGGCAATGGTCAGCGGGGCCAGGCCGACGCGCTGGGCCGGACGCACGGTAATCTTCCGCACCTGGACAAACTCATCGAGGGCGGCGCCGGCGTTCTCGCGGGTCAGGCCGTCGAGTTGCACGCGGGATTGGCCGCGCAGTTCCTTGTAGGCCGGCATCACTTTGCAGACGGTGGCGCGTTTGCCGGCGACTTCCACGGTGTCTCCGGTGGCGGCCCCCAGCCGCTCCAAATCTTCCGGCCCGATGCGGGCCAAAGCCCGGCCGACGTCTTTGCCGATGGCCTCGGTCACTTTGAGTTTGAGTTGCGCGGATTCCGTTTTGTCCATAGGTCAGACTCCCTTCATTTGACGCACTTGATTTCCAGCACTCCGTTGTTGCAGGAGAGGACCATTTTTTCTTTGGGGTAACTGCCGGGCAAGAGCACCTCTTTGCGGTACTTTTTATCGCCTTTGGCCGCCGTGATCGTGAGCACGTCGTCCTTGACCTCGAGCCGCACGTCCGCGGCCCCGATCCCCGGCATCTCCGCCACAATCAGGAGGTGGTTCTTCTCCTCGAACAGGTCCACCACCGGTTCCCGGATTTCCTCCACCACCGCCTGGCCGGTTGTTTTGTCGGTGTGAATGTTGCCGAACGGCTCGACGCGCGCCGCCTGGTCGCCCAAGCCGACCTTGACGGTAAAGCCGTAGATGCCTTTAAGGCCCTTGCCGGCGCCGTGAATCTCGCCGCCGCGCCGCAGTTCGCCGCCCGTTTCCGCCAATTCGTTGAGCTTTTCCACCAAACCGGTTAATCCCGAGAGGACGCCGCCGACACTGCCGCCGGCTTGGCCCGCGGGTTCGTTTTTATCCGTGGTCTTTTTCTTCATAATGTTTCCTTGTTGGGGCTGATCCCATAGTGTTTGATTTTCGACTGAATCGTCTTGTAGTCCACTTGCAGGAGGCGGGCGGCCCTGGCTTTGTTGCCCCCGGTTTGACGCAAAGTTCGCAACAAGACTTCGCGCTCCACGACCGTCCTGCTTTGCGCCACGATTTCCTTGAGCGAAAGCGCGGGGGGGGACGCGCCTGGCGCCTTGGCGGGGGTGGCCGCGCGCCGCCATGCCTCATGGTTGTCCTGGAAAATATCCAGATCCTGTTCGGTCACCAACTCGCCGGCCAGGAGCACCGCCCGCCGGATGGTCGAGCGCAGTTGGCGGACATTCCCCGGCCACGGGTGATCCAGCAGCGCCCGCATGGCTGGCTCGGAAAAGCCGGGGACCGTTTTTTTCAATTCCTGGTTGGTCAAATCCAGGAACCGCTTGGCCAGGTAGAGCAAGTCCTCCTTGCGCTGGCGCAACGGCGGAATCCGCAGCGTGAACTCGTTCAAACGGTAGAACAAGTCGGCCCGCAACCGCCCTGCCGCCACGGCCGCATCCAAATCCTGGTTGGCCGCCGCCAGCACCCGGACGTCAATCTTGATCGGCTGGGTGCCCCCGACCCGGCAAAAGGACTTTTCTTGCAGCGCCCTGAGCACTTTGGCCTGCGCGGTCAGCGGCATGTTCAAAATCTCATCCAGGAAGAGCGTGCCCCCGTTGGCCTGTTCAAAGCGGCCCGGCTTGCGACCGGCCGCGCCGGTGAACGCCCCCTTTTCGTGCCCGAACAATTCCGCCTCAAAAAGCGTGTCGGGAATCGCGCCCGTATCCACCGGCACAAACGGGTTTTTGGCCCGCGGGCCGCTGGCGTGAATGGCTTGCGCCACCACTTCCTTGCCCGAGCCGGTTTCCCCGATGATGACGACGCTGAAGTTGGATTTGGCCACGCAGTTCAGGTCGCCAATCAGGCGTCCGATGGCCTCGCTGGGCCCCATGATTTCCGTCAGATCATGGCTGGGGCTGGTCTGACCGGCCAGTTGCTTGATCTTGAGGCTCAGTTGCCGTTGGGCCAGGGCGCGGTGGACCACCCGCAGCAGTTCCTGATGGTCGTAAGGTTTGGCCAGATAATCGAAGGCTTCCGCGCGCATCGCCTCCACCGCCCCGTGGACTTTGGCATGGGCGGTCAAAATCACCACCGGCAGATCCTCATCCAGGGCCTTGGCCTGCCGCAGAATTTCCAGCCCGTCGAAATCCGGCAACTTCAGGTCCACAATCATCATGTCCGGCGACGCGCTGCGAAGTTGTTGCAGCGCCGATTTGCCGTCCAGCGCCACCAGTGGGACAAAACCCTCCTGCTCCAACAAGTGGGAGATCAACTTGCAGATGGCCTCCTCGTCGTCCACGATCAGGACCCGGCTTTTTCCTTTGCTCATGGGCATGGGTGTCCTCCCGGAGACGGCGGAAAAAGGGGATGGGTGACCTGGATATCGTCAGCCAGCCAGGCCTCCAGCGAGTGCAACATTCCCAAAAACAACAGGCCGATTTCACCCCGGCACAGGGTGTGGTTGATCCGCGCCGCGATGGCTTGGTCGCGCCGTTTGAGCAAGCAACCGCTGCTCTCCTGCTGGCGGGCCTGCCGGCGCGCCGCGTGCCCCGGGCCGTTGGCCGCCAGGGTTTGTTTGATCAGATGATACTCCTGAACCAGCAGGTCGGCCGATTCGGTGCCCATCAGGGTGGCGCCGCGTTCCCTCAAGCGCAGGAGCAGTTGGTGGTTGCGGCTGCCGGCCTTGGCCAGTTCCGAGACAATCTCCAGTTCCCGCCCGCACACCGGCAAGCCATCCTGATAGAGGCGCACTTTCTCGTAAGGCAGGGCGCAACGGTCAATCGCCTGCTCAATTTGCGTCCAGACGCCGTCAATCAAGTTCACGTTGCGCTCCCACCCTTTGCTTCCCAGCTTCTGCACGGTGATCGCTTGGATGGTTGGACTGAAGCTGCCCATCTCCGCCCGGCTGTGAATCACGGGGATGTGAATTAAACGCCGCCCTGACACGTTCGAATCCACCGACTCGGACGAACCCACTGAAGGTAAACCCGCCCTGCGGTCCCCTTCCATTTGCGCACCATTGCCCATGCCAACCATGCACCATAGAGGAATTCCGTGCTAAACGCAAGCAAAATCGGAATTAAAAATCGGAATATCGGAATATGCGGTTTATTGCCCTTTTGGTGGATAACAAAGCCAGAGTGGCCCCGCTCGCCGCGAACCCCGCCCGCGATGAGCACGCGGAGCAGGCACAGTCATCACTATTATTCAGCCAGGAGCCGGGAGGTCATGGCGGAATGCCGCCGGATTGACATTGCCCCTGGTTGTTGCCAGCCTTCCCGCATGAACAAAACTTTCCCGCTGGCCCTGACCCTGGGCGCCGGCCTGTTTTGCGCCACCGCCCACGCGGCGGATTGGCCAAACTTCCGCGGCCCGAATCACAACGGCATTTCGTTGGAGACGGGATGGCTGGTCAAATGGCCGGAGGAAGGACCCAAACCACTATGGAAAGCTTCGCTGGGCGTTGGCTATGCCTCCATCACCGTCGCCCAGGGTCGGGCTTACGCCAGCGGAAACAACGATGCCACCGCGACACTTTATTGTTTCGACGCGGAGACGGGCAGCAATCTCTGGAAGTTTTCCTACGCCAGCGATCTGTATTCCGTCTATAATGGTCCCAAGGGACTGGGCGGCACGAGCGGTTCGGCCACCATTGACGGCAACCGGGTTTATCTGATGAGCGGAGACGGCTGCCTGTATGCCTTGGAAACGCAAAGCGGCGCCGTGGTCTGGTCCAACAACCTTGCCGGAGACCTGGGCGCGGCCAGGCCAAAATGGGGATTCGCCACGTCGGCCCTGGTGCAGGATAATTTGCTGGTGCTGGATGTGGGCGGTTTCGGCACGGCCGTGGACAAAGCGAGCGGCAAAGTCGTCTGGAATTCAAACAAGGCGGTGGCGGGTTATTCCACGCCGGTTCCCTGTTCGTTCAACGGCACGCCCGCCGTGGCCATACTTTCGGCGGACACCGCTTATGGAGTGGAGACAAAATCAGGCAAACAAATCTGGAGTTTTCCGTTTAAAACCCAGGACCAGCTCAACATCGCCGACGTGGTTGTTTCCAACAACGACTTTTTTGTCTCCGCCGCCTACAACCAAGGCGGGGTCATGGCGCGCTTGGATGGCACGAACACCACGCAAGTGTGGGCCAACCGAAGTTTTGCCAACCACGTCAATGCATCCGTTCTTATTGACGGCTATTTATATGGCGTGGCCGGCTCGGTCAATTTCGGCTCGGTCACTTTGCGATGCCTGGAATTCGCCACGGGCGCGCAAAAATGGAGTTTCCCGGGGTTGGGCGGCGGCGGATTCATCGTGGCGGATCACAAAATCATCATGTTGAGCGACAAGGGCGAACTGGTGGTCGGCGAGGTTTCGCCCGAATCATTCGCCCCCATTTCCCGCGCCCAGGTCATCGGCGCCAGTTGCTGGACCGCACCCACCCTGGCCAATGGCCGCATTTATTGCCGCAATAACAAAGGCGACCTGGTTTGTTTGGACGTAAAGAGGAATTGATGTGCCGACGGCGACGGCAGCGGCCTGGAACAATCGCAACCTTATTTTTTTGGCTCCCGTTTTTTCGGGGCCTCCTCGGCCTCCCGGCAGCGGTCGGCCAGGGATTGCAGGTTTTCCAGAAACTCCTCGCGCCGGCGCTCCGGCCATCCGGCCATTAACTCGGTTTGCAACTCCACAGCAATTTGCCGCACTTCCAGATATTTCTTCCGGCCCTCCGGCAAGAGTGAAATCCGCCAGGCGCGCCGGTCCTGTTCGTGGCGCGTCCGCGCGATCCACCCCGCCCCCGCCATGCGTTCCAGCAAGGAGGCGATGGTGTTGGGATCGCTGGCCAGCAGGCGCGTCAACTGGCTCTGCGTCGGTGGCCGCGCTCCGTTCTCCTGCAGCGTCCGCAGGGTGGTGAACTGGTCCGGCGTGACCCCCGTGTGGGCGATGCGCCGGCGAAAAGCCTGGTTCAGGCTGAACCAGGCGTGCCGGAGAAGAATCGGCAGACGCCGGCGCGCGGGCGCGTCAATCGGCAGGGAACTGCATTTTAATTTGGGACTTGCCATCTGCGCTGGATGAAATAATAATACGTATAAGTATTAGTTGCAAGTCCGGCGGAGTTGCGGAATATTCGCCGGGTCGCAGAAAGACCATGATGGTCGCCCAAGCCGGGCGCGGCAGTCGCAAGCCGTCCGGCCCGGCAGTTGTTTATGAATGTTAAAATCTCATTTGTCACCGGCGTTGCGGGCTTGGCCCTGCTTTGGCCCGGCTCCCTGCCCGCCGCCGACGGCTGGCTCAGTTGGCGCGGGCCAAATCAAAACGGCAACTCGCCCGAAAGAAATCTCCCCGCCGTGCTCGACGCCAAAGACACGCTCTGGACGGTGGACTTTCCCGGCATGTCAACGCCGGTCATCGCCAACGGCAAGCTTTATATCATGGGTTACCTGGGCGAAGGGCCGGACTTGGACGAGGGCATTTCCTGTTTTGACGCGGAAACGGGGAAACTCCTCTGGCAACACCTCTACGCGGATTTTCTGAGCGACACCATTTACCTGCGCTACGCCACTTCCAGCCCGGCCATTGATCCCGAGACAGGCAACGTTTATATCCAGGATACTCAGGGGATTTTCGCCGGTTACACCGCCGACGGCAAAAAACTGTGGGAACATTCCATGATGGAGGAATTCGGGCGGCTGACTTTCCCCAACGGGCGGACCGCCTCGCCGGTGGTGGATCAGGATTTGGTCATCACGCGCGGCATCACGGCCAACTGGGGCGGGAACGGCCCGGCCTCGGACCGGTTCTATGCCTTTGACAAAGAAACCGGGGAACTGGTCTGGACCTCCAGCCCCGGCGACCGCCCCAAGGACAATTCCTACTCGCATCCCATCCTCGCCTGGCTGGATGGCAGGCGGGTTTTGTACGCGGCCACCGGAGACGGCGCGGTGATCTGCGCCAATGCCCGCACCGGCGATCCGATTTTCCGCGTCCCACTTTTCAAAGCCGGCATCAACTCCTCGCTGCTGCTCCAGAACAACGAGAAAATCATCGCCATCTACGGCACTCCTTACGAGCCGGGCCAGATGGTCGCGCTGAAAATTCCCCACGTCTCGCCGACCAATTTCACCGACCCGGTGATCGTGGCGCGCGCCCAGGTGGAACTGTGGAACAATGAAATTCGCACCTCCGCCAGTTCGCCCATCCTGGTGGGAGACCGCGTTTTTGTGACCAGCGAAGTGGGCGACCTGGTGGATGTGGACGCCTCGACCGGCAACGTCTTGTGGAAATTGAAACTGGGCAACGAACAGCGCAATTCCTCCCCTCTCTATGCCGACGGCCGCATTTACACCCCGATTTTGAATGCCCCCGGCACTTCCGCCGCCGTGGGCGAGGAGAGCGCCACCGGCGGACATGGCATCCTCTACGTCATCGTGCCGGACGACGCGCAAGGCAAAATCATCTCGCAAATGGTGCTGGACGGACGCTGCTACGGCACGCCCTCTGCTTACCGCGGCCGAATCTACATGCAAACGACCCGGAAAATTTATTGTTTCGGGCCGGCCAAAGCCCCCGAGTCCCCATCCGAACCCAGCGTCGGGGAAAAATGGCCCGCGGCCGGCCCCGCCACGCGCTTGCAAGCCATTCCCTCCGAAATCCTCATGCAACCCGATGGCATCGCCAGCTTGCGCATCCGTTCCCTGGACGCCAACGGTTTGACGGTGGAAAACATCGGCGACCCGCAAAGAATCGAATGGGCTTCCTATGTGCCGCCGACGGCGAAGGTGAAGTCGGTG
>Ga0187848_10003073_pt1 | contig 12577 bp, 8 predicted proteins | sample June2016WEW_4_40_FD_132424 | JGI IMG/M metagenome (GOLD analysis project Ga0187848, IMG submission 132424) | Peatland microbial communities from SPRUCE experiment site at the Marcell Experimental Forest, Minnesota, USA - June2016WEW_4_40 | ecosystem: Environmental > Terrestrial > Soil > Wetlands... | reverse complement strand
ACACCGGCACCGAGACGGTGGAAGTGGACGGGGACTTCGAAGGCTGGAGCTCCGGAGCTTACACGTTGACCAATGATCCCACCATTCGCACCACCAACGGAGCCGGCGTAGTGACGTCCAACGTGTTTACCGGCATTTTTCCTCTGGTTGGCTCTCCGGGACAGCTTAATCACTTCAAATATGTGATAAACAACGCCGGCGCATTGAGGTACGACCAACCGAACGCGATCAACGGGGATGCGTCTGCCAGCGGCAACCGTTTCGTCTTGATTGATACCAACCAAACGCCCCAGTTGCTGCCGCTGGTTAATTTTGATGATGTCCCGCTCAGTGAAGTTGTGACAAACAATGTGGAGTATCAAGTGGACATGACGGTGATGAACTGGCTTGGGATTCTGAATGCGACCAACAGCAGTGTGGTTAGCATACAGGGAGCGTTTAACGGCTGGAATTCGACCGGATTCACATTGACCAACGATCCCGGCGCGGACAACACCAATATTTACAGCATTGTTGTTCCTGGTGTGGTGGCAGGGGTGAACACCGCCGTGTCCCAGTTCAAGTTCCTGTGCAGTCCCTCTGGCAACAGCAGTTATGAGCCGGGCAACTCGTTTCTCACCTATGCCCTCAACGGCGTCACCGTCGGGACGGCGGGCGGAAACCGCTCGTGGACCATGCCGAATACCAACAACAGTTTGGTGGTTCTGCCGGCTGTTTACTACGGGGACGTTCAGGTGGGCAACAATTTTCCCGTTCCCACCTCGGTGACTTTCAGTGTGAATATGACCAATGCGGTGACCGGCACCAACGCGGCAAACCCAAATCCGTACGCATTTAATCCAAGCACGGATCGTGTCTATATTAACGGTGTGAACTATCCTGTTCCCACCACTGCCAATACTGTCACCCAGGGCGCCAGCGCCGTGCCCTATGGGAGCGATACCACCAACACGGCCATCCTTCCATTCCTGATGACGAACAACCCGCCAGGCAGCGAGATCTACTCGTTGCAAGTGCTGGTTCCGGCGGGGTATCCGGTGAGAACGGGCTCCTACAGATATTCCATCAACGGCACCAACAACGAGGGCATCAATAATGGAGTCACCAACGGAATTCCGACCACAGGCACGACCATTCACCGGGGTTATATCCGGGGCTTGGGCGCCTATCAAATGCCTCTGGACACTTGGGAAAACCAGTTTAACGATCCCACGTCATTCGGCAACCTGGCCGTGGGACACAAATCAGGCGGCAACGTTCCGATCACATGGTCGGGGCGTCATGGTGTTCAATTGCAGGTGGCGACAACTCTGCACGGCACGAATACCGTCTGGGTGACTTTGCCAAATACTGACGCCACGAGCGCCACAAATTATCCCGCCAGCGCGCCTCAGAGCTTCTTCCAATTGGTCGATCCGTTTACTTACACTAATTATTAACGGAATGCGGATCAAATTGAAAGATGCCAATTATTGCAACTTGCCCAGGCTGGATGCAGAGTCCTGCCTTGGGCAGGGAGGTTCGAACATGGCACTGGAGCCGCTTGGAATGAAATCGCAGCGAGAAGGATTCACGTTGATCGAGCTATTGGTGGTGATTGCCATCATTGCCATCCTGGCCGCCCTGCTGCTGCCCACCCTGGCCAAGGCCAAGCAAAGGGCGCAGGCGGTTCTGTGCATGAGCAACAATAAACAGCTTACGTTAGCCTGGCATATGTATGCCGGCGAAAACAATGACAAGTTGGTAATCAACAGCGATCAGAATGACGAGTTTGCGGGAGGTAATTCATGGGAGACAACCCATTTGGATTGGTCACCCGATCCTGATAATACAAATGTCCAAAAAGAGATTAGTCAGTCACCGCTGGCGCCATTTCTGGCAAATTCGGCTTCAATTCTTTACTGTCCTACAACAACTATGTACGTTTCCTCAATACAGCGCCAACTGGGGTATAGATTCCGTATCCGAAGCGTCGCCATGGATGCCGCTGTGGGTGATGGCACCGGCAAGCCGGCGGCTGGCTGTATTACAACCCCCACATTTTTTTATGCCAAGAAAATGTCTGATTTGACCCATCCCGGGCCAGCCGCCAGTTGGGTGTTCATGGATGAGCATCCGGATGCAATTGACGACGGGTGTCTTTATATTGACCCGTCCGAGCAAACTGGCAACGGAGAGTTTACCGAGTTGCCTTCAAGCCTGCACAATGGCGCGTGCGGCCTGAGTTATTCCGATGGCCATGCAGAGATTCATAAATGGCTGGATCCCAATACCCTCCGGCCAGTGATATACGAGCAGTCGAATGCGCAAAGAGTTGAGGTTGTCAACAGCCCGGATCTGGCTTTCCTTGCCCAGCATACGCCATACGCGCCCGGGCAGTTTTAGATGGGCCGGGGCCAAGTGGGTTTTTGCGCAGAATGCCCGTCCGGCTGGGAGAATTGCTACGGCCTGTGCGCCTCCGCCGCCGAATCAATCTGGGGTGCCTGAACGGAAGTTGATTGCGGGAAGGAGGGAGGGCGAGATTGACGAACGTCGCGGGAGTCAGTTTTTAATTCACGAACAGAAGCAGCATGCACAAACAACGTCATGGATGGCAGGCAGAGAGGGCGGGTGGTTTCACCTTGATCGAATTGCTGGTGGTTATCGCGACCATTGCCATTCTGGCCGCGATGCTTCTTCCCGCATTGAGCAGGTCCAAAACCCAGGCGCAGGGGGTTTACTGCATGAACAATATGAAGCAATTGCTGCTGGCCTGGGTTGCTTATGACGACGATAATGGGGGCAAGCTGGCGGAGAACAGGGGTGGAGACCCGGGTCCACAATGGACGAGCGGGGTTCTTATTCTTATATAGGAGCAAGCCAAAAACCTGAATATGAGAACACAGAATATGAAAACACAACTTCCCATCCGCCGTAGAGGAATGGGATTCACTTTGATTGAACTACTGGTGGTCATCGCCATTATCGCCATACTGGCGGCGATGTTACTGCCTGCCTTGGCCAGGGCGAAGAACCAGGCCAGGACCACCCAATGCATCTCCAACAATCACCAATGGTCCGTCGCGTTTGTTATGTACGCAATGGACAACAACGACTGCTTTCCGACTGGCTGGCAACCCGGGCAACCTAACTCGGTCTGGATGGGGGCCTGTCAGCCATATTATAATAACACCAATATCTGCCTCTGCCCGGCTGCCATCATCCTGCGAAGTTCCTTGCCGCTGTGGCAACACTTTGAGACGCAGGTGGATGCCACTTACTGGTCTTGGGGAGAGATGGGCGTAAATTTCTATCCGATCGAAGACTACGGCTGGTATGGCGAAAAGGGCAGTTACGAATTCAACGGAAATATTTACGGCTTAAAAATGTCCGACATCGCCCAAGCGTCCACGACGCCTATATTTGGCGACGGCCTCTGGGATGGAACCAACGAAACGCCGACGGATCCGCCTCCCACGGCGCAAGGCTTCCAGACTGACAGGTTTGTCGGCGGCATAAGCGAATTTGCCCTGGTCCGCCACGGTGGCGCGAGGCCGGAGGTCATGTGCTTCCTGGATAACTCAGCTCACGTCACCGGGATAAAGGCGCTTTGGTCGCTCAGTTGGAATCCGGGGTGGATACCCGACGTTCCGACGTTCCCAGCGTGGATGAGCCAGTATCAGTAGAAGCATCCATCTCCTTGTTACAAGGCTGTCAGAACCAATCCCGTGGACGGGGCATAGCGTAGCGGGCGGCTTGGGGACAGAAATCATCATGAACATGAAACACCCAATTCTTACCATCGACGTTGTGCTCGCATGCATGGCGCCCAGCCGTCCTGCGGTTGCCCAAAGGGAGATAATGATCGGGGATGTGTCGGGCTTCAAAGACACGCCGATGGAGCCGGGCGGCAAATGGCATGTGCATGATCCGGAGCGCCCGCAGCCGGCCATCGTCGCCCCCGGCACCTTCAGCACACAGGAACAACCGGGGAAGCCGCCCGCCGATGCCATCGTGTTGTTCGACGGCAAAGACCTTTCGCAATGGCGCGACAAGGCGGGCAGGCCGGCGCCGTGGCGGCTGACCAACGGGGTGATGATTTCCGCCAGAAGCGACATCGTGAGCACGCGGGAATTTGGCGACATGCAGCTCCATGTCGAGTTTTCCGAACCGACGCCGGCCCGGGGCCGGGGCCAGGAACGCGGCAACAGCGGCGTTTTCCTGATGGACAAATACGAGGTGCAGGTGCTGGATTGCTACGACAACCCAACCTACGCGGATGGCGCGATGGCGGCGCTGTATGGCCAGCATCCGCCGCTGGTCAACGCCTGTCTGCCTCCCGGCCAATGGCAGGTCTATGACATCATTTTCACCGCGCCCCGATTTGAGACCAACAATGCGGCGAGGCCGGCCCAGGAGGCGGCCGGCCGGGCCGTGTCGCCTTCGATCCCGCAATTTGAATGCACCGACCCCAACGTGGTGGTGAAAGCGCCGGGCTATGTCACGGTGATCCAAAATGGCATTGTCGTGCAAAACCACCAGTCGTTGCGCGGGCCGACTGGCTGGCGCATTCTGGCCAAATACACCCCGCACGGCCCGACCGGCCCGGTTGGTTTGCAATTCCACAACGATCCCGTCAGCTTCCGCAACATCTGGGTGCGACCGATTGCGACGCCAGAAGATCCTTGAGAATTCTTGACGGTGACAGGGGGGATTTAGGTCATGCACCGAGCATTGCAAATCATGAGACTCTTTCGTTAAACTGGCGCGTTGAAACGACGGCATCACAATTCGAAGCCAGCGCGTCCAGACAAGCGTAATAGTCCGTTGGTTCCGATCCCTGGCGAAAAAGCTCGAGCCCTTGCTCCTCGCCGGAAATGGCTTTTTCGCCTGGCTGCCTTGGTGATTGTACCACTACTGATAATCGGCGGACTCGAAGTGGTTTTGCGTCTGGCCGGTTACGGCTATCGCACCAGTTTCTTTGAAAGAATTCGCATTGGTCAGCAGGAATTCCTCGTCAACAACGAAAACTTCAGCTTGAGATTCTTCCCGCCTCAATTGATGCGCTGGGCCAGTCCGATCCGAATGGACGCGAGCAAGCCAGCCGATACTTACCGCATCTTCATACTTGGAGAATCGGCCGCGCAGGGAGATCCGGAGCCTGCTTATGGGGCGTGGCGTTACCTGGAAATGCTGCTGCGGGAACGGTTTCCCGGGCAACGTTTCGAGCTGGTCAACGTGGCGGTCACAGCCATCAACTCGCACGTCATTGTCCCCATTGCCCGCGAGTGCGCGCACCTACAGGGTGATCTTTGGATCATTTACATGGGCCACAACGAAATGGTCGGACCATTCGGCGCGGCGACGGTTTTTGGCAGGCAAGCGCCGCCCTGGTGGTTTGTGCGGATGGACCTGGCGGCGCAGCAGACCCGGGTGGGCCAGTGGATTACGGCGCTGGCCCGCCAGCGCCAAGGCCCGAGCGCCGGTTCTTCGTGGGGGGGCATGCAGATGTTTCTGGGAAACCAGCTGGCGCCGGACGACCCGCGCCGAGAGATGGTCTATCGAAATTTTCAGAGGAACCTGGATGATATTTTGAAAGCCGGTCTGGATTCCGGCGCCAAAATCATTCTCAACACCGGGGCGGTGAACCTCACAGACTGCCCGCCCTTCGCTTCCCTGTCCAACAGCAACCTGCTCGCCCGAGAGCGCACCACCTATGAAAAGCTCTATGCGGATGGTTGTCGTGCTGAAGAGCTGGGGCGCTTTGCCGAAGCCGCACAACATTTCGAGGAGGCGGCCAAACTGGACCCTAAGATGGCCGACCTGCAATTTCGATGGGGCGACTGTCTGCTGCACATGACCAACTCCGCCGCTGCCCGCGAACATTTTCAAAGGGCATGCGATTATGACGCGCTCCCCTTCCGCGCCGATTCACGAATCAACAATCTGATCCGGCAGGCTGGCCGGCGGGCAGGCTTGAGCGTGGTCTCGTTTGATGCCGCCGCGGCTTTGCAAACCAATGACCCGGCGGGCCTCTGCGGCCAGGAAACATTTTATGAGCATGTGCATTTCAATTCTGACGGGAACTATCGTTTGGCCCGGGCCTGGGCCGGGGAAGTCGAACAGCTCCTGCCCGAGGCGGTCCGGAACCGCGCTGCCGGCAACTGGGCGTCGCAAGAGACGTGCGAACGACGGCTGGGGCTGACGGACTGGAACCGCAGTCTGATTATGAACTCGGTCATTCAACGAATGGGTCAACCTCCGTTGAACAGCCAGTTCAATAATGCCGCGCGGCTGCATGCCCTCGACAGTCAACTCAAAGAGTTGCGTTTGCGGATGGGAGCCGTCGCCGCCAGGACCAACGCCCGTGAGATTTACATGGAGGCCTTGAATCGAAGGCCCGACGATTACATCCTGCACGAAAACTTTGCGCAGTTCCTGCGGTTGACCGGCGACATCAAGCAAGCCACAGCGGAGTGGCGGCGGGCATGTCAGTTGTCGCCGCGCAATCCTTTCGCTTTTTGTCAGGCCGGCCGGATGCTTGAGCAGCAGGGCCAATGGGCGGAGGCGCGCACCGCGCTTTCCCAAGCCGTGGCTTTGCATCCCCGCTATGTCGAGGCCTGGCTGGAACTGGGCTGTGTTGACCTTGCGGAAGGAAAGTTTGAACCGGCTCTGGAAATGGACGAGCGCGCCCGGCAGCTCCAGCCGAACGAACCCCGTGTTTACTTCGAAAGGGGCAGGGCATTTTCGCTTTTGCAGCGTTCTCCAGAATCCATTGAGAGCTTTCGCCATGCGGTGGCGCTCAAACCCGACTATTGGGAGGCGCATTACGCGCTTGGCGGCCAACTGGCTCTGCACGACAAAACGGGCGAGGCCAAAAGTGAATTTGAACACGCCATCCGGCTGCAACCTGATTTCGCGCCGGCGCATCTTAATCTTGGCGTTGCGCTGATAAAACTGGGCCAACTGGACGAGGCGTCGCGACAACTTCAAGAAACGCTGCGCCTGGAACCGGCCAACCGCTTTGCGTCGCAGTATCTGAATCAAATCCCAGCTTCCATCAGAAACCGCAAACCTTGAGCCAGCCAGGAAGTGCCGGTCATCACCTGGTGCGCCTTTGATCAAAACCGGTCACCACCGACGGGATGGCCGGCGCCTGGCTTGGTCTATTCCTTTGATAAAATCGGCCTGGTCATTTTTGTTGATGGAATGAATTTTATGTCTCTCGCGAATTCAACTTGAAAATCCGCCTCGGAGAGGTTGGTGAGAAGCCTGCCCGCCACGCGACAATTATCAAAGGTTACATCCTCAACCATGTTGTTGCTGGAAGGAATGCCCGCAATGACAAATGGTTTATCCGCGTTGGCCCATTGTATCTTTTTAAGATAAACTCCCTTTATCCGCCCCGGCCTGTTATTCTGCCCATATCTTTGTCCTTCGGTGACGATAAGCTCGAGATTTTTGATTTCAATATTTTCTTCCACCCTGATGTCTTCAAACCGGATGTTCCGCACGTCGCCATGGTTATCACAAACAATGCTGAAGGCCGCGTGGCCGCCCGTATGACCCTGGCCCCGGGCATAGAGAATATCGCAATCCCGCACCAGAACGTTCTGGACCAGGCCGTCGAAATTAAAACCCAGGGTAATTCCGTCAGCGTGCGCCCAGCCCACCAGCACACAATTCGTCACCGCAATAGAGTCTGTGATGTGGTTCTCGTTCTGCGACTTGATTGAAATGCAATCATCCCGTGTGCGGACAAAGCAATCGTCAATGGTGAAGTCCCTGCAAGAGACCGGGTCAATTCCATCTGTGCCCCAGCGTCCCATATAGCTGAACACCTTGACATCACGATAGACGCCGCGAACGCAATCCGTAAGGGTGTTAACCCAGCCTCCAGTGTTGTGACGGATGAAAATGCCATCAACTTCAAGGTTGGTGGTGCTGGATATCCTCACGCTGCCATTCAGGATGCCGCGGCCCATTATCCTGACATTTTGCAGATTGCTTCCCCGGATATTGGCGTTCACCACTGCCCCGGCAATGTAGATCGTCTCATTGCTATGCAGATTAATCGCCCCGACATCGTATGTGCCGGGTCCATAATATAGCACTCCAGAATCACCCTGTTTTGGCGGATTGACTTCCATGGGATTGGCAAAAATGGCCAGGTGAGGCAAAGCATCGATTTCCAGGTAAAGCTTCTCTGGACCCGGAATGGCAAAGGTGATCTCGCGGCCCCTTACTTTTGCGGCAATAGTCCTGCTTTTCGGCCGAATTACACAAGCTGAGACCTTCGACGGCGCTGTTATCTTAATGGTCTGCGGCCCGGAACACGAAAAGCTCGCCACGTTCAGACCCTCCATCGTTCCCCCGCCGACTTGTTCCGTCCAGACGTCCCTGCCATTGACATTTACGGCAAAGACAGGGCTGGTTTCAAGATTGGTCGGCGCTGGATAGGTGACCATGGTCGCTTTGGAATCAGTTCCCTTCTTGGTCGCCTGACCCAGGCATTCAGATTGCAGCGAATACAAAAAGCCAAGGCATATGGCTGTGCTTAGTATGAGCTTCGTAATCATCATCGTATTTCATTCTGTTGGCGTTTACTCATTCGACCAGGTGGCCCGGCTGTGTCGCAAATGGCGTTTGCGTTAATTTGCCTTCAGGACGAGATACCCGGCCGGTTGAATGATGAAATCGCCATTATCACCGGTGCTGACCGAATCTCCGGCTCCGTCCGCCAGGATCTTCCAGCCGGGACGGCCGTTATCGGCCCGGAAGGTTTTGGGTTCATGGGCGTTATTCATGGCGACCACGATCCGGGACTTGCCGTCCATTCTCTCGTAAGCCAGTATGTTCTTGTCCCCGGGAAGCATGCGCAGATCGCCGGCAATCAGGGCGGGGTTCTCACGGCGCAACCGGGAAAGCTTCTTGACGGAGTCAATCAGGCTGAAATCGCCGTAATTGCCTCCGTCTTCTTTCCAGGGATATGGGCCGCGGTTCATGGGGTCGGCCCCGCCGGTCATGCCGACCTCGTCGCCGTAGTAGATGGCAGGGGCGCCCGGGTAGGTGAACTGGAGAGCGAAGCAGAGCAGAAGGCGCTTTCGCATCTCAATATAATTCGTCGCGCCGTACTTCTTATAACCCAACTCGAAAAGGGCGCGGGGCACGTCATGGCTGGATACGAGGTTCATCAGGACGTGGAAAACGGGCTTCGGGTAGTTCTCGCGGAGCATTTCCAGAGCTTCGGTTGTCGAGGACACACTGCCGCCCCGCGCGAAATTCAGCGCCGCCGCGCGGAAAATGTAATTCATCGTGCTGTCGTACATGTCGCCGGTGAAGTACTTGCTGGCGTCAAACCATGCCTCGGCGATGGTCAGGCAGTCGGGATAGTCCTTCTTTAACTCTTTGCGCCAGTCCCTCCAGAAGTCGTCGCTTTTCCAGGGCGTGACGTCCATGCGCCAGCCCGCGATGCCCAATGACAGCCAGTATTTCATCACCGAATTCTTGCCGCGGTAGGCGAAATTTTTATACGAGTCAACTTCTCTCAGCTTGGCCAGCGTGGGGTTGGCCCACTGGCTGTACATCCGGTCGGGTGTTCTGGCGTTGCGGTTCCACTCAAACCATTCGGCATAAGGCGAGTTGGTGTTGATTTTCTCGTTCTCAAAGGCGCCGTTGGAATGGTACTTGCCGTAGCGGTCCATGTAGATCGAGTCCGAACCGCAGTGGTTGAGCGATGTGTCGAGAATGATCCGGAGGCCGCGCTTTTTTGATTCGGCCACCAGGTTCTTGAACGTGTCCAGTGTGCCAAAGCCCTCGTCAATCGTCAGGTAGTCCTGCGTATCGTACTTGTGGTTGGACGGCGCCTGGAAGATGGGATTGATGTAGATGACATTTGCCCCCAGATCCCGGATATAATCCAGTTTCTGGATGATGCCGTCCAGGTCCCCGCCGTAAAAATCGTTGCAATATTCCGAGTCGCTTTTGCCGTCGCCTGGCACGTAGGGTTCCGGGTCGCACCAGTTGGTATGAAACTCGATGTTTTTGGCGCCGTAAAACTTCCGGACGCCCACGACGGGATCGTTGCTCTTATTGCCGTTCTTGAAACGATCGGGAAAGATACAGTAGATGACCATATCTTGAGTCCATGCGGGCATCTGCAAGCCGGGGTCGTAAACCGTCAGGGTATAATAAGCCACAGCTTTGTCGGAAGCGATGAGTTCGCCCAGGCCACCGGTGCCCCTGATCTGCACATTGGGGACCTGGACTGCCGTGGTATTGTTGCAGTAAGAGCCTGTTTCCCCAACGGCGCCAGTCAGTTTGAAATAATAGCCGTAAAGGCAAGGGTCATTCAAAGCAAAGCTGGCCTCGAAAATGTCCTGGCCGTTGGTCAGGCCCTGTTTCTCCATCGGGAAACTGCCATAATTGGCATGGGCCGCGCTTTGGTTGTTGCCGAAAATCGTCGTTTTCACCACTTGGAGGGCAACGGACTGAAGACTGCCCTCTTTGGCCAGAAAGCGCATGTTAATTGTCGCGCCGGCCGGGACCGCGCCGAAGGGCGTTTTGCAGTAACCGTCCCGTGAATTGAAATAGACCCAACCGGGATCAATGGCGGGAGGACGTTTTCTCTCATCCTGACCCTTGCAGTTCAGGGCGGCAAGCACGGCCGGCAAAATTAAGAGCCAGAATTTGCTGATATTGATGGGAATCAAGCACATTGGGTTCCACGAATTGAGAAGTTTATATCCGCCGCCAGCGCCGCCGCTACCGCATATTCATGCGACGTTGAAAAGGCGTTTCAACTGCGGAGATATTTCACCACGGCCTCGGTGCGCGAATGGACGTGGAGTTTCTCGTAGACCGTCCGCACGTAGCTCCGCACCGTGTCAATGCTGATTTTCATGCGGTCAGCGATTTCCTTGTAGGCGTAGCCGTTGGCGAGTTGGTCAAGAAATTCCTTTTCGCCGGGTGTCAACGATGCCACCGGTGAAGTTGCTCCCGCCGGCTTGGTGAAAAACTGGACGACGCGGCGCGCGATCTGCGGTGTCATCGGCGAACCGCCCACATGAACGTCGCGGATGGCCTCGAGCAGCCGCGCAGAAGCGGTGCGCTTGAGCAGATAACCGCTCGCGCCGGCCTTGAGGGAATTGAAAAGCGAGTCGCTGTCTTCATAAACGGTCAACATGAGGAATTGCACAAAGGGCAGTTGCGTCTTCAACTGGCGGACACATTCCGGGCCTTTGATTCCCGGCAGGTTGATGTCCATCAGCACCACCTCGGGCAGATTACAAGGGATTCCCCTTAGCGCGGTCTCGGCGTCAGGATAGTCGCCGGTCAATTTGAACCCGGCGGCGCGGCGGATCAGGGTGGCGAGGCTGGAGCGGATTCCCTCGTCATCATCAACGATGGCAACTTTAATTTGCATGGCTCAATCTCAAATTTAACCGGGCACGGGCGTGTTGGGAAGCGCAACCGCAAGCTGGATGGTGGTTCCTATGCCGGGAGAACAGTGCCAGGTCAATTTTCCCCCCATGGCTTCAGCGCGTTGCTGCATGTTTTTTAATCCATGTTGTCTGCCTTCGGTCTTTGGCGTCGCCGGCACAATGCCTGATCCCTCGTCTTGAATGCATATTTCCAGGAGGTTCGCGGAAATTTTTGCTCGCACGCGAACTTCTTTCGCCGAGGCGTGTTTGAGTGTGTTAGTCAGTGCTTCTTTCACAATCAAAAAAACGTTGTACCGAAAATCCGGCGGCAGCGGCAGCGCGGGTAAATCACGCGGCAGTTCGAGCCGGCAGTGGGTTGGAGTGCCTTCAAACAATTCGCTGCCAAAATGCGTGATGTAGTCCAGCAGACTTTGGAGCGAATCACTGTCCGGCCGCACCGCCCAGACAATTTCTTCAAACGCGCGGACGGTCTGGTTGGCGGATTGTGAAAGCTTGATCGCGTGCGCTTCCACCAGATCCGGATTGTCCTTGTCCGCGCGGAGCAAACCGCTCAACAACGAAATGCGTGTCAAGGACGAACCGAGATCATCGTGCAAATCCTGGGCAATGCGCGACCGTTCCCGTTCCAGCGCGTGTTCTTGTTCAGCCTGTTGCAACTGGTGCTGAAATCTTTTCATTTCAACGAGGCGCACGGACGTGCCCACCCCGACCAGCAGACTCACTGCAGCCAGCATGACGAACCACCACGTTTGCCAGAAATGCACCACAACGAAGTCGCTGAACGAGGTCGCAATCGCCATCTCGCTGAAAATCCAGCCGTTGCCGCCACCGCCGTGGCGGAGCCGGATTTGATTGAAGGACGCGTTCGCCTTGAACTTCGTAGTAATGATTTCGAGTTGGTTTTGCTCCGTCGCGCCGCGCCCGAGATTCGGGTTGAGCCACACGGTTACGAGGTCCTCACCATGGGGAACATATTGGACTTTGAAGATGATGGTCCGCTCCATATCGTGGCGCGGTAATTCGTAAGGCCTGAATTCACCCAGGGCGACCGGCTCAGGACACGAGGACATCAAGTTGAATTCGCCGGCAACCTTGTTCATTGGCCCGGTTTCCGCTGTATTGAACGCAGAGTAGGCCCAGGCTTCTTCCGCGTT
>Ga0187848_10003071_pt1 | contig 12585 bp, 6 predicted proteins | sample June2016WEW_4_40_FD_132424 | JGI IMG/M metagenome (GOLD analysis project Ga0187848, IMG submission 132424) | Peatland microbial communities from SPRUCE experiment site at the Marcell Experimental Forest, Minnesota, USA - June2016WEW_4_40 | ecosystem: Environmental > Terrestrial > Soil > Wetlands... | reverse complement strand
GAATAATAATAGTGGCCGTCGTAGTAACTGATACCCTGATTGTAAATTGTTGAGAAGTTTGATGCCTGAATGTAGCCTTCGTATGCGAACGTTGTTAAATTAAATGTATATACTTCAGCGGGGGTAGGAGTGCTACCGCCATAGGGGCCAAATTGAAGGCCTAAAAGTAGGCCAGCATCGGGGTTGACTCCAACGGCACCAATATTCATTTGATCGGCAGCCGGTGGATTTCCTGCTACTTTGGTCAGATCAACCCTCTTTATAACGCTCAAGTGGCTCGTATTAAACAGCCCCACGTATGCAAGCTCCGGTGCTGGGGAATCTTCAGTACAAATTACATAGAGGGTCCCATTATAGATCGTGCCAGCCCCCATATGGTTGCCGCCGCACTGAGCAGCGGCATTGCCGTTCGTCATAATAAGGGTCCAGTTCGCGTCGTACTTGTATAGCGCGGTGTTGCTTATGCCGTAGTTGTACGTGCCATCGGTTGCGATGCCCTGCGTCAGCTCGGGATGGTATGTGGTGTTTATCACGGGCGGGGTACCCGCAGACCCCCAGTCTTTCCAGTTGGCAAGACTATCCGCGGAATACCAGACGTTCCCGCTCGTGCTACTGACACACACCAGGGTTTCGCCGGAGGTGAGGACGACGGCGCCCGGTGACGAGGTGGACAGCGCCTCGGGGGGCGCTCCGCCGAGGGTGCCCCAGCCGGGCGATTTGGCGGAGCCGGCCCCCACACCCGTTCGCCAGAGCTGCGAGTCTGTGCCTTGCACAAAGAGCCAGAGGGCTTGGCTCACGGCGGGTCCCGTGTTGGGGGCGACTTGCCCGCCGAGGGAGTGCCAGCTAGACCACGCAGCGCCATTCCACTCCTTGTACCAGACGGCGCCGTCGCTGCCGCGGGCAAAGACGTCAATCACACCGCTAGTCGGTGACGTCGCAGCGGGTGCCGAGGTCAGCTTCCCACCGAGGGATTGCCAGCTGGACCACGTCGCACCGTTGAACGATTTATGCCACAGGGCGCCGTTCGTGCCCTCTACGAAAACGTCGAGTCGGCCTGCGCTCCATGACGCGACCGCAGGTCCCGTGCCAGAAGCAGCCTGCCCGCTGAGGGAGTTCCAGCCGGACCACGAGCCGTTCTGGTAGTCCCTCCACCAGATGGCGCCGTCGGTGCCGCGCACAAAGACGTCGATACGGAAGTAGCTGGAGTTCCAGGAGACGACGGCGGGTGACGAGGTACACATTCCACCGAGGGAGTTCCAGGTGCCGTTACCGCTTGACGTTATCGTCGTGTTCCAGAGGGCACCATTAGCGTCGACGGCAAAGATTTCGGTTTGCCCGGTGGTAAACGAAGTGCTCGCGGCGGGGCCGGTGCCTGTCATCGTCCCGCCGACCAGGTTCGGAGCAAGGGGGGCAGTCGTTCCGCTCGCTTGGCCACTCACGCTCGCCGGACTGCTTGCCACAGCAAAAAGCGAGACGAGCATCAGAGTTGCTAGGGCGATGCTGCTCATCGCAATACGTTTACGTTTCATCTATTCTCCAACAAGAAAAGCAATCTTGAGTGGCAAAGTGCCTAGCAGAGGCTTCCGCGTTTTACACGCAGAATAAGGGCCGATAAAGGTTGCGGTTTGTACTTGGCCGCTGTAAACTAAGTTGTGCGTCAGCCGTGAACGTGGCCCTTGAAACGCTGGAAACCGAATAATGAAATGTAAGGTAGGCGATATAATGAGTCTACTGCCAATGCTGCACCGGCCTTCAGACACTCAAAACAAAGAGGTTGGCCGATTGACCCCCTAATGTATCATCACGGTAGGGTGTCGGTGTGGCCTCGGCGTAGTCATCGGCGAAGCCGCCTATTACCATCTGCGCGGTCGCCTGTGCAGGCGTGTGCCTTGAGTCGCCAGGATGCGTCGCCGTTACCGTATACGTTCCAGGTGGGACAATGTCAGCGTAATAATTAATCGCAACTACGAAGGTTCTACCTTATCCACTCAAATACAAAACTTTTTCCAAACAGAGACCGGCTAGCTCAAAAGAACTAAGTTAAGGTGGTATTTCCTGCACCAAGGTGAGTACTGAACCAATGACTATTTGTTAAATTGATTGTTATGAGAATGAAGAATCAAATATGCAGACGAATTTCGTGACGAAGCTATACACGTCGCGCTATCTGAATTCCTTTCTCAAAGCGCTACCCGCGAGAGTCAACAACATCGTAAAGAAAAGACGATTAAAGAAGATTAATATCCTAAGGTGGATCAAGTCAATTCTGCCGTTTTTGTGACCTAGCGCAAGCGTTACAAGGCATCGACAGATCAAAAAACGGCCGAGCAACAGTCAATCAGATTATCGCAGAAGAGCCACGTAAATGGGAAAATACACACTCACTGTTCGGCGAATAGGATTGAGCGCAGTAATAACGCCTCTAGTCTATCTCAGTAATATCATTCTGCTTCCCATCCTAACAAGGAACCTGGTTATAGCTGACTATGGGGCCTTTGCTCTGATTCTGATTACGCTTGGCCTGTTGCCCACGCTTGCAGCTTTAGGGCTCCAAAGTTCAATAGTTCGGTTTGGCGCCGCAGCGACGGACAAACGTGACATCCGAGAGCTGTTCTATTCCATGGGATTCATCGTTTTGGCTATGAGTTTGACGATTTCTGGGCTGTTTCTTTTGTTTGTGCCACAAATAGCGGCAAGCTTGTTTCAAAACAATCTCACTACAGCCCTGCTGCTTGCGCCGAACGTGTTAATCGCCTGCCTGAGTTCTTTTATTTTGCAATATTTTGTAACATTCCAGCAGATCAAAAGGTACACGTGGTTAAGCCTTTTTAACGCGTACTTGGAGACTGCCCTCGTAGCCTATTTTGTCCTCTCGGGTTACGGATTGGAGGGCGCCGTGATAGCACTCTTAATCGGGCAGCTCGTGGTGTTCGCCATTATGATGTGTCTCATCGTCGCGGAGATTGGGTTTGCTATCCCTAAGCTTACGCACGTGAGGCAGTACCTCAATTATGGCCTGCCATTAGTCCCAGGCAGTATTTCGAGTTGGATCGTAAATTCAAGCGATCGTTATCTCATTGCGTTTTTTTTAGGTACCGCAGCGGTGGGCTATTATTCGCCTGGATACACCGCAGGGACTACCGTCGCTATGGTTGCAGCACCGTTAGGGACGCTGCTTCCCGCGGTTCTATCAAAACACTACGACGAGAACAACATAGCGGAGGTACGCACGATCATGACGTACTCACTTAAGTACTATATCGGAATTGCTCTCCCGTGCGTATTTGTCTTATCGGTCTTATCAAAGCCGATTTTGCTTGTGCTCACCACACAGCAGATCGCAACAAACGGCTACTTAGTTACTCCATTTGTCGCCGCGGGAACTGCGCTCATTGGAGCGTGCTCGGTAACTATTACGATCCTCGCATTAAAAAAGAAGACCGCGATCATTGGCACGATATGGATACTCAGCGCCGTATTGAATTTCGGTTTAAACTTAGTGCTTATTCCCTATTTAGGCGTCATAGGTGCTGCACTGACAACGTTCCTCGCGTTCCTGCTCGCTTTCGTGTTGATTACAATCTATTCATTTAGATACTTTAAGTTTGACGTGAACGGTGGATTCATCGTGAAGAGCGTCTGCGGCTCGATTATTATTGCCCTGTTTCTGCTCTTATGGAGTCCCTCTGGGTTCTTCAGCATAGTTTTATCGCTCGCACTTGCCGCAGCAATCTACTTGACCATTTTGCTTGCGCTGCGGGGTTTCACGATGCAAGAGGCTAAACTTATCTATAACATTTACAAGGGTTCTGATTGACACCTTATTTGAAGTAGCCTAAAAAAAAGATTAAAAAAACGTATGCTGCGCATTATGTACTTTTTGATGCGCCCTCGGCAAATGCCATGTCTTTCGATTAGCCCTTCCGGTTCATTAACGTCTAAGCGATGCCCAAAAGAGATTTGTGTGCGCGTAACGGGCTTTTTGCCGAATTTTTCAAATGTGGGCGACTGTTGCATAGCACCCCAAGATACCAACGGCACAAAGGCATCGCCGAATGAGACGGCTGGGCATACGAGGAGGAAAATGAAAACAAAGCGATTTTTCAACGAGCCGGAAAAACCGACACTGAATTATTCAGTGGTATACCATTCGTCGTTGCTGCAAAGCAAACGGCCTTGTTATGACTTCACCTTTAACGCGTAAGAGTTTCAACGGGCAATGCAGGGCCATCGTACCATTTGCAATAAAGTGCATAACGCCCAAACGCTCTCGAAGTCTCTATTCAAGCAGCTGCAACAGCTTACCATCGCGGCGAACGGCAGTTTCGATGGTCCTCGACGATAGATCGGGCACGTCGCTATGGTCTTATTCACCGAAATCAAAATATACAGCCGCGCCAAGAAAGTGTCGCATCTGCGACACTATAGAAGCGCAAGGGCTAGCAAAGTAATGACAGATTGTCAATCTCGGCGTGACGAGTGGACTATCGTGGTGGATGACCGTGCCGCTAGTTAGCGTTTGCATGCAAACGTGGAATTCCGAGCGGTTCATCGGCGAGGCCATCGAGAGTGTTTTGGGGCAGGATTTCGAAGACCTCGAACTCATCATTGCGGACGGTGCCTCGACCGACGCGACAAGGCAGACTATCGAGCGCTATGCAAAACAGGATCGTCGAATTCGCGTAATATTTCACGAGCGTAATTTGGGCATTTCGAGAGCCTGTAACGATGGCATCGAAGCGGCCAAAGGGAAGTTTATCGCCCAAATAGACTCTGATGACGTCTGGGTAGCTGATAAGCTTTCGAAGCAACTTGCGGTTCTTGAATGTGACGAGGACTTAATCGTTTGGTCAGAAGGGGAGATTATTGACCATGCAGGTCTATCCATCGGAAAAAGCTTCAGTGAACGACTCGGAAACAATGCATCAGCAAAGAAGAGAGGAAATCTTTGGCAAGAGCTCTTATGTTCGAATTACATCTTTCACTCGACAGTCATCTACAAAAAGCAGAATCTAGGGCACCTTAGATACGATGAGCGAATACTCGTTTTAACCGATTTCAAGTTTCTCCTGCAACTGGCACGGCAATACCAGTTTTACTACATAGCAGAACCGCTGGCTAAATATAGACTTCACGGTGGCAACACTTTTGCAGGTTCAGGCCAAGAAGCATTAAAACGGCGACGGATATCCACTAAGGAGTATATTTCAATAGTTGAACAAGCGATGCGGCTATACGACGATGAAATAACACGAGAGACGCGGGCACTTATTTATGGCCACATAGGTCAGCTTTACTACGTTGCAGGCGAAAGGAAAAAAGGGCTACGTTTTTTCTCGCGGGCTTTTATGTACAATCCGCTTGAAAAAAGAAATTTGCTGTACCTACGAATGGCATTTCAATAGAGATAACAAAGATTCTTAGTAGCAAGTGACACCCCTGTACTGGAAACTGGCAACGATCGAGTTCCTTCCTCGGCGTCTCCGTATGCAGAAGAAAAGACGAATAAATGAAACTCTTAGTTCTGTTGAGCGATAAAACTCCAAAAATCGCTGCGTTGCTTCTATGTTGTTCTTCGTCTAAGTTGCAAAATTCGCGCCCCACGACAAATCATCTGAGCGTAGAGTGCAAAAAGGGGGGGGATCAAAACTCTCGCCTGAAAGCGTGAGTATTGCGCTCTTTTTTATGATTCCACCGCTCGCGTATTTTGGTTATGATCGCTCACGTTGGCAATTACTACATCTTTGAGCATACATAAGACGCGTCAGAAGGTCTCATCGCGCAAGTTCATAACAAAACGCATTGTACAGGTAACCTGAACCATGGGCTTTGACACCAGTGAACTTGTTCAGGAAAGCTTTGAAGCGGCAAGGCGTAAGTTGGCGCCGATCGACAATGCCATTAGTTAGAGTAATCATGAAGTCTTACGATCATACGAGCTTTCTCGCCGAGGCACTGAGAGCATTTCAGCGCGAGAGTTTGGCGACGTTGAGCTGTTCATCGTGAAGGTCGCTTCAAACGACGTATCGAGACAAATTATGGACAGTTATACAACGAAGGATCTTCCGATTCAGGTGATATTTCCTGAGTGCAACCAGGGCATCTCGAAAATTGAGACAGAGCAGCTCCGGGAAACCTTTTAATAGCATGCAACAATTGAGCGTGGATAGAATGGATGGTGTCAAGTGGCCCAAGGTCTTCATCATAATTCTTAATTGGAACGGCTGGGAAGATACGGTAGAGTGTTTGGAATCACTCCATACCATTTCGTACCCAAACTATGACCTCATTATCGTTGATAATGATTCACAGGATGATTCACTGGCAAGGATCAGAGCATACGCAAGAGGCGAAGCAGCAGTCGAATTGGCTTCTCGCCGATACAATGGTCGAATCGAACCGCTGCACGTCACAACTTATACCAGACGTGAAGCCGAAGATATTCAGGTAGCGACTCTATCTAAAAAACTGGCTGAAAAGAGTCGCAATAAAGCGTCAAACGCATCTTTTGTCATTATCCAGAATGAAAAAAACTTCGGTTATCCCGAAGGGAATAACATAGGGATACGCTACGCATTGAAAGCAGCTGCTGATTATGTGCTGCTCCTGAACAATGACACTGTCGTCGATAAGCAGTTTCTTACGGAACTCGTGCGCGCTGCAGATAATGATGCCAGTATTGGAGTGATTGGCCCGAAAATATGTTTTTACGACGCACCAAATGCCACTCAGTCTGCAGGCGCGCATATTGATTTTTGGAAAGGAAGGGCAATAGGTAAGGCTGGAAAAAGCGACGATGAGCTCGAACGTTTCGCTGTGGACAAGCTTTTGCCCGCCGATTTTGTGTCAGGCTCGTGCTTTCTGATCAAACGAAAAGTAGTCGAAGAAGTCGGAACGCTTGATCCGACCTATTTTTGCTATGGTGAAGATCTTGATTGGTGCGTGCGAATCAGCAGAGCGGGGTATAGAATCGTGTGCGACCTAAACACTAAGATTTGGCACAAGAGTAACGCTTCGACTTCAAAAGTAAAACTATGTGCGGAATACTACCCTCACAGAAACTGGGTGATTAATGCAAGAAAGCACGCGCGAGTCCCGCAATTTGTCTCGTTTTTGCTGTTGTACCCTGCTTACTGCCTCCCTGGACTTCTAAAAGCGCGGCAGTTCGATCATGCCCGGTACTTTGTTCGAGGATTTATCGATGGGCTGTTGACACCGATAACGTCTCAACCCGCTCTACGACCGTGAATCAGATTGAATTAGCACAACACACTGGCCATCGAAAGATCAAGATAAATGATCGACTGCCGTAGTACTCAAATTTCGGCGAATTTAATGAGAGTAATAGTGAAATAACAGGTGTATTTAGTGCTGGTTGTGACTGGCTCCGCCACACTTCTTTTAGAATCCGAAGCCAGTGAACGTCAAGATCCTGACAACAGACAGATCACGAACCTGTTCAGCTGAGAGTTACTAGTGTTCTTAATGCCAGAAGCACAAAACATCGCTCCTACATACGGTAGGCCTGAGAGACCAAACTCATTTATGAGATCTGCACCGGCTTTAAATAACATAGCTTATTTGAAAAAAAAACGTGTGTTGTGTACTTTTTAAAATGCGCCCTCCGCAGGTGCCGTGTCTCTCGATTAACCCTTTAGGCGCTCATTAATTTCTACGCGATGCGCAAAATAGATTTGTGTGGGTGTAATGTGCTTTTTTGCTGAAACTCTTCAAATGGGGCAACTGTGGCATATAATCTCCAATCTTGAGATCTTTCATCAAATATGAATTTAAGGTAATAGAAAGTCAGCGAATAAAGAAGCTTTTTTTGGTCAATAACTTAAACGCACCTTGCTGATCTAGTTTCATACTACGTTTATTCGCTGCCGCCGTAATATCGCTCAAAAAGAGCATTATAAACATCAATATTTTTCTTCGCGACGTTATGCCAATCGTAGTAGTTTTTGGCGCGTTCTCTGTTTGCATTGAACGTTGCACCGTCCTCAAGAACCTTGATTACTGCGCTCGCAATTGCATTTGAATCCCTCGGCGGAATCAGCACGCCTGCTTCAAACTGCTCGACCAGACTCGGTATCCCTTCGACGTTGGTTCCGATAAACGGTGTTCCGCACGCCATTGCTTCGATCCCCACAACCCCTAGTCCTTCAATCAGAGACGGAAGAACAAACACATCAGCTGCGTTATAGTAAAGTGGTAATTTCTCATCGGGAATCCTGGATTCAGAATCTGTTGCTGGAATGAAATGAATCTTATCCTGAATGTTTAGCTTCTGCGCTAAAAGTTGAAGTTGCGTTTTACAGCGCCCCTCTCCAACCAAAAGCAATTCGGTATCGGGAAGTCTCTCGCATACGGTTGGCATCGATCGAATCAGATAGTCCACTCCTTTCCTCTCGACCATCCCAGCGACGCACAATACGTACTTCTTGTTGGAATCTAACCCTAAGTCGTCTCTGGCCCTCTTCTTGTCGATTCTCTTATACACAGAGAAATCGATTCCCATTGTCGAGATGTGGACTTTTTCTGCTCCAACCAAGCGTGAAAAGTATCTTTCAGTAGGCTTATTGAGAACAAGGAAACAGTCGACGCGTTTTTTTAAGACTCTTTCGAAAAAGAATCCTTTTAACAAGTACGACGCCAAATAGTTGTATCTCACCCTTTCTGGAGTTTCCAAAAAGAGCTGCAGGAGTGATCTATCTTCGTGGCATTGAACCAATATCGGAGTTTTTTTAATGCAAAGAGATGCAAAAACAGTTGTCCACGTGAATGCCGAGTGTAAGTGTACAAGCGAATGCTGTTTTTTCACTTCGACGCGCAATTCCCGCAATAATGGCCAGGAAACCTCGCCGAGGTTGATTCGTTCGGATCCCATGCGTTGTGCGGGGAAGAATCGATAAAGTATGTTGTGGTCCTTAGTTACAACTTCTTTGTCTAACCGCCTTTCGATGCTCCAACACTCTAGATCGTATCTGTCCGTGCTCTTTGCGATCTGTTGAGCGAGTCGCACGTGCCACCCCCCACCATAAGGAAGCTCGTTGATATCTTCTTTTACTCTGAAGTCGGGTAAAAAAGAAGAAAAAGAATGCGTATTGGCTAATATGACTTTTTCTTTTATCACCGCGCACTCCTCTCGATTCACGAAGTGTCCTTACTCTTTCTGACTATAGAATGGAATCGTATGCGTTTATGGTCTTTTGAACGGTTGTTTCCAAGCTAAATCTATGTCGTCGTTTAGAGCCCTTGGATCTTAAAATTTCACGCAAACTCTCGTTATTTATTATCTCGAGAATGTTTCCTGAGATATCTTCCGAATTCGGTGGGTCGTTTATGTATAACCCTGCGTCTCCTGCAGCTTCTCTCAGCGAACTCTTGTTTGACAGTACGACAGGCGCGTTACACGTCATGGCTTCAAGAGGTGGTAGTCCAAACCGTGCATAAATAGACTATAACGTTTGGTACTATGAAGTTCGTGAATCTTCAAAAACGTTGCTCTCTTGCTGTTTAATCGAAAGAACTCATATACGTTTCTGTCACTGCTTGATCTCTCAGTGGATTAGACTAGTAGAGCCACGCACCACTGATCCAAATAAACATGTTCTGGATCGCAATGACGATGGCAATTACGCCGATCACGATATTCTTGCGCCAGTTGTCTGAGAGCATGAGGCCGAGAAAAATGTATAACGGAAATATCGCGGCGATGTAGCGCACAAAGGAGTTGGGCCCGGACCTCAGCGATATGCAGGTGGCCAATGTGACGAATGAATACACGGAGAGCGCCAGATCTCTCTTGAGTAGGAGCCAGAATGGTCGCTACCACTAGGAAGGTGTCGACCAAGAAAATCGGCACTGCGACGCGCACGCTGAGAGAGAAAATCGCGACGTTCTAATCCACGTCGTTTCCGTTCACGCACGCTGCGTCAGTCGACGGCAACCGGTCGGTTTGTCCAATCGCTCACGTCAGCAGGTCTCCAAGATCCTTCACCATGAGCGACGGGAACTCTTCGGCACATAGTTCGTCGATCTGCTTGCGCGTTGTTTCGCCGCCTGACACACAAATAAAATCGCAGCCCACGTTTTGTGCCATCTGCCGGTCGGCATACATCCTATCGCCGACAACGACCTTAGTCGCGGTAGTTAGCGGTTTCGCGCTCCAACAAACGCGGGTTAGGCTTACCAAAGATCGTGCCCGGTTTGGCCGATTGCTCGGCGAAACTCACGCTGCGGTCGAGCAATCGGGTAGGCGCGCTACTGGTTGGCGCTTTGGACGCTGCAATGTGCCTGCAAACGGTTGCATATTATCAGTTCCACACACGGCAAATAGTAAACTGTGCGTAACCGCTGCGATTAACGCTCACGTGGCCGAACAAAAACCGGAAGCCTTATCGCTTCCTTCCGCATCGCAAACGGTTAGGCGATTATCACGAATCCATGCAGACTTTCTTCTATGTTTATTGTGATCCTTTTTCTGACGGTGCTGTTCACCGGGCTCGTGAACGTCTCTGCAACAGCGCAGACAAGCCCAGGGTTCATTAACAGTTCCGCACTTACCGCCGCCAGTGTCAAGGCGCCGGTCAGTGCCGCTGGTGTGACTCCAACAAGCACTGCGAAGGAGTACGTCGTTTTTCGAGACGATGATGTCGGCTTCGGCAATCTGAGCGCATTGGAGGCCGTTGATCAAGTTCACATTGAGGAGAACGTTCCGGTGACGCTTGCGGTCATCGCGCACCCGAACCCGTGCGGCACAGGTAACGAGCTGCTCCAGCCACAGTTTGCGCCGGAGACCAGTTACTTGCTGTCGATAGTGAACAACCCGCTTTTCGAGTTCGCCCAACACGGCTATAATCACTGGGATTACACGGTAAACGGCCCCCCTAACTGTTCCGCGTCAAGTGTGGAGGCAGGTGTGCCGCAGGTCGTGGGCCCAGCGGGGCCTTACTATGAGGTCGGTGAGAGCCCAGGCCCAGGGCCTCAACTTGTGGGTGCCGCGCGCCCCAGTGAGTTCATCGGGAGATCATACGCAGCTCAGTACAACGCAATCGGACAGGGACGGAATGATATGATGCAGGCGCTCGGCGTAGCACCAACGACCTTTATCCCGCCTTTTAACGCCGGAGACCAGAATACGTTGAAGGCGCTGACTGCACTCGGGTTTACACTCTATAACACGGGGCTGGGAGATTTCAACGTCAATGACGCGAAGTTGGACGGGATCATGGTGCAGGGGGTGTCGCCGTCGCTCACTTTTGGCTGGGCCAACGACACGGCGTGGAAAACAGGAATGTCGAGTCTTACTACGCAGACCGACGCCGCACTGAACAACGCGACGGCCGGTGGAACCGTTGAGGTGGCGTACCACTTCTGGGAGTTCGAAAATCCTAATGGTACGGTCGATCCAGCCCGAATAGCACTATTCGAGCAGTACATCGATCATCTGAAAAGTCGTGGAGACGTGATCTTTACGACGCTTGGCAATCAGCCGCTTATGAACCCCTCTCCAGCGCCTGCTGTGTGCTCACAGGATGGGACTAACCTCGACGTCTTTGCACAAGGCACATACCATGCCCTCTGGAACGAACACTACCAACTAGGGTCAGGGTGTTCGACGTGGGAATACCTTGGCGGGTATCTGACCTCGTCACCAGCTGTGACGTCGCCGACTAATGGTACGATCGACGTCGTTGCGCGCGGCACGGATGGCAGCCTCTATGAGAAAACTACCACGAATGGAGGGAGCTCCTGGTCCAACTGGGCCTCTCTCGGCGGGCAGATTGCTTCCGGTACAGGACCAGCGGTCTGCTCATCGGGCAGCCGTCTCGACGTCTTTGTGGAAGGCACCAACGGCATCCTGTACCATAAATGGTACACCGGCACGTCGTGGTCCAGCTGGCAATCCCTTGGCGGATCCCTGACCTCGTCACCCGCTGCGACGTCACTAGGTAATGGTACGATCGACGTCGTTGCGCGCGGCAGTGACGGCGTCCTCTGGGAGATCTCCTATGGTAACGGGTCGTACGCCTGGACGTTCATTGGCAGTACGTGGTCGTGACCGTGTGTCCGCGCGGGTAGTACCCGTATGCCTGGAAGGCGCACCTCCCAGACGATTGGGACCCCAGGACGTGTACGCAAAAGTGCCGTTTTTTAAGACGCGTTTTCGTAATCAAACGCGTCGCACCGCCCACGCGCGCCGAGGCAAGTACGGCTTTAGACGCGTCATAATCGACAACCGATCTCATGTGGCGAGTCTTACGATGGAAGAGACGCTTAACGTGCAATAAAAAACCAATAATCCTTTCAGATTGACGCGTTGACAGGCAAACAACAAACTTTATGTCGTCCGCACACGGTACACACAGAGAGAATCAAACGCACAGCAGGAGCCACAACATTGTTCATCGCCGAGCAGAGCCCAATGGATATGACGGGACTCGACGCTATGTTTCGCGGCGGAGCCTCCTCGACGGTCATGGTTGGCATTCCGTGCTACAACGAAGAGGTGGCGATTGGTAGCCTCGTGTTGCGCGCCTCTCAGTATGTGGATCAGGTCGTCGTCGTCGATGACGGTTC